>Ga0136613_10001471_pt1 | contig 12196 bp, 13 predicted proteins | sample AntDrymUQ2722106_2_FD_106649 | JGI IMG/M metagenome (GOLD analysis project Ga0136613, IMG submission 106649) | Polar desert sand microbial communities from Dry Valleys, Antarctica - metaG UQ272 (21.06) | ecosystem: Environmental > Terrestrial > Soil > Desert | place: Antarctica: Dry Valley... | reverse complement strand
CGAGGGCGAGCTCGGCCTGCGCGACCCGGACCCGGTGATCGAGGACGCGATGCGCCGACCGGCGCCCCACGGCCTGCGGGTCCCGCTGCCGACGTCGGCCACCTGGCCGGCCTCCGATCCCTGACCGAGAGCGGCTTGAAGCTCCACACCAGGTTCGGGGATTCCTTCGCTCGCGCGGCTGGGTGTGGCGAGGGTGTCGGCCATCGCCCGGATCGCGGCCCGCCTCCCGCCCGCTGTATGCCCCTGACAGCCATCCTCGCTGGTCAGGGGCATCGCTGGCACAGCGAAGGCCGATATGGCTACCCTGGACCCGTAGGAGTTGCCCCAGGGAGGTGCCGCCGTGCCTGACATGCCAACCGGTCAGCTCATCCGGCTGTACCGCATCGACCGCAAGAAGAGCACGGTCAACGTGGCAACCCATGCTGGCATCACCGCACGTTACCTGGAGATGATCGAGGCTGGCACAAAGACGCCTTCGTTACCTGTGTTGAGGCAGATCGCCAAGGTGCTGGGCGTGCGCACGTCAGCCCTGATCGGCGAACCGCCAAGTGAGGACCACGAGGGGCCAGTCAACCCCCGGCTGGCTGAGGTGGAACAAGCACTTTTCACGTACCGCTCCTTAGCACCTGCTAGCGGCGATGCTCCCGAGCTTGGGGAACTAATTCAGCACGTCGAAGCTGCATGGGATGTCTGGTTCAGCTCACTGAACAAGTACAGCGATGTTCTACGTGTGCTACCTCATCTGATTGTCAGTAGCGAACGAGCCGTACATGTCCATGGCCGCTCACCTGAAGCGTGCCGGTTAGCCTCCGAGGTTTACCAACTTGCCCGGCCAGTATTGAAACACCTGGGACGTGTTGACCTAGGCGGCGTGTTGACTGACCGCACCATGCGCTACGCCGAAGAGACCGAAGACCCACTATTTATCGGTGCGGCGGTATGGAACCTTGGCCTTGCCATGTTGGCTGATGACATGCCAACCGGCGCCCTAGAAGTCGCGGCGAGAGGCAGCGAGTCGCTTGAACCATTGCTGGTAGACGGGACATCAGCACACTTCTCTGTCTATGGTGGGTTGCTTCAGCTTGAAGCGATGGCTTTGGTTCGTAACAGCGACCCGTGGCGAGCCCGCGAGTTACTCCGTGGGCCTGCCCGAAAGGCAGCCGCTCGGGTTGGTGAGGGCAGGAACGACCATCACATTTTCTTTGGACCGACTAACGTCGCTATCCATGCCGCCGCTGTCGAGCTGGAAACCGGAGAGGTTTCCGAAGGGCTGCGCGTTGCTGACGATGTGGACATATCCAACGTCGGGTCGCTAGAGCGCAAGACTGCCCACCTGTACCAAGTCGCCCGCGCCTACGAGTACAAGGGCAACGACACTGCCGTGCTTGTCCATCTGAAGATGGCTGAGCGCATCTGTCCTGAAGACTTCCTGCGTAAGCGGATGGTTCGTAACATGGTGGCGACGCTCGCCAAACGTGCCAAGCCCTCCTATGCCTCCGAGGTGCGGGAGTTCGCGAACCGCATCGGCCTGCTGAACTGGTAGTTCGGTAGATAACGAACTACCAGTTCGTGCATAGATAGGTTCGTTTCTACAGGTCGCTTAAGCGTTACAGTCTACTCGCCCCTAATGGAAGGGGTAATGGCCGTACCGGTGATACTCCACCCTCGTCACCGGTACGGCCATTCCAGTCTTTCCTGCAAGGCGGATGGCAGAATGAGTTACGGACATGGCCCCAGTATTCCTCCATGCACTCGCCGCCCTCTCTTGCCGCCTGGGACGCGCGTGAAAACCGCTGCTGCTGACCGCGAGCAACACGGTGTCGTCCTTCCCTACGACCAGGAGTACAGCTGGGGGACATTCCCGGTGCTGTGCGCGGACGGGGTTGCCCGGCGAAGGTCGGCGGCTGAGTGTGTGGTACTAGAGACGTGACGGTCACCACTTAGGAGCTGGTGTCTGTGCGCCGCCAGGAGAACCAGATCGCCAAGGATCAGTCTCCAAAGCTCCAACAGACGGAAAGCAATAAACTTCGAGTGCTCCAACACTTCTTCCATCGATAGGTTACGACTCCTTACTGTGGAGGTGCACGATGAGGAACTGTTCCATGCCTGAAGGAGCAGGAAATATGACCCCTGACCGCTTTACGGCTCTTCTGCTGTTTCCGTGGGTCGGTGCGGGGGCGCTGCGCAGGATGCGGGGCCGTCCCTCCCAGGTCAAGGGCGCCGTGGGCGTCGCTGCGCGAGGGCGCTTCGCGCCTCCCTTGACCTGGGAGCCTCTACGGCCCCTTCGGGCAGTCATTGCGGGCAGGCCGGGGGCCCCTGCCCGGTCGGCGCGCAGCGCCCCCGAACCTCGGCTGAGCTCCGCCGCGCCAGGTGTTGATCGTGGGTGGGCGCACGCCGTGCTCTGCGTAAGTTCCTGGTTGCGAAGTCAAGGGACGATCACGTGGAGGACGGCGTGCGCATGTCAGGGTATGGAAAGCGGTGCTGGGGGTGGAGCACACGGTCATCGACGGCGTCGAGCTTGAGGCGGCCGGACCCGGGGAGGTGCTGGTGGCGCGGGTGCGTCCGACCCGGTCGCGAGCCGGCCGGTGCGGCCACTCACCAAAAGCGCTGATCGCCAAGGCCACCCTCACCCGCGGCGGACTCTGCCCACCCCTCCCCGGCCGATCATGAGAATCAACCCACGGAAACAGCAGTAGGTCTCCAACTTGCTCACCGGCGCGGTTCTCATCCTGCTCGGCGTCGCCCTTGTCCGCCACACGACTGTGCGCGCATCGCCCACGTCATAGCTCATCCCCTGGCCGGTAGCTGGCATCGGCTCGCTGCGCTGTGAGTTGGCCTCTTCGAAGCATCAGGCATGCACGATCGCGGCGAGCACTACTTCCGGGACGTTCCTCGACGGAATGAGGGGTGAGAGTGATTCTAGGAGTAACTTGTATACTGTTGGCTGTGCCGCCCGCATGATGAGTGGTTGACCTGTCACCTTGGTGTCCATGGAGCATAGCCTGTGAATCTTGCGACATACGCAGCGTTCGCTGCCGCAGCAATCTCTCTGATCAACCTTGTCTTTACGACTACGATCACTGGCCGTCGCGAGAAGGCGAAATGGGCGAGAGACGCAATGACCGACTCATTCTATCAACTCTTGAACGCTAGCTTCAGCTGTAAGGATGCCGCGTCCAGGTACAGGAACCTCGTCAATGAAGCATCATCTGATGCCCAGCTGAATCGGCAGCGAGAGATTGGGGAACACGCGCGTGCGCAAATCCGCGAACGTCTCACGCATCTTCGCTTACTCGCCTCCGCGCAGGTGGTGGACGCAGCTAACGAACTGCGACGGCGATCCGAACGGCTCGCTGAGCTCGCAATAGACGTAAGCTGCAGTGACACCCAATACGCAAACGCTCTAACTGATCTAACGGACGCTCGTCGCGTTCTACTGTCTGCTGCAAAGCGCGAGCTTAAGCTGCCGGGCCGCGGGGTCTGACGTTGAGCGCAGATTGACGCACCTGGGAAGCACGCTAGGATGACCGCAACCCACAGCCACGGGGATGGACAAATGCGATACTTTGGCTCGAAAGCTAGTACCGCGAATCTACTCGCGGAAATAATTGGCGAAGCGGTGCCGGGCGGTTCTCTTTGCGACCCCTTTGGAGGGATAGCCATAGTAAGCCAGCGATTCAAGCAGGCGGGATACGCAGTCACAAGCGGCGATATTCTACACTGTGCCCACGCCTTCCAAGTTGCAAAGCTGGAGTTCAACGGCTTGCCCAGATTCGAGGCCCTGAAATCAGCACTGCGGCTCCAATCAGTACACGAGGTTTCCGCGTACCTGGATGATCTGCCTCCTCGATACGGCTGGATCTATCATGAATTCTCCCGCAAACGCCAGTTCTTCACCGCAGCGAATGGTGCAGCGATCGACAGCGTCAGGATGAGAATCGATGAGTGGAGGCAGGCTAATCTCCTTACGCGATCCGAGGACGTCTATCTGACAGCTTGTCTGATCGACTCCATGGATCGTGTTGCAAACACAGCGGGTACCTACTACGCGTTCTTGAAGACTTGGACACGGAAGGCCATAAATCCATTCAAGTTTAGGATGATCGAACCGATCAGCGGCCAAGCTGAATGTGTTTCCTATTTGATCGACGCAGAACAGCTCGCCGCACGCAAAGCGTATGATATTCTTTACTTGGACCCACCGTACAATGAACGCAATTACGCTGGCTACTACCATCTCCCAGAGACAATTGCGACTGCCAGAGCGCCCCGGCCGAAGGGTCGGTCGGGTGTTGCAGCGGCTCCAAAACCATTCTCCGCATTCACGCGACCAAGTCTAGCACCTCGCGCTTTGGAGAAACTACTCGAACGCGCGACCTTCCGTTTCCTCGCGCTACACTACAGTGACGAAGGACTGATTTCCCCGGACACCATCCACCATCTCCTGGGAAGCCGAGGGTCCGTGAAACGCATCGAGATCACGGCTCCCGGATACAGCACAACCTCTGAGCCGAGGCGGATTCGGCACGTCGTCTACCTGGTGAACCCATGACGCGACTGTTACCTTCCGGGACGGCGCCGTTGGCTGAACTGGCGCCATTCGCCGAGATTCGACTGATTGCGCTCGACGTCGACGGAACCTTGCTCAGTCCAAAGGCAGAGGAACCCGGAACGTTAGTGACCGCATTAAGAACACTCCCTCACTACAGGTATAAGGTAGGCATCACGATCGCGACTGGTCGGGCCTATGCGGGTGCCCTCCCGGCTATCAAGAGCCTGAATCCTTCTCAGCTGTTTCCAATCATAATATACAATGGATCGGTGACGGTGAACCTGGTAACGAATAGAGTACTCGATCGCCACATAATATCCCAGGACTTGGTCCTCCAAATCAATGAAGTTGCCTCCGCCCACGAGCTACATTCTCTAGTATACGAATGTACGCCAACGGTGCCAATGGGCTTGGGTTCTCATCCATCTCGGCACGCCCCGCCAGTACTCGAGTGGGTTTCCGGATTTGGGCAAGAGAAGGGAAGGACTTGGGTGAAGGACCCCAATGGTCTAAATGTATCATGGTCCCATCAGTCGTATCAGGCCGCAATGGACGGGGCTACGGCCGTAATTATTCCCACTGCCGGCAGGGCGAAGGCTGCGAACAATGCCAGGCGAGAACTCCATGGGATTAACGGAATTTCCGTAACCGCGAGCGGACCGCAGTATATTGAGATCCGGCCCAATGGTGTGGATAAGAGCACAGCGTTGCAACACCTTGCGGTGCGACTTGGCATTACACAAAAGCAGATCGCCGCGGTCGGAGATAGCGAAAACGATGTCGAGATGCTACGTTGGGCCGGTTGCGGGGTGTGCGTTGCCGACGCAAGTCAACGAGCGATCGACGCCAGCGATTTTCTATCACGGTATAATGGTTCTGGCGGTGTAGTCGAATTACTGCAAACGATTCGGCAGGCTCGACGCTATCTAGGTGACACGTCGCCACGACCAGGCCATTTGGCTTAGGGCCAAAGCACTACTACGTACTCGTCAACCGTCAGCCTTGACGAGTGCCCGCCCTGCGGTTTATGTTTATGCTGGGCCGCGACACTCCTGATCTCAGCAGGCTTGCAACGGAGCGCAGACAGTACTTCAGGGACTGACGACGAAGCCTTGTCAGAGTAGCTCCAGGCGCACACATGGCCGGCTTCGAGAACAGTCGCAATAATGTCAGCTAGCGACTCTGTAACAGTCGCCCGCGTTCGCGTCGCAAATTCAGACGCGAAGCGATCGCCAGATGTCTTACTGGGCATCTTGGCTGGCGTCTCGGCACTCGGATAATCGTATCCCACCAACGTCTCAAGTACGTGGTAGTAGCGACTGTATTCATCACGTCTATATGGCGCATCAAGATAGACTAGCTTGCTACCAGCATGAGGGATCTCGTTGAAGCTGCGTAATGCAGCCCGCCATGGACCCTTAAGTGCCTGCACCTCATGCGAGTGCGTTTCGCTCGCTTGACCTAGCGCCAGCAGCCGTGCCTGGAATTCTCGCCAGACAGAGAGCGTTCTCTGCTTCAGTGCTATAAGGAGCCTTTCTTTCTTGCTTTCTGAAGCAGCGTCGAGCAGTGCACTTGCCGGAAAGAATGGCTGGGCGAAATGGCCGCCATACGCTGTTCCGATCCGACTAACTGCGGTGATAAGGGCTCCGAGCGCCCAGTTACGGCGCCGCGAATGGCGGATCCTCGATATACCGTATCGTAAACTATCTATCTCTGCCGCTTGCCGTAATCCGAAGTAGACGTTTGAATAATAGCAAGTGAATAGGCAAGCGGGCGCCTCTGGCGAAGATGTCCCGAGCTGACGGATAGAAACTTCCTCCAGAGGATCCCAGCCATCCGGTGATTTGCCGCCTCGGGGGAATGTCGGAAACTCTGCAGCGAATCGCCAGTATGCTTGCCGAAAGTCGTCCCCCGACTCCGAGCTGTGAAATATGTTATCCTCTCGGGTTAAAGACTCGCCAAGCTGGTCTGTTAGCCGTCGTAAGTTTAGTTCAGCGCCTATAGTGACTTCATCAATAGTCGCCTGAGCTTCGCTCTCTGAAAAACCAGACGATTGGACTAAAGCTAGATTCTGGCAGAAGCGCATTGCATCCGATGCGGCCACTGGCCAGATGCGGCTTAGCGCCCCAGAGACCGCACCTGAGCCGCACATTAGGTCTAAGACGTACGTGTCGCGTGGGAGCCACATTGTACAGGCTTGAGCGATAAGTGGAGTGAGCGTACGCTTAGTACCCATATAGTATGCTGTGTTTGCGAAATCATATGCCGATGCAGTGACTAGAGTTTGAGTCCGTGTTGCAAAATCTTCACAAACTGCTCTCATCTGAGCGTTGGTGGTTTCAAGCATCCATCCGTCGGGGAGTTCGATCGGCGTAGCGACGTCGGAGCTGGTGGTTGGCACATACTCATTAGACAGCGCGGGAGTTTTTCCAGCTTCTCGAAGAAGCTGTCGTAGTAATGCCCCCACCTCGCGAAGCGGCTGACGACCTTGTCGTCGATGTGATCCAGTTCTGGCAAGTATAGAGCCATCCGGGAGAACGAAAGTCGGAGTAGGTGTGCTTCGATGATTGTCTTCAAAGCTGAGGCCGTCCAGGGGAAGGGAAATCTGGCCCAAGTCAGGCGGGTATTCTACCCGTGGCGGATTCGCCGTTACATCGTAGATATCGTCTACCAGGAAACATGCCCCGTGGGCACCTGTGAACTTGCCTATGGCTCCGACCTGAACAAAGGCGTCGATAAGAACAGATATCTCATCAAGATTGAGGAGATTGCCGTCCTGTATTCTAGCCATGGTTCCTTCTCCAGAGTCGGACCTCTCCATGGGGATGATCATAAGATGCATCGGAGATTGCTAGCTGTGTACATAGCGCGGTCGCGCGAACGAGGGCCTCAACTCTCCCGACGTTAATCCCTTTGTGAAAGTTTGCTGCGAACTTCGCGCCTGGAGCTAAGCAGTTCAGGGCGATCCTCAGGTCGGAATCCGCCACAGTCAAATGTAGTACATAGCTAGCTATCATCCCACCAAATTTCGGTTCCTTGGACTCAAGATTGGTCGTCGTCACTACCTTCATCCCGCGCGATCGCGCCAGACGGCGCATCCGAGCACTTGGGTCGTACCCGACGACCCCAATACGAAATTGCGCAGCCATCTCGAGGCTGACAGCGGGGCCGCACCCAAAGTCAAGGATTGGTTGTTGACTTCGCCTAGCATCCACCAGCGTGAGTAGCATCTGAATCGTGCTAGTGTTATTGGCGAGATCGACAAGGTCGCTATATTCGGAGGCAAGAAAGTCGAAGAGTGCGACTTCCATCTCACTCGACCGTTCCGGTTGATCGGCACTGTACGTCAAGTAGAATCGGTCCATTAACCGCCGAAAGCGGAGGCTCGTGATCGAAGTCGGCTTCGTGGCAGTTTGGTGAGGCTTCCCAGAGAAGAACCTAGCTGCGCGGTGTGAGTAAGCTGGAGTCAAATGCGGTTGGTCGTGCCGCACTCGATCTGCGAGCGATCTGTGGCAAACAACGAAGTTTCGATTTAGTAGATGGCAGCCGTGCTCATCCGGTGTCATCATTGACCACCCGCCGCGCAATCTTTTGGTGGTATTCGTCAAGAAAGATATGGAGACTATGAGCGATGTAGGAGAGGCGACCCATGCGGAGCGATCGTTGATACTTTGGGTGAACGAGCTCTCGTACTTCATCTGTCAAGTATTCGGCGAATCGAATGGATCCAAAAAGACTATAGGGCAGACCGACGAGCGCCTCGACGGTGCGCCATGTGAACGAGTAGTCGATGGTGGTGCCACCCGCGTCACCGCTGGCGCGGGGGATAAGTCGAACGCTCACCAAGCCTAATGGGGAGAGGGGGAGGCTCTTATGTGGCGTATGCGGAACAACGAGGATACCACGTCGGCTGCTGGTATTCACTCCTTGATCTACAATCTCACCAACGTGTTTCAGAACTAGATTTAATTGGTCGCCTTTAGATAGGCTTGCTTTGAATAGGCCGTCACGCTGAAGAAACTGCTTGTCGAAATACTTCTCAAACTCTGCATGCTCGGGGAGGTGGAATCGTGGAATGCGGTCCATCTGTGGTTGGGTAAGGATAATTCTGAAGTCAACTAGTTCTTTGAATGGTCGCCCGGCTTGGTCTGTAGAGGTGGGTTCCTCCACCTGACGGGCAAGTTCAAGGGCGACAGGGAATGCTTCATATGCAGTTGAGACCTTGCAGCCGGCTTCTGGCCCTAACGCCAGTTCGTCCATGTCTAACGTGCGCTTTAACCGAGGCGGATCCCGGTGGAGTTCGACCGCTATATCTGGAGTAGAGGCGAGAGAGTCGCGAGCTCGGAGCTGATTGATAATGATGCGCACAGTGTCAGCACGGTCATTGACGAAGTGCACATTCGAGCCAATGCGCCCGCCGGACGCTCGAATAGTGGCGGTCCGGAAACCGAGCTTGTCTGAAAGGTCGTCAGCGACGTCAGCGTCAGTCCATCGAGCTGCGGTCTGCAAACGAGTGAGTGTTTGGGCTCCGCTAACCGCGCTTCCACTCACGATGACGCTCGTTACATTCGGATATCTGACGAGCGAGGTGATGACCTGCGCAATGGCGGCTTCCCAGAAATCGGGTAGTCCGCCACCTTCACTGGGTCGCTCGTCGACGAAAACTTGCTCAGCAAACAGATCTGCGGGCAAGCCTAGAGTATCGGGTCCAATTGTTACGTGAACTGCAGTACGAGTGTCGAAGGTACTGTTGGGCGTGAAATCGACCGAGGGTGCGATCGTAATCGTGAGGCACGTTTCGGGTGATAGATCGAGTTGGTCGCCGTGTACGGCTTCGCGCTGATCATCAAGCGTAATCCACGACGAGACTCCGTCGAGCGTGGTGGAAACCTTCACTGGAGACTGGATGGGCAGCGTGCCGGAAATTCGAGAGTTGGCTAGCCCATGTGCGATGGCCAATGTGACATCTAAGGACCCGAGCTTCTCATTGCCGCGGGCGTTGTCAGGTACTCGCCAATCGGGTGAGTAGCTCAGAATTCCGTTGATGTTTAGCTGGATTCTGTCGAGGAGTTGTTCGAGGTTCAGCTTAAGGGCATCCGAATCTGTTGCGGTCAATGCAGCTCTAGCGGCGCCGATCGAGAGTACATTAGCCCAGGTACTGAAGAAGGGGCCATTGATATGTGCACACGAAACTGTTAACCCTAAGGCGAGCGCGACGTCGTGGTGAGTGATATCGGGGTCGGCCGGCGGGCGCCAGTTTGAATGCTCCAAGCTAACCTGGCCTCGGCGCTTGACACCGCCGGGCTTAAGGGCTCGTTCAGCTCGATCTTCAATCTCGCTATATGTGAACGATCGGTCCAGGATCTGGGCACAGCCTATCGAGAGGTTAAGCTGACGATCCCCTTCCAGCGGCAGTTCGTCGTCTAGGAGGAGTTCAACAGCTGCAGCACGGAGCTCGATGGCCATTAGCACGGATTCGGCTGGAGACGCGCAGGGGTAAGCGATGAGGAACTCGTCGCCTGTGCGGTGTACTACAATCGCGAATCCCGGAGCGGCGTGATGGAGTGCAGCCGAAAGTTTGGCAATGAGTCGATCGCCGTCCTGAGGACCGCGTTGATCATTGTACGCCTTGAAGTTGTCGATGTCTGCGAACAGCAGTGTAGCTGGCCCATCAAGGAGCCATTCGCGTAGTGTTTCTTCGAAAGCTGTTTGAAGCGATGAGAATTGCGCGGAAAGTATACGGCCTTTTTCGTCTCTCTCGTCGCCTCTCCAGTACGACTGAACGAGAGATCGGGTGGCTTCAACCATTCTCGATCGGTCAGCGATGCTTGGAGTGGCACTGAACCAGAGGGAGCATCGAGCGGAAAAACGTTCGGTACGATCAAGTCGATCGCTGAAGACCTCGTCGGGAGGACGCGTGCCTGCTGCACCAAGCGCAACCTTAGTTAGTGGTTCGGGCTGGGCAATCTCCAGGTAGATGGCATCGAGGAGAACTGAGTTCGCGACCATCTCCTGAAGCAGGACTGCGAATTGAGATTCGGACCACAATCGATGCTGAAGGGAACTAAGAGTCTCGCGGACCCTCCGCTGAAGTAGCGCTTCATTCTGAGGTCTAGTCACTATAACCGGTCGAGCCAAAGCCTTGGGTGTCTCTGTCAGATGCTGGCAGTGCGGCCGTTATTACCCATTCTATCGTGGGCGTAGGCGTGAGGAGCAGTTGGGCGATTCGATCGCCGGGCTCGATAGTGTAGTCGTGATCGTTATCGTGGTTTATCATTGCGATTCGGAGCTCTCCTGTGTAGCCTGGATCAACGAGCCCTGGAGAATTGATGAGGGTTATTCCGTGGCGGCTGGCGAGTCCGGACCGAGGAAGGACTAGGCCTGCATACCCTATTGGTATGCTTACATGTACTCCCGTCCGAACGAGCGCCCGGCCACCGCGGGCGGCGAGCTGGGTTCGAGCGGCGGCACAAAGGTCCCATCCAGCGTCGTTTTCATACGATTGACTCGGATATTGACTCGTAGTTCTAACGGCAACCTGCAGGGGTTCGAACGGTCCATCGTGGGCGGACGAGCGGGTCCTGCCCGCAACACCCGAGTCGGGATCATTCTGTCCGGCACGCATGGCGCAAGCGTAGTGCCAACTGATGAGCGTCGTCGACGGCCCGGAGCAGCTGGGGGGCGACGTTTCCCGGCGCAAGGGGAGTCCGGTAGGTTGGCAAGGCTGCGGACGGGGCTGTACGGGCGGGTGGGAGCTGGTCGGCGGCGCGCGCACCGACCTGTCCGGGCTCACCGCGGCTGAGGCCCGCACCCTGTTCGCCGTCGCCGGACCCGCCGCCGCGGCCAGTCCGGAGCTCAAAAGCTACGCTGCGCAACTGCTCCGGGCGCTGCCCGTGCCGTTCCGGCAGCGCGCCGAGGCTGCGGTCGCCGCGGTCGTCGTCGACCCCGGTGCCTCGGGGAGCGGCGAGCGTCCACGTCCGGCGCCGCCCGACCTCGACGCGCTGCAGCAGGCCGCCGTCGATGGCGAGCAGGTGCGGCTGGCCTACACCGGCCGGGACCGGATGACCAGCACGCGGACCGTGCACCCGCTCGGCCTCGTCGTGAAGCGCGGCACGTGGTACCTCGTGGCCGGCACCGCGGAGGGGCCGCGCACGTTCCGGGTCGACCGGGTGGTCTCCGTCGAGCCGACCGGCCAGCCCGCGCAGCGCCCGGCGGGCTTCGACCTCGGCGAGGCCTGGTAGCGGATCGTCACGGTCGTCGACGACCTGCGCAGGACCACCACGGCGCGCGCCGCCGCCGCCCCCGACCTCGGCGGCCCGCTGCGCTGGTCGTTCGGCAAGGACCTCCAGGTCGGCCAGCCCCGGCCGGACGGCCACGTCGACATCGTGCTCACCGGGCAGAGCCCGCAGGCCCTCGCCTGGCGGCTCGCGGGCTTCGGGGCCGAGGTTCTCGTGCTCGGCCCGCTCGAGACGCGCCAGCACCTGGCCGAGATCGGGTGGGAGCTCGTTGGCGTGTACGCGAGCTCGTCATGAGCTCCTCGGCCCACATCAGCGGCGATGGGCGTACAGGTCGCGCAGCAGCGCGATCTCCGCGCCGTGGTGGATGACCTCGCGGGAGATGTGCAGCACGAGCGCGGCCATCGGG
>Ga0136613_10001468_pt1 | contig 12202 bp, 21 predicted proteins | sample AntDrymUQ2722106_2_FD_106649 | JGI IMG/M metagenome (GOLD analysis project Ga0136613, IMG submission 106649) | Polar desert sand microbial communities from Dry Valleys, Antarctica - metaG UQ272 (21.06) | ecosystem: Environmental > Terrestrial > Soil > Desert | place: Antarctica: Dry Valley... | reverse complement strand
GCCACAGCAAAAGATCCGGATCCGCCTGAAGGCGTATGACCACCAGCAGCTCGACCGCTCGGCGGTCCAGATCGTCGACACGGCGCAGCGAAGCGGGGCCACGGTCACCGGCCCCGTCCCGCTGCCGACGGAGAAGAACGTCTACTCGGTCATCCGCGGGCCCTTCAAGGACAAGGACTCGCGCGAGCACTTCGAGATCCGCACGCACAAGCGCCTGATCGACATCCACCAGCCGACGCCGAAGACGGTCGACTCGCTCATGCGGCTCGACCTCCCGGCGGGCGTCGACATCGAGATCAAATTGTGATGACGCGGAGCGCCATCGCATTCGTGGGGGCCGGACATGTCCGGCCCGGAAGGACCGCGGCGTGAAAGGCATCGTCGGCAAGAAGCTCGGGATGACCCAGATCTTCGAAGAGGAGACGGGTCGCCTCGTGCCGGTGACCGTGATCGCGGCCGGCCCGTGCCCCGTCGTCTCCGTCCGCATGCAGGACGTGGACGGCTACGACGCGGTCCAGCTCGCCTACGACGAGGTCGCCGAGCGCAAGCTCTCGCGGCCCGAGCTCGGGCACCTGAAGAAGAACGGCGTCGGTCCGCACCGCAAGCTTGTGGAGATCCGCGGGCCGCACGAGCTCACCCCGGGCGAGACCGTCACCGTCGAGGCCTTCGAGCCCGGCGAGAAGGTCAAGGTCTCCGGGATCTCGATCGGCAAGGGCTTCCAGGGGACGATCAAGCGGCACAACTTCAGCCGCGGCCCGGTCTCGCACGGCTCGCACAACGTGCGCGCGCCCGGCTCGATCGGCGCCTCGGCGACGCCCTCGCGCGTCTTCAAGGGAATGAAGATGGCCGGCCAGATGGGGGCGAAGAAGGTCACCCAGCTCGGGCTGACCGTCGTCGATCGCGTTCCCGAGGAGAACCTGCTCATCCTGCGCGGCGCCGTGCCGGGGCATCGCAACTCCACGGTCGTCATCCAAGAGGACAATCGCTGATGGCCGCTCCGAAGGCACCCCTGATGGACGCGTCCGGCAAGAAGACCAAGGACGTGTCGCTCGAGGAAGCCGTCTTCACCGCGGAGGTGAAGCCGCATCTCATCCACGAGACCGTGATCGCCGAAGCCTCTGCGGCCCGCCGCGGGACGCAGTCGACGAAGAGCCGTGGGCTCGTTTCGGGCGGCCGGGCCAAGCCCTGGCGCCAGAAGGGCACCGGCCGGGCGCGCGCGGGCACCACCCGTGCCGCTCAGTTCACCGGCGGTGGCCACGCCTTCGCGCTGCAGCCACGGTCATACGGCGGCAAGGTGAATCGGAAGGCGCGCAAGGCCGCGCTCCGGGGTGCCCTGGCAGCGCACGCGACGCGCGGGTCGCTCGGGATCGTCGACGTGAGCGCCTTCGACACGCCCTCGACCAAGGCGGCCGTGGCGCTCGTCGCAGGCTGGGCGCCGACGCTCCCGCTCATGGTCGTGGCGCAGCCTGACGAGCTGGCGCTCGTCAAGTCGTTCCGAAATCTCGAGCGGGTGCTCGTGCTCGAGCCCTCCGAGGTCGAGGTGGGCGCGCTCGTCTGGGCTCGCTCGCTCCTCGTGACCGAGTCGGCCCTTGCGCGGATCCAGGAGGTAGCCGCCTGATGGCCCTCGAGTCCCGCCAAGTGTTGATCGCCCCGGTCGTCTCCGAGAAGAGCTACAGCCTGATCGAGGACAACAAGTACTCCTTCCGCGTCCACGAGCGGGCGCACAAGACGCAGATCCGTCAGGCCGTCGAGGAGCTCTTCGACGTCAAGGTCGAGGGCGTGAACATCGTCAAGGTCAAGTCGAAGCCGAAGCGCCGTGGCGTCTCGCGCGGCACGAGGCCCGGCTGGAAGAAGGCGATCGTCCAGCTCCGCGCCGGTGACCGCATCGAGATCTTCGAGGGGGTCGCCGTATGACGAGCCCATTCGTCGCGCGCTCGTGTAGGGGCCGGACTTGTCCGGCCCGCGAAGGAGCAGAAGCCCTATGCCGCTGAAAAAATTCAAGCCCACGAGCCCCGGGAAGCGGTTTCGCACGGTCTCGGACTTCGCCGACGTGACCAAGAAGACGCCGGAGAAGAGCCTGGTCGAGCCGATCAAGAAGACCGGCGGGCGAAACAACAACGGCCGCATCACGACGCGCCACCAGGGTGGCGGGCACAAGCGCCGTTACCGAATCATCGACTTCAAGCGCACGAAGGACGGCGTCCCGGCCAAGGTGGCCGCGATCGAGTACGACCCGAACCGGTCGGCCCGGATCGCGCTCCTCCACTACGTCGACGGCGCGAAGTCCTACATCCTCGCGCCCGCACGCCTGCGGGTCGGCCAGATGGTCGAGTCCGGGCCTGAGGCGGACATCAAGCCCGGGAACGCGCTCCCGCTCGCGAACATCCCGACCGGCACGCTCGTTCACAACGTCGAGCTCAAGCCAGGGCGCGGCGGCCAGATGGCGCGAAGCGCCGGCTCGGGCGTGCAGCTCGTCGCGAAGGAAGGCGACTACGCGACGCTACGGCTTCCCTCCGGGGAGATGCGCAGGGTCACGGCGACCTGCCGCGCCACGGTGGGCCAGGTCGGGAACGTCGACCACGAGAACATTTCGAGCGGCAAGGCGGGTCGCAGCCGCTGGCTGGGCAAGCGCCCGACCGTGCGCGGCTCGGCCATGAACCCCGTCGACCATCCACACGGAGGCGGCGAGGGCAAGTCGAAGGGCGGCCGCCATCCCGTCACCCCGTGGGGCGTCCCGACGCTCGGGAAGCGCACGCGCAAGAAGCACAAGGCCTCGGACAAGCTGATCGTCCGCGCCCGCCGGCGCGGAAAGGAGCGCAGGTAGTTGAGTAGATCAAGCAAGAAAGGCCCGTTCGTGGACGAGCGGCTCATGTCGCGCGTCGAGGCCATGAACGCCTCCGGCGAGAAGCGGCCGCTTCGCACCTGGTCGCGCACCTCGACCGTCTTCCCCGAGATGGTCGGGCACACGATCGCCGTGCACGACGGGCGCAAGCACGTCCCGGTCTTCATCACGGAGTCGATGGTCGGCCACAAGCTCGGCGAGTTCGCGCCGACGAGGACGTTCCGCGGCCACTCCGGCGACAGGCAGGTCAAGCGCTAACGATGGCCACCGTCGAGGCACCGCAGACAGAGGTTCGCGCGCAGGCGCGCTACGTGCGCACGGCGCCGCGCAAGGCGCAGCTCGTCGCGGATCAGATCCGCGGCCGCACCGTGCCCGAGGCCCGCACGATCCTCGCCTTCATGACGCGCGACGCCGCACGCGATCTGGAGAAGGTCCTGAACTCCGCGGTCGCGAACGCCGAGATGAACCACGGCCTCGCGGGCGACGAGCTCGTCGTCTCCGCCGCGTTCATCGGCGCCGGCCCGACGCTGAAGCGCTGGCGCGCCCGCGCGCGCGGCCGCGTCGCGCGGATCCGCAAGCGCACCTGCCACATCACGATCAAGCTCGCGCAGCCCGATGGCAGCGCCATCCCCGAGGCGCGCAGCGCGCCCGCGACGGTGACGCCCGAGGCGCCGACCGAGGCGAAGCCGAAGCGCGGGTCGCGGAAGAAGCCCGAGGTCGCCGAGACCACTGAGGCCGTCGAGACCGCCGAGGAGAAGCCGAAGACGCGCCCGAAGCGGGCCCAGAAGCCGAAGGCCGACCAGCCGAAGGCGGAGGAGAAGCCGAAGCGCGCGCGCGCGGCCAAGCCGAAGGTCGAGGCCGCAGACGAGAAGCCCAAGCGCACCACGCGCAAGAAGAAGACCGATGAAGGAGAGGCCAGCTAGATGGGACAGAAGGTTCATCCCGGCGGCCTGCGGGTCGGCATCATCCATGACTGGAAGTCCAACTGGTACACGGGGACGAAGGAGTTCCCGGCCTACCTGATCGAGGACGTCAAGATCCGGGAGCACATCTACGGGAAGCTCGGCCATGCCGGGCTCTCGGACATCCTGATCCGCAAGGACAAGCAGCGGATCACGATCGACATCTACACCGCCCGCCCCGGGATCGTGATCGGGAAGTCGGGCGCCGAGGTGGACGCCCTCCGCAAAGACGTGCACGGCATGACGCAGAAGAACGTCCACATCAACATCAACGAGATCAAGCGCCCCGAGCTCGACGCGAAGCTCGTCGCGCAGTCGATTGCCGAGCAGCTCCAGAACCGCGTCAGCTTCCGGCGCGCGATGAAGCGCTCGCTCGCCTCGGCCATACGCTCGGGCGCTCAGGGCGTCCGGATCCAGTGCGGCGGACGGCTGGGCGGGGGTGAGATGTCGCGCTCGGAGAGCTACTCGGAGGGTCGCGTCCCGCTCCACACGTTGCGCGCCGACATCGACTACGGCTTCGCCGAGGCGAAGACGACCTTCGGCAGGATCGGCGTGAAGGTCTGGGTCAACAAGGGCGAGATCATGCCGGAGGGCTTCGGCGAGGGCTCGAGCCGCGCCGAGGGCGATGGCCAGCGCCGCCGCCAGAGCCTCGAAGGCCTGAGCGCGGGCCGCGAGGGCGGGCGGCGCCCGCCCGACCGCGAGGGTCTCGGCCCCGTGCGAAAGCGCGAGCGCGGCCAGCGGCGCGGCAGCGGCGGCGGGCGCAAGCCCGCAGGCCAGGTCGAGCGCCCGCGCACGGACGAGCAGGGAGTGTCGGAGGCCGGGCGCGAGCAGCCCGTCGTCGAGCCAGATGTCCCGACGGTGCCCGCCGAGGTCGCCGAGGCGCCGGATACGACGACCCAGAAGCAGATGCACGACGATCCGACGAAGCTCGACCAGGCCGGCGACCCGCCGGCCGAGAAGCCGGCCGAGAAGCCAGCCGAGAAGAAGCCGGCCGCAGAGAAGCCGGCCGCCGAGAAGTCGAGCAGTAAGACCTCGAAGACCCGCAAGCCGAAGGGTGAGAAGAGCTAGCCATGCTGATGCCGCGCAAGACGAAGTACCGCAAGCAGCAGCGCGGGCGCCGACGTGGCGCGGCGAAGGGCCAGCAGGTGGTCAACTTCGGCGACTTCGGGCTGAAGGCGCTCGAGGTCGGCTGGGTGACGAACCGCCAGATCGAGGCCGCTCGTATCGCCATGACCCGCAAGATCAAGCGCGGCGGCAAGGTCTGGATCAACGTCTTCCCGGACAAGCCGGTGACGCAGAAGCCGGCCGAGACGCGCATGGGCTCCGGCAAGGGCTCCCCCGAGCACTGGGTGGCCGTCGTGAAGCCCGGGCGCGTGATGTTCGAGCTCGCGGGCGTCCCCGAGGACCTCGCGAAGGAAGCTCTGAGGCTGGCCGCGATGAAGCTGCCCGTGAAGTCGAAGTTCGTGAAGCGAGAGGCGGATCTCTTTGAGAACTAGAGAATTGCGTGAGCTGTCCGACGACGAGCTGAAGCGGCGTCTCGCGGAGACCCGCGAGGAGCTCTTCAACCTGCGCTTTCAGGACGCGACCGGCGCGCTCGACAACACGGCGCGCCTCACCCTGACAAAGCGTGACATCGCTCGGATCCTGGGCATCCAGGCCGAGCGCGAGAACAGGCTGGAAAGGCGATAGATGGCACGACCGAGAAAGAAAGCTGAAGAACTGGTTCCGGATGAGAACCCGCTCGGCGCACTCGCCGAGGAGCCGGCCGTCGAAGAGGCGCCTGCTGAAGAGCCCGTGGCCGAGGAAGCTCCCGCGGAAGAGCCCGTGGCCGAAGAGACCCCTGCGGAAGAGCCCGTGGCAGAGGAGGCTCCGGCCGAAGAGCCGGCTGCCGAGGAGGCCCCCGCGGAGGAGCCGGTCGCCGAGGAGACCCCAGAGGAAGAGCCCGTGGCGGAGGAGGCCCCCGCGGAAGAGCCCGTGGCCGAAGAGACCCCAGCGGAAGAGCCCGTGGCGGAGGAGGCTCCGGCCGAAGAGCCGGCTGCCGAGGAGGCCCCCGCGAAGGAGCCGGTCGCCGAAGAGGCTCCCGCAGAGGAGGCCGTGGCCGAAGCTCCCGCCGAAGTTGAGGCTCCGCCAGTGCCCCAGGCGCCGGCGCGCGAGAAGCGCCGCTCGAGCAAGTCGAAGGCCGAGAAGCGCGCCGCTCGCGCGGCCAAGCCGAAGCCGGCCCGCTCGACCGAGCGGAAGCCGCTCGTCCGGATCCCGAAGCCCGAGCAGCCCCGGGGCCAGCGGAAGGAGCGCCGCGGCGTCGTCGTCTCGAGCGCGATGGACAAGACCATCGTCGTCCGCGTCGACATGGTGCGGCCCGACCGGCGCTACAAGAAGGTCGTCCGGCACTCGAGCAAGTTCCACGCGCATGACGAGGGCAATCAGGCGAACGTGGGCGACCTCGTCCGCATCGTCGAGACCCGGCCGCTCTCCAAGACCAAGAACTGGCGCCTCGCCGAAGTCCTAGAGGCGGCCCGGTAACCCAGGATGATCCAGCAGGAGTCCAGACTTAGGGTCGCGGACAACACGGGGGCACGCTCGCTCCTTTGCATCCGCGTGCTCGGAGGCTCGCACCGCCGCTACGCGCGGGTCGGCGACGTGATCGTCGGCACGGTCAAGGTCGCCACGCCGCAAGGCACGGTGAAGAAGGGCGAGGTCGTGAAGGCGGTCGTCGTTCGCACGAAGAAGCCGTTCGGACGAAACGACGGCACCTCGATTGCGTTCGACGAGAACGCGGCCGTGATCATCGACGCGCAGAACAATCCGCGCGGCACCCGCATCTTCGGGCCGGTCGCGCGTGAGCTTCGAGAGAGGAACTTCATGAAGATCGTCTCGCTAGCCCCAGAGGTCCTTTGATGTCCGCCACGATGAAGGTCAGGAAGGGCGACCTCGTCCAGGTGATCTCGGGCAAGGACCGCGGCAAGCAGGGCCGCGTGATCGAGTCGCATCCGCGTGACAAGCGCGTGATCGTCGAGAACCTGAACGTGGTCAAGAAGCACCGCCGTCCGAAGGCGATTCGCGACTCGGGCCGGATGGGCCAGCAGCAGGTGCAGCCGGGCGGCGTCTTCGACGTCGCGAACCCGCTGCCCGTCTCGAACGTGATGGTCGTCTGCCCGACCTGCATGCGCGCGACCCGGGTCGGCTACGAGTTCCGCGAGGCCAAGGGCGGCACCGTGAAGGTGCGCGTCTGCAAGCGCGCCGACTGCGGGGAGATTTTGGACCGATGACGCCTAGCGCGACGAAATCCCGGGAGACCTATTCCCCGCGCCTCAAGCAGCGCTTCGAGGAGGAAGTCCGCGGACGCCTCCAGGAGGAGCTCGGCCTGAGCTCGATCATGCAGGTGCCGCGCCTCGAGAAGATCACGCTGAACATGGGCGTCGGCGAGGCGAAGACGAACGCGAAAGCGCTCGACAGCGCGATGGACGAGCTCACGCTGATCGCCGGCCAGCGCGCGCAGATGCGCCGCGCGAAGAAGTCGATCGCCGGTTTCAAGATCCGCGAGGGGATGCCCGTCGGCACCAAGGTGACCCTGCGCGGCGCGCGCATGTACGACTTCCTCGACCGGCTCGTCTCGATCGCGCTTCCGCGCATCCGGGACTTTCGCGGCCTCGCGCCGAGGAGCTTCGACGGACGCGGGAACTACTCGCTGGGCGTTCGCGAGCAGGTCATCTTTCCGGAGATCGACTACGACGACGTGGACACCGTCCGCGGCCTCGACGTCACGATCACGACCACGGCGAAGACCGACGAGGAGGCGCTCGCGCTCCTGCGGGCGCTCGGTCTTCCCTTCAGGCAGCAGGACTAGGAGGAACGATTTGGCGAAGAAGAGCCTGATCGCGAAGGCCGCGCGCCCGCAGAAGTTCGCGACGCGCAAGTACAGCCGCTGCAACCGCTGCGGCCGGCCTCGCGCGGTCTACAAGAAGTTCGGGTTGTGCCGCATCTGCCTGCGCGAGCTGGCACATGACGGCGCGATCCCGGGCATGACGAAGTCGAGCTGGTGACCCGATGCTGACCGATCCAGTCGCAGACATGCTCACGCGGATCCGCAACGCCAACAAGGCGCTGCAGGAGACGGTCACGATGCCGTCCTCCCGCATGAAGATCGAGATCGCCCGCCTCCTGGAGGAGGAGGGCTACATCCGCGGCTCCCGGGTGGAGAAGGGCGAGTCCTTCGATACCCTGGTCGTGGAGCTGAAGTACGGGCGAAGCCGCGAGCGGGTCATCACCGACCTGAAGCGCGTGTCGAAGCCCGGACGGCGCGTCTACGCCAAGAAGGACCGCCTCCCGCGCGTGCTCGGCGGAATGGGGACGGCGATCCTCTCCACGTCCGACGGCCTGGTCACGGGCCGGCGTGCGCAGGAGCTCGGCGTCGGCGGCGAGGTCGTGTGCTTCATCTGGTAGCTATGGCAGCCCCCAACCGAACATCTCGCGTCCACCGGCTCGCTGCAAAGCGGCGCCATGCGTCGTCCTCAGTCGCGCCCGTAGCCTCCGGCTACGAGCACTCCCTGCGTCCTAGCCTGGCTTGCTTTTCGCGGCCGGTGAACCCGATCTGTTCGGTCGGTGACTGCAGATGAATCGAATGTCATGAGCCGAATCGGAAAGCAACCCATCCCAGTCCCCGCAGGCGTGAGCGTCTCGATCTCTCCTGGGCGCGTGATGGTGAACGGCCCGCTGGGCGAGCTCACCCAGGAGGTGCCGCAGCGGATCGCGGTCGAGCAGGAGGACGGCGAGCTGCGCGTGACGCGGCCGACCGAGCGCGGCCCGGATCGCGCGCTCCACGGCCTGACGCGGACGCTCGTCGCCAACATGGTCGAGGGGGTCACGAAGGGCTTCGAGAAACGCCTCGAGATCCAGGGCGTCGGCTACCGCGCTGCTCTTCGAGGAACCTCGCTCGAGCTGAACGTCGGCTATTCGCACTCCGTCGTCATGAACCCGCCGGAGGGAATCTCCTTCGAGGTCCCGACTCCGACCGAGGTCGCGGTCAAGGGGATCGACAAGCAGAAGGTCGGCCAGATCGCCGCCGAGGTCCGGAAGGTGCGCCCGCCCGAGCCCTACAAGGGCAAGGGGATCCGCTACCAGGGCGAGTACGTGGCCCGCAAGGTAGGGAAGCGCGCGTAATGCCGACGCTCACGCCACGCAACGCGCGGTTGCGCCGGCACCATCGGCTGCGCCGGCATGTCACCGGGACCGCCGAGCGGCCCCGTCTCGTCGTGTTTCGCTCGAACCGGGGGATCGAGGCGCAGCTCGTCGACGACGTGGGCGGGCGAACGCTCGCCTCGGCGCGGCACACCGAGCTGAAGAAGACCTTCAAGGGATCGAAGAGCGAGCAGGCGGCCGAGGTCGGCAAGCAGCTCGCGCAAGCCGCCAAGAAGGCCGGGGTCGAGACCGTCGTCTTCGACCGGGGCGGGTACCTGTACCACGGGCGCGTGAAGGCGCTCGCCGATGCTGTACGCGAGGGAGGTCTGAAGTTCTAGATGGCTGTTGACGTGAGGGAGTCCCGCGAGCTCAAGGAGCGCGTGGTCGAGATCAACCGCGTGGCCAAGGTGGTCAAGGGCGGCCGGCGCTTCTCGTTCACCGCGCTCGTCGTGATCGGGGACGAGGTCGACCGCGTCGGCGTCGGCTACGGGAAGGCGCGGGAAGTCCCGCTCGCCATCTCGAAGGCCGTCGACGATGCCAAGAAGAACCTCTTCCAGGTGCCGAAGCACGGGCAGACCATCACGCACGAGATCCTGGGCCAATTCGGCGCTGCGCGCGTGCTCCTGCGCCCGGCCAGCGAGGGAACCGGCGTCATCGCCGGCGGCGGCGTCCGCGCCGTCCTCGAGCTCGGCGGGATCCGCGACATCCTCGCGAAGAGCCTCGGCACGCCGACGCCGATCAACATGCTCAAGGCGACGGTCAACGGGCTGCAGAGACTTCGGCGGCCCGAGGAGGTCGCGCGGAGTCGCGGCGTCCCGATGTCCCACGTGCTGCCGTACAAGGCTCCCGTCGTCGAGGAGCCGCAGGCCGAGAACGAGCTTGCCGAAGCGGCGAGCGAGCCGGCCGAGGAGAGCCAGGATGGCCAAGCTTAAGATCACGCAGACGCGGAGCAAGATCGGCCAGACCGAGCGCCACCGCGGCACGCTCCGCGCGCTCGGGCTCGGCAAGATCGGCCGCTCCGTCGAGCGCGAGGACTCGCCAGACACCCTGGGTATGCTCAGAAAAGTCCGCCACCTCGTCCGGATCGAGGATGTCTAGTGCCGCCGCCTGAAGAAGAGCTCTCACTCTCCAACCTGAAGCCCGCGCAGAAGCGCAAGGCCCGCAAGCGAGTCGGTCGCGGCCTGGCCTCGGGCAAGGGCCGCTATTCCGGTCGCGGAATCAAGGGCCAGAAGTCGCGCTCGGGCTCGCATACGATGCGCGCGGGCTTCGAGGGCGGCCAGATGCCGATCTACATGCGGCTCGCCAAGCAGCGCGGCGCCACCTCCAAGGACGCGATGCCCATCGGCCCGCACCGCACGTCCACCGTCCCGGTGAACGTCTCCGAGCTCGAGCGCGTCTTCGACGCGGGCGCCGACGTGACGCTAGAGGCCCTGATCGAGAAGGGCCTGATCAAGAACACGAAGACCGACGTGAAGGTCCTCGGGAACGGCGAGCTGAAGAAGAAGCTCGCCGTGAGCGTGCACGCCTTCTCGACGAGCGCGCGCGAGAAGATCGAGGCAGCAGGCGGCAGTGCGACATCTCTGCGCCCGCCCGTCGTGAAGAAGGCGAAGCGGCGCAAGAAGGCGGCCGCGAAGCCGAACCCCGAAACCGCGGCAGCGGCCGACGAGACCGCCGCGTCCGAGACCGAGGCAGCGGCCGATGAGACCGCCGCGCCCGACACCGAGGAGTAGCCCGTGTTCTCCTGGTTGACGAATGCGTGGCGCGTCCCCGAGCTACGCCGCCGCGTCCTCTTCACTGCGCTGATCCTCGCGCTCTACCGCCTGGGGAGCTGGATCCCGACCCCGGGTGTCGACCCGCAGGCGATCGAGGACTACTTCGCCGGCCAGGGCGGCACGATCCTCAACCTGCTGAACATCTTCTCGGGCGGCGCGCTCTCCCAGTTCGCGCTCTTCGCGCTCGGGATCATGCCGTACGTCACCGCCTCGATCATCCTCCAGCTGATGACGGTAGTCATCCCGCGGCTCGAGATGCTGCAGAAGGAGGGCGAGGCCGGCTACGCGAAGATCAACCAGTACACGCGCTACCTGACGGTCGCGCTCGCCGCGCTCCAGGCGGCCGGGTACTCGTACCTCTTCGACCGCCAGGGCGCTCTCAGCCTGACGCTCAGCAAGTTCATCCTGATCGTCATCTCACTGACCGCGGCGACGACGCTGCTCATGTGGATGGGCGAGCTGATCACGAAGCGCGGGATCGGCAACGGGATCTCGCTCCTCATCTTCGCCTCGATCCTCTCGAGCCTCCCCGGCGGGATCCGGGCCTGGTACGAGGGCGACGCCTTCGAGCGCCTCATGTTCCCGCTCATCGCGGTCGCGATCATCGTGGCAGTGGTCTTCGTCCAGGAAGGCCAGCGCCGCATCCCGATTCAGTACGCAAAGCGCATGGTGGGCCGCCGCATGACGACCGGCGGGACGACCTACATGCCGCTCCGCGTCAACATGGCCGGCGTCATCCCGATCATCTTCGCCGCCGCGATCATGGCCTTCCCGCCGACGATCGCCCAGTTCTTCCCGACGACGCAGAGCTTCATCAACGAGCACTTCCAGCCGAGCGACCTGATCTATGTCTTCCTGCAGGGCCTCCTGATCGTGATCTTCACGTACTTCTACACGGCGGTCCAGTTCAACCCGATCGACCAGGCGGACAACCTGCGCAAGCACGGCGGCTACATCCCCGGGATCCGGCCCGGCCCGCCGACCGCGCAGTACCTCGACCGCGTGCTGACGCGGCTGACCCTGCCGGGCTCGCTCTACCTCGCGCTCGTCGCGACGCTACCGACCCTGTTCATCAGGTACGGCGGCTTCTCGCAGGCGACGTCGGCGGCGCTCGGCGGGACCTCGATCCTCATCGTCGTGGGCGTCGCGCTCGACACCATGCGCCAGATGGAGTCGCAGATGATGATGCGCCACTACGAAGGCTTCCTCCGCTAACCCGGCCATGCCGCTAGACGTCGTGATCCTCGGGCCCCCGGGGGCGGGCAAGGGAACCCAGGCGATGAGGGTCGCGGCCGAGACCGGCCTCTCCCACATCGCGACCGGGGACATGCTGCGCGCCGCGATCGCCGCCGAGAGCGAGCTCGGCGAGCGCGTGCGCCCGATCCTCGAGCGCGGCGACCTCGTCCCGGACGACCTGATGATCGAGCTGATCCGCGCGCGCCTCGCCCTCG
>Ga0136613_10001467_pt1 | contig 12203 bp, 8 predicted proteins | sample AntDrymUQ2722106_2_FD_106649 | JGI IMG/M metagenome (GOLD analysis project Ga0136613, IMG submission 106649) | Polar desert sand microbial communities from Dry Valleys, Antarctica - metaG UQ272 (21.06) | ecosystem: Environmental > Terrestrial > Soil > Desert | place: Antarctica: Dry Valley... | reverse complement strand
GCCCAGGACCACTGACGTCCTGGAGCTCACGGCCACCGCCGGGGCGGAGTTCGGGCTCGACACGGTCCGCCGGGCCGCCGGCCTGGACGAGCCCGAGCTGCTCGCCGTCCTCGACGAGGCCGTCCGCAGCGGGATGATCGAGGAGCTCTCCTCCCGCAGGCTGGCCTACCGGTTCACCCACGAGCTCGTCCGCCGGGCGCTCTACGACCGGCTCTCCGGGGTGCGGCGGGCGGAGCTCCACCTGCGCGTCGGCGAGGCGCTCGAGCGCGCCGAGGGGCGTTCGGGCCGTGCCCTCGCCGACCTCGCGCACCACTTCGCCGCCGCCGCGCCGTTCGGGGGAGCCGGGCGCGGCGTCGAGTACAACGTCCTCGCCGCGCGGGCGGCCACCGCCGCGCTCGCCTTCGACGAGGCCGCGGCGCGGCTGCGTACCGCCCTGGATCTGCGGATCGAGGGTCTCGCCGAGCGCGCGAAGGTGTTCCTCGAGCTCGGTACCGTCAGCCACCGCGCCGGCAAGTCGCTCGATGCGCTGGAGGCGTTCCGGGCGACGGCGGACATCGCCCGCGAGCTGGGCGACGGGGAGCTGCTCGCCCGCGCCGCGATCGGCTACGAGAACGCGTGCTGGCGCCCGGGAATCGCCGACCAGGGCGCCGCCGAGCTGCTCGAGGAGGCGGCCGCCGCGCTCGGCGACGAGAGCTCGAAGCTGCGCGTCGGGCTGCTCAGCGGGCTCGCCCGCGCGCTCGACTTCCGCGGGGAGCACGAGCGCGGGGCGATCGTCCGCACGAGCGCCGTCACCATGGCCCGGCGGCTGGACGATCGCGCCGGCCTCGCCACGACGCTGATGCGCTCCTACTGGTCGCGCGGGACGAGCTCGCTCGAGGAGATCCTCGGCATGCTGACGGAGGCGACCGATCTCGGCGAGGAGCTGGGCGACACGGAGATCCTCGCCGAGGCGATGGCCTGGCGCGTCCCGGCGTTCGTCGCGCTCGGCGACCTCGACTCCGCCCGGCGGGAGGTCGCCGCGCTGCGCGACACCGCCGAGCAGACGGCCCAGCCGTTCATGCTCCACGTGGCCGAGCACTACGGCTCGGCCATCGCGCTGTGCGACGGTCGCCTGGAAGAGGCCGACGCGAGGGCGCGGCGCTCGCACGAATGGAGCCGGCTGCTGACCGGGCGGGACGCGGAAGGCGTCTACGGAATCCAGATGTTCAGCGTCCGCCGCGAGCAGGGGCGGCTCGCAGAGCTCGCACCCGTGATCAGGATCCTGGCCGCCGACACGAAGCGCGACGGCCCGTGGCGACCTGGACTCGTCTCGGTGCTCGTCGAGCTCGGCATGGAGGGGGAGGCAAGGCGGGAGCTCGCGCGGGTCGTCGCCGAAGGGCTGGACCCGTTCCGCGAGTCGCTCTGGCTTGCCTCGCTCACGTACCTGACCGACGCGTGCGCGGCGCTGGGCGACCAGACCACGGCCGCCATCGTCTATCCCGAGCTCGAGCCGCTGGCAGGCGCGAACGTGATGATCGGCCACCTGGTCGCATGCAACGGGGCCGCCGATCGCTACCTGGGCATGCTCGCCGCGACCCTCGGCGAATGGGAGCGCGCCGAGGAGCACTTCGAGCGCGCCATCGAGCTCAACCGGCGGATGGGAGCACCGACGTGGCTCGCCCACACCGCCTACGAGTACGCCCGCCTGCTGCTGGCGCGCGGGGCGGGCGGGCCTACAAGACGCGATCGGGTCCGCGCGCTGCTCGGCGAGGCGGCGGCCCTCGCCGAGCGCATCGGCATGCCGGCGCTGCTCGGCCGCGTCCGCGCGCTCGGATCCCCCACGCCGAGCGCCGGTCCTCCCGACGGGCTGTCGTCCCGCGAGGTCCAGATCCTCGCTCTCGTCGCGCGCGGCCTGAGCAATCGCGAGATCGGAGCGACGCTGTTCATCAGCGAGCACACCGCCGCCAACCACATCCGCAGCATCCTGCGCAAGACGCGCTGCGCGAACCGGACCGAGGCCGCCTCCTACGCGCACCGGCACGGCCTCGTCGAGGCCTAGGAATCCCTGTATGGTCGGCAGACCATGCCGCTCTACGTCATCGAGCGGACCTTCGCCGAGCAGCTCGATCTCACGAGCGACGACGTCAGGCTGATCGACGAGGTCAACGCCGACGAGGGCGTTCGCTGGCTCTTCTCGTTCCTGAGCGCAGACCGGCGGCGCACCTACTGCCTCTACGAAGCGCCCTCCCCGGACGCCGTCATCGCTGCCGCGCGACGGGCGAACATCCCGACGGACGCCGTCGTCGAGGTCGGCCCGGCCACGCTCGAGCTCTCGGGCCGCCTGCGCGACTGGGCGGGCGCCCAAGCCGACGCGTAGGCGGTACGATCCGGAGCCCGCTAGGAACGGTCCGTCGCGACCTGCCCCGGCGATGACGCGGCCGGGACGCCCACGCGCCCGGTGACGCGCCTGACCCGGGCGAGGCCGTGCCACCCGCGGCTGACGAATCCTGCCAGGAGCACGATGTTGAGGCCGCCCCAGTACACGGCGCCGACGAGGAGGCTGAGGCTCGGCAGGGTCTCGTGGCGGAGGCCGTAGATCAACACGAAGAGCACGAGCAGCACGACCGTGGTCTGCGGCAGGGTGTGGCGCCAGTGCCAGCGGAGGTCGTCGTGCTTGCGCGTGACCTTGTAGACCGGCTTGCGACATGCGCCGCCGAGGAGCGCCTGGATGCAGGCCTTCATGTAGATCGGCGCCATGCCGGTCCACATGATGCGCACCTGCCAAAGCGTGCGGAAAGGCCGGCGCTGCCGCTTGCGGCGGTCGTTGTAGGGGTGGTTGACAACGAGCAGCCACAGCTCGGTGGCCAGCACGAGTGGGACCATGTGGAGCACGTAACCGGTCCCCGTGGCGTCGAGCGGCGTCCAGCCGAGCAGCGTGCAGATGATGCTCGGGATGTAGACCAGGACCGTGAAGGCGTTCAGGTAGAAGACGAGCATCTCCGCGAAGTGGGCCCGCTGACGCAGGTCGAGGCCGCGCAGCTTGCCCCAGACCATGAGGCGCACGGTGTCGATCGCCCACGTGCCGCGCTGCTTGTACACGTTGGGGACGTCCTCCGGCGAGTGCTGCCCGACCGCGCCGACGATCGGCAGGTAGACGCCGCGCCAGCCTCGGCGCAGCGCCTCCACGCCCGACTGGAGGTCCTCGACCAGGTTCCAGGTCGGGAAGTCGCCGATCTCGCGCAACGCGGTCCGCCGCCATACCACGCCCGAGCCGCAGGGGAACACGGCGTTGGCCGCGTTGCGTGCGAGCATCTGCCCCCGGTAGAACATCGACTCGCGGTTGTTGAACGGATCGCCGGCGCTGACCTGCGCCTCCTTGATGGTCTGCACGAAGGCGAGGCCGTCGTCGGCTTCGAGTTGGCCGATGACCTCGCGCAGGAAACGGCTGGATCCCAGCTCGTCGTCGGCATCCCGCGTCTCGATGTAGCGCAGCTCCGGATGCTGCTCGTCGAGCATCGCCACCGCCGAGTTGAGGTTGCCCGCCTTCGCGGCGCCGTCCCGTCCGGGTGCGAAGCGCGGCGGCGGTGAGTGGTAGAGCACGGGCAGCCCGGCCACCGCCGCCTCGAGCGCGGGATCGTGTCCGTCGTCGCTGACCACCACGGTCAGCCGGTCGCTCGGCCAGTCCTGGTCCAGCACCGAGACGATCGTCCGCAGGATCATCGGCACCGCCTCCCCGCAGGTGGGGATGACGACGCCGACCCGCGGCTCATCCCCCGGCGACACAGGACGGGGCTCGGGCACATGTCGCCGCCAGGCGTTGAAGACGGACAGCACGCCGTAGGCCAGCGAGAAGACGTTCGTCGCCGCGAACGGCCACGCCAGCCAGCGCACCTCCTCGTTGAGCGACGTGAGCATCCAGGGCACGTACAGCAGCGTCGTGAGGAGCAGCAGCACACCGGCCGCCCGTACCCGCCACTGCCCCCGCAAGGGCGGGTAGTTGTCGCCGAAGGCGCGTGCCGCCTTCGCGATGGGCGCCGAGGGCGCGAGGACGAGCCCCGCTCCGGGGTCGGTCCAGACGGCGACGCCCGCCTCGCGTTGGTCCGTTGCCTCCACGTTGTGAGCCATCGGCATGGAGGAGCGCGAGATCGAGGGCCTGGACGAATCGATGAGGTGGCGAGGGCGAGGCTCTCGCCTACGATCCGGCGATGACCGAGCTGTTGGTGGGTACGAGGAAGGGCCTGTTCGTACTCGAGGGCGACGCGGGCTCGCCGTTCGAGGTGACCGCTCGGGCGTTCGAGGGCGAACCGGTCGAGTCCGCGTTGCGCGACGCGCGCTCGGGTCGTGTGCTCGCGTCCGTGAGCTCGCCGTTCTAGGGGCTGAAGGTCTTCTGGGCCGACGACCCGGCGGGCGAGTGGGAGCAGGCGGCCGGCGTCTCGCTGCCCGCGGGCGGCGAGGCGGTGCTCGAGCGGATCTGGGTGCTCGTCGCCGGCGAGGCGGAAGGCACCGTCTACGCCGGCGGCGACCCGGGGTGCTGTTCGAGAGCCGCGACGGCGGCGCCAGCCTCGAGCTCGATCGCGGGCTCTGGGCGCACCCGACCGGTCGAAGTGGCAGCCGGGCGCCGGCGGGCTGTGCCTGCACTCGATCGTGCCGTGGCCGGGGGAGCCGGGCCGGCTCGCGGTCGGCATCTCCGCCGCCGGGGTGTGGCTGACCTACGACGGGGGCGCCACGTGGCGCCGCGGCAACGAGGCCTGGTCGCGCGCTACCTGCCCGACGACACGCCAGAGGACGAGATCGCCCTCTGCGTGCACCGCCTGCAGCGGGCGGCGACGCGGCCGGAGCGGATCTTCATGCAGTTCCACGGCGGCGTCTACCGCTCGGGCGACGCGGGCGAGACGTGGACGGACATCGCCGACGGGCTGCCATCGGACTTCGGGTTCCGGCTCGCGCTCGACCCGCGGAGGCGGTCGCGCTCGACGGACAGCTGCACGAAGGCCTCGCTCGCCTGCGCGTACTTGGCGACGTTGGTCAGCGCTTCGGCTGACGTCGACCGGCACAGGGGCGCGGGCGGCGAGCGCCTCGAGCGCCGCGCCGAGCCCGCGGTCGCTGAGCACCGCCGGGTGCATGCCGCGCGCCAGCTCGCGCAGCTCCTTGACGGCGAGTTGGGCCTCCTATCCTCCACCGGTTGCGGCCCTCCGTGTCGGGGCCGGCGGCGCGCTAGCCGGTCAAGCCTGGCACGGCGACGTCGGGCACGCCGACGGGCGGCGCGCTGACGGGCGGGACGGTGACGGGCGGCAGCTGCAGCGCCGGCGTCCGCACCGGCGGCAGCTCGACGGTCGGGAGCTGTACCGGGGGGAGCTCGACGCGCGGGAGCGTGGGGGCGGCGGACGGTGCAGGCGTCGGCGGCAGCTCGACGTCCGAGCCGAGCGACGGGGCACGGCTCGGGGGCGCCGGTCCGGAGGCGGGGGCCGGGGCCGGCGCCTCGCTCGGCGGTCGGGCCGCCGGGGCGGAAGGCCGGCCGGTGGGGGAAGGTCGGCCCGTGGGGGAGGGCTCCTGCACGCGGCGTGTCCCGACGCGTTCGGCCCGCCTGGACGGCCGGCCGCGCGGCGCGCTGCGCGCGCTCCTCGGCGACGTGCGCGAAGGGGTCGCACGGGTCTCGCCGCCGGCGGCCCTGATGAAGCGCGTGGCGTCCATCTGTGCGGGGGCGTCGCGCTGGCGGGGCTCGGGCGATCCGACGCGAACGGTCGCCCCCTCGCCGGGCATCGGGCCGGCCAGCAGGATCGCGGCCCCGGCGGCCGGCAGGGCCTGCGCGAGCGACGCCGCGCCGGTGCCGAGCCGCTCGGACGTGCTCCCGAGCCAACTCATGAGCCGCTGGGGCGCCGCGGTCAGCACCGCCGACCAGGCGACGGACGTCCTGCCCGAGTAGTAGCCGAGGAACGCGGAGACCGCGCCGGCGTCGAGGCGCGTACCGGCTTCCGCGGCGAGCACGTCGAGGGCCCGCTTGTGGTTGGAGGCCCCGTGGTAGGTCCGGCTGGAGGTCATGGCGTCGAACGTGTCGGCCACGGCGACGATCCGGGCGCCCAGCGGGATCTGCTCGCCGGCCAGGCCGTCCGGGTAGCCGGCCCCGTCGAGTCGCTCGTGGTGATGGCGGACGATCGCGGTGACGTCGGGGTCGCCGATCCCGGAGAGCATCTCCGCGCCGTCGACCGGGTGGCGCCTGATCACCGCGAACTCGTCCGGGGTCAGGCGGCCCGGCTTGTCGAGGATCTCCGGCGGCGTGTGGAGCTTGCCGACGTCGTGCAGCGCGGCCGCGGTGCGCACCTTCGCCACCTCGGCCGGCGGCAGGTGCATGGCCCGGGCGATCCGCTCGGCGTGGCGGGTCACCCGGCGCGTGTGGCCGTGGGTCTCGGCGTCGCGCGCCTCGAGCAGCCGGCTGAGCCGCTTGAGGGCGGCGACCCGGCGCGGGACGCTGACCACCGACTCGACGTCCTGGGTCCCGAGCAGCTCGCGCGCCACGGCCAGCCGCCGCTCCGCCCGCATCCGCCGCAGCCAGCCCCAGAGCATCAGGTCGGCGAACACCACGTCCCGCGATCCCGGCCGCCGCATCCAGAACGCGGACGCGGCGCTCGCCGCGGCGACCGACAGCGCCATCGCCACCAGCACCGAGAGGACCGACCACGGCGTGCTGCCCGACGGGAGGAGCGTCCAGACGACGACGGCCGGCAGAACGATGACGAACGCGGTCGCGACCAGTGCGTGTGGCAGGTACCGCGTCATGTCCGCGGCGGCGGGGATCTGCGGATCGCGTCGTGAAGGCACCACTCACGCGCGCAATCGGCACCTGAGGCCCGAACCTTTAATCACGGTTGATCTCCGTGGCCGAAGAGGGCGCATTCCAGGGCGACCCGACGATCCCTTTCGCCCCGCCTGCCTAGCCCGATCGCCTATCTCCGGCGCCGCGCGGTCAGGTTTCTCACCGCCGGAGCCGAGACAAGGAGCATGACCGCATCTGACCGGACGACCATCGCCAGCGGGTGGGATCAGCCCGACGAGTTCCACGTGACCCAGGAGCCGCTCGGACCGCGGGGCGTGGTCCTGACCGTCTCGGGCGAGCTGGACATCGCCACCGCGCCGGAGCTGCGCCGCCGGCTCACCGCCGCGATCGACGCCGGCGCGTGCCGGATGGTCCTCGACCTGCGCCCCGTCAGCTTCATGGACTCCGTCGCGATGGCGGCGATCCTGCACGCGCGCAAGCTGCTCGTCGACGAGGGCCGGATCGCGATCGTCCTCGACCCCGACTCCTACACGCGGATCGTGTTCGAGATCGCCGGCCTGCCGCGCTGCCTCGACCTGTTCGACGCGCTCGAGCCGGCGATCGCGCACGTGGGCGGCTGAGCGCCGCCGCTCAGCGCCCGCCGGCCGGGTCCGCGATCGCGGGCAGCTCCCCGCTCGCGGCCGCGTCCAGCGTCGCGTCGACCGTGCGCCCGTAGGCCTCGATCGCCAGCCGCAGGTCGGCCTCCGGGGTGTCCTCCTCCTTCGTGTGCGAGACCGGCGGCGAGGAGGAGGAGAACACCATCACGGTCGGGACGAGGCGGGCCATCTCGGCGGCGTCGTGCAGCGGCCCGGAGGGGATCGCGGTGTCCTGCCCGCCCGCTGCGGCCACCGCCTCCCGCGCCAACGCGATCAGCCGGTCGTCGAACGGGATCGGCGGGATCCGCCAGACGTGGCGCAGCTCGACCGAGCACCCGTGGTCGGCGGCCGCCGCCTCGCACGCCTCGCGCGCCTCGTCCAGCATCGTCGCGAGGGCGTCCGGGTCGAGGTGGCGCTGGTCGAGCAGCATCTCCGTGCGCCCGGCGACCGCCGTCACGACGCCCGGCTCGCTGACGGCGCCGCCCACGGTGCACACGCCCGGGTCGTGCCGGAGGCCGATCTCGCGGATCGCCAGCGCAGCCTGCGCGCACGCCGCGAAGGAGTCGCGCCGCCGGCCCATCGGGGTGGCGCCCGCGTGCGAGGCCTGGCCGCTGAAGACGGCGACGTGGCGCTCGACGCCGAACGTCCCGAGCACGGCCGCGGCCGGCTCGCCGCGGCTCTCGAGCACCGGGCCCTGCTCGATGTGCAGCTCGACGTAGGCGCACGTCCCGCGCAGCCGCTCGCCCGACTCCCCGACCCGGTCCAGCGCCACGTCGAAGCGCGCCACCACGTCCTCCAGCCGCTCGCCGTCGCGGTCGCGCAGGTCGCGCACCTCGTCCACGTCCAGCGTTCCGGCACAGGCCGAGGAGCCGAACAGGCTGCGGCCGAAGCGCGCGCCCTCCTCGTCGGCCCAGTCGACCAGCCGCAGCCCGACCGGCGGGGTCGCGCCCGCGTGCGCGCGCAGCGCCTCGACCGCGGCGAAGGCGCCCAGCGCCCCGTCGAGCCAGCCGCCCGCGGGCACGGAGTCGACGTGCGAGCCGACGATCACGTGGCCCTCGCCCTCGCCCGGCAGGTCGGCCCACAGGTTGCCGGCGGCGTCCACGGACACCTCCACCGGCAGCTCCGCCAAGCGCCCGCGCAGCAGCTCGCGCGCTCGCACCCACTCGTCCGTCCAGCACACCCGCCGCGCGCCGTCGGGCCCGCCGGTCAGCCGCGCCAGCTCCTTCAGGTCCTCCAGCACGCGGCCGGCGTCCATCACGGCGCCACCGCGGCCGGCGCCCCCAGCGAGCGCGCCACGAACCGGCCGTGCCCCGGCCGGGTGAGGATCTCGCCGCCGTCGAACACCGTCGTGCCCCGGCACAGCGTCGTCCGCACGCTGCCGGTCGAGCGCTCGCCCTCGAACAGGTCGTAGTCGACGTTCATGTGCGACGTCCGCGTGGAGAACTCGAACGGCGCGGCCGGGTCGAAGACCACCAGGTCGGCGTCCATGCCCGGCGCGATCGTGCCCTTGCGGGCCAGCCCGAAGCGCCGCGCGATCGCCGTCGAGGTCATCTCCACCAGCTGCGACGGCGTGATCCGCCCGCCCACCACGCCGAGGTCCCACAGCTTGACCAGCCGGTGCTGGATCATCGCCAGCCCGTTGGGGATCTTCGAGAAATCGTCGCGGCCGAGCGCCTTCTGCGCGCTGTCGAACGGGCAGTGGTCGGTCGAGACGCTCTCCAGCACGCCGCGCGTCAGCGCCGTCCACAGCAGCGGCTGGTTGGTGGCGTCGCGCAGCGGGGGAGAGCACACGTAGCGCGCGCCCTCGAAGTCGGGCCGCTCGAGGTCCTCGACGGTGTTGGTCAGGTACTGCAGGCACGTCTCGCCGGAGACCGGCACGCCGCGCGCCTGCCCGGCCGCGATCTCGTCGGCGGCCAGCCCGCAGGTCACGTGCACGATGTAGACCGGCGCGCCCGTCAGCTCGGCGAAGCGCACCGAGCGCCCCGTCGCCTCGGCCTCCAGCGCCTCGGGCCGTGTCCGCGCATGGAAGATCGGGTCCGTCTGCCCAGCCGCCAGCGCGCGCGCCACCAGCACGTCGATCGCCCACCCGTTCTCGCAGTGGACCATCGTCATCGCGCCGAGGTCGCGCGTGGTCTCGAGCACGCAGAAGAACAGGTCGTCGGTGACCATCAGCACGCCGCGGTAGGCGAGGAAGACCTTGAACGTGCAGATCCCCTCCTCCTCGACCATCGGCGCCATGTCGGCGAACGTGCCCTCGTCGGCCTGCGTGATCGCCATGTGGAAGCCGTAGTCCACGTGCGCGGCCCCCTCGGCTCGCCCCCGCCACTCCTCCAGCGAGGAGCGCAGGCCGCCGCCCTCCTGCTGGATCACGAAGTCCACGATGCACGTGGTGCCGCCCGCCGCGGCGGCGCGCGTCCCCGTGTCGTAGTCGTCGATCGAGTGCGTGCCGCCGAACGGCATCGCCATGTGCGTGTGGTTGTCGATCAGGCCCGGGAGCACGAAGCAGCCGGAGGCGTCGATCGCCTCGGCGTCGACGTCGCCGAGCGCGCCGACGGCGGCGATCTCCTCGTCGTCGATCAGGACGTCGGCCGCGAACGCGCCGGAGGCGGTCACCACCGTCCCGCCGCGTACCACACGCCGGCTCATGCCGCTGCGCCCGCGAAGCGCGGGATGATGTCGTCCCCGTAGGCCTGCAGCGTCTCCTCCTGGCTGTGCGTCATCAGGTAGATGTTGAACTGGTCGACGCCGATCGACTCCAGCTCGGCGAGCTTCTGCGCCGCCTGGTCGGGCGTTCCGAGCACGCAGAAGCGGTCGCAGATCTCGTCGCTCACGAACGCTCCGTGCTTCGCGCCCACGCGCGAGTGGTCGTCGTAGTCGTAGCCCGTGCGCTCCGGCAGATAGTCGGTCAGCGCGCGTGGCACCACCGAGCCGTCGGCGCCGTAGCGGTCGACCAGGTCGCGGACGTGGTTGGAGACCATCGCCGGGAACCAGCGCACCTGCTCGCGCGCGTCCGCGAGGTCGGCGGAGATGTGGCTCGGCGCCGAGACGATGCACTTAAGCGCCGCCGGGTCGCGCCCAGCCTCCGCCGCCGCCGCCCGCGCCGTGTCCATGATCCATCGGATGATGTCCGGGTCGGCGAGCTGGATGACCACGCCGTCGCCTACGCGCCCCGCCACCGCGAGCGCGCGCGGTCCGTAGCCCGCGACGTGCATCTCGATCGGCGGCAGCTCCGGGCGCACCCATCCGAACTCGAGGTCGATGTCGTTCCAGTGCGCCTTCTCGCCGTTCATGAGCGGCTTGATCATCTGCAGCGCCGCTTCGAAGCGCGCCACCTTGACCGGCTTCTGGTTGATGGTGCGACGGGCCGAGTCGCCGCGGCCGATCCCCATCACCATGCGCCCGTCGGAGATGTCGTGCAGCGTCGCGTAGGCGCTGGCCAGCACGGTCGGCTCGCGCGTGCCCGGGTTGGTGACCATGTGGCCGAGCCTGATGCGCTCCGTCGCGGCGGCGGCGAGCGCCAGCGTGGGCGTCGACTCCTGCCACAGCACGTGCGAGTCGTAGGTCCAGGCGTACTCGAACCCGAGCCGCTCGGCGAGCTGGAACAGCTCGATCATGCGCTGGTAGGGCGGGTCGGGCAGAACCGTGACGCCGAAGCTGAGTGCCATGCCACCTCCTGGCAACGTTTCCGAGAACCTACACGGGCGTGACTGCGACATCATGCGCCGGATGCCCGATCCGCTGACCGCCGTAGACCTGCTGGCCGCCTACCGCTCGCGCGAGCTCTCCCCGGTGGAGGTCGCCCGCGCGACGCTGGAGCGGATCGAGCGCGACGACGCCGAGCTGAACGCGTTCTGCCTCGTCGACGGCGAGCGCGCGCTCGCGGACGCCCGCGCCTCCGAGGCGCGCTGGACGCGCGGCGAGCCGGCCGGCGCGCTCGACGGCGTCCCGGTCGCCGTCAAGGACATCCTGCTCACGCGCGGCTGGCCGACGCTGCGCGGCTCGCGCGCGATCGATCCCGCGGGCCCGTGGGAGGACGACGCGCCCGTCGTCGCGGCGCTGCGCCGCAACGGCGCGGTGCTGCCGGGCAAGACCACGACGCCCGAGATCGGCTGGAAGGGCGTCACCGACAGCGCGCTGGAGGGCATCACCCGCAACCCGTGGGACCGCGAGCGCACGCCGGGCGGCTCGAGCGGCGGCAGCGCTGCGGCGCTGGCCGCTGGCATGGTCCCGCTCGCGCTGGGCACCGACGGCGGCGGCTCGATCCGGATCCCGTGCGGCTTCACCGGGCTCGCGGGCATCAAGCCCACCTACGGGCGCGTGCCGGCGTGGCCGGCGAGCCCGTTCGGCGCCGTCGCCCATCTCGGCCCGATGGCGCGCACGGTCACCGACGCGGCGCTGCTGCTGGACGTCATGGCCGAGCCCGACGCCCGCGACTGGGTCGCGCTCCCGCCGCCGACGGCGAGCTTCCTCGACGGCCTGGACGACGGCGTCGACGGCCTGCGGATCGCCTTCAGCCCGGAGCTCGGGCACGCGACCGTCGACCCGGAGGTCGCCGGCGCGGTGATGCGCGCCGTGGTGGCCTTCGCGGCGCTGGGGGCCACCGTCGAGCACGTCGACCCCGGCTTCGAGGATCCGCGCGCCGCGTTCGACGTCCTGTGGTCGGCGGGTGCCGCCCAGGCGGTTGCGGGCCTCGGCGATCCCCCGCCGGAGACGCTCGACCCCGGGCTCGTGGAGATCGCCGCCCTCGGGCGCTCGCACACCGCCCTGGACTACCTCGCGGCCGTCGGGACGCGCGACCGGCTGGCGATCCACATGAG
>Ga0136613_10001466_pt1 | contig 12209 bp, 9 predicted proteins | sample AntDrymUQ2722106_2_FD_106649 | JGI IMG/M metagenome (GOLD analysis project Ga0136613, IMG submission 106649) | Polar desert sand microbial communities from Dry Valleys, Antarctica - metaG UQ272 (21.06) | ecosystem: Environmental > Terrestrial > Soil > Desert | place: Antarctica: Dry Valley... | reverse complement strand
TAGATAACTACTCGGTCAGATTGAATTGCCCGACGAGCTTCTTGGACTGATTTGTTGTAAATGTCTGCGGAGTCGAGGGATTGACCAATATTGGCGGTGATATCTTTAAGCAATGCCGAGCGGGTGGCTTCGGCTGCTTTTTGTTCTAGGAAGGTGACACGACTTAAAATTACTCCAAGTCGCTCGGACATTTGTGTTAGGAAGGTAATTTCTGTTTGCTGCCAATCGTGAGTTGCGGTGCAGTGGTGAGCAATTAGCAAGCCGTAGAGTTCGTTGTTGTTGATAATTGGCGTAACTAAATTTGCTCTAATTTGCAGCCGTTCCATCAATGCCAAGTGGTCGGGATGAAAACCTGCTTCAAATACATTATTTGTTGGCACAACTCGACCCTGTTTGTAAGCTTCTATTAGCTCATCACTGATACAGGGGTCTTCGATTTTGTCGTTGAGAGCTTGAGGAAAACCAGGGGATACCGATTCGTTGGCAATGTAGCCGCTCCAGTCAGCTTTGAAGCGATAGATAACTACACGGTCTGCGTTCAGAATCTCTTTAGCACCTGTTAGGGCTTGGTCAAAGACGACATCTAAATCTTGGGCTTTATCAACACGAGAACTTGCAATATCTGCAAATAAGCGTGTTTGCTCGGTTTCAAGTTCTTGTTGTCTGAGTAGTTCTTGTACTGTATCAGCCATGCGGTTGATGTTTGTCCCTAGAACTGCCAATTCGTCTCCACCGGACACCTCAACACGGTTATCAAATTCTCCTCTACCCAGTTTTTCTACCGTATCTGTAGCCTCTAATAGTGGGCGGGTAGCACGTCTAGCTAGGTAAGCGGCGATCGCACTTACTAATAATGCAGTCAAGCCAGTTCCAATCAGCAGGATCAGTAATAATTGGCGCTGGGCTGCAAAAGCATCTACAGTATCTTCGGCAGTTAAGATACTCCAGTTCAGGTTTGGTATCCCCTCGACTTGCAAAATAGGAGCGTAAGATACTAATTGTTCGGCATTATCAATTTTGTCAACAGTTACGATACTGCTTACCTGCTGCTCTGTTCTCAATTTGTCAAAACCGGCAAAATCTGCATTTGCATCTCGACCAACTTGATCTTTTTCTGTTGCTGCGAAAAACTTACCACCAGCATCAATTAAATGATATTCTCTGGCTCGATTATCCTTCGATATGCCCGCTGTTTCTATTCCCAGAATCTTATCTAGAACCGCAACAGGTACCCGAGTTCTAACTACGGCAATTGTTTTACCTGTAACGGTATCTTTGATAGGCGCAGCAAAGTAGAGACTAAATACTCCAGTACTTTTTGAGATTAGTGGCTGGGCAATGACAGGTTTATCAGTCCGGAGTACCTCTTGAAAATAGTCTCGGTCTTTGTGGTTAAGCAGGGGTTCTCCTTCTGTTTGGGCGATCACATTGCCGTTGAGGTCAAACACACCAATACTGCTGTAAACTCCGTAAATCTTTGCAAAGCGATCTAGTACCTTTTGCTTTTCTTGGAGAGTTGTTACCGCTCGTACTTTGGGATTAGCAAGAATAGGAAGATTAGCGACCACCTGTACGTCTCCGTAGCGCTCAAACATGAATTGACCGACGTTATCGCCAAGAGTTTGAGAAATCGCCTGATTTTCTTCAATTGCGTCCTTTCTAACACGTTGACTAGATAAGCCAAAGTCGGTTGCCCCAACTGCTAGCAACGGAAGAACACCAAGAGCGATCGCGCCTAAAGTTACCTTAGTTCTAAGACTGGTACGCTGCCACCACGACAGGTTATTCATCCCTTGGGGCATTACCCTAACAGTAGATTTATCTGAAACGGTAGATTGGGAATTAAACTTTGTTGGTTGGGAAACTGGAGAAACGATCGCCGACTTGAAAAAACCACTAGCATCGCTACCATTATTAGCCTCATGGTGACCGTTAGTGATGTTGGGTTCGGTGGGTTTGGGAGAAATTTTAGTCATGGTATCAACCTTAAAATTTGGTTATGTAGTGGTAATTTACAGAAATTGGTTAATAGAAATACAAAAAGCTATAAAGCTAAAACATAGGCGGTTTAACATTAAATGTAGAGACGTAGCAGTGCTACGTCTCTACCCTATTTGGGCATCCCAGCAATGATCGAGTTTCCGTCTAAGACGACGACAATTTCACCGTTGTTTTTTAACCAATAGCCGCGTAAAAATGGTACTAATGCCGGATTCACCGCCGATTCTGGGGGCGATTGAATCAAATCAGAATTGAACCATTCCATATCTTCTACGCGGTTGACAGCCAACCCCAGCATTTTTTTACCTGCCGTACTGCCTCCTTGTCGCCCACCAGCTTGCTGGGAATTGATCACAATTGCCGTATAGAGCGATCGGCTGCTAGTTTGTTGGTACAAGGGCGTACCCCCTAGCAAATAGCCCAAATCGACCAGCCACAAAATTTCTCCTCGCCAGTTGTACACGCCAATTACCCAAGGGGGCATATGGGGAATGGGTACAACTTTAGAGGTAGAAACGGTGAATACTTCGGTCATTTGATCCACTGGCAAGGCGGCGTTGAGATCGGGTTCTAGGTGAAAGCGCAAAAACTGCTCTTGCTCTTTTGATTCTTCGGCAGTTGCCGACCCCATAGAAATGCCTTTAGTCAAAAACTCAGATATCATCGCTGTCTCCTGCTGCAATGCGCTTATACAAACGCTTTATTTAATGAGTTGTTTTACTGTTTTTAGCAGTTCTTCTTGGTCTACAGGCTTAGTAATGTAGGCATCGGCTCCTTGTTTTTTGCCCCAAAATTTATCCATGTCGGTTGATTTGGTAGAGCAAATTACAACCGGGATGCCACTGGTAGAGCTTTCGGCTTTGAGATCGCGGCATAGTTCAAACCCACTGCGATCGGGCAATACTACATCCAAAACAATTAAGTCTGGTTTTTGGTTGCTAATTTGGGTCATAGCCTCTTTGCCATCGGTAGCAGTAAGTACTGTTAATCCGCCTTTTTGCAGACAGCTAGTAATCACATCCATTTGGGTAGGAGAATCTTCAACGACTAAAACTGTACTCATGGTGTTGTCCTGTTTAAAAAAGTTGGGTAATAAAATGAACTTTGGCGAAGGCATGGGATACTTTGCCTAACTAATCTTCTACCAATTCGCTGAGATGCTGGCGGGTGGCTTCTAGCACCGTTTCGGCGTTAGCTGGTTTGCTCAAAAAACCAGAAGCACCAACGATTTTGGCGCGTACTCGGTCGATGATCCCGTCGTTTCCGGTGAGGATCACAATCGGTGTATCGCGGAATGCTGATACTTTACGCAGTTGAGTACAAATTTCATACCCATTAGTATTGGGCATGATTAGATCCAAGAAAATTAGATCGGGCTTGCGACTCAATAAAGTAGCGATCGCTCGTAAAGAGTCTTGCACCCCTAAAAACCGATAACCGCCGTTAGTAAGAATTTTCTCCATACTCTGGCAAACTAAAGGGCTATCATCAACGCAAGCAATTAGCGGTGCATGAGTGCTTTCGGCGGGTTTTGGCACGGAGGGACGAGCAGGAGGCGGAAAATCCTCAAGCTCGATTAGCTCTACTATTCCCGACTTTAAAAATGGCAGTAAAGAGCTAGTCACTTGAGCCGCATCGCGCTTCATGACTATGCCAAGTTCCCGCAAAGTCCGATGTCCATCCAACAGTTTGACCAAGTTTTGATAAACCGGAGCCGATACCTGTTGTTGGAGTTGCTCTTTTTGAGCAATGGTAGGTGCTTGATTGGGATGGCGATCGCTAACGTTGGCTTTTTGCCATAGCATTCTTTGTTGTTGAACTTCCCCCAGCACTAGCCCTGGGTCTAGCAAAGCTAATTGAACGGGAACCGATATATGTTCTGGCTTGATTTGAAAATTTACTTGACCTGCTTGAGTAATATCAAACAATATTTCGCAAACAATCCCACTAATGGTTTTTGCTGCTTGTTCTCGGCTAATTTGGCGGCGTTCTACTCCTAAATGTAATAGTTGATATTCCCACGTTGTTACGGCGGACAACGATGCTGGATTAGAGATATTGACTACTAAAGTTTTTAATTGCCCAATATCAAGCTGCGGACATTGAGCCAACAGGTTTCTTTGCCAACGTCTAACAGGATGACTGCCTCCAGTCGCGTACAAAATTCTCCCCAAAAACAAGCAAAAATTCCAGTCTTGCGCTGGTATTCCTTCTCTTGGGGTACTTTTCACTAGCAAGTTGCCACTGAACTGCTCTTGTTTTAATCCAGCAAGGGTTTTAACTAAATCGTTAGCATTCATAGTTTGAGCAATCATAATTATTTCTTTTGGCTCCAAATATAGGCTTACTTTTTTTTGTTAATTGAGATATATTTGCTCCATGTTTTTAGTGTGGTATTTGCTAGTAAAAATTAGCAACGATAATTTTACTGAAAACGTTTATTGCGGTCATTGGTTATGTGAGAGGGTTTATAAAAATCGCAAACTTCAAATTTAAAATAAAATTTATTGACATTTTAAAAAGCTAAGAACTTCCTCACCAATCTTTTTTCGATCATGACATTTCTCTAAATAATCTAGATCCGTATCAATACTGAATTTACTTAGGGTCACGACAGTGTACGTAAGTATTGCTAAAACTGTTTACTATGCTTTGAAACTACCTAGGAGTAAGTATTAGAGCTACTTTTGCCCTTAATTTGTTAGAATCTTGAAGGCAGCTAAAATCTGTAGAAATGTTAAAATTTGAGTTTATAGAGAGAACGAGAAAGTCTTTGCAACTTGAATTTGCCAGCAATCACTTGTCAATAACTGAGTGTCTTTAGATAGGCGATCGCGCTAAAGTACAAGTAAAAGTACGCACCCTGTACTGAAGGTACTGATTTATACATTTAAGGGCGACTTCTTCCCATCTCAAGAATTTCCACAATCAGTAAATTAAATAAACTTTTCATCATCAAGCTATTTTTGACTGATTTGGCAAGGTTTCGACGCTTCTAAACGGTAAAACTATTAAGTCTTAGTAATTTAATTTAGCCTTTATCAAAATTTCACATATCTAGATAGTAATTTACCGTGACTTTACGGTTGTTCCCAAGCTGATGCTTTATGATGGTTAGTCAGTAAGTTAGATATGCGTAGTTTGCTTAACTTTCGCGCCCGTGCTAATTGGCTCATTCAAAGATACAAAATCCTTCTATTATTAAATTTGAGGTGATTAAGTGAAAGCAGTAATATTGGCTGGTGGCTTAGGTACTAGATTAAGTGAAGAAACCACGATTAAGCCTAAACCAATGGTAGAAATTGGCGGTCGTCCAGTTTTGTGGCACATTATGAAAACTTATTCTGCTTATGGCATTAATGATTTCATTATTTGCTGCGGTTATAAAGGCTACGTAATTAAGGAATATTTCGCCAACTATTTCTTACATATGTCTGATGTAACCTTTGATATGCGATTCAATCAAATGAATATTCATTGCGGGTATGCCGAGCCTTGGCGCGTGACGTTAGTAGATACTGGCGATCAAACCATGACTGGGGGAAGGCTGAGGAGAGTAAAAGAGCATATTGGTAACGAAACTTTTTGCTTTACTTACGGTGATGGTGTTAGCAGCGTAAATATCAAAGATTTGATCGCTTTTCACAAAGAGCAAAAGACTTTAGCAACCTTAACTGCGAGTCAACCACCAGGACGATTTGGAGCAATTTGTTTAGCAGAAGAGCAAAGTAAAATTACTAGCTTTCGAGAAAAGCCTGAAGGTGATGGTGCGTGGGTAAATAGCGGTTATTTTGTTTTAGAGCCGGAAGTTATTGACTTCATAGCTGAAGATTCTACAAGTTGGGAAAAAGAGCCACTACAAAAGTTAGCAGAAATGAATCAATTGTCAGCTTTCAAACATTATGATTTTTGGCAGCCAATGGATACCTTGCGTGATAAAACCTATCTTGAAGAACAATGGCAAAGCGGTAAAGCTCCTTGGAAGGTTTGGTAAAGATTAGAGCAAATATTTTTGCTTTTTCTTGCTCAATGGCAAGTAAGTAATGCTTAATTATTCTTGATGTAGGTAGGTAAGCAAAAGGCTTGACTTATCAGTTATTCAACTAACAATACAAACTGATAGACTGCAAAGTATTTATGTTTTAACTACTAGCTTATATTAGTTTTAGAGGCAAAAACTTTCATGTATGATCTGGCAATTATTGGCGGTGGAATTGTTGGTTTAGCTACAGCAATGGCTGCAAACAAACGTTTTCCCCAAGCGCGAATTATAGTATTAGAAAAAGAAAGCAAGTGGGCGTACCATCAAACAGGAAATAATAGCGGCGTAATTCATTCAGGGATTTATTACAAACCTGGAAGTTTTAAGGCAAAGTTTTGTCGAGAGGGTAGCCGCTCAATGGTGGAATTTTGTCAAGCCCACGATATCAGTTATGAAGTCTGCGGTAAAGTAATTGTTGCTACAGAAAACGATCAATTACCACAACTAGAAAACCTTTATAGGCGTGGTTTAGAAAACCAATTGAAAGTTACCCAGCTTCAGCGCGAACAAGTAAAAGAAATTGAGCCTCACGTTAGCTGTGTAGCAGGGCTTAAAGTCTTTACAACTGGGATTGTAGACTATAAGCAGGTATGTCAAAAATACGCCGATATCGTTCAATCTTTGGGTGGTGAATTACGGCTTAATACCAAAGTTAATAAGATTCGCCAAGTAGGTGAAAATCAAGTATTAGAAACGAATCAAGGTACTTTTGAGACGCGCTTTGTAGTCAATTGTGCTGGATTGCATAGCGATCGCATTTCTAAATTATCCCAAGTCGATCCTCAAGCTAAAATCGTACCTTTTCGAGGAGAATATTACGAACTTACCCCCGAAAAGCGCTACTTAGTCAACACTTTAATTTATCCCGTACCTAACCCAGATTTTCCCTTTTTGGGCGTTCATTTTACAAAAATGATTGATGGTAGCGTCCACGCTGGGCCCAATGCCGTTTTGAGCTTTAAACGTGAAGGATACAAAAAAACAGACTTTAACTTGCGTGATTTTACGGAAGTTATGACCTATCCTGGTTTCTGGAAATTAGCAGCAAAACACGCTGACGAAGGTATCCAAGAAATTATCCGTTCTTTTAGTAAAACGGCATTTTTGCACAGTTTGCAAAAGTTAATTCCTGAAATTAAAGCCGAGGATATAGTGCCAACTCATGCGGGAGTACGCGCCCAAGCTTTAAAGAGTGATGGTCATCTTGTAGACGACTTTTTGATAGTTCAGGGCAAAAACTCCGTCCACGTTTGCAACGCACCATCTCCGGCGGCTACATCGTCGCTCGAAATTGGCAAAGTAATCGCCCAAGCAATTCCCGAATTTCAGCACTTGCAAATTAAAGTTAAAGTATAGGATTATACAAGAAAATGAAAGTATTAGTCACAGGTACAGAAGGCTATCTTGGTTCATTGTTACCGCCCTTATTGATGGAAAAGGGACACGAAGTATTGGGAGTAGATACGGGGTATTACAAAGTTGGTTGGTTGTACAACGGGACTACAGTAACGGCTAAAACCCTAAATAAAGATATTCGCCATATAACTACCGAGGATTTGGCGGGAGTAGAGGCGATCGTGCATATGGCGGAATTATCTAACGATCCTACCGGGCAACTTTCGCCAACAATTACTTATGATATTAATCATAAAGGCTCGGTACGCTTGGCAAATATAGCCAAAGCTGCGGGAATCCGACGGTTTGTGTATATGTCTTCTTGTAGCGTCTATGGCGTAGCAACAGAAGGCGATGTGACCGAATCATCGCCTGTTAATCCGCAAACAGCTTACGCCGAGTGTAAAACCTTTGTAGAGAGAGATTTGCAACTAATGGCAGATGACAACTTCTCACCTACATTTATGCGGAATGCAACAGCTTTTGGTGCTTCGCCAAGAATGCGCTTTGATATTGTGTTGAACAATTTATCGGGACTTGCTTGGACGACCAAAGAAATTAAAATGATTAGTGATGGTACGCCTTGGCGACCTTTAGTTCATGCTTTAGATATCTGTAAAGCAATTTATTGTGCGTTAGAAGCACCCCGCGATATTATCCACAACCAAATCTTTAATGTTGGCGATACAGCAAATAATTATCGAGTTAAAGAAGTTGCGGAAATTATTGCTAAAACTTTTACTGGTTGTCAGCTAACTTTTGGTGAAAATGGCTCAGATAACCGCAGTTATCGAGTTGATTTTGAGAAGATTAATAAAAATTTGCCTGGATTTAAGTGCGATTGGAATGCGGAACGCGGTGCAGAACAGTTATTTAATCTATTCCAGCAAATCGATTTAACTTCTGAGGACTTTTTATCTAGAGGATTCACGCGCTTAAAACAATTGGAATATTTGATTCGTACTCAACAAATTGATCAAGATTTCTTTTGGAGTAAGTAGTTTTTTCCCAGTTACCAATTACCAATTACCAATCACCAAGGGAAGCTATGACCACTCAATGCCGTTTTTGTCACAATCCACTGCAACATACTTTTGCTGATTTGGGACTTTCTCCCATTGCCAACGATTACATCAGTAAAGAGCAACTACATCGCGCCGAAAAATTTTACCCTTTGCATACTTATGTCTGTGAAAAATGCTTTTTGGTACAAATAGAAGACTTTGAATCTCCCGAACATATTTTTGGAGATGGCGACTACGCTTACTTTTCCTCTTTCTCTGATAGTTGGCTAAAACACGCCAAAGCTTACACCGATTTGATGGTAGAAAACTTTGGATTTGATGCTAGTAGTCAAGTAATTGAAATAGCTAGTAATGACGGCTATTTGCTGCAATACTTTAAAGAAAAAGGTATCCCAGTTTTAGGAGTAGAACCCGCAGGAAATACAGCAAAAGTAGCGGAGGAAAAAGGCATTCCTAGCTTGGTTAAATTCTTTGGTGTAGAAACGGCTAAAGGGTTGGTAGCTGACGGGAAACAGGCAGACTTATTATTAGGAAATAATGTATTAGCTCATGTGCCAGACTTGAATGATTTTGTTGGAGGAATGAAAATTGTTTTGAAGCCAAAGGGCATTATTACAATGGAGTTTCCCCATTTATTACAATTGATGGAGCAAAATCAGTTTGATACAATTTATCACGAGCATTATTCCTACTATTCGTTTTTAACTGTTAGCCAAATTTTCGCATCTCATGGAATAACCTTATTTGATGTCGAAGAAATACCGACTCATGGCGGATCGCTGCGGATTTATGGGCAGCACGAAGGGGGCGATCGCCAAATAAGTAATCGTGCGACTAAATTAAAAGAAAAGGAAATTGCCGCCGGGTTAGATAAGCTAGAACCTTACTTAAGTTTTGGCGAAAAAGTTAAGGAAACAAAACGCAAACTTTTGAGTTTCTTAATTGAAGCAAAATCTCAAGGAAAAATAATCGCTGCTTACGGTGCGCCAGCTAAAGGTAATACGCTATTAAACTACTGCGGTGTAGGAACAGATTTTATTGACTATACCGTCGATCGCAGTCCTTACAAACAAAATTTGCTTTTGCCTGGGACGCATATTCCAATTATGCACCCCGACCATATCAAAGAAACTAAGCCAGATTACTTACTAATTTTGCCTTGGAATCTTAAAGATGAAATTATTTCCCAAGCTTCCTTTATTCGAGAGTGGGGGGGAAGTTTTGTTGTGCCAATTCCAGAGGTGCAAGTTTTTTCATGATTTTTAATACCACAATTTTACAGGGTGCATTTATTATCGACATTGAGCCAAGAGCAGATAGTCGCGGTTTTTTTTCCCGGACTTTCTGCGCCCAAGAATTTATTGAGCATGGTTTAGAAGTTACAAATGTTCAGTGCAGCATCGCTTTTAATCACAAACAGGGAACTATTCGGGGGATGCACTACCAAGATTGTCCCCTCGCGGAAGCTAAGTTAGTGCGCTGTACTCAAGGCTCTATCTATGACGTAATTGTGGATATGCGCCCAGATTCTCCTACTTACTTAGCTCATATTGGCGTGGAGTTAAGCGCCGAAAATCGGCGGAGTCTGTACATCCCAGAAATGTTTGCTCACGGCTACCAAACTTTGACCGATGATACAGAAGTTGTGTATCAAATGAATAAGTTATATACGCCAGGATACGAGCGCGGGTTGCGTTATGACGATCCAATTTTGGGGATTCAATGGCAACTACCAGTCAGTGAAATTGCTGATAAAGACTCTAGTTGGTCTTTATTAGAGTCGATGCTAGTGGGCGCTGAATTGGAAGGTCTGACAAGTAGCTAGAGCGCCAGCTTACAAGTTGTAAACTTGCATACTTATGAGTTATGGGCAGTTTTTAGTCTAAGTTTTTTAGCTTAAAAACAAAATCAACTTCTTATTGTACGTAACTACTTGTAATCTACCAAAATAACTAATGAAAGTAAGTGTAATTATTCCCTGCTTGAACGCAGCAGATACAATTGGGCTTCAACTTGAAGAACTGGCTAACCAACAATTACCCGAACTAATGGAAGTAATTGTCTCTGATAACGGCTCTACTGATGAGACGAAAGCAGTAGTACAGCAGTATAAGGAACGATTGCCCAACTTGTACATAGTAGAGGCAACAGCTAAAAAAGGGGCAGCTTATACCCGCAATACAGGCATACTAGCCGCCTCTGGCGATGCATTTCTATTTATCGATGCTGATGACAAAATAGCTCCTGGTTGGCTATCAGCTATGACTAAGGCTCTTTTGGAACACGATCTTGTTATAGGCTCAATAGATTTAAAATATCTCAACAAACCTTGGCGAGTTAAAAAAGATGTTGAATTACAAGGACTCAAACAACCTGCACACCCTCCTTTTCTCTCCTGGGGAGGAAGCAGCAATATGGGGTTCACGCGATCGCTTTATCAAACTGTTGGTGGTTTTGACGAATCTGTCATTCAGCTAGAGGATACAGAGATTTGTTGGCGTTCGCAGCTAGCAGGATTTAAATTATACTACGAGCCACAAGCGATCGTTCACTACCGACTGAAACATACTTTGCGTGGTACCTACCAGCAGTCGCGCAATTGGGGAGATGCCTATGTTTTCTTACTAAATAAGTACGGACAACCAATACCTAAAATATTCAAGCTGAAGTTGATTTTCAGCTTTAGGCATTTATTAATAGATTTGGTAAAAATCCGCAACAAAGCAGGAGTATTTAATTGGGTGCGTCATTTGGGTTGGAGAGTAGGCGAAATGCAAGGCTGCATTAAGTATTTGTTTTAGTTAATAACCAGGGCGACTACGCCAGTGAGTTATTTAGTCAACCTAATTATTCAGTGCAACAGCTTAAATTGCTAGGAGGTAATAACAGTGAACTCAATTTTTTTTGATGCTAAGTTAAGCGATGAAGATAGGAGACAGCATCTATACAACGGACAATTATTCGTTTATTCTACTTGTTCAAGTGCGACTTCTATGATTGAATTTGCCCGCGAGATGATTGAGGAGGCTTTTGCTCCATTAGATCCACGAAAGGCACAATATAGCCTCTCTGTCGAGGAATATGCCGCAATTTTGGCTAAATTGAAGCCAGCTTTTATTCATCATCCCAAGTCAAAACAATTTCTTCAGGGAATTTTGAGCGAACTAGGTTGTGACTTGAATAAAACTTACTTCGACGTACCGCGCATGAGAACTTCTACCAGTGACAGCTACCTAACTTCTGGAATTGCTTACGCCTTCCATCCTCATCGCGATACTTGGTATTCTGCGCCTGCTTGTCAGCTAAACTGGTGGTTTCCTATTTATGATGTTGAGCCAGATAATGTTATGGCTTTCCATCCCCGCTATTGGAGCCAGCCTGTAAAAAATGGCTCCAGTGGTTACAACTATTATGAATGGAACAAGGAAAACCGCAAAAACGCCGCTCAGCATATCAAAAAAGATACGCGCAAGCAACCCCACGCCGAAGAACCAATGGAAATCGATCCCCAGATAAGAATTGTTGCTCATCCTGGTGGAGTAATGATCTTTTCCGGCGCGCAGATGCACTCGACAGTACCTAATACTTCTGGTAGTACGCGCTTTAGTATCGATTTTCGTACCGTGCATCTTGATGATGTAGTAGCAAAGCGTGGTGCGCCAAACGTTGATTCTGCTTGTACGGGAACAACTATGAGGGACTACTTGCGCGGTGATGACTTTGCTCGTATACCTGAAGATATAGTT
>Ga0136613_10001465_pt1 | contig 12210 bp, 9 predicted proteins | sample AntDrymUQ2722106_2_FD_106649 | JGI IMG/M metagenome (GOLD analysis project Ga0136613, IMG submission 106649) | Polar desert sand microbial communities from Dry Valleys, Antarctica - metaG UQ272 (21.06) | ecosystem: Environmental > Terrestrial > Soil > Desert | place: Antarctica: Dry Valley... | reverse complement strand
GAAACTCGACGAGCAGCCGGCGCTCGAGCCGCCATCGGTGCCTCCGAGTGGCGCGTCATAGCCTTTGAAGTGTGGCCAGTCATGCGGACAACCACGCCCGGGCTCGACAACGGGCGGTTCACCCGCAGCTGACCGAGTTCGCCGCCGACATCGGATTCGAGCTCGACCCGTTCCAGATCGACGGCTGCAGGGCCCTCGAGGACGGACACGGTGCCCTGATCGCCGCCCCGACAGGGGCCGGCAAGACCGTGGTCGGGGAGTTCGCCGTACACCTTGCCCTCAATGCCGGACGCAAATGCTTCTACACCACCCCTATCAAGGCGCTGTCCAACCAGAAGTACAACGATCTGATCCGCCGGTACGGCCGGGACAGGGTCGGTCTACTGACCGGCGACCGCACCGAGAACGGGAACGCGCCGATCGTCGTCATGACCACCGAGGTCCTGCGCAACATGCTCTATTCCGGGTCCGGTGCCCTGATCGGCTTGGGCTTCGTCGTCATGGATGAGGTGCACTACCTGGCCGATCGCTTCCGCGGTGCTGTGTGGGAGGAGGTGATCATCCACCTTCCCGAGTCAGTAGCCCTGGTCTCATTGTCAGCCACGGTGAGCAACGCGGAGGAGTTCGGTGCGTGGCTGGTCGCGGTACGCGGCAACACCGCGATTGTGGTCAGCGACGAGCGGCCGGTCCCGCTGTTGCAGCACATGATGGTCGGCACCCGGCTATTCGACCTGTTCGCCACCGGGCGCCAGTCGGAGGGAACTGCAGCACCGTTCATGAACTCGCAACTCGAACAGGCCGTGCGCAATGCCCAGACTCGACTCTGGTCGGCCGAGACGCGAGGACGGGGGTCGGGTCGTGATCGAAACCGCGCCGGAGGCTACGAACGGCGCCAGCCTTGGCGTCCGCCGCATCGCGCCGACGTGCTTGCTCGGCTCGACCGGGACGGGTTGTTGCCGACGATCACCTTCATCTTCAGCCGCGCCGGTTGCGATGCAGCGGTGATCCAGGTCCTGCGCAGCGGGCTGCGTCTGACGACCGAGGAGGAATGCGAGCAGATCAGCGCGATCGTCGACGACCACTGTGCGCGACTACCCGACGAAGACCTTGCGATCCTCGGCTATTGGGACTGGGTCGAGGCGCTGCGGGCCGGAATCGCGGCTCATCACGCCGGCCTCATTCCCGCTTTCAAGGAGACGGTCGAGGAGCTGTTCGTGCGAGGCCTGGTGAAGGCGGTGTTTGCCACCGAGACCCTGGCGCTGGGCATAAACATGCCGGCCAGGTCAGTCGTGCTGGAACGGCTCAACAAATGGAACGGCGACCAGCATGCCCCGCTGACGGCGGGGGAGTACACCCAGTTGACCGGACGGGCCGGCAGACGGGGGATCGACATCGACGGACACGCAGTCGTGCTGTGGTCACCGGAGGTCGACGCCGCGGCGGTCGGCGGACTGGCATCGACTCGCACCTACCCACTGCGGTCCTCGTTCACGCCGTCGTACAACATGGCCGCAAACCTTGTTTCTCAACTCGGCCGGGCCGCCGCCCGGGACCTATTGGGGTCCTCCTTCGCCCAGTTCCAGGCCGACCGTGATGTGGTCGGCCTACACCGGCGAGTCGCCACCAACGAAAAGACCCTTGCCGACTTTGCTGCCAAGATGGCCTGCCAGTGTGGGGATTTCGCGTCCTACGACGCGTTGCGGATGCAGTTGAGCCAGCGCGAGGCGGACCTGTCCCGAGCAGGCGCACAGCTTCGGCGTGGTCAGGCCATCCAGGCCTTGGAAGAACTGCGGACCGGAGATGTGATCCGGGTACCGCACGGCCGCAGGCAGGGCCTGGCCGTCGTCCTGGACCCCGGCCTCTCGCCGTTGTCCGATCCCCGGCCGCTGGTCCTGACCGAACAACGATGGGCCGGGCGGCTGAGCGGAAACGACTTCCCGGTAGCGGCGCGGCCGTTGGCCCGGATCAAGGTGCCGAAGAACTTCAACCACCGCAGCCCAGTGGCTCGGCGCGATCTTGCGTCCAGCTTGCGGACCGCCCGTACCGACTCCGATCTCGGCGCTCGCCAGATCGGGCCCCGCCGTCGACAGCCGGCCGCGGACGATGCCGAGATCGCAAGGCTTCGCGGTGAATTGCGCGCCCACCCCTGTCATCAGTGCCCTGACCGGGAGGAACACGCTCGCTGGGCGCGCCGTGGGAGTCAGCTCGAGCATGAGACCGACGGCGTGAAGGCTCGCATCGAGCAGCGCACCGGTTCTATCGCCCGATCCTTCGACCGGATCTGCGAACTGCTGGAACGCCTCGGCTATCTCACCGGCAAGGCGCCACCTGACGCATTGTCCGAAGCGGGTCGCGGGCTCACCCGGATCTGGAGCGAGACGGATCTGGCCACCGCGGAGTGCCTACGCGAAGGCACCTTCGACGGGCTGGGCCCGGCCGAACTCGCCGCATGTGTGTCCGCACTGGTCTACGAAGCTCGCAGGGACATGGTGGCCGTCTGGTCCCCGCCGTCACCGCTCGTGGGGGACCGGCTGGCCGAGCTGCAGGAGGTCACCGGCCGACTGCGGGCGCTGGAGTCGGAGTACGGACTGGCATTGACCCGTGAACTGGATCCAGGCCTGGCCGGCGCGTCGCTGCGCTGGGCCCGGGGGGAGTCTCTGGATCGCGTGCTGCGCTCAGCACGGGAGGAGGGCACCGAGCTGACCGGTGGCGATTTCGTCCGGTGGATGCGTCAGCTCATCGACCTGTTGGGACAATTGGCCCGCGTGGGCGACCTCTCGGACATCAATCAGCGTGCCGGTTCCACCGAACACGGAGTCCCGGGGGTTGCCGCCCGCGCCGTCAAGGCGTTGCGTCGTGGCGTGGTGGAAGCGGGAGATCTCTCAGTAGTACACAATGTGTGAGCGCCACGTACCGGTATTGATCCGATCAGAGGAGCACCGATGACCAACCCCCCGCAGGGCGGTGGCGAGCAGCCGAATGAACCTTCCGATTCCGCGCGGCCGCCCACCTACGGTCAGCATTCGGGCTGGGGCCAGCCACCGCCGGACAAGCAGCCGGAGAAGTCGGAGCAATCGGAGAAGTCGGAGAAGTCGGAGCAATCGGAGCAATCCGATCAGGCGCGGCCATCAGGGCAGAGCGCGCCGGTGTCCGGTTGGGGCCAGCCGTCCGCCCCTTCCACCGCGGGTCAGTCCGCATCGGGTTGGGGGCAGTCTTCTAACCCACCCAACCCACCCAGCCCACCCAACCGGCCGCCGCCGCCGGCTGCTTCCTCTCCGGCTGCGCAGTCCTCCTCTTCGGGTTGGGGGCAGTCTTATAACCCACCCAGCCCACCCAGCCCATCCAGCCCATCCAGCCCATCCAACCAACCCAGCCAACCCAACCCACCGAGCCCCTTCAGCCAGTCCGGTGGGACCGGCCCGTCGTTCGGATCAGGCCCGCCGGTGACCGGTGAGCACGCATCCCCGCCCTCCGGATACTCCGGAACCGCTGCGCCTACCCAGCAGTTCGGCATTTCCAGGTCCGCCGCCGGTCAGAACCCACCAGCCAGCACGTACGGCAGCGAGTACCCGACCCAGCAGTACGGCGGCGGTCAGTCATCGGCTTCGGGTTTCGGGTCAGACCCCGGCGCTGCCCCCGGGGGCTACGGCGCTGCGCAGGGACAGCAGTACGGAAGTCAGCCGGGCTATGGCGGGCCACCGGGATCCTCGGGCTACGGCTCCCCCCCAGCGCAGCAGCCCTACGGGGCCCAGCCCGGTTACGGCGCCCCGCAACAGCAGGGCTATCCCGGCCAGCAAGTGCCGGGACAGGGTTATGGCACCGGTTACCCCGCTGCGCCGGCGAAGAAGCGCAATACCGGTCTGATCGTGGCCTTGTCGGTGCTCGCGGTGCTCATTCTGGCCGCGGCGGTCCTCTTGCCTACCGTTGTGCTCGCGAAGACCGTGCTCGACCCTGCCGCGGTCCAGCAGGACGTCGCAGCTCAGTTCAAGGATCAGGAGGGGGTCGGCGTCCAGCTGACCTGTCCCGCCGACATGGAGGTCGAGGTCGGCAGCACCTACGAGTGCACTGGCACCACCGAGGAGGCCGAGGATGTCACGTTGGTCATCGAGATCAGCGACGAGAACGGCAACTACACCTGGCTGGAGAGGCAGTAATCAGGCAGCGAAACCGCAGAGTCCCTGCTCTCAGGCCCAGGCCAGGGCCTCGCGCAAGCGATTGACCGCTGACTGCAGGCCCCATCGGGTCGCTAGTGCTGCAAGTCGCCCGGGATCAGCCGGTGCGGCCGGCAGCCGCGCTGAGACGTCGGGTATCGGGCAGTCCCGGCGGACCAGAACTACAACCTGTGCCACGGCGAGGTAATCGACCGCCGCTGCCAGCTTGCGCAGCACACCCGCGGTCAGCGCGCCGGTGGCGGTGGCTCGTCCCCGGGCGGCATCCAGGACGCCCTGGACGGAGCCATAGGCCAGGATGAGGCCAGCGGCGGTCTTGTCGCCGATCCCCTTGACCCCCGGGAGTCCGTCGCTGGGATCGCCTCTCAGGACGGCGTAATCGGCGTAGCCATGGCCGGGGATGCCGTATTTCGCGGTGATCCAGGCTTCGTCGACGGTCTCGAGGTTGCCCAGGCCTCTGGCGGTGTAGAGCACCCGGATCGGTTGGTCGTCACGAACGAGTTGGAAAAGGTCCCGGTCGCCGGTGACGATCTCGACCTCACCGCTGGCCTGCGTGGCCAAAGTCCCGATCACGTCGTCGGCCTCGAACCCGGCGGAGCCCAGGCGGCAGATACCCGCTGCTTCGAGCAGATCAGCGATGATTGGCACCTGATGGCCGAGACCATCCGGAGTGTCGCCGAGTTCCGGCTCGTTCTCCACGACTCGATGTGCCTTGTACGACGGGATGGCCGCGACCCTGAACGCCGGGCGCCAGTCGTCGTCCCAACAGGCGACCAGCTCGGTAGGGCGTCGGGTGCGGACCAGGGTGGCGATGGCGTCGATGAAACCCCGGGCCGCATTCACCGGAATCCCATCCGGCGAGACCACAGTGTCGGGTACGCCGTAAAAGGTTCGGAAGTAGAGGCTGGCCGAGTCCAGCAGCATCAAGCTCACGGCAGCTGACCCTATTGGAGCCGTGGCCGGGTCATGGGAGGACACCGAGCTCGGCGATTAGGCTGCTGAGGTGCCCGTGATCCCTGTCCCGTCCCCTGATCGACTGGAACGCGCCCAGCGCGCCGTGGCTGCGGCGGGCTGGGAGGCGCTGCTGCTCTCCGCGGGCACGGACCTGCGCTATCTGACTGGCTACAACGCCCATCCGAGCGAGCGTTTGACGTGTCTCGTTGTTCCTGCTGAGGGTGAGTCCCTTCTCATCGTTCCCGAACTCGAGGCTCCGATGGTCAAGGCCGCTGGGGCGACCATCGGGCTCCGGGCCTGGGCCGAGACCGAAGATCCCTTCGCCCTGGTCGCAGGGCATCTGCGCAAGGTCGGCCCACCGGGCAGAGTCGGCATCGGCAACCGCATGTGGGCCGAGCACGCCCTGCAACTCGGCTCGGCGACGGGCTCCCGAGCCGAGCTGGCCGGACCGCTGATGGCCCAGCTGCGGATGCGCAAGGACGACGCCGAGGCGGCGGCCCTGTTCGAGGCCGGACGGGCCATCGACCGCGTACATGCTCGGATGGCGGAGTGGCTGCGTCCCAGGCGTACCGAGCGGGAGGTCGGCCGCGACATCGCCGAAGCGATCGTCGCTGAAGGGCATGAGAGCGCCGAGTTCACCATCGTCGGCTCCGGTCCAAATGGGGCCAGCCCGCATCATCTGCTCTCCGATCGGGTCATCGAGACCGGCGACCTCGTTGTCGTCGACATCGGCGGGGTCACCGAGGCCGGCTACTTCTCGGATTCAACCCGTACCTACGTTGCTGGCGGGCGGGTGGCGCCGGAAGTGATCGATCTCTACGGCGTACTGCAAGCCGCCCAGGAGGCCGCCTGCCGGGCTGTGGCCCCTGGAGTGAGCGCAGCGGCGGTCGACGCCACTGCGCGAGGCATCATCGAGCAGGCCGGGTACGGCGCGAACTTCATCCACCGCACCGGGCACGGCATCGGCCTTGACGTACATGAGGATCCCTACATCGTGTCCGGTAATGACATCCCGCTCGAGGCGGGGATGGCGTTCTCGATCGAGCCAGGGATCTACATCTCGGTGCGCTACGGCGCGCGCATCGAGGACATCGTGATCTGTACCGCCGATGGCGTGCAGCGGCTCAACACCGGTAGCCGCGACCTCCTCACACTGGGAGCCTGATATGCCGGTGAGCCGAACACTGCCCAGCGATGACGCCAGAGCACTGCTGGACCTGACCGTCGACCTGGCCGACCGGGAGCTGCGACCTCGGGTCTCGGCCGACGAGAAGGCCGCCCGCTTCCCGCGCGATGTCTTTGCCACGCTCGGACGATCCGGGCTGCTCGGCCTTCCCTACCCGGAGGAGTTCGGAGGGGGTGCCCAGACCTACGAGGTCTATCTCCAAGTGGTCGAGGAACTGGCCGCCGCCTGGCTCGCCGTCGGGCTCGGCGTCAGCGTGCACACGCTCTCGGCATTTCCGGTGGCCTCGTTCGGCACTGACCAGCAGAAGCAGGAGTTCCTGCCCGGCATGGTCGGCGGGGAGCTGCTCGGCGCGTACTGCCTGTCCGAGACCGTCTCGGGCAGCGACGCGGCCGCGCTGGTGACCAGCGCGGTGCGCGCCGGCGACGACTATCGAATCCGCGGCACGAAAGCCTGGGTCACCCACGGTGGCGTCGCCGACTACTACAACGTGTTCCTGCGTACCGGCGGTTCGGGTGCCGGTGGCATCTCGACGGTGCTCGTTGACGCCGCCACGCCCGGGATCACGCCGCAACCTCCGGAGCACAAGATGGGTATGTCCTCCTCGCCGACGTCGCAGATCGTCTTCGACGACGCCGTCGTATCCACCAGCCGGCTTCTAGGCGAGGAAGGACAGGGGTTCCGAATCGCTTTGGCCGCCTTGGACGGTGGGCGGCTGGGCATCGCCGCCTGCGCGGTCGGCCTAGCGCAGGCCGCACTCGACTACGCAGTCGCCTACGCCCAGGAACGCAAGCAGTTCGGTCAAGCGATTCTCGACTTCCAAGGCCTGTCGTTCATGCTCACCGACATGGCCACTCAGGTGGCGGCGGCCCGCGCCCTGTACCTCGACGCCGCCCGTCGCTGCGATGCCGGTCAGCCCTACGGTCCGCAGGCGGCGATGGCGAAACTCTTTGCCACCGACATGGTCATGCGGGTGACGATCGACGCGGTCCAAGTTCTCGGCGGCGCCGGATACGTCGAGGATCATCCGGCCGAGCGATGGATGCGCGAGGCCAAGGTCCTGCAGATCGTCGAAGGCACCAACCAGGTGCAGCGCCTGGTGATCGCGCGCTCCCTGTCGGGACGAAGGGCCGCCACCAGCGGGCCGCGGCTGAGCCACTCGACATGAACGAGGTGCACAAGGTCGACCGCGACCTGCTGTTGGCGCTGATCCGCGACGGCCGGATGAGCCTGACGGATCTGGCTGAGCAGGTCGGGCTCTCGGTATCGGCAGTCCATCAACGGGTGCGGCGTCTCGAAAAGCAGGGCCTCATCTCTGGGTACGTCGCCCACGTCCGCCCCGACCTGGTCGGGCTCCCGCTGACCGCATTCGTGTCCATCACCCCGACCGATCACGCGGCACCTGACGATGCCCCGGAGCGCTTGGCCTACCTCGACGCGATCGAGGCATGTCATTCGGTTGCCGGAGAGGAGAGCTACATCCTCAAGGTACGAGTGGCCAGTCCGGAGAAGCTGGAACTGCTGCTCCAGGAGATCCGGGCTGCGGCCGGGGTGTCCACCCGTACGACGGTCGTGCTCTCGACGCCGTACGAGCATCGGCCGCTGCCGCTCTGAAGCGTCCGTGACCGCAATCGACGCCGTCTCCGGGCCAACGGTCTCTGCCGAGCGGGTCGTTTTCAGCCTTCCGGACTCCGATCGCAAGCTGGCAGGTGTGCGACTGGCACCGGCCCTGTCGACGACTGCGGCACTGGGGTTCCGGCGTTCTCGGATGGGTTGGACGCTGACCTTCCCCCGGCCGCCGGTGCTTCGGATGGAGTACAAACTCACCCTCGCCCACTCGGACGGCGGCTTCGAGGACGTCGTCGACCCGACCAACCCGCTGACCACGCCTGGGGCGTTCGGCGAGAAGTCGGTGATCCTGTTCCCCGGCTACACTGAACCGCCGTGGCTGACCGCACCGGCCCCGCCCGGAGACCTCATTCCGCTGGAGGTCCGGGCCCGCGGGCTCGGCGGCCCCGTGGAGGCGGTGCTGTGGTCCCCGCAGGGCGCAGCCACCGACCAGCCCTTGCCGCTGCTCGTGGCCAACGACGGGCCGGAGTACGAGCGGATGGCCGGCCTCACCCAATACGCCGGGGCCCTCATCGCCGCCGGGACGCTGCCGCCGTTCAGGCTTGGGCTTCTGGCGCCGGGCGAGCGCAACGAGTGGTACTCGGCCAAGATCGCCTACACGCGCGCTGTGGTCGAGGGGGTTCTTCCAGCCATGGCCGAGATCGCGACGGTGCGTGGCCCGACCGTGGGGATGGGCTCGAGCCTGGGTGGGTTGGCCATGCTGCACGCGCATCGGCTCTTCCCCGCCGCCTTCGGCGGCCTCTTCCTGCAGTCCGGCTCGTTCTTCGACAGCCGGCTCGATGCCCAGGAACGGGACTTCTCCCGGTTCACCCGATTGACCCGATTCGTCCTGGCCACCCGACGGCCGGCCGCCGATCCGCACCCGGTGCCGGTAGTGCTGACCTGCGGGACAGCCGAGGAAAACCTCGGAAACAACCGGCAGATGGCCGGCGCCCTGCTGGCCCAGGGTTATCCCGCCCGGATGGTGGAAGTACCGGACGCGCACAACTTCGTCGCCTGGCGCGATGGGCTGGACCCAGCGCTCACTGACCTGCTCACGACCGTATGGTCGCCCGGATGACCAGACGCGACGAACTGCAGGTTCCGGCGCCGTCTCTCGGCGGCTCGGGGACGTTGATCGTCCATGGTCACTATGGCAAGCCGTTCCTGGTCTTCGCCTCCGAGCAGGGTCGAGCGGTCGATTTCGAGAATAATGGCATGGTGGATGCGGTGCGAGATCAACTCGACGCGGGCCGGGCGAAGCTGTTCTGCATCGACGCGCACGATGGCGCCACTTGGTCCAACGACGACATCCCACTCGAGGAGCGGGCCCGGCGGCATCGGAGCTTCGAGGCCTGGGTCCTGGACGAGATCGTGCCGTTGATCGACGCCGATTGTGGTGGGCGCCAGGAGATGGGCACCATCGGTGTCTCGATGGGCGCTTTCCACGCGGTGCTGATCGCGCTACGGCGCGCCGATCTGTTCCCGCTCGCGCTCGGGTTTTCCGGCAATTACGACCCGTCCTCTTGGCACGGCTGGGGCGAGCGGGGCGACGCGGCGTACTTCCACAACCCCACCGATTTCGTCCCGCACCTCGAAGGCGACCATTTGGACTGGGTGCGCTCGCGGCTATCCGTTCAGCTGGTCGTGGGAAAGGGGCAATGGGAGGACACGACTGGCTCACTGGCCTCAACAAGACATATGGCGCACTTGTTGCAGGACAAGGGCATTCGCTGTGAGCTGGACGAGTGGGGTCACGACGTCCCCCACGACTGGCCCTCCTGGCGGCGACAGCTCGCCCACCACCTCCCGCGCTTGTGCTAGTCGGGCACGCTGCTGCCGGAACGGCCGCCGGGTCGTGGACAAGTGGTCAGAAACGACAAATCTGCCACGGAAGTCCTGCAGTTATTGACCACTTTCCAGACGTTGGCGCAACATCCGACGTTGCAAGGCGCCCACGGCAAAGGGCTCGCTGACTGCATCGACCAAGATGTCGCTACCTGGCAAGGTGGCCGTAGCCGTAGCCGTCGAGGTATAGGGGAGAGCCAGCATTGGTGAGCCAGCCCGCTACCGAGCACCTGATCGGCTTGCTGCTCGGCGCGGAGGAGGACTGGCCGCGTGCCTTCGAACAACTCCTCGGTCGCCTCGGCCCGATCCGTACAGCCGACGGCGCCAAGCACGAGGTGTCGGTGGCTCGGCTGACGATCGAGCCGTTCGACCTGCGTCAGGACGTCCGCCCCGACCTAGTGATCGACCGGTTGGCCTACTGGTACTACCACCCCCGTGAGTGGCTGAAGAAGGCGGCGCTGGTCAACGGCACGTACCTGCTCAACAGCCCGTTCACGTTTCAGTCCATGGAGAAGCACTCGGCGTACTGCGCCATGCTGCGGCTCGGTCTGAAAGTGCCCGAGACGGTGCTGGTGCCCTACAAGCATCCGGTCGACAATTCCCGCTGGGCCTACACCGCGGCGAAGTACAACCGCCCCTTCGACCTCGATGCGATCGCCGAAAAGCTGGGCTATCCGCTGTTCATGAAACCCTTCGACGGCGGTGGCTGGCGTGGTGTCTCCCGGATAGGTAACCGTGACGAACTGCATCGCGCCTACGACGACTCCGGCGAGATGCTGATGCACCTGCAGGAGTCCATCGAGGGCTACGACGTGTTCGCCCGGTCGCTGACCGTCGGCGCCGAGACGATGGTGATGAACTTCCGGCCCGAGCTACCGATGCATGACCGGTACGCCATATCGCACGACTTTCTAACTGCGGAGACCGGAGCCGAGGTGCTCGCCATCTCGCGGCTGATCAACGCCTTCTTCCGATGGGAGTTCAACTCGTGCGAGATGCTGGTACGCGGTGCCGACGTGCATCCGATCGACTACGCCAACGCCTGCCCGGACATCGCGATCACCTCGCTGCACTACTACTTCCCCTGGGCGATCTCGGCACTGTTGAAGTGGTCGCTGTTCTGCACCATCACCGCTCGCCGTCCTAGGCTTGATCTGGAGACCGCCAGGTACTTCGAGATCGCCGACTCCGACCGCACCTACCAAGAGAAGCTGACTGACTACGCCGTCCTGTCGGAGGCCTACTTCCAGACCGAGCGGTATACGGAGTTCTGCGCCGAGGCGCTGCCCGACTTGGACGACATCGTGCGGGAATGGGTGGTCTCGGCGGACTTCGACGCGCTACTGGTCGACACCGTACGAGCGACCTATGCGCAAGCCGAGCACGAGCGCTTTCTCGGGCATTTCCGCGGCTTGCTCGACGTCTGGCGCGCGGACAACACGCCGGATTCGCGGCATTTGTCAGCGGGTTAGCTGGACAACGCTTCGAACGGGTGTTCGAATAGCGAGCATGCGCTGGGAGCAGCAGGGGATCGGCACCGACGACCCCGGGGCGTTACCAGGTCTCGGGAGGATCGCCGGACTGCTGCGCACCGTGTCGACGCCGGAGTTCGCCGGGGTCCAGTTCCACGAGGTTGCCGCGAAGAGCGCACTGAACAAGGTACCGGCGCCGTCCGCGATGCCCTTCAACTGGACGATCAACCCGTACCGTGGCTGCACCCATGCCTGCGTCTACTGCTATGCCCGCGGCTCGCACAGCTGGCTGGACCTGGATACCGGTCGTGGCTTCGACACCGAGATCGTGGTCAAGGTCAATATCGCTGACGTACTACGACGAGAACTCTGCCGGCCCTCCTGGGCGTACCAGGCGGTGGCCCTGGGTACGAATACCGATCCATATCAGCGGGCTGAGGGCCGCTATCAGCTGATGCCCGGGATCATTTCCGCACTGGCCGGTTCCGGTACGCCGTTTTCGATCCTGACCAAAGGGACGCTGCTGCGCCGCGACCTACCACTTCTCCGGACGGCGGCTCAGGAGGTGTCCGTCGGGCTGGCCATCTCCATCGCTATCGTCGATGAGGACCTGCGGCCGACCCTGGAACCGGGTACGCCATCGGTCCGGGCACGGCTGGACCTCGTCCGTGCCCTCACCGGGGCCGGGCTGCCCTGCGGCGTGTTCGTGGCGCCAGTGCTGCCCTGTCTCACCGACACCGACGAGCACCTGGACCGACTGCTCGGGGAGATCGCTGCAGCAGGTGCCACCGGATGCACGGTCGTGCCGCTGCACCTGCGCCCCGGCGCACGCGAATGGTTCTTCACATGGCTTCGGCGCGAGCGGCCGACGCTGGTTCCGGCTTACCAGCAGATCTTCGGTCGGGGTTCCTACGTGGGGGCGGACTACCGGCGCAGCCTTGCCAGCCGAGTCGGGCCGATTCTGGACCGGCATGGT
>Ga0136613_10001464_pt1 | contig 12210 bp, 9 predicted proteins | sample AntDrymUQ2722106_2_FD_106649 | JGI IMG/M metagenome (GOLD analysis project Ga0136613, IMG submission 106649) | Polar desert sand microbial communities from Dry Valleys, Antarctica - metaG UQ272 (21.06) | ecosystem: Environmental > Terrestrial > Soil > Desert | place: Antarctica: Dry Valley... | reverse complement strand
TGCCCGCTGTGCGGCGGAGCCATCACCCCCGTCGGCAGCAGCCTGATGCGATCCATACTCGACAATCGTCGCCGCCAGCAAATGGCTAACCGTTCGACATATCGTCGCCATGCGAAGGCAGGGCGACGAGGCCGCAGCAGAGGTCGGGCCGCTCGTCCCGGCTGACGCGCAGCCCATCCGCACCGACGCCCTGAATGACGCCGCTGATGACCGCTTGCCCCACTCCACACACGAGCGGCGTGTACAGGCGCGACAGCGGGTCGAACGGGCAGTTGCGCAGTCGTACCTCGGTGGGGGACGCGTGATAGGGTTCGAATCCGTGGCTCTCCAGCACGGCCTCTGGTTGGCGGATGAGTACGCGGCAACCGGCCGTCGGCCGTCAGCCGTCAGCGCATGACGAGGCCGAATAGACTACGGACGCCCCGGCTTCGAAGACGTACGCACGGCGCTCCAGCCGCTGCCATCGGCAGGGGCCCTCCATCCGGGGCGCTACGCCTTCGACAACCCGTACACCGATCGCGACCTGACGCACACCGGGACTGCGACGATGGCTGCTCCAGCTACAGCCGAATCGTCATTACGCTACCGGCAGGATGGGCCGTGACCGATGGGCTGCTGCACAAACACCTCGGTGAGCCCAACGCGATGGCGCTGAGCTTCTGGACCGTTGGCAGCATCTACGACGATCCGTGCCAATGGCAGGACAGTTCCATGAGCGAGCTCGATCTCGCCGGTCACGAGGATGCTCCAGACGGTGCGGTCGTGCTCCAGCCAAGCTCCGACGGGGGCCTGTTGAATCAAGTCGGACGCAACGCATCCGAACCGACTCAGGTCGAGTTCGGCGGTCCCCAGTTTAGGCAGCCGACCATCCGGCTGGAGTTGACCGTGCCGTCGACCCTTGACCTCGCCATGTGCGACCAGGGCGAATACCGGACCTGGACCGAGTGGGATGTCCCGGGCAGCGCGAACTCACACCATGCCCCTGGCCAGATCGATGCGGTCTACATGGTAGATGTCGATCGCAGGCCATTGGTGATCGTTACCTCGCACATGCCGGCCACGTCCCCGGAGGATCTGGTCGAGCTCGAGGCCATCCTCGCCGCGCTGCAGATCGAGTGAGCGCCGTGCGCTGACCGGCAAGTCCGGCGCGTCTTGTGTTGCTCGTTGCCGTGACGGCGTTGTTGCTCGTCATGCTGCTCGCCGGCTACGGGCAAGCGGAGGGCAACGGCGATGAAGCCGACGTCACCGGGAGCGGAACGGAGATCCGTCATGACGGGGGTCGTTATCGTTCAAGGGGTCGGGGCCGGAACGGTCGCCGCAGACGAGGAGGGCTTTCCACACCGTCTGCCTGAGACAGCGTCGCGCGGCCGGCCTCGAGTCGCTCGATGACACGTGCCGCGACGGTGTCGATCCAGTCATCGGGTATCGGCAACTCGCTTGGCGTCGCCTCCGGCTCCTCGTCGAACTTCTCGGCGAACTTCGTGAGCCGGACCTTGAGCGGCTCGAACGAGATCGCAAGAATGAGGGTCGTCAGGACGGCCACGAGATCGGAGGGCTGACCGGTCACGGCGATCACCAGACGGTCCAGAACCCTCATGCCCGCGCTGTACGTGCCGGCCACGATGGCGAGCAGAGCGATATAGACGAAGGTTCGTGAAATGAGCCGGTCGATGTCGTAGAGGCCGTGCCGCAGGATCGCGATCGCGCACGCGATCGGGACGAGGGCGGCGGCCGCGCTGAACAGGACGAGCACCACGCCTTCACCCGGTCCGCTGAGGATCGCGCGATTGACCGTCAAGATCCCGACGATCCCGATGGCGACGCAGGCACCGAGGCCCCCGGCCCACAGGAACCAGCGGATCTGCGCTCGCACGATCCGGTCACCGGTGGAATACCGAACCCACAGCGACCGGTACCCCATCACCGCGAGACCGACGATCCCAGCGACGCCGATGACGTTGACCAACCAGCCGACGGCGATGGGGATTTGAGGATCGAGCGGATTGGCCAGCCCGGTGTAGATCCCGACCGAGCCCGGGCTGATCGCGACTCCGAGACTGACGAGCACGACCGGTACTGGGGTGAGCAACGCCGAGTGCCGCGATGCGAGGTCCACCGGTCTCCCGTCCGGGAAGACGTGCAGCAGCAGCACCGCCAGCCCCAGGCCGATCGGTTGCAGGACCGCGGTGTTGATCAATGCCACGAGTCCTGCGCCTTCGAGCGGTGGATGATGTGACGAAGCGACGGTCACATAAGCCCACGTCAGCATCACGCCACTCCAGGCCAGCCCCACCCCCAGGAAGATCCAGGGCACAGGATGGCTGGGCAGACGCCGCGCGAGGAGCAAGCCTACGAGTGCATAGATCGCCGCGCCCGCGCCCGCAATCCAGAAGATGAGCGGGGAGCTGATGTTGAACGTCTGGGGGGTCGCGGGCCCGATGGTCCGGAGGGTGGCGCCCGCGACGGCGAGCACCAGAGTGGCGGCGCTGGCGGTCAGAGCCGCAAACCGAAGCGTTGGATGCTGCATCGCGTCCACAATGCGACATCAGCCGACGACCGACAAGACGGAAAAGGGGTCGAGGTGTCTGCCGACCACCGTCGTACACTGGCCGCGTTTCATGTCCGGTCGGCGACGACGGAGGCACCATGGCGAAGGTCGGCGACACGATCGAGCATCCGGTCACCGGAGAGCGGCTCACCTTCCTGGAGACGGCGTCCAGCTCGGACGGCGCCGTCCTCAAGATGGCGTTCGAGATGCGGCCGCATGCCGTTGTTCCGGGCATCCATGCCCACCCTCGCCAGGAGGAGCGATTCGGCCTCGTCTCGGGGCGAATTTCGGATCAAGACGGCGAAGCGCGAGTGGATCGCGCAGGCGGGGGAAGACATCGTCATCCCTCGTGGTGCCGGTCACACCTGGGGCAACCCGTTCGAGGAGCCGGCCCAGTCGTCGTCGAACTCCGGCCCGCCCTTCGGGCGGAGACATACTTCGAGACCTACCTTGGGTTGCCCGTGACGGTCGCGTGAACCCAAAGAACGGACTCCCGATCCTCCTGCAGCTCGCACTCATGCTGCACGAGTACCGCAACGAGTTCACCTTTCCGCCGCCGTTCGGCCCTCGGCGTGGTGGCTGCCGCGGTTCTGTCGCCGCTCGCTCGCGCGCGAGGCTACCGCGCCCGCTACGGAAGATACGAGAATCCGAATAGGCCCTAGGCCCTACTGCCCACAAAGGGTCTACAACCGGGCCGGCGGCTGGCGCAAGCTCAATGCCGAAGCGGTGGCGACGGGCCAAGGCTGAGCCCGGAGCCCTGGTCGACTGCGTCCTTCACCGTGGAGGGAGTGACGGGTCATGGGCCGGCTGAGTATCGCAGACGCAGCGACACCTGGGCCGGCTCAAGTGATGGGTCGCACGACCGCGACTCCAGGTGGACTTGGACCCACGCGACTTTCGGTACAACCCCCCGGCGCGGGAGCTCATCATTCGTGAGCACTTGATGGTTTCCGGATCGTCGGATTGGGCAAGAATCAGACAGGGTGGATTCCAGCTACGCCGACCGCCGAGCGGCGCGCTCCCACTGGTCTCGGCCGACGATTGGGATCCGCAGGACGCTGAAACGCGGGTCCGGTCCGTCCCCGGTCGGGCCCGCCACTAAGCACTTGCTCGTCGTTCAGGCAAGCGTCTCACCCCGATCCTGGCGTCTCGATGGTGGTACAGGAGACGTTCCTAGAGCCAGAACGTCGAGATTGGGACCGCGACGATGCGTTCGGCCAGACGGTACGCTCGTGGCCCGGTGTGGAGCACCACGCCCCCGAGGAAGCCCTCTCCGAGCCGATCTCGTAGCCAGATCAGGTGGCGCGCAGCGTCCGGGGTCGGTGCCGAACTCGCCTTGACCTCTATAGCGACCACGTCGCCCGCCGCGAGCTCCGCGAGGAGGTCGACCTCGTATCGACCGTGCTGCTGGCGCACGTGGTAGAGGCGGGGTCGCGAGCCGCTGATGACGAGTTCCGGGCGGAGCTGCGCAGCTACGAACGTGTCGAGCAGCCGTCCCAAGAGATCACCGTTGCGCAGGACGCCGGCGACATCGAGTCGCAGCACGGCGCTGGCCAGCGCCGGATCCAGGACATACCGCTTCGGCGAGAGCACCAAGCGCTTCAGTCGATTCGAGGTCCAGGCCGGCGTCGCCTCGACGACGAGCAGGTTGCCCAGCAGGCGCTCGTAGGCTATTGCCGTCTTGCGGTTGATTCCCGCCGCATCGTAGAGCGTCCGATCATCGACGACGCCCGCGGTGTTGAGGGCATACGTTTCGAGGTATCGGCGGAGACGGGCAGGATCACGCGCGGTGTCCACCTGCGTCGCGTCACGAGTGATCAGGTGATCCACGTAACTCTCCAGCCAGCGCTCTCGCGCGCCGTGGCCAAGGTGCAAGGCTGGCTCTGGAAAGCCACCCCGCAGGGCAAGCTCCACGTAGCCACGCAGGTCCGGCGAGTCAGCAGCGGCGTCCAGGGGTTCTCCACGCAGAATCCGATCGATCAGTGGAGGATGGACGGTGCGGCCGAGTAGCTCCCGAACCGCCATTCCGTACATCGAAACGCGCACGAGCCGCCCGGTGCCGGGCCAAAGCTCGCCCTCGAGCTCGCTGCGCACCGATCCGGTGATCAGGAACCGCCCTGGCCGCGCGTCATGGTCGACGGCGCGTTTGACGGCGCCCAGGACTTCCGGGACCAGCTGCCACTCGTCGAGCAACACCGGTTCGGCGAGCTCGCGCAGGGCAGCATCCGGGTCGGCGCGGAACGCCACCGCTTCCGCCTCTCGGTCCAATCGCACTACCGTCTGCGCATGACGAGCGGCGGTCGTCGTCTTGCCGGCCGCGCGTGGCCCGACGATGAAGATGGCCGGTAGCTGTTCGAGGAGCTCGGCAATGAGATGATCCACGAGACGGGGTCGGTATGCACGCATGGCAGTCATACTACCGATATGCGACAGCTTTCGCTATCGTTTTGCGACAAGTCCGGGTACCGATCTGCGCCAAGCAATGAGCACGGAGATGCGAACGGGTAAGGTGGTCCCGAAGTACGGAGCTGACCACTTCTCGCTTGCCCGCCGGCGATACGATTCGCTGGGGACAGTGAGCCGGCCGATCCCCGCGCACCAATGCCTTCGACCAACCGCGTTGCTTGATTGCGCGAGGGGCCTGCGGAAACCGTGACCGCATAACTGAGGTGCTATCGCTCGACCTCCCACGCTCATAGCACAGCGCTCAGGCGAAGGTGCTTGACATGCAAGAGGTCACTGGTTCGAGTCCAGTGTCGCCCACCAACCACCCACTCACGCTCAAACCGAACCGTCCACGGTTGCGACGACCTGATTCGTCGCTCGATCGATACGCGAGACAGTGTTATCCCGGTAGTTCGTGACCCATACGCCGCTGCCGTCTATCACGATGCCGTGAGCGCCCGCCCCGGTCCGAATCTCCGCCACGATCTCGTTCGTTGCCGGGTCAATCTGAAACACCTTGCCATCCTCCTTGGCCGTCACCCACACGCTGTCATCGGCATCAGCGATATCGGTCAGTTCCGACGCCTCGATCCGTATCGCCGCAAGCAGTTCTCCGGACTCGGGGTCGACTCGAAGCACGCTGCCGTCGAACGCAACGGCCCATACCGATCCAGCTCCGGAGGCCAGGTAGGCGGTCGCGCCCGGGACCCTCGCCAGCGTTTCGCCGCTCACAGGATCGCAACCTCTCCCGTCTTGGCGTCCAGCCTGATCATCTGGTCGACTGGAGGATCGACCTGGATCCATACACCATCGAACCCATACTTCGTGCTCCACGCCGCGCCGCCGAGCCCTACCGATGGAGGAGCGGAGGCCGATGGCGGCGACGAGTGGACGGTCGATGCGGTCGCTTCATCGGTCGCGTCGGCGCTCATCGACGGCGAGGTCGGCACGCGGGACGGGGTCCAGCAGGCCGTGAGAAGAAGCGCGATCACCTCGAGAAGCGCCAGCATCCTTGGTCTCATCTGCGTCGACAGCCTCCTGTTTCCGTAACCGTGACCGTAGAACTGACGGGTTTTCGCACGCTCTTCGCTGCAAAATCGAAGGGATGATCCCGCCGAGCCTTCGCTTCGCGGCGCCACGGCTGTGCTGGCTTGCCGTTAATCCGCGGTCGGGAGTACGTTGGCGCGTGACGACATTCAAAGGAAAGAACTCAGTGCCCCGTGCCCCTGCCCCGCGCATCCGGCCGGTTTGGTGACGCGGCCGCAGCGCGCCTCGGCCGCGGGCTCGCGCCCTGAGGGTGAGCTCCTCACCTTCCTGATCGCCGACGTCCGCGGGTACACAGCGTTTACGCAGCTTCACGGAGACGAGGCAGCCGCTCGGCTCGCTGCCAAGTTCGCCGAGATCGCCCGTGAGGGTGTCGAGGCGCGCGGCGGGTCAGTCATCGAGCTGCGCGGCGACGAGGCGCTGGCCGCCTTTAGTTCGGCACGGCAGGCGCTTCGCGCGGCCGTCGACCTCCAAGTCACGTTCGTGGACGAGACGGAACGCCATCCAGACTTGCCGCTGACCGTGGGCTGCGGACTTGACGCAGGCGAAGCCGTCCCTGTTGGGGACGGGTATCGCGGAGGTGCCCTCATCCTGGCCGCTCGACTGTGCGCGCAGGCCGGTCCCGGCGAGACCCTCGCGAGCCAAGCGCTCGGGCACCTCGCGCGCGCGGTCGACGGAGTTCGGCTCGTAAGCGGCCGAACGCTTGAGCTGAAGGGCCTTCGAGAGCCGGTCGTCGCGCTGAGGGTGGTCTCAGATGGCGCCGATCCGGCGAGCCTGGCGGCGCGCCTGGAGCGGGCCATGAGCGCCGCACCCCAGGCGGCCGTCGACCAGCGACTCGACCTGCCAGTCGAGCTTGACGATCTCGACCCAATCATCGGACGTGATCGCGAGCTGCGCCGTGGCCGCTGGGCATGGCGGCAAAGCCGTCAGGGGCGCGGCCGCACGCTGGCTATCGTTGGAGCCACGGGTGCTGGCAAGACCCGTCTCGTCTCGGACCTGGCGGAAGCAGCGGCGAACGACGGGGCGGTGGTTGCCTATGCGACCGGGACGGCTCCGGATGGAATTGCTGAAGCGATCGAGCGCGCGCGCCAAGCCGACGGGCCTGCGCTCGTCATTCTGGACGACCTGGATGCTGCGGCTGACGCTTCTTTGCATCTCCACCAGATCGCGGAGGCGGCGAGGGCCCGCCCGCTGCTCGCGGTCGTCACGCTCCGCGAGGAACAGTTGGATGCTCGCTTCCACGCTTCACTGACTCGCCTGGTGGAGGACGCCGACGGCCGCATCGAGCTCGGGCCGCTCGACGTCGCCGCGGTGCGGGAGATCGGCTCGCTCTACCTCGGTGACGGGGTGGAGTCCTTCCCGGCCGAGGCGATCCGCCAGGCGAGCGGCGGAATGCCCGCGAGCGTCCACCGCGCCGTCAGCGAGTGGGCGCACGCTGAGGCGACCCGCTTGCTCGGCGAGGCCGCCGGCCGCGCGACCGCCGATCGACGCGACGCGCGACGTCACAAGGCAGAGCTGGCGGACAACGTGATCAGCCTCCAGCGCGTCCGGGACCGAATGCGTCGCTATGGCGCCAGCGGGGACCCTGGCGGCGCTTCCACCGGGCTCGATCAAACGCCATACAAGGGGCTCGCCACCTTCCAGCCCGACGACGTCGGGTTGTTCTTTGGGCGTGAGCAGCTGGTTGCGGAGTTGGTCGCCCGTCTCGCCGGCTCACAGTTCCTCGCGGTCGTCGGTCCATCGGGAAGCGGGAAGTCATCCTTGGTTCGCGCCGGCCTCATTCCCGCGCTGGCGAGCTCGATCCTGCCGGGGTCCGCCGCGTGGATCACCGCCATCATGCGCCCGGGGGCGCACCCGCTGCGCGAGCTCGACCGAACTGTCTGGGCGAGTCTTCCCGATGCGCTGCGCGACCGCATTGCGGGGGCCGATCTCCCTCTGCGTGCAGCTCGCGCGGCGCTTGGCTCCGGAGAGCGGCTGCTGTTGGTGGTGGACCAGCTCGAAGAGTTGTTCACCGCGTGCACCGACACGGAGGAGCGAGGCAGGTTCGTTGACGCCGTGACGGAGGCGGCGCACGACGAGAGCGGGCGGGCGATCATCGTGGTCACGATCCGCGCCGACTTCTACGGCCACGCCGCAGCCTTCCCCGCCCTCGCGCAGCTGCTCGCGGAAAACCATGCGCTGGTCGGGCCGATGAGCGCGGAGGAGTACCGTCGCGCGATTGAGGAACCGGCGCGAGTGGCGGGGGCGCGGATCGACCCCCGTTTGACCGACGCTCTGATCGAGGAGGTCCTTGGCGAGCCGGGAGCGTTGCCACTCCTGTCGACCGCGCTCCTGGAGCTCTGGCAGCATCGGGAGCGGCGCACGATTCCGTTGGACGCTCACAGTCGGACCGGCGGCGTACGCGGCGCAGTCGCGCGTCTGGCCGAGAACGCATACCTGGGGCTTTCGGAGGACCAGCAGCGACTCGCGCGGGGCGTCATGCTCCGACTCGCCGGACCGGGCGAGGGCGACGCCGTGGTACGGCGGCGGGTGCCACTCGGCGAGTTCGACGCGGAGCGCAACGCTGATGTGGCGCGCGTCCTGACCGCCCTCACTGACGCCCGACTCGTCACCGTCAGCGAGGGCAGCGCTGAGGTCGCGCACGAGGCGCTGCTTCGTGAGTGGCCGCGCGTGCAGGCGTGGCTCGAGGAGGACCGGTCCGGTCGACGTCTGCGCCAGCACCTCACCGCCGCAGCGACGGAATGGAACACGGCCGGCCGCGACGCGGGGGAGCTCTACCGGGGAGCCCGGCTCGCATCGGCGCTCGACTGGACGACTGCGCACAACCTCGAGCTCAACGACCTTGAGCGAGAGTTCCTGGCGCAGTCTCGCACCGGCACGGAGCGGGAGGCCGACCGGCAGCGCCGCACGAACCGAAGGCTGCGAACGCTGCTGGTTGGCGCCGCCGGCTTTCTGGTGCTCGCCGTGGCAGCAGGGGGGATCGCCTTTCTCCAACGCAATGAAGCTGAGCAGGCTGCCCGGGAAGCGCAGCGGGCAGCGATCGAAGCGACCGCGCAGCGCATCGGCGCTCAAGCCCTCGTGGAGAGGGACCTCGACCTCTCGCTGCTCCTTGCTCGCGCCGGAGTGACGCTCCACGGCTCCCCGGTGACGCGCGGCAATCTCCTGTCGGCGCTTGTCCGCAGCTCCGCCGCAATCGCGGTGAAGCGGCCGCTCCCGGGACGCCTGGTGCGGGTCGCGGCCAACCCGGCGGGGAGCGAGGTGCTCGTGTCGAACAACAACGGGACGACCGCGATTCTGGACCCGCTTTCCAGCGTGGAACCGCGGCTGTTCGACGCCGGCTTCGGCTTCTTCAGCGGAGACGGGCGAGCTGTTCTCGACACCGGCGAGGGCGCCTTTGACGTTGTCGATCCCGCGACAAGGGAGCGGCAACAGCTGTTCACGCTGCCCCCCGAGACCGGCGGTTTCTTCGTGACGTCAGATCTGGAGCGCCTCGCCGTGACCGCCGAGGACGGCACGGCGCTTACGATCTACGAGGTGTCAACGATGCAACCCCTGCAGACGCTTCGCCCGCCGGCCGGGTCAGCATTCCTCGACGTGTACTGGTTCCCCGACGACCAGCATCTGGTCACAGTGGACCACGTGGGCCCGCTCCCTCCTCCGGAGGAGATCGGTCGCGCGCTCGAGGAGCCGGTGCACTACTCGTGGTGGGCGCCGGGCGGCGATGCGCCGCTGGCGAGAGTGGCTGAGGACATGCCATTCGGGTTCGCGCTGGCGCCGGACTCGCACTCCATCGCCATTCGCCGGGTCGATGGCAGCGTGTCCATCTACGACTTCGAGTCGGGGGAGGGTCGGGAGCTCAATGGACGTCACAATGCGTCTGTGCAGGGGGCGGAGTTCAGTCCCGACGGGCGCACCCTGGTCACAACGGGCGATGACCGCGTCGCCATCGTGTGGGACGTCGAGTCAGGCCAGGTGCGCGAGACGCTGACCGGCCACAACGGACGTGTCTTCGGACCGGCCTTCAGCCCCGATGGTTCGACCGCGTACACCGTCAGCTTGGACGGCAGCCTCATGGCCTGGGACCTTGGTGGTTCGCGCCGAATCGACCGCCGCTTCGACCTCGGCCCCGTGTCATTTCTCGCCGACCCGAGCACCCCGGACCTGAGCGCCGACGGTCGCTACCTGGCTCGACCCCAGGCCGAGGGCGTGGTGACTATTCGCGATGCAGCCACGCTCGAGGAGACCGCGAGCCTCGAAGCGGCTCCGGGCGGGGAAGCGCTCGAGGTCGCCTTCTCCCCGGATGCGTCCCTCTTGGCGACGGGGGACGCGAGCGGCGGCGTGATCCTGTGGGAGACCGGCACCTGGTCACGGGTCGCGTCGCTTGCCGGTCCGTCCAGAAGCGAACAGGTCCGGACCCTTGAATTCTCTCCCGATGGCGCCCTCCTGCTCGCGGGCACTGCCGTCGCCGCGCTCCTGCCGGAGGGCGCCGCGCCGGCGCCGGATGGCGCCATCTACCTCTGGGATGTCGATTCAGGAGAACTTCTGCGGCCGCCGCTCGACGTGGGATCGCCGGTCTATGACGCCATCTTCAGCCCTGACGGGTCGTTGTTCGCGGCGGGGGTGGAGCTTGGCGGCGCCTGGGCAACCGTTTGGCGTTCAGCCGACGGCGACGAGGCATATCGGGTCCCGATGGCTGACTTCGTCGCCCGGGGCCTCGCGTTCAGCCCCGACGGCAGCGTTCTTGTGACCGGGGGCGGCGACGGGTACGTCGAATTCTGGGGGGCGGCGGATGGCGAGCAGCGCGGCCGGGCGGTGCGCACGAGCTCAGGCTTCACCCTCTCGCTTGACTTCGACCCATCCGGCCAGACCCTTCTGAGCACCGGTACGGATGGGACTGCCCGGCTCATCGATGTCGCATCCCGGTCGCAGGTCGGTGCGTCGCTACCGGGGATCGATAATCAATGGCTCTTCGCCGAGTTCAGCCCTGATGGAACAAGCGTGTTCGGTGCGTACGACACCGGCATAGCCTTCGTGTGGGACGTTGACCCCGAACGCTGGGCGGCTCACGCGTGCGACGTGGCGGGAAGGGATCTCTCGGAGGACGAATGGCAGCGCTTCCTCCCGGATCGCCCGTACGGGGACGTCTGCCCGTGAAGGCGCTAAGGGGGCCACGCCCGCGAATCTGCGTGCTACTACGATGGCGAGCGTGAGGCGGCTCCCGGACGCGTCCAGGGCGGAACCGGGCGCCATCCGATCCCCGTCACGCGCCTTACTCGCATAAGTGTGACCTCAAGGGGCAGGGCTTAGGGCACGGCACGGCGTTGGTCAAGGACGTCCTCCAACGTGTGCAAAGGGCGGGCCAAAGGCTAGGCGTGGGAGCGTTGCTCGTCCACGCCGAGAGCGAGCAGGTGCGAGGCTTCTACCTGCAACTTGCCGAGCTTGAGCTTCGCCGACGGATCGATACTCCGCCGTCTCGGCAAACACCGGCGATGCGAGCGCCTCCAACATCGCGGCTCCCACGAGCACGGTGCCAGCGACGCCAAACCCGGCAAGCCGGTCTTCACCCGTTCATCCCCATGAAGGACGTCAAAGACGTGCCTACCAGGTTTGATGCCCGGATGGGCTACTGATCGACGCCACTCCGGGCCGCGGTCAGACCAGGCGAGCTTCTGAGTCGCGTGACGTGGCTCGAGCACTGAAGATCGAGCCTCCACTCGCATGTCAGCCTCGATCCGAATGGGCTCGCTCCGAGGTCTCAAACCGCAAGGAACGTCAAGCAACCACTCCAGCGACGATGCAGTGTATGAGGCGTCATGACCTCGCTCAATCGTATGATTCCGACGCTGGTACACATCCAGACCCACCTAGACGACGACCTGAAGCTCGAAGGTCTGGCTCGCCTGGCCGGCGTGACGCCGAGCCACTTCTCCCGGTCGTTCACGGCCACGGTCGGCGAGTCGCCGCGCGCCTATGTCGAGCGCCTGCGCCTCGAGCGGGCGGCCGTCCTGCTTGTCGTCCGGGCGGCGTCGGTCCTCGAGATCGCCCTCGAATCCGGGTTCCAGAGCCACGAGACGTTCACGCGGGCGTTCAGCCGGCAATTCGGCATCGCTCCAAGTCGCTGGCGCCACGGCTCCGGGTCCCACCGGGTCACGGCGGACGCCAACGACGGGCGT
>Ga0136613_10001463_pt1 | contig 12211 bp, 12 predicted proteins | sample AntDrymUQ2722106_2_FD_106649 | JGI IMG/M metagenome (GOLD analysis project Ga0136613, IMG submission 106649) | Polar desert sand microbial communities from Dry Valleys, Antarctica - metaG UQ272 (21.06) | ecosystem: Environmental > Terrestrial > Soil > Desert | place: Antarctica: Dry Valley... | reverse complement strand
TGGCGCGCCGCTACATGTCGATCGAGTCTCTCGCCAAGGCGCGCTTCGCAGTCATCGACGGCGACCAAGAAGAGTCCGAGAAGGAGGTGATGAAGAAGCTCGAGGAGGCGAGCTAAGCTCTTAACAAGTGTGGATGGCGAAGTGGTCTCTTACACCACTTCAGCGGGCGTGGCCGTGGGCGGCAGCACTTTGTACTTCCTAGAACTCACGCGGCCCTTATGCTGGAAGCTGGGTTCCTTGTACCCTCCTGACAGAAGCTCGCGTTTCGTTAGGCCACGGCAGAAGACAGGATAAATCCAGAATGACGATCTCGGTACAAGTGCCCCCGGATGAGCCGAGGTACGCAGACGTAGAGATCCGAGAGATCCTGGCCACGGTCGTCCGGCGAAAGTGGCTGATTTTGGCAGTGACTGTGATCTTCCTCGGACTAACCGCCGTCTACACCTTCACGCGCGTGCCCACATACGCAGCACAAGCGGTAGTCCTCGTCAAGCCCATCCTCGTCAATTCGTTCGAAATGGACCCCCGCTCACAGATCAGTATGGAAACTGAAGCGGAGCTAGTTGCTTCCGGCGTAATAGCCGCCGCCGCTGCCGAAGTGGCTGGACCGATAGAAGATTTCGATGATCTCGCTGAGAACCTGTCCGTCAATGCTCCCGAGGAATCACAGATTCTCGAGATCACAGTCTCGGACCGAAATCCGATCCGGGCACAGCGGGGCGCGCAAGCTTTCGCAGAAGCGTACCTTCGCTTCAAGTCCGAGCAGGCGATCACAACGATTGAGCAAAACGCCGAAGCCCTGCGCGACGAGATCGCTCAGATAAACCGGGAGATCGCTCAAATCAACCGAGATCTGGCCCTAGTCGCCCGCGATTCAGTCGAGTGGAAGGATCTCACGGACCGGCGCGCTGGTCTCAACACCTCTAGGCTGGCTCTTGAGAACCAGCTTCCGACCATAGCGATACTGAGTACGGATGCCGGACAGATCGTGCGGCCGGCGGAAGTCCCCACCTCTCCCACCAGCCCGAACAAACGACTCAACCTCCTCGTGGGGGGCATCTTCGGGCTGCTCATCGGCCTCGGTGTGGCCTTTCTCATGGAACAGCTCTCAGGCCGCGTTGAAACCGCGGCCGAGTTGGAGTTGATTCTCGGGGCTCCGACGCTGGGCGTGATCCCAAGAGCCGCCTCGCTCCGTCGACGTTCTGCCCGCCTTGCGATGATCGAGGTACCGAGCGGGCCTACAGCTGAGGCGTACCGTGGCCTCCGGACCAACATTCTTGCGGTATCTCAGCGCCTAGAGGTTAAGTCTCTGCTCGTAACTAGCGCCGGTATTGGGGAGGGAAAGTCAACGATCGCGGCGAACCTGAGCGTAGCGCTTGCCCAAGCAGGCAGATCCGTGGTGCTCATCTCTGGCGATCTTCACCGCCCGAGCCTTCATACGTTGTTTGGAATCGGCAACGAGCGCGGCCTCACTCAGGTGCTTGGGGAATTCGTTTCATTGGAGAAGGCTCTAACCGACACCGATACCGAGGGACTCAAGTTGCTTCCAAGTGGGCCCTTAACGGAGCTGGATGGATCCGCGCTTCTCCAATCTTACGGCATGCGCAACGTTCTCGAGCGATGCAGCAACGCAGACTTTGTCGTCATAGACGGCCCGCCGATCTCCTTTGTTGCCGACAGCCTCTCGCTCGGACAGCTTGTCGACGGGATCCTTTTGGTAGTCGATGCCATGAAAAGCACGCGTGCCGCGGTCCTCAGGACCCAACAACAGCTCGGCCCGCTCGACGCACGCGTCCTGGGCGGCGTGGTCAACAGGGTCAGGCGCGCGGTGCCGACGTACATCGGAAAGAGCCAGGTCGTTCCCAGCTAGATGTCGTGGCGCCCGGCGACTCCTTGCGATGGGGACGACCTACGCAGGGTCGCCTCGTCAAGCGACACGATAGGACTCATCGGTTGAGCAGGTACGCGATGCGCTACAGGACGCCTACGAGCCGTCAGGAACGCGAGGATCTCGGACACTGGGCGAGCGCCTTTGGTAGCGAACGGAACTCCGGGATCGGTACCTCTGACCACGCGTGCGCACGAAGTCCTGGACCTCTTAGCCGCTTCCAACTCGTTCACCGCATCGTAGATCGCATAGAGCTGCAAGAGCCGCCTCGCATGCCACAGCTCGGGGGCCTCGAGGAGGGCCACGAGAGATGGCCGAACTGCTCGGGTTTCTGGTGCCCCCGCGCGCGGGCTGGAGAAAACGGGGCCTCTCGTCTGACCGAGGTCCGGCGGCGCGTCCAGCGTATTGGGCGAGCTCAATGAGTCGCCGCCGTTCTCACCAGTGATCCTCGAGGTGAACCAGTCGCACGACGTGGAAGCGATCGACTTGGGTCCGCATGACTGAGATGACCCTATGTCTTGCCCGATAACTCGGGAGCGTCGCTGACAACGACCTCGCCTCCGCCGCGCCAGCGCTGTCCCTCCGGGACGCGAGGAACGTAGACAGGGCACGGAGTCCCGGTGTTGACGATTCCCAGCACGTCGCCGGTCTCGCCGTTGGAGACGACCGTGACGTAACGGAGTCGGCGTCCCAGCAAGGTCTCGTCTGCAAGCAGGACTCAACAGTCACTCCTGCGGCGGTGATCGGCGAGACGCTGCGACTACCGGCGCACGAGCGTCATGACTACTACCCACAACAGCACGTAGCGACGGCGATCTCGGTGATCGACAGGTGCCGCACATCGTTTACAGGATAGCGCCTCAGGCGCGTCGTTACCTTTCCTCCGATCATCCGGTGGGTCATGTCGACGCCGGGTGAAGACTGAACACTTGGCGCCGGTCGAAAACTGAACAGATTGCCGTAGCAGGACCCAGTTTTCGACGGACCCCGGTTCAAAAACCGAACCGGGTAGGGAGGAGTGTTCAGAGTGCAGGAGTGGGCCGAGGTCCACCGGTTGTTTTATCGAGAGAACCGCTCCAAGGCCGAAATCGCCGAGCGGCTGGGCATGAGTCGCACGACCGTCTATCGGCTGCTCGCCCTCAAGGAGCCGCCCCGCTACGAGCCACCGGCGCCATCGTTGCTCGATCCCCACAAACCCAAGATCATCGATCACCTGCGGCGCGAAGGCAATTGCGGCGGGATCACGATCCTCAAGGACTATCTGGCAAAGGTCCGCTGCGAGTTCCTCTTAGCGGTCGGACATCAGCGAACGACCTATCTGCCGGGCGAGATTGGCCACACCGACTGGTGGGAGCCGCCGCTTCAGGTCCCTGTCGGCAAGGGCCATTTTCCGCAAGGTCTACGGCTTCGTCACCACCCTTCCGCACTCCACCGCCCATGCGGTCGTGTTCAGCTTCCACAAGGCGATACCGGACTCTTGGAAGGCTTGATCGGTTGCCTAGAACGCCTCGGCGGGATCCCCGAGAAGCTCGCTTGGATAACGATGCCTCGATCGTCGAGCCCCGCCGGCCTCCACGCCGACAAGCCTGCACGACTAGGTGAAGGCGTTGTTCGGGCATCTTCGCTTGCTCCCGGTGGTGCTTGATCCCGGCAAGCCCGAGTCCAAGGGCCAGGGCGAACGCAGCATCGGTTATTCGAGACGAGCTTCCTGCCGCAACGAACGTTCGCGTCGATCGAGGACCTCCAGATCCAGTTCGATACCCGGACCAAAGACGTCGCCTTCGCCCGCCAGCACCGGCGCGTGGGCTCCCGGGTGAAAGACTCCTTAACGTCGAACGCGGCCTCCTACAGGCGCTTCCCACCTCCCTGCCCTCCACCGATTCTCACCTAGAGGTGCGCGTCCCAAGGACTGCTTCATCCGAGTCAAAACGTCGACTATTCGGTGCCGCCGCACCTGGTGGGGCGCAAGGTCGCGGTCTCGCTGTCGTCGCCGCGAACTCGTCGTCTATCTCGACGGGACCGAGATCGCCCGTCATGGGCGCAGCTACGTTCCTGCCGACGTCGTCTTGGCCCCGGCCCACGCTGGGCGCTGCGGTTGGCGGGCGACGCGCAGCACCTCGACTTCCTCGCCGAGGCCAGCAACGTCGTGTTCTTGGGCCCACCCGGGACTGGAAAGACGCATCTGTCGATCGCCTTGGGCGTCCAGGCCGCACGGCCGGGCCACCGAGTCGCGTTCGCCACCGCCCATGAATGGGTGCTTCGCCTCGGCCAAGTCAAACGCGCCAGCCGCGCTTGACGACGAGCTCGAGCGTATGGGGCGGATCCCGCTCGTGATCTGCGACGAGGTTGCTTACATCCCCTTCGATCCTGAGGCCGCGGCGCTGTTCATCGCCCTTGTCAGCTCCCGCTACGAGGGATCCATTCTGATCGTCTCGTCCAACAAGACTTTCTCCGCGTGGCCGGAGATCTTCGGGGACGCGGTCGCGGTCACGGCAATGGTCGATCGGCTCGTGCACCACGCCGAGGTCATCGTGCTCAGGGGCGACAGCGATCGGCTCAAGGGCAAAGGAAAGGAGGTTATGGGATCCGAAACCAATCGCTGATCCGCCGGGCCCCCTGGCCCGCCCGTTTCTCCCTCTCCGGCGCTCGCAGAGGCGGCTTCGATCTGGGACCAGGAAACGAGTGTTCAGTTTTCAACCGGCGATTTCCGCGCAGTTTTTGAACCGGCGTTGACAGGGTCACAGTGTGACGACTCCGCAGTCACTGCACCGGATTCCATTGGGTCTCATCAAAGAGCTGCTCGCGACGATCGCTTAGAGCCGAGGATGACCAGGATGAATTTCAACTACTTGATTGGACAACAGCTATGCGCCCGTCACGCGTCGCTAGCCTTCAGAGCAAACGCCGCAACTCTAAAGGATCCCAATCAAACCTCCGATAGAGAGAGCTAGATAGACGGAGCGCAGACAGATCGAACTCTCCGTCGATCGCACTCTCGACATTCGATTCGGGAGTGAAGACATAGCACAAAGCGCGTATTGAACGTAAGCATCTGTTAATTGCAAAGCATCCGCTGCTTCTTCAATTCCGGTTTAAGGGCGACGCCCGAACCGGGCTGAATACCTCCTGCAACATCCGTGCCCTCGGCGCCCCATCGAACGCGGTACAGGGACATGTCACAGCGGGACTGAGGACGAACCAGCGCCTCAGATAAGGACTAAGCAACAGATCCACCCTCACTAGCGAAAGAGTCACATGATGAGACGCCTACTTCTGACAGCTCTGCTCACCGTTACAATGCTGGCGGTGAGTCTTCCACATGCCCAGGCCGCTGCCCCCGGATGGATCACTACGTGCGGCTACTCGCACTCCAACAACGACGATCCCATCGTTTTTCCGGGGATGTCAGGAGTGACGCACCTGCATGACTTTGCCGGCGCTCGTACGACCGATGCCTTTTCCACGCATGAGTCGCTGCGCGCGGGTGCTACCTCCTGCGCCATGCCCGACGACTTCTCGGCCTACTGGGTTCCGGCCCTCTACGAGGACGGGCAGAGGCGTCTGCCAGCAGCCACCGACAAGAATTCGCTGTTCTACTACCGGCGAGTAGCTATAGCCAATACGGGAACGGTAACGAAGATCCCTGACGGACTAAAAATGGTGATAGGTAACGCCAAGGCCGCGAGTCCGTCCGAGAACCCTCAACTCGGCACCGACATCATCTTCAAGTGCGGCCCCGGCTCCTCCACCGACCTACCGTCTCCTCCGACCGATTGCAGTAGCCACGGCGGGATTATGTCCACGTCGATCCGCTTCCCCAACTGCTGGAACGGGTTCCAGCTGGATTCGCCCAATCACCGAGACCACATGTCGTACCCGGTCAACAACCGCTGCCCCGCTAGCCATCCGGTGAACATCCCTCGCGTCGAGGGCTTCTGGCGCTACAATGTGGGCACCGGACCGATCGGCACTATCTCGTTTTCCAGCGGGCCCTGGTATACGATCCATCAGGATTTCTTCAACGCCTGGGACCCGACAGGCCTACAGCGATTCATGGACGCCTGTATCAACGGGCTCAAGGACTGCGGCGCTAATCCCACTAGTGCCTCTTAGTTAGGGCGAGGGCCAGGACCTCGGCACCACGAAGTTCGTCCCGCTATTTTCACGCGATCGCTCCCGGTGATACGCTCCACATCATTGGAGTGCGGGGGCACCTGACGACCCCCGCCGGATGGACCATGCTCTAAGAGGAAACCCAACTCCCCAGGGGCTAACCATCGGGAGCATCTTCGGCAAGATATGGCGGCGTCCGAGTGCAACGACACACGAATCGGAACACCATGCGGAGAACCCTCAAGGCTCCCTTCTTCAGCGAGCGCGGCTCCACATTGATGCAGTTGCTTCATTCGCAATGTAATCATCTCCGCTTGGCGGCTATCCGGGAAAATGGAGCCATGAACCTACTCGGCTATCCCTGGGTCGTTCCGGAAGGACCGGCCTGGGGACCTGACCCGACCGATGAAATCTATCGTGTCATCCTCCACGGGGCCCTGATGACGAGAGATGTTCGTGCAGCGACTCGAGCAACAGGTCTATCTCTTCGAGCCTTCTCCAGCCGACCTTTTCATTTGAAATTCGCCGCCATCTCTCTTCCAGATCTCGCTTCGTACGGGCTAATTCCCCCTGTGAATTCCTCAGAAGCTGGTCGGCACTCTCCTCTGCTCCTTCGACGATGCGTTTCGCTCGCTCGGCAGCCTCTGTCTCGAGCTCAGCCGCTCGCTGGGCCGTCTGGTGAATGGCTTGAGACTCCTGCACGGCCTGGGCGGCTTCCAGCCGAGATTCTTCGAGCCAGCGGTCAGCACTCTCCTGCGCCTCCTTGAGCCACCGGTCGGCACTCTCCTGCGCTTCTTCTACTATGCGTTCTGCTCGCTCGGCAGCCTCCAACTCCAGCTTCTGAGCTCTGTCGGCAGAAGACTGGTGGGTGGCCTCGGCTTCCTCCTGCGCGCGGGCCGCTTCGAGCCGGGATTCCTTGATCCTGCGGTCGGCGTTCTCCTTGGCCTCATCTAGCATTCGTTTCGCCCGCTCTGACGCCTGCGACTCGAGTTCCTGAGCCCTATCGGCCGCGGCCTTTTCAGTCTCTTGCGCCTCCTCGATGACTCGTTTCGCGCGCTCCGACATCTTCGATTCGAGCTCATTCGCCCGCCGGACCGCGTCCTCGACGATGCGATTAGCCCGCTCCGCCGCCTGCGATTCGAGCTCCGCCGACCGCCGGGACGCCTCCGTTTCGAGCTCCAGAGCCCGGTCGACCGCGGCCTTGTGCAGGGCCCCGGCATCCTGCTCTGCGCGGGCGGCTTCCAGCCAGGATTCCTCGAGCCTGTGGTCGGCTGTCTCTTGTGCCTCCTCGACGATTCGTTTGGCACGCTCGGACGCTTCCGACTCGACCTCCACCGCCCGACGGGCCGCCGCCTCGTCCAGGGCCGCAGATTCCTCCAACGCCTTGCGCAGGAGCTCCTCAGCCGACTCACGTGCCGGCCGCAGGATCACCTCGAGTTCGTCACGAAAGTCCTCAACCGAATGATTCCCTGTAGCTACAAGGGCGATCTTCTGAATTGCGGCCTTGTAGCTGGCCGCGACTTGCGTGAGGAAGTCATCAACCTCTCTTCGATCGTACCCACGCCCCAAAACCGTGGAGAAGTCTTCGTTTGTGATCTCGTCGGGTAACAGAACCATGAATCTACCCCCCCGGGCTTGCACCTTATTCACGTTTCACTCCCACGCCCCACTCACGTCGGCTCCGGGCTTGTGTCGTCAAGATGGCGCACCTCTCGGACCATTGCCCATGGGATGAATGAGTCCGTCAGAGACGAGGCCCTGGTTGCCCCGCTTTCGTGGTAGGCCGCGACGACATCCAACACCAACACGGAGCCGTTACCCTCACCAGTTGCTTTCCCCCACCCCTTCACTGCTCGTCCATCCACCAACTCCACTCGCACCAACACAGGACCGCGGTCCTGCGACTTGGGTTCTGACTCTTTGCTCGGCTCGGCACTTGACTCAATGCTGGGACCCGAACGCAGGCGCTGAGCCAACGACGGAAACGTCGGGATCATCCTCGAGCGCACTATGAAAAGGCCCAGGAGGGCCATGAGAACCAGCCCCCAGGCAAGTGGTGGCAGACCCGTGCGCGTCTGCTCCGCTGTCCGGTCGTCTTGCGCCCGCGGGACCAAGGAACCAGGTCGTCCCCCCGAGCCGGACGGCTCCGGCGACATAGTCGTGGACGGCTGAGGGGAGGGGTTCGTGTTCACGCCCCTGGATTGGCTTGGATTGAGCGGATACAGCTCCCAGAGCCTGGTGGGGTCCACTTCGTCGTCCTTGTCGTTCTGGGGATCCTGCACCGTAGCAACGAGCACATTCGACTCTGCGCTTGCCGGAAGGCTGAGAACGAACAAAACCGTCGTTGCAAGCTGAGCTATCAGCCAGAACCGAACTAGAACACCGACAAGCCCCCCTCTCATTTGATCGTCACCGAGGTTCCAACCGGCATGAGCCGTCCCAGTTCGAGGATGTCTGCATTGCTCAAGCGAATGCAGCCGTGGGAGATGGGACCAGGTATCAGTTCCGGTTCGTTCGTCCCGTGAATTCCTACGAAGCCCCCGGCGGGCCAATCGGTCAGAACCTCCGAACGGGCGCTCGTGCCGAACGCGAGCGGGCCGTAGAAAGGACTGCTATAGCGTCTGAGCTTGTTCCGAATGTAGAACTTGCCCGTCGGGGTGGGATAAGCCGATGTGCCCACACCCACTGCGGCTCTGAAAATGGTTCTCCCGTTCCGAAGCAGTGTTGCTGTCATGCCGTCTAGATCGACGATCAGTTGGGTGCGAACTGTCCCATACCCTCCGAGCGCATCGCGCGGGACCCACCCGGTCATACCATTCGGCAGCGCGGCCAAGCGCACCTTCACCCACAGTTCTCCATCCGAACCGGTGTCGCGCCTCAGAACGGACACCACATTCGTCGTGGCTTCAGGAGTCATGGTCTCCAGGTACCCAACGGTTGGCGCATCCTCGGCCGGGATCGTTCGTGCCAAGACCCTCTGACGCACGGAAGCCCAGTGAAAGAGAAACTCTTCTCTTGCCAAGGGCCGGGGACGCCCAGGTGTGAACGCCGGTTCGACGGGCTCGGGAAGCAACGCGCCCGGCCACGTGGGCGGCCGCACAGGTGGCTCATCAAAGTCGAGTGCCACTGCTGCCCCGGCAACACCACCGATGGCCAGCAATCCGATCACCAGCAAGATTCCACGCACACGCCCCCTCCGGGCCTTCAACCCGTGAATCTGGGATCCCCCTCAGCAACAGTCTTTAGCTTCGAATCGACGAAGTTGGTAGTCGCAACGACCTTGTCGACCTCCGCCAGCGTCATGGGGTCGTCGAAAGCCTTCCCGATCGGAGTGAAGCCCTCGATGCGCCGAGCCCAAGTGGCGTGGCGAGCCTCGGTCGTGATGAGTGTGAACACCGCCGCGACGAGATCAGGGGACTGGAAGCGGTCGGCTTGTCCAACGAGCAGAGACACGGTGAGGTCCTCCATCGCAACCGCAGTCTTCGTAAAGGACTCCGGTGTGTCGGTAGCGCCTCCGAAGTTGAAGGCTGGCCTCTTGACTGCCGCCTTACCCAGGACCGACTTGATGATCTTCACATGCGCCCGTTCGTGGCTCCCGAGTGTCCGCGCCCACAATGCCTGTTCGGCTGTCATGGCATCCACGGTGCCAAGTTGCTCGGCTTCTGTGTAAAAGGTGGCCTGCAAATACTCGAACGCGAGATCGAAATTGAGGATGCTCAAATCATCCTCTTGGGATCGTGCGCGCCGAGGGAGGGCCAGCGCTCCGAGAAGAACTCCTCCCGTCACGAGCGCTTTGCTCAAGAACTCGGCGCGCGACCGACCGAAAGCACCTTCGACCGCGTCCAGGAACGCTCCGTCTTGATCAACTTGCTCAAGCGTTAGGTCGAACATTCATTCTCTCCTGTCTTCCTTGCAGTGACGAGGGTTGCTCGATCTATGAGAAGTTCAGTTTGGCGACTTCGGCTCTAACCTTTCGTTCGGCCAGCGGCGGATCCGCCGCCCGGGGGGCCGGATTCTTCTCGAGGATGGCGCGAATCCACGCGGCGTGGCGCGCCTCGACGGAGACGAGACTTGCCACCTTCGTCACCCTGTCCGCCGTCAGATTCGGTCCTTGTCCAATGTATGCTCCCGCTCCTATCTCCTCGAGAACGAAAGCAGTCTGTGCAAACTTCTCTTCGGTCGTTGCTGCATCGCCGAAGTCAAACTCCGGTGAAGAGCGAGCCTCGCCCCCGAGCAGCTCCTCGAGGTAAGCAACATGTTCGTCTTCGTGGACGCCGACGGCTTGTGCGAATTCGCTCAGCTCTCCTGCGAGGGCGCCGCTTTCGGTGGCCTCCGAATAGAACGCTTGTTGCAAATACTCGAGCTCGAGCAGGAAGTTGAGGATCTCGGTGTCCATTGTCGCGGACGGCGCCGAGGTTGCGAGCTTCGGGAGGCCGGTAACCAGCATTCCGCCGGCCACGATTCCCGCTCCCAATGCCCCTTTCAGGAACTGGGCCCGCGAGATACCCTCTCCCGTGGGACCGTCATGGCTATGTTCCAGAAGCTCAACCGATATTCGTGTTCCAGGCATGATTTGAGCGGCCGTAGACGACTAGACTTGTGACCTCCTCTCCGCGACGATGAAATCAGTATCAAATTCAGGTTTCAAGAGGGATTCAACCAATCATAGGAAGAAAAGAGAAAATTCTGGGGATCCGGGGCTTGAATGAATGCATACAGTCTCGATTCGATCGCTCTCAGTATGTAAGCAGTCCGATCAATCCCTGCAAGCGACAATCTCAAGGAGTCGGCTGACGGGGTTACGCACTAACGAATGCGTCACCCAGTCCACGGCCGAAGGAGCCGTGAATTGCGAGAGCTAAGAGCGAGACTGTAGCCGGATGCGCTCCCCCCGAACCGGGCCCCCGAGGAGAATCTTCACTGTTCCTTGGACAGTCTCCTAACCTTATCTCTCACGCTGCCTGTGTCTCCTTCGCCGCCGCATAGGCCTCGCGCGGCGTGCGGTGTCCGTGTCGTTCGATCAGCCACTGTTCGTTGTAGCGACGGGTGAACTCGATCACGGCCTGGCGCAGATCCTCGACATCGTCGTAGAGGCGCGCCCATAGGCACTGCTCCTTGAGCGTCCTGATGAACCGTTCCGCGCAGCCGTTGCAGGGCGGCTCTCCGGCAAAGGCAGGGCTGTCCTCGATGCCGAGCCATTCGATTGCGCCCTGGAAGTGACCCGAGGTGTATTGCGGTCCCCAGTCATGTCTCAGGGCGATCCCGCGGGCGAGGTTGTTGTCGACTTTGCCGAAGCGGTCGGTGACCGCGTCGTAGATCGGCTCGAGACAAGCGAAGCGGTCGCCGCGCTTGGCGACGGTCGTCCACGCCTCAGCGGTGAAGTGATCGATGCAGCAGAACGCCCACACCCATCCGTCTCGCTTCGTGTAGGCCATGGTCGCGTCGGTGCCCCACATCAGATCCGGGCCTTGCGGGATGATCGTGCCGTCGTGGCTGCGGGCCTTGCGGCGTCTCTTGCCTCGCTGTGGTGTCAGCCGCCCGGCCAGGCGCATGAGGCGCAGGACCCGCTTGCGACCGGCGTGCACGCCGTGCTCGCGCCGGAGCCGAGAGGTCACCTTGCGGTGGCCTTCGCCGGAGAACGGGCTCTCCTTAATCACCCGACGGATGAGGACCAACAGCAGGTCGTCTGACAGCTCGGTTGTCGGCCCGCGCTTTGGGAACGCGATCACGACACCGGTCTCGTCTCGCACTGCCGCACCCTCGCGCGCGTAGATCGTCGAACGCGGGGACCGAGCACATCGCAGACGCGCTTGCGCGGATAGTCGAGCTGCACGGCTATCTCGGCCGCTTCCTGGGCGTGATCTGAAGCCCCCTTTTTCGGGCCGCCGCCCGCAGGATCTCGTTGTCCATGGTGAGCTCGCCGATCTTTCGTTCGGCCTCCTTGAGCCTTCGGTCCTCGGGCTGCAGCGGCCTCGACTTCAATCCCTCGATCCCGCCGGCCAGGAACTCGTCTCGCCACGCCTGGAGCCTGTGTGCCTCCACCCGCAGTTCCCGGCTCAACTCATCGAGGCTCTCGCCGCGCAACAGCCGAACGACCGCATCGGCCTTCTTGCGCGCGATCCAACGCGCCTCCTTGGGTCCCTTCTCAGCCACCGCTGACCTCCCAGTTCCCATGGATCACCTCCTCCGCGGACCATCATCATGTCCGCT
>Ga0136613_10001462_pt1 | contig 12212 bp, 12 predicted proteins | sample AntDrymUQ2722106_2_FD_106649 | JGI IMG/M metagenome (GOLD analysis project Ga0136613, IMG submission 106649) | Polar desert sand microbial communities from Dry Valleys, Antarctica - metaG UQ272 (21.06) | ecosystem: Environmental > Terrestrial > Soil > Desert | place: Antarctica: Dry Valley... | reverse complement strand
TCGGGTACCCGGTCGTCGTGCGGCCTTCGTACGTCCTCGGCGGGCGCAGGATGGAGATCGTCTACAACGACGATGACCTCGACCTCTACCTCAGGACCAGCGCGGGCGCAGGCCCTGGGCACCCGACCCTGATCGACAAGTTTATGGAGGACTACACCGAGGTCGACGTGGATGCCGTCTCCGACGGGAAGGACGTTTACGTCGGAGGGATAATGGAGCACGTCGAGGAGGCCGGCGTTCATTCAGGCGACTCATCCTGCGTGACGCCCCCGATCACGATCCACCGGGAGTTGTTGCGGAGGATCGAAGACTACACGAGACGGCTGGCGCTCTCCGTAGGAGTCGTCGGGCTTATGAACGTGCAGTTCGTCGTGAGGGGCGACGACGTGCTCGTGATCGAGTGCAACCCCCGCGCCTCGCGTACCGTGCCCTTCATCTCCAAAGCGACGGGTGTGCCGCTGGCCAAGATAGCGACCCGAGTTCTCCTTGGTGAGAAGCTCGAGGACATGAGGCTACGGGCTTCCACCAACGGGCACTTCTCCGTCAAGGCGCCAGTCTTCCCGTTCGACAGGTTCGCTGACGTGGATCCTCTGCTAGGGCCCGAGATGCGCTCTACGGGGGAGGCGATGGGGATTGACCGCACATTCGGCGGCGCCTTTGCGAAGGCGCTAACGGCGGCTGGGCAGGAGCTTCCCGTCTCCGGCCGCGTCTACATCTCCGTCTCCAACAGGGAGAAGCGGGCCGTCGTGCTCATTGCCAGGGCATTCGCCGACCTCGGGTTCGAGATCTCCGCTAGCGAGGGAACGGCTGAGGTGCTCAAGAACAACGGGCTGCCGGTTATGATCGTGCCCAAGATAGGGGAGCTCGGCGAGGATGTGTTAGGCCTCATAGAGGCTGGTGGTGTAGACCTGATCGTAAACACCCCTTGGGGTCGCGGGCCGCGCACCGACGGGTACCTGATCCGGCGCCGGGCCCTCATGCACGGCGTCCCATGTATCACCACCCTAGCAGGGGCCGCGGCAGCCGTTCAGGGCATAGAGGCAAGGGTCCGTGGCGGAACCAGACGCGTGAACTCGCTCCAGGGCCTCTACGCGGCGAGAGCATGAAATTCTACAAAGTAGAGGTCGAAGAGCGAGAGGAGCTTGGCTCCTACACCCTGCTCCGCTACCGCTGGTCCGATGGACCCGTAGAGCCGGGGCAGTTCGTTATGGCGCGGGCCGCCGGTTACCCCGAGACCCTCGACCCCTTCCTCGCCCGCCCCTTCTCCTTCTACGACTACGACGGCGAAATGGCGAGCCTCCTCTTCGAGGTGCGGGGCCGTGGTACTGCGCTCCTGGATCTCGCACCGACCATAGAGGTGACAGCCCCTCTCGGAAAAGGCTTCCGTATCGAGCCAGGGCTGGGGCGGGCAGCCCTTCTCGGAGGCGGCATAGGCGTCGCGCCGCTCAAGATTCTGGGCCGCCGGCTGGACGCCGCGGGCGTTCCCCACGACGTTTTTCTCGGGTTCGCCGACGCAAGGTCGGCGGTCGTCGCCCGTGAGTTCCAAGGAGCAGAGGTGGCGACGATGGACGGCTCAGAAGGGACTCACGGGACCGTGCTCGATCCCATAGATACCCTCGAGGACTATGGGGCGGTCTACTCCTGCGGGCCAAACCCCATGCTGGCCGCGGTCAAGCTCGCGGCAGGGGAGAACAGCCTCTGCCAGCTCTCCGTGGAGGAAAGGATGGGCTGCGGGAACGGCTCGTGCAACGGGTGTGTGGTCCCAGTGCGCGGAGGCGGCTATATCAGGTCCTGCATCGAAGGACCCGTCTTCCGGGCGGAGGTTCTGGCGTGGTAGTGCGCGAGCAGAAAACCGGTGTCGACCTAGCGGTCGAACTGTGCGGGCTCATGCTGCGGACGCCCCTGATCCCGGCCTCGGGAACACTCTCCAGAGAAGCTCTCGGAGAGGTCGAAGGCGTCTACGGGGCGATGCTGCCGAAGACGGCGACCCCAGTGGCAAGGGCCGGCAATCCGCCGCCCCGCGTCGCCGAGACGCCCGCCGGGATGGTCAACTCGATCGGCCTCCAGAACCCCGGCGTCGAGGTCTTCTTGCGGGACCTCGACGCGTTCGACCTCGGGGTCCCCATCTTCATCTCCGTGGCCGGCGACACCGTCGCCGAGTTCGCTTCCCTCTGCGAGCGTCTCGCCGACGACGAACGCATCTGTGCCGTCGAGCTGAACCTCTCGTGCCCCAACGTGGAGTGCGGGGGCCTGGCCTTCTGCGCGGGACCCGCCTCCGTCGAAGAAGTGGTAGCGGCCTGCCGCGCCGCGGTTTCAGACAAACCCATCCTGGCCAAGCTCACGAACGGAGGTGTCGTCGAGAACGCCCGCGCCGCCGAGGCGGCCGGCGCCGACGCGCTCACCGTCATAAACACCCTCCCGGCGCTCACAGTCGACGCCCGCATGCGCAAGGTGCTCGTAAAGGGCGGCCTCTCCGGCCCCGCAATAAAGCCCGTCGCGCTCCGCGCCGTATACGACGTATCAGGCGTGGTCAGGGTACCTGTGGTAGGGAGTGGGGGGGTAACGAGTGGAACGGATGTGGCCGAGTTCATGCTCGCGGGCGCGACGGCGGTCCAGGTTGGCACAGCAAGCTTCGTAAGGGACCCGTACGAAATTCTCGACGAGTTTACGGTCTACCTGAAGGAAAGCACATTGAGCGCAAAAGAGCTGACGGGAGCCTTACGCGGCGTTCGCCCCGTGCTAACAGGAGGTGAGGACATATAGTGGGAAGAATGCGAGATAGTCCCTAACCTCACTCTCCGCCATCCGGCCCCCCGCTGCCTTACCGTCACACGTATTCATACCGAGTACGTATAAATGGGACCGACTTCGGGCTGCAGGCACACCTAAATCGCCGTGCAGAAAGGATGGACCTTTCCGCACGGCTTGGCATCAGGTGTCCTTTCCGAAGACGGCTCGGGGGAAGGGTTGGCTATGCGTGTGCCACCTCCCGTTCGACCAATACGAAAAGTGCTGTAGGACCTCCTCTACTTCATACCGAGTCCGCTTGAAGAGGAGCACGTTCTGGCTGCGTGCACGCCGATGCCCTCCTATACGTCATTCCCGCGCAGGCGGGAATGACGTATAGGCCGAGGCCCGATATCTACGCGAATTTCAGTGGATCAACTAACCCTTGAAGCCTGCATCTTCCCGCCGGTGAGGTCCGAGAGGGCGTCGCGGCTGGTCAGGAGAAGGAAGCCGAAGCCGACCTTCGCTAGCAGGTCAAGAACCATGAAGACGAAGATCTCCGTGGTGATGCCAACCGCTCCGAAGCCCTCACTCCCCAGCAGGAACACGACCGGATAGAACGCCCAGAGAACAACCGTCAGACCCGCGAGGGTGTTGAAGACCCGGGCGACGGCGGGAGACCTTCCGCGGGCCGCTTGCAGCAGCCTCGTGACGACCAGGTAAAGGACTGCGACGAGCGCGGCCGTGCTGATCAGGAACAGTACCACTTGGAGGAAGGCGTTGGTTGAGAACCCGGCGCCGAGCCCCGTGAGTATCATTAGCACGTCGAGGCCGATAATGCCTGAGATCAGGCCGGCGCTTTGCCCCGGCCTGATCAGCGCCAGCAGCGCGAGGTCGAGCAGCAACAGGGGCGTCGTGAGCAGCCAGTCTATATAACGCGCCCAGTAGAACTCCCTGGTTTCGCCGTCCGCAGTGGTCAGTATCGTGGACCCTTGGCCCGTCGTCATAACGAGGTAGGAGATGAAGGCGATCAGGGTGATGCTAGCGGTGATCACGAAGAAATATCTGCTCCCCTGTGGCGCTCTCAGCCCCATCAGAATGAAGGCGACCGTTCCCAGCGCCATTCCCACTGTCCCAATGCTAAGCCATACCGTACTCATGCTTCTCCTCTCCTAGCTTTCGCCCGTGCTCGAGATGCGTCGTAGACGTATCCCCCGACGGCGTCCGGTAAATTTTCCGGCGATGCGCTGGATTTTTCACGGTCTTGCTCCTCGTTCGGGAAGTAGATGTCCGAGATAGTCACGTCGACCTGCGCAACCCTCAGGCCCGTCATCCTCTCCACGCTCCTGACGACGTTGTCGCGGACCGCTTGCGTCAACTGCTGTATCGGCTCGCCCTACTCCGTGGACACCACGACTTTCGCAATCGAGGTCGAGCCGTCGAGCTTTGAACTCCTAGCTTTCTCGCTCATTGCCTATCGCCTGTTCTCCTATGTATAGGTTTGTCATTTCAATATAGGATCGCTTCGTGTGTGCCGCTGTAAGACTGGCTACAGTCCCCTTCGGTTAAGATCATTGGGCGGCCGGGAGATCCCGACCGCAAGGCGCTGAAGGAGGTGGGAGCATGGACATAGCGATACTCGGGGCCGGCTGCTCGGGCGCTAGCCTCGCCTATTTCCTCGCCGACGCGGGGTTTCTGGGCCGGATCCACCTCTTCGACCGCCGGACAGACTTCTCCCAAGAGCAACGCTGGTGCAGCTGGGGTCCCGTGCCGAAGCGGCTTTCCGGCCTCGTTAGCGCGTCCTGGGATCGGTGGAGGATCGTCTCCGGGAACGCGGAGGTTGTGTGCTCCCTGCCGGAGCGTCCGTACCTCCACGTCCACGCGCCGGAGTTCTACGAGAGAATGCATGACAGACTCCGGCGTCATCCGAACGTGCGCCTGCACCTCGGATGCAGTGTGGAATCCGTCACTCCCACCGGGCTGCGGGGGGAGATCCGGCGAGTAGCCGCGGACTTCGGAGACTACGACGTGGACCTCGTCTTCGACGGAAGACCCTCAGCGGAGAACATGGAAGCTACGCGCGGTTCGGGTGAGATAAGCCTTCTTCAATCCTTTGCGGGCCTCGTGGTCGAGTCGTCCGAGGCCGCCTTCGATCCCGATACCGTCACCCTCATGGATTTCGGCGCCGGGGACTCGCCCGAACTATCCTTTGTCTACGTCCTCCCCTTCTCTGCCCACCGGGCTTTGGTGGAGAGTACGGCGTTCTCCGGAGACGGGATAGCGTACGACGAGCACGAGAGACGCGTCGAGAACTACCTCAAAAAGCTGGGGGCGGGCGCGTACACCGTGGAGTCTCGGGAGAGCGGATGCATCCCGATGACGACGAGGAAATTGCCGCGCATGTCGGACGAGCGGCACATCATGATCGGGGCGGCCGGGGGCGCGACCCGCCCCTCGAGTGGCTATGCCTTCGTCCATATCCTCCGCCAGAGCGAGACTCTAGCCGGATCCCTGATGCGAGGGGAGCATACGTGGCGGAGGCCGATCCCACGCAAATACGGACTTCTCGACGCGGTCTTCCTGGACGCGCTGGAAGACTCGCCCGCGCACGCCCGCGAGAGCTTCCTGCGGATGTTCGGGCGTGTTCCGACCGGCGCGCTAGTTCGGTTCCTGTCAGGCGACAGTTCCCTGTGCGACGACCTGGCGGTGGTCGCCGCCCTAGATAAGACACCGTTCGTCGCAGCGGCGGCGCGACGGGTGAAAGCTTCCATGCTCGGTGCCGAGGAACGCCGATGAGCGTGGCAAAAGTAACGTATCCTTCACGTCTCTCATACGACCTCGTGCCGTGGATCTCAGCCGCCACGGCAACCGTCTGCGCCGTGATCTTCGACTCGAGCCTCTCGGGCCTCTGGTTCTTGCCGTGGACGCTTGGACTGCTCCTCTTCGGACTACCCCATGGCGCCTGCGACCACCTCGTCGCATCGAAGTTGACGGGGCGAAGGTCCACGGGCGACGCGCTCGGCTTCGTGCTTTTCTATCTGGGCGCAGCCGCTGTCGTTTTCGAGTTGTGGATGGTGGATGCCACGCTCGCACTGGCTCTCTTCCTCGCCCTGACGGCCTGGCACTGGGGGAGCGCCGACGCAGCACACCGCAGAGAAGAGGAGGGCCTGGCCCCTTTCTTCATCGCGGCGGCGGCAAGGGGGGCGTTGGTGATATCGGCACCTGTGGCCTTCCATCCCGAACAGTGCTTGTCCGCCTTCGCCGGCATCGTGTCGGTCTTCGGAGAGGCTCCGGCCTGGAACGTGGAGCGGCTTGCGACCCTGGCCGTCGCTGGCCTCGTCCTCTCCGTTATCGTGGAAGCGTCGGTAATTTTTTCCGACCTCGTCCGACGGTGCGCACGCTCCGCACTCCGCGGGGCGGTGGAGATCCTGCTACTGATCGCTCTGTATTCTCTGGTATCCGCCATTACCGCGGTCGGTGCCTACTTCGTCTTCTGGCACGCTTGGAGGCACGTGCTCCGGGTGAGCGAGCTGCTAGAAGAACCCGGCAGCCGTCGCGAGAGGAGGCTCGTCTCCACTCTTGTCGGATACCACGCGAAGGCCCTTCCCCTCACGCTCCTTAGCCTCGCGTTGATGATCGTCCTGACCCTCGTCTCCGGCCTGCAGGAACCTCAGCAACTCTTGGGGATCTACATAGTACTCATCTCCGCACTCACCGCCCCGCACGCCACACTCATCTCCATCTGGGATATCGGAGCGGACGCGATCGACAGAAGGTGGGATTCGAGAACAGGGTCCTAACGTGTCCGCAGACGCTTTCACGCCTGCGAAACGAAGCCGAGCCAGCCACCGCAGTCGAGCCTCTTCAATGCCAAATCCGGTTAGGGAACATAGTATTCGCATCCAACCATCCCAGTAGTTTGAGTAGAGATGCGGTCGGTGCATCCCAGCGGAAAAGACGACCACCTAACCGACGTTCAGAGTGCCAGCACCAGACAGGCACATCGTGGTAAACACGGCGGCTATCAGATTATCTACTCATCGCCGCTTTGGAGGGTGCTTGCAATCACTATTCCCGCCGAGATCAAGATCAGGTTCTTGACTACGAACTCACCCTCGGTCGTAAGGAGCAGCGGATTGCGCCCCTGGAAAGCCACATCCGGCTTCTCCACGAACACGAGGAAGGTACCGGCCATCTGCATCAAGAAAAACAGCAGCGTCGTCCTCGGCGCGCGGCCACTTATGAGCCCGAGTCCCACAGCGATCTCCCACCATCCTAGGAAAGGCACAAAGAACTTGGGCGGCACCCAGTAGACCGTGTCAGCCACCAGTTCCCCGACCGGACTGCTGTTGGTGACCTTCAGCGCTCCGAACCAGATAAAGTTCGCGCCCAGAGAATACCGCAAGAGCGGCACCCCATAACGGGACGCCAGACCCACCACCCGTTCGTCGAACTGCGCGCGCCGCTGGCCTTTCAGCCAGCTACTGGAGAATGCCTCAGATATCCTCCCAAACAACGGCGCCCCGGTGGTGCCTTGGTTCCGTCGAATGTTCATCGTAGAGAGACGGCATCCATTCCGAAGGCACCGTTCGAGGGTGGGAATCTCGATGAGTGACTAGAATAATCGTTGGGCAACCCTTGGCAGATGTGGCGCACAGCTTCCCTTATCTACCGGCGGCCGAACAGCCTTATCCAAGCCGGGAAAAACGTGCACAAGAAAGCGATGATCAGCATCCCGGCGAGCGCCCCCCGGTCGCGCCGATGCGAGAAGAGGCTCCAAGAGAGCACTATCCACACGAGCATGTTCGCCGAAGCCACGGCGTAGACCCAGCTCGCGAACTTGTGCTGATCGCCAAAAAAGCCCATCTCCGAGATCTCGGGGTAGTTGGTGTTCTCACCCGTGCGCGAGCGAAGCAGAGCAACCGGCAGGACGTTCGCGCAGATCACACCTCCAGCCCACATCGGCAGCGTCAACGGCCCTTCGCTGCGGCCGCGGAGCAGATACGTCAGCAAGATGGTTAGCAGCACGTTGGCGGTGGCCCCGGCATGAACGGTCAGAGGGAACCGGCCCATGTCGCGCAGATCGTCCATCTCGTTCAATCGCTTGGACAGATGGCCGCTCATAGCGTTGAGTATACGCTGTGTGGTCGGCGATTTCCCGAGGGAGAACCTCGTGCTACCATCGCCGCAATGAACCGGTGCAGACTTGGAAGGCAGGCTCCGGACCGAGAGCCGTACGGAACGGGACGCGCCCGTGTGCGCAGCGAGCCTTCGCCCTTCATACGCACGACAACATCATTCGGTGGAGGACGGGGTGCTTGGAGGCTACAGAGACATGTTCGCTGCTGGAAACTATCCGTCGCACACCGCGCAACCGATCAAGGATAGAGGCTCATGACCTTGCCCGAATGGCTCGACCCCCTGTACGGTCCTGACGAGATGCGGGCGGCGGATCGCTTCGCCATGGAGCAGCGTGGCATCTTCGAGCTGGAGCTAGCCGAGAAGGCCGGAGCCGGGTTGGCTTCCGCGGTGGAGGCCGTCGCTGAGCCTGGGCCTATTCGCATTGTAGTGGGTCCGGGCAACAACGGCGGAGATGGCCTGATCGCCGCCAGGCTCCTGCGGAAGGCGGGGTACGTCGTGGATGTGCTCGCCCCGCTGCCGTTGGATGGTCTCGAGGGCGTGCCGCGTACCAACCTAGACCGCCTCCCCGGGCCGGCGCCGCAGACGTTCGACGTCGCGCTGTTGCGAGACTCCGGAGCCATAGTAGACGCGCTGCTCGGAACGGGATTCGAGGGAGCCGTCGGCGAGCCGCTTGATGAAGTGATCGCGGCGATCAACGCTCAGGGGGCCCCGGTGGTGGCCGCTGACGTGCCGTCGGGGGTGAATGCGGCCACCGGAGAGGTCGAAGGCCCCGCTGTCGAGGCGACCGTTACTTCGACAAACCATGCCCCGAAGATCGGGCTGTACGTGGGGCGCGGAGCCAGGCACGCGGGCTCGGTGCGAACGGTGGACATCGGCATCCCGCCCGGCGACCCTGGTGCCAGCCTCGCCGGGCTTACGAGCCGACGAGTCATGCAGACGATCCCGGCCCGATCCCGTCGTGGCTCGAAGCTTGAGGCAGGGACCGTGCTGGTCGCCGGCGGGGCGCGGAACTCAATCGGCGCTCCTTCCCTGGCGGCACTGGCAGCGATGCGCGGCGGCGCCGGTCGGGTTCGCTTGGCGGTTCCGACCTCGACCGCGACCGTCGTAAGCTCACGCATGCTCGAAGCGCTGGTGCACGGCCTGCAAGAGGATCGGAACGGATGCCACACCGAGGATGGCGCGGAGACGGTGGTGCGGCTCGCGATGCGGAACGGGGCTCCCGCCGAGACCATCGTGCTTGGGCCGGGCATGGGGAATAGTCCGGGCGAGGTCTCGTTCGCGCGAGCGATCAGGCGCGCGGACGCGTTCCCGCTGGTCACCACGGCCGACGCCTTGTCCGCCACCGGGGAGGCGCTGGAAGAACTTGCGGGGCGTTCGGGACATACGGTTATTGTGGCCGGCCCTGACGGGACGGCGCGTCTGCTCGGGGAGGACCCCGCCAGGGTCGAGGGACACCGGCTCGCAGCGGCGCGGACTCTGGCGGATCGCAGCAAGTCCGTGGTATTGCTCGAAGGAGACAACCCTATCGTCGTGTCACCCGGCGGTCCCTGCGCGGTGGGCCCCGGCGATACCGGTGCGCTCGCCACGAATGGGACCACTGACGTGCTCGCCGGCCTGGTCGGTGCACTGCTTTCCAAAGGATTAGAGCCGTTCCCGGCAGCGGCCGCGGGCGTCTTCGCGCGCGCCGAAGCAGGCAAGCGAGCCTCCCGGCACGTGGGAGGAGCAGACTACACGATAGCTTCCGACTTCATCGATGCTCTGCCCGAAACCCTGCCGCGTTCGATGGACCTGCCTTCTCGCACGACGTAGATTGCGCCAAACAAGAAAACCGAGCCCAGAACCACGATAACCAAGATCTCCAGCAGAAACAGCGACGTAAGGTTTGGTGTGAAGGTCAAATGGGATCACCCTGCTCCAGCATAGATCTTAGCTGCCGACTTATCTTCGGGTTCCACGCAGCCGGCGGGATCGCACCTCGTGCCGTCGAAGATCCGTAAGGCGGGCTAACGCGCAAACCGTACCCCCTTATTCGATGTGGACCGGGAACGAGGTGCCCATCCTTGCGGCATGTTCCCTGAGACCGGCCCGATCCGTGATCGTTATCATCCGCTGTCCGAGCTCTATAAACCCCTCGCTCCTGAGCTCTCCCAGAGCCTTGGAGACGGCTTCCCTGGTACAGGCGACCATTTCGGCAACCTCACCGTGCGTGAGGGGGATCGTAAGCGCGACGCCGTCCCTGCCATGCTCCCCGAACCTCTCCGCCAGCACCGGTATCAGGGAAGCCAGGCGCGTGGCGACGCCGCGGTGCAGTAACATCCCCATCGTCTGCTCGGAGTAACGGAACTTCTCGGAGAACTCATGGAACATCTCCACGGCAAGCCCGGGATGGCGCTCCATCGCGAGCCTCAGGTCGCCCTTGCGGACACTCGCCACCCGGCAGTCGGTCATCGCCCGGGCCGAGGCGCTCTGGCGATCTTTGCCGAAGAGGTCGAACTCGCCGAATCCTCTACCATCCTTGAGCAGCGCGACGGTTGCCCGTCTGTAGTTGCCGTAGTACTTACAGATTTGGACCATGCCCTCGACCAACAGGTAGAGGCTCTCCGCGGGGTCGCCCGCCATGAAGATGGTCTGCGCCGGCTCGTAACGGCGCTGCGCCACCCTCAGGCCCGCCTCCTCGAGCCGTCCGACGTCGAAGAGGTTCGGCGGGGCGGTTGCGGTCCCCGTTTTCTCAAGCGTACGCATCAAGATTCACCTCCGACGGCCGCTGGTACCCGCGGCGCGAGAACGTCCGGACCTCCTCCTCAAAGCCGAAGACTGCCAGTGCCACTTTTCGGTCTTCCAGGTCGAGGGTCAGCACGTCCGTCCGCCCGGCTTCGCCCCCGACGATCAGACAGTAGGCTTCGGGGTGGCGCGGTGGTCGTCGCGTCTTCCGTCGCGCTTCTTTGCACCGTTCCATTCCTTTCGCGCTCGAGTCGTGGAGAGGACAGCCTCGAGAGGGGGTGAGAAATACGCCGCCCTCCCCAGCGTGCCCGAAAAGGCACGCAGGCATTGTGGCCCGCCGGGGCAGTCCGGGCAAGCCGCGCAGGCTTCGACGGACCATAAATGTATCGAAGTATGTACGATGGGCTGCATAACGACTCGTGGGTGCGTATGACAAGTTACACAATCGTGCGCGGGTGGCGGCGCGGCCCGGTCCTGGGGAGGGATAGCGCGGAGGACCGAAAGCAACTTCACGGTTGCCGACCGGGTCCAAAGACGATGATGAAAAACTGCCCACGAGAGTGCTTTTGGCCGGCGACCACGCCCTGTTCCGCGAGGGAATGGCGGGTCCGTCTCTTGCCCTTGCCCTTGTCTTCTCCCCCGAAAGTTGCAAAGTATCGAACAGGTGCTGTGGCTACACCTTTAGGCACATTTACGCGTGCGCCAGCACAGATGCCCTTGACCAAAGCAAGAGGGTAGAGTAAGTATTGATGCAACCGGGGCCCGTATCCTCCTTTCCCTTTTCACACCTATCACCCCGAATACGGGCCCGGTTGTGATGATACCGGCAAACTTAGCACCTCCGTGGCCCTCCCGTCTACCCTTCTCCCAAAAGCTCCCACGCCAGGAGCGAGGTGGTGGGGCGTGGTTCTTTGTGGCTTTTCGTTGTGGGGACCATTACCCTCGGATAAAATAGGGTCTTCGTGCCATCAGCTTCTCCTGCGCGGGGAGCGCGACTCGGGACATGGGGTATGCAGGGAAGAAGCGAAGCCGATCAGATCAAGGTACTCCTGGCGGACAACCACACCATGAGCGCACCTCCATTGCCAGATCGTGGGATGGCCGTAGGTGTGCTCTATCGTGCCGATGAGAAAGCTGCTGCGCAGCAAGACGCCGTTGCCGGAGCCGTTTGGGGAGGCGTAGCGATTCGCCCGAGCTATCCATGGCGATGATATACTAAGCCGTCGATGTTGAGGCGGGCACCACAAAGGACGGTCGACGAGCGTAGGGACGCGCTGGAGGAGGCCAACAGGGTACGCTTCGCGAGGGCCGCCACCAAGCGGGATCTCAAGAGCGGACGGTTGGGGATCTACGACCTGCTCATGGATCCTTCCGTAGAGCTGAGGGGCGCCAAGGTCGAGGAGATGCTCCTGGCGGTCAAAGGCATGGGCCGCATCAAGGTCACGCGGGTCATGAGGGAGGCGGGCATCAGCAGGTCCAAGACCCTCGTAGGGCTCACACACGGGCAGAGGGACCGTTTGATCAGGGCTCTAGGGTGCGAGGAAGGCTGATCGTCGTCTCCGGTCCCTCCGGAGCGGGAAAGTCGACGCTTATAAAGGCCTCTCTGGAGGCTGTACCTGAGC
>Ga0136613_10001459_pt1 | contig 12221 bp, 11 predicted proteins | sample AntDrymUQ2722106_2_FD_106649 | JGI IMG/M metagenome (GOLD analysis project Ga0136613, IMG submission 106649) | Polar desert sand microbial communities from Dry Valleys, Antarctica - metaG UQ272 (21.06) | ecosystem: Environmental > Terrestrial > Soil > Desert | place: Antarctica: Dry Valley... | reverse complement strand
GTCGAGCTTGCGGAAGAGCGGCCTCGGCTTGGGTAGAGCCCGTCCGGCCGGGAGGGCACTCGGCTCCCAGCGGCCGACCCACGTCTCGTAGTCGCCCGTGAGGACGAGATACGGCGGATCGTCTCCTTCGACGATCTTCTCGTAGCGGAGCTCGCCCGCGATCACGTCCCCGTAGCCCAGCAGCTCGTGCAACGTCTGCGAGCTGAACGGAAGGAACGGCGTAAAGAGGAGCTTGAGGTTGTCGATTGCGCGGAGAACGACGTAGAGGACGGTGCCCGCCCGGTCGCGGTCATCCTTGATCGTTGCCCAAGGAGCCTGTGCGGTGACGTACTGATTGACGAGCGAGGCGAGTCGCATCGTCTCGGCGAGCGCGGCTTTGAAACGTGTTTGCTCGATGAGCGCGCCGACGGTATCGAAGCCGCCTTCGACTGCTGCGAGCACTGCCTCGTCCGCGTCTGTCAGCTCGCCCGGCTTGGGTACTACGCCGAAGTTCCGGTGCGCACTGGTCAGCGTCCTGTTGACGAGGTTGCCCCAGTTCGCAACGAGCTCGTCGTTGTTGCGACGAACGAACTCGGCCCAGGTGAAGTCAGCGTCCTGGGTCTCCGGGCCGGCCGCCGTCAGGAAATAGCGGAGGGGATCGGGGTCGTAGCGACTGAGGAAGTCACCCACATGGATCACGACGCCACGGCTGGTACTGAGCTGCTGCCCCTCCATCGTCAGGTACTCGGAGCTCGCGATGTCGTCCGGAAGCTCGAGCGGCCCCATCCCTGCGCCGATTTGGCCAACATCCCGGTAGCCCATCAGCTGTGCAGGCCAGACAACGCTGTGGAAGACGATGTTGTCCTTGCCCATGAAGTAGGCGTGGCGCGCGTCCGAGTTCTGCCACCAGTCGCGCCACGCGTCGGGCGTACCGCGGTTGCGCGCCCATTCGACAGCAGCGGAGAGATAGCCCACGACCGCATCGACCCAGACATAGATTCGCTTGTCTTCGCGCTCCTCATAGCCAGAGACGGGAACGCGAACGCCCCAATCGAGATCGCGCGTGGCCGCACGCGGTTTGAGGTTCTTGGCGAGCTCGAGCGAGAATCGGCGCACATTCGGCCGCCAGTGCTCCTGAGCCGAGATCCACGCGATGAGCTGCTCCGCGAACGCCGGCAGGTCGAGGAAGAGGTGCGACGTCTCCTTGAAGACCGGCGGCGTGCCGTCGATCTTCGAGCGGGGCTCGATCAGGTCGGCCGGATCGAGCTGATTGCCGCAGTTGTCGCATTGATCTCCCCGCGCTTCGGGAAAGCCGCAGATCGGGCACGTGCCTTCGATATAGCGGTCGGGGAGCGTCCGGCCGGTCGCGGCGGAGACCGCCCCGACGGTTGTCTGCTCGAAGATGAAGCCCTGCTCGTAGAGCGTGCGAAAGATGTCTCGCACCACCTCGTGGTGGTTCCGTGTGGTCGTGCGCGTGAACAGGTCGTACGAGAGGCCGAGCCGACGGAGATCGTCCCGGATGATCTCGTTGTTGCGGTCGGCCAGCTCACGTGGAGTGACTCCGGCTTGATCCGCGGCGACCATGATCGGCGTACCGTTCTCGTCGGTGCCGCTCACCATCAGGACGTCGTTGCCCCGCAACCGGTGGTAGCGGGCGTAGGTGTCGGACGGGACGCCGAACCCCGCCACATGTCCGAGATGGCGCGGGCCGTTCGCATACGGCCACGCCACCGCGACGAGAATCTTCTGCTGCGGCCTCTCGCTCATGGAGGGCAATGATACGAGCGGCCACCCGAGGCTTTCCTTGGCGGCGTCGGGCCACGCACACGACGGCAACGAGCGCGAGTCCGAGCAGCAGAGCAAGAGGTCGGAGATTCCGTCTGGCGCGCTCCTCCGAGCCCCGCGCTGCGACCTGACGCACGGCCTCGCGACGCTCGCCGGCCACGGGGATGGTCTCCCGACGCTCGGAAACGCTCGTGTCCCGCGCCGGAACCTGCCGAGTCGCGAATCGTTTCGCCCGCACAACGCGCGATGTGAGATCGGTGGACCGCGGATTGCCGGCACGTGCCGCAGTGCGCGGAGCCCGGAGCGGCGGAGTCGACGCTCCACGAGCGCTGTGCCACCCAGTCGGCTCAGGGACGACTCGGTTCGGTCGCAGAGACTCGGATGTGCGAATCGCGGGCCTCTCTCGAACGGGTCGGCCAGCGGCTCGGCTGCGCCTTCGGCGAGTTGCCTGCGCACGAGCTGAGAATCGGCGCGGCTGACGACAGGCATAGCTGCCGCCCTGGCCTCAGTGACGGTTGCTGTCGGGTTGGGAACCGATGCAGGCGATGCCAGCTCGTCGTTGCCGGCCGGTCACTCGGCGGCGCCCGGAAGCGTCGACTCGGAAGGGGTCGAGTTCTCGTGGCTAGTCTCGGCGACGGCCGCCGGCGCCGGCTCGGAGCCGGTCGGCTGCGCCGGTAGAGGGACGGCTGGCTGGACCGAAGGGAGCGGAGCGGCTGCCGGCTCGGGTGCCGACGCCACTACCTCCGGCGGCGATGCCTGTACCGCAGTGAGGGCCGGCTCTGGAACGGCTGGGACGGGGACGGGAACCGGGGAGCGGTCGCGGGCCGGCAGGAACCCGAGCGGATCGACATAGCGGTCGGGATCGGAGGCGAGCCGAACGCCCAGGTGCACGTGAGGTTGCGTTGTCACCGCGTCGGCGCTCTCGCCCACGTGCCCCACGGTCGTCCCCTCCTCGACGACCGCGCCGCGAACCACGTCGACCGAGCCGAGCTGGAGCAGGGTCACCGCATAGCCGTCGGAGGTCTGGATCGTCAGAGCGCGACCGCCGTTCGGAACCGAGCCTACGAACGAGACCGTGCCGGCTACCGGCGCGACGACCTCCGCGCCGACCTTTGCGCCGATGTCGACGCCGCGGTGCTGCCCGCCGGCGTAGGGATCGCTCCCGAACGAGAACGGACGGACGATCGAACCGTCGATCGGCCAGGTCCAGGCACCCGCGGCCGGGACCGCGACGAGCGTCGCGAGGGCGACCGCGGTGGCGAGGGTGCGACGCATGCGCCACCTGCTTTCGTGTGTGGAGGGGAACTCCCGTCCACGCTAGCCGCGTCCCTCAGTCGCTTTGCAACGACTCTCGATACAAAGTGTTACGAGAGAGTGACAAGAGCCGCGAAACGACGTCTGCCGCCTGCCTCCTCGGCACACCGGCTCCCACGAGCTCCCTCACCGCCTCGAGCGCGGCGGTCTCCTCGACCTTCGCGACACCCCCGCCAATCACCAGCGTGACCTCGCCCTTAGGTGCGTCCGAGAACAGCTCGAGCAACTCGGCCGCAGTTCCGCGCGCGACCTCCTCGAAGCGCTTCGTCAGCTCCCGGCAGACCGCGACGCGCCGCTCGGGAAGCGCCGCAGCGAGGCTCCGCAAGGTCGCCGGCAACCGCTGCGGCGACTCGAAGGCGACCACCGGATCGGGGAACCGCTCGAGCTCGGCCCAGAGCGCAGCCAGGCCCTTCTCCCCGCGAGGCAAGTAGCCGACGAAGAGGTACCGCAGGACCGCGAGACCGCTCGCGACGAGGGCGGTCTCGACTGCGGACGGCCCGGGCAGCACCGTGACCGCCGCCCCCGCCTCCAGCGCCGCGGCGATCAGGCGCGCACCGGGATCGTTGATGCCCGGCAGGCCCGCGTCGCTGACGAGCGCGATCCGCTCGCCCGCCTCGAGGCGCGGCACGAGCTCGCTGACGCGCGACGCCTCGTTGTGGCGGTGGTAGCTGAGCAACCGGGCGCGAATCCCGTGCCGCTCGAGTAGCCCCCTCGTGTGCCGGGTGTCCTCGCAGAGGACGATGTCCGCCTCGGCGAGCTCCTGGAGTACACGCAGCGTCACGTCCTCGAGATTCCCGATCGGGGTCGCGCAGACGGCGAGCGGCACCGCCTCTACCTCAACCCGTCGAGCGCCTCGAATGCGACGAGGCCCGCGCCGACGAGCCCGGCGTCCGTGCCGAGCTTCGCCTTCGCGATCCGCAGGTCGCGTCCCGGCGGAACCGCCTCCCGCCGCGCCGTCTCGACAGCGGGCTCGAAGAGAAAGTCGGCCGCAGCGGCGCCGAAGCCGCCCCCGATGACGACGAGACGGACGCCGAAGATGTTGACGAACGAGCCGATAGCAGCGCCCAGAAGCCGGCCGATTCCCGCCAGCGCCTCCACGGCCTCGGCGTCTCCCGCCTGCGCCCGCTCAACGAGCTGCTCAGCGGTCGCTCCCGCGCCCCACAGCTTCTCCGCCGCCCGGTCGGCGGCGTTCCCCGAGGCGACCGCCTCGAGATGCCCGCGGCCGGTGCAGTTGCCCTGGCACGGAGGCCCGTCGGCCTGGACGACGACGTGGCCGAGCTCGGCCCAGCCGCGGTAGAGGCTGCCGCCGAGCACGACTCCGCCACCGACACCCGTTCCCAGCGTGAGCATGACGAGCCCATCCACCTCGCGACCGGCCCCGAGCCGCCATTCGGCGAATGCCGCGGCATTCCCATCGTTCTCCACCGCCGCCGGAAGGCCGAAGCGCTCTCCGAGGACGTCCGCGAGCGCGATTCCGACGAGCGGGATGTTGTTCGTCTCGAGCGAGCGACCGTCGGCGTCGAGCACCGATGGAATCCCGAAGCCGAGCGCGGCGACGCCAGGGTCGAGCAACTGATCGACCGCTGCGGCGATTCCCTCGACGAGCGCGTCCTGCGACCGCGTCGGAGTCGGCACCTCGTGCCTCTCCAGGATCGACCCGTCGCGATCGAGCACCCCGGCGAGGATCTTCGTGCCGCCGAGATCGACGCCGATGACACGCTGATTCCTCACAGGCCGCGGCTACCATACCCGGCCGGATGCCCACGGAAGAGAAGCCCTACCGCCTCTACAAGGGCGGCCGCGCCAAGGGCAAGGTGCCGAGTCCGGGCCGTCCTTCGAAGGGCTCGAGCGGAGGCTCGCCGAGGACGCGCCGGCCGCGCTGGGGGAGGCGCATCGCCGTGACGTTGCTGCTGCTCGTGCTCGTCGTCGTCGGCTGGGGGGTCGCGAGCTACCTCTCGTTCCGCGAGGGCGTCGCGGACGCGAACGCACGGCTGCCGAAGGCCGTCGAATCGGGGCTCGCCCGCCAGGAGGGGCCGCTTCTCTCGAAGCCGACTCTCCTGCTTCTCCTCGGCACCGACGGCGACCGGACGGCCGCCCGCTCGGACGCGAGCCGCTCCGACTCGATCCTCGTCGTGCGCACCGACCCGAGCCGGCACCGCCTCGCGTTCCTCTCGATCCCGCGCGACCTCCGCGTCGAGATCCCGGGCCACGGCGCGAACAAGATCAACGCCGCCTTCCAGCTCGGCGGCACGACGCTCGCGATGAAGACGATCGCCTCGCTGACCGGATTGGCGGCGAACCACGTCATGCTCGTCGACTTCGACGACTTCCGCACGGTGATCGACGCGGTCGGCGGGATCGACGTGACGGTGCCGAAGCCGATCCTCTCGAACCGCTTCGACTGCCCGTACGCGACGCAGGCACGCTGCCAGCAGTGGGAGGGCTGGCGCTTCGAGAAGGGGGAGCAGCACATGAGCGGCAAGCGGGCGCTGATCTACTCCCGGATCCGCGAGAACCGGCTAGATCCGGCGGAGAACGACCTGACCCGCGGCGAGCGCCAGCAGGAGGTCGTGCAGGCGATGGCGGGCGAGCTGACGAGCGTCAGCACCTTCGCGCGATTGCCGTTCGTCGGCGGCGACCTGGTCGCGCCTTTGACGACCGACCTCTCGGCCCCGGAGCTCGCCCAGCTCGGCTGGGTCTACAAGCGGGCGAACCGCTCGCGGGCGCTCCACTGCCGGCTCGGCGGCGAGCTGGTGTCGTTCGGCGGCCAGTCGGTGATCCTCGGCGACCAGGAGAACTTCGCTGTGATCACGATGTTCCGCGGCAGCTCGGCGCCGCAGCCGCCTCCGCCGGGGCAGCCGCTTGCGGCAGGCTGCCTCGTCGGCAGCTCCTCGCGCGCGGCGAGATGAACGTCGAGCTCGTCTACGAGTCGCATTCCCTCACGGAGGACAACGAGCGCGGGCACGCGACGGGATGGCTCGACGGTCGCCTCTCCGAGACCGGGCGGCTCCTTGCAGCCGAGCTCGGCGAGCGCCGACGCAACGACGGCATCGACGCCGTCTTCGTGTCCGATCTCGGCCGTGCCGTGGAGACAGCGGAGATCGCGCTCGGCGGCACGGAGATTCCGATCTTTCGCGAGTCGCGTCTACGTGAATGCAACTACGGCTCGCTGAACGGTGCGGCATTGACACGATTGGACGCTGAAGGTCCGCAAGGGCTGGACGATGGCTATCCGAACGGCGAAAGCTGGCGTCAAGCAGTGGCGAGGGTCAACGGCTTCCTGGCCGACCTGGTGCGGGCGCGCAGCGGCGAACGCGTCCTCGTGATCGGGCACATGTCGGCGTGGTACGCGCTCGAGTGCATCGCGAGAGAGGCACCGCTCGACGAGGTCTTCGCGATCCCGATGAAGTGGCGCGAGGGATGGTTCTACGCGCTCGACGAGAGGTCTGTGGCCGAAGCCACGCCATCTCGATCGTCTTAGTCGCCGCTCAGCGATGTCGCGAACACTTTCACGAGCTCGTCGGGAGTCTTACCTCGGACGGCAGCGAAGAAGGGCTTCTCGCTCTCGATCACGGTCGGAGGCCTTCCATCGACTATCGGTAATCCGAGCGTGCCGTCGTGCATCCATTCGTACCTCCGCATCCTCGCGATTTGTCTTCTGCTTGAAGATGAACATGTACTGCTGTCCGATTTCTCCGAAGTAGAAGAAGGGAGTGCGAGTCCCCTCGCTGTACCGCCACGAGCCGCCGGCCGTCTGGATCTCACCCACGGGCACATTGGCAGCTCGCTTCTGCCATAGGACACGATCGATGCGTACCGTAATGCATCGACCCAGGTAGCCCTCGCCTCGCTCGACGACCTCTGGATCTTCGAGCTCGAGCTCGGCGACCGGCGTTCCGAGCACGATCGCGTCCGCGTGAAGTCCCACGTCGTTGAGCGTCTCCATCAGAAACAGGCGATCGGCGTTGACATCCACGGGGCGATAGACCGTTCGCTTCAGCGGGAGCTCGCCGCCCGCGTTGTCCTGCCGCTGAAAGACGACGATGGACACGAGCGCCACGATGGCGAGAGCGCAGATCGCAGCGAGCGTCGGCTTCACCTTCACCGCGCCAACCCGATCGTTCTAGTCCGCCGTAGCCGCGGGCTTGCTCGAGCTCTCGGACGAGCCGCCCGAGTCCTTCGAGGAGCCGGCGTCGCTGCTCGACGAGCCGGAGTCCTTCCCTCCCGAGCCCGAGTCGTTGTTCGAGGAGCTCGAGTCGCCGTCCTTCGTCGCCGCCGCCTTGCGGCCGCCCTTGCCGTAGTCGGTCGAGTAGAAGCCCGAGCCCTTGTAGTGGACGGCCACCGGGTAGAGCACCTTCTCGACCGGCGCCTTGCCGCACACCTCGCACACCTCGGAGGGCGGATCGGCCATCCGCTGGAAGACCTCGAAGGTGTGTCCGTCAGGGCAGCGGTACTCGTAGATCGGCATCGGCGGCAAGGCTAGCAGCGGCCTCAGAAGCCACCCGCTGCGCGTCCTCGCGCTACGGTGCCGCGATGCGATACGTGGTCACCGGCGCCGCCGGCTTCATCGGCTCGCAGCTCGCCGAGACCCTGGTCGACTCCGGACACGCCGTGGTCGCGGTCGATTGCCTCACCGATTATTACTCGGTCGAGGAGAAGGAGGCGAACGCGGCCGGGCTCGAGCTCCAGCGGCAGGATCTCTCGGAGACCGACCTCTCGCTCGACGGCGTCGACGGCGTCTTCCACCTGGCGGGACAGCCGGGCGTGAGAAGCTTCGGAGACGTCTTCCCGCTCTATGTCCGGCACAACGTCCTTGCCAGCCAGCGCGTCTTCGCGGCGGCCGCAGCCGCCGGGGTTCGAGTCGTCTTCGCCTCGACGTCGACGGTCTACGGCGACGCGGCCTCCTATCCGACCCGCGAGAACGCCGTCCCCTTTCCAGTCTCGCCCTACGGGATCACCAAGCTCGCCGCCGAGCACCTTGCTCACGCCTACGCCCGAAGCTTCGGTCTCGACGCGGTTGTGCTCCGCTATTTCAGCGTCTATGGGCCGCGGCAGCGACCGGACATGTTCTTCCGTCGCGTCGTCGACGCGCTCGCCGCGGGCACGGCGTTCGAGGTCTACGGCGACGGCTTACAGTCGCGCAGCTTCACGTACGTCGCGGATGTCGTTGCAGCGACGATCGCCGCGATGCAGCACGCGCCCGGCGGCGGCCTCTACAACGTCGGCGGCGGCGAGGAGGCGACCGTCCGTGACGCCATCGACCTGCTTCAGGAGCTCGCCGACCGAGCGCTCGACGTGCGCTACGGCCCCCGCGCCGAGGGAGATGTCGTGCGGACGTGCGCCGACACGAGCAGGATCGAAGCCGAGCTCGGCTGGAAGCCGCGCACCACGCTGCGCGAAGGCCTCGCGTCCGAATGGGACTGGGCGTCGTCGGCCCAACCTGCCGTGCGCTGACCGCGGGGCCGGGCCTCGACCATGAGCGAGAGCGTTCAACCGAGGGGGATTCGAGCCCGTGAACGCTCGACGTTGCCGGTCGCGATCGCGGGCCGTTGGTACCCGCTCGCAATCGGAACGGTGACGCTGGCGGCGATCGGATTCCTGCTTCACCAACTGCTCGCCTGGCCACCGCACGAGGATGAGACGCTCGCGCTCTTCGTCGGCCGCTACCCGCTCGATCAGCTCTTCCAGGTCGTCCTGGAGGAGCGCGGCGGGGCTCCGCTTCACTTCCTGCTTGCGTGGGCGGTCGCTCACCTCGGCTTCGGGCTCGAGGGTCTTCGGCTGCTCTCCGCAGCGTTCGCGGTCGCGAGCCTGCCGGTCGTCGCGGCGCTGGGAGTCAGGCTGGCCGGCCGGCGGCCAGCGTTCGTTGCGACCCTGATCGTGGCGGCGAGCTGGACGTTCCTCTTCCACGGCGTCTACGGCCGGATGTACAGCCTCTTCCTCTTCACGAGCGCCCTCTCGTATCTGACCCTGCTGCGCGCGCTCGAGCGCGGCGACCGGCGCTCGTGGGCGCTTTGGATCCTCGCGATCCTGGCGACCGTCGCCACCCATCCCTACGGCGCGATCGTGCTCGCGAGCCAGGCCGTGTTCGTGCTCGCCGCGCGCCGCGACCGACTGCGGCAGGCGCTCCTCGCCGCCTCGGTCGTCGGCGTCCTCGGGATCCCGTTCTGGCTCACCGACCTCGTGCTCGCCGGCCGGTTCGAGGTCGGCGTCGGCGCAGGCGGGGAGAAGCTCGGCGGGCCGTGGCCGGTCTTCGTCTACCTCTGGCACGTCCTCGGCGACTTCACGACCGGCTGGTGGCCGCTGCTCCTCGTGGTGGCCGCGCTCGGCGCGCTCGGCCTCCGTGCGCTGCCGCGGCGGACGGTTCTGCTCACCGCCGCGATCGTTGTCGTCCCGACGCTCGCGTTCCTCGTCGCGCGGCTCGACAGCGCCACCTCACCGGAGACGCGCCACCTGATCTTCGTGCTGCCGTTCGCCGCTCTGGCGGTCGCAGCGGGGATCGTCCGACTCGGCCGGCTCGCACCGGTCGCGCTGGCCGCGCTCGTCGTCGCGCAACTGGCCTGGGCCTGGCAGAAGACGCCGCCGCTCTTCGAGTGGGAGCCGGATGCGCGCCAGGTCGCCCGAGTGGATGCGTCGGCGTACCTCGCGGCAACGAGCCGCCCAGACGACGTCCTCTTCGGGTTCGAGCCGCTCTACCTCGGCGCGTGGGAGCGGAACTCCGCCTTCCCGCTCGCTGTGCTGCCGCGAGCCGACGCGAATCTCGCGCTCTCGACGCTCCTCGACCTCGAGCGGCCGCTCGGCCGGGGGATCTGGATCCTCGATGCGAGCGAGCCGAACAATGCGGAGCCCGCGCTCGAGATCGACCTGCGCCGGCCGAAGCCCGAGTCCGCCTTCGAGGTGCAGCGATTCGGGCCGTTCCTCGTGATCCGCACAGCCGAGCCGGTGCGGACGCCCAAGCGCTACCTCGAGCGCGCGGGCGAGGCGATCCTCGTCGGGAAGTCGCTCTGGACCGGCGACGCGGACATCAACCTACTCACGATCGAGCGGGCAGCCCGCGCCCTCCGCGGCTATGGGGCCGACCGCTCGCTCTCGACGAGCTCGCGGTAGCAGGGCGCCTCCTCGAAGGCGGCGAGCCCGGCCGGAGTCTCGCGGCGCCGCTCCTTCGGCCGCAGCCGCCTCGCCGCGGCGAGCGCCGCGGAGGCGCCGAGCGCCGCCCCGACGAGGAACGAGCGCGTTCGCGAGCGGCGTGAGTCGTCGTCCATGGAAGGATCGTAGGTGTGATCCTGACGCTCGGCGACTTGCTCTTGGACGTGATCGTGCGGCTCGAGCAGCCGCTCGCCGAAGGCGCGGATGCGAATGCGGTGACACGGCTCGGGCCCGGTGGCCAGGCTGCGAACGTCGCCGCCTGGGTCGCGGAGCTCGGCGGGCGGGCGCGCTTCGTCGGCAAGCTTGCGGGCGACGAGGCCGGGGTAGCCGCTCGGAGCGGGCTCGAGCGCTACGGCGTCGAGGTTTGCGGGCCTGTCGTCGAGGGCCGGACGGGCACCGTCGTCGCCCTCGTCTCGGAGGACGGCTCGCGGACGATGGCGTCGGATCGCGGCGTCTCGCCCGATCTGCGCGCCGCCGAGCTCGACCCGGCCTGGCTCGACGGCTGCGAGCTCCTCCACCTCCCCGGCTATTCGCTCCTGCGCTCGCCGATCGACTCTGCAGCGTTGCGCGCCGCCGAGCTCGCGGCTCGCGTCAGCATCGATCTCTCCTCCTGGAGCGCGATCCGCGATTTCGGGCCGGAGCGCTTTCGCGAGCGGCTCGAGGAGCTTCGCCCGGACGTTGTCTTCGCGAACGAGGACGAGGAGCGGATCCTCGGCGGGCCGATCGAGTGCGGGACGTGGATCCTCAAGCTCGGCCCCGGCGGCGCCCGCTTCGGCGACATAGTGCTCCCCGCGCTGCCCGCCGAGGTCGTCGACACGACGGGCGCCGGAGACGCCCTCGCGGCCGGCTACCTCGTCGGCGGCCCAGAGCTCGCGCTGGAGGCCGCTTCACGCTGCGTCGCAAAGCTAGGCTCGATGCCGTGAAGGACCTCATCGTCGTCTCCGCGGAGGTCGGGCAGGCGCTCGCCGAGCGGCGAGCGGTCGTCGCGCTCGAGACGACGCTCGTCGCCCACGGCTTTCCGCCGGGAGAAGGCGTCGCGGTCGGGCTCGAGAGCGAGAGTCGGGTGCGCGAGGCGGGAGCAGTGCCCGCGACGGTCGGCGTGCTCGACGGTCGGCTCAGGATCGGCCTCGACGAGAGCCAGCTCGAGCGCTTCGACGCCGACGCCCGCAAGGTCGGCCCGCGAGACCTCGCCGCGGCGATCGTTCAGAGCGCCGTGGGCGCAACGACGGTCGGCGGAACGCTCGCCGCCTGCCGCGCGGTCGGGATCGGCTTCATGGGCACGGGCGGGCTCGGCGGCGTCCACCGCGGCTTTCCGACGCCGCCCGATGTCTCGGCCGATCTCGGCGAGCTGATCCGGACGGAGGCGCTGATCGTCTCCTCGGGCGTCAAGTCGATCCTCGACGTGCCGGCAACAGCGGAACTGCTGGAGACGCTCGGTGTGCCCGTGCTCGGCTTCCGGACGGACGATCTCCCGCTCTTCTACGCGGCTCACGGCGGCCCGCCGGTGTCGGCGCGCGTCGATTCCGCAGAGGATGCTGCGCGCGTCGCCCGCGTCCACTGGCGGCTCGGCCGCCACACCTCGATCGTGCTCGGCCGGCCAGCGAGCGAGAGCCTCGACGACGTCGAGCCGCTGATCGAGCTCGCGCTCGCCGACGCGCACACCAAGGGCGTCAGCGGCCAGGACGTGACCCCGTTCGTGCTCGCATATCTCCACCGGGAATCGGGTGGGCGAACGCTCGCCGCCAACCGGGCGCTGATCGCCGACAACGCAGCATTGGCCGCGGAGGTGGCCGTCGAGTATGCCAATCTCTAATGGGCCTCTCTATGACACCGTCAAGGATCTGAAGCTCGTCGTGGAGCGCGTCGAGCTCGAGCATCTCGACCTGAAGCTCGAGCACATGACTCGGCGCACCACGGTCGTGCATCTCTACGGGGCGGGGCACGAGGGCGTCGGCGAGGACGTCAGCTACGAGGAGGACCTTCAGCTCGCGTTCACCGAG
>Ga0136613_10001457_pt1 | contig 12224 bp, 14 predicted proteins | sample AntDrymUQ2722106_2_FD_106649 | JGI IMG/M metagenome (GOLD analysis project Ga0136613, IMG submission 106649) | Polar desert sand microbial communities from Dry Valleys, Antarctica - metaG UQ272 (21.06) | ecosystem: Environmental > Terrestrial > Soil > Desert | place: Antarctica: Dry Valley... | reverse complement strand
TGCGGGACCTGTCGGACCGCCGCCACCGCCACCGCCACCACGTCCACCACCACCGCCGCCGCCACCACCACCACCGCCACCACCGCCACCACCCCCGCCCCCACTGCTCGTCGGCTCGGTTGCGAAGGTCGCGGTCCGTCCGATCGCGATCGGCGTCAGTGCGGCATTCGAGATCAGCCGCCGGGGGACGCGCGTCAGGCGCCTGACGGTCAAGGACATGCCGGCGGGCATCGTCGTGCGCGTCACGTGCAAATCTCCGTCGAAGCTGCGGGGTGGTGCCAGGTGCCCGTTCAAGCTGGCCACGATCCCGGTTGATCGCAAGCTTGCGAGGCTCGGGCTCACCAAGCGCTTCAAGGACCGCCGGCTGGCGCCGCGCACGGCCATCCGCATCTACGGCGTGGCGGCCGGTCGCCTGGGCACGTCGGTGAGGTTCACGCTTCGCAAAGGCCGCGCGCCGTCTCGTTCGGACGGCTGCGCGAACTCGGCGTTCCAGCGGATCTCCTGCCTGAGCGTCGATCCCGGCTGAGGGTGCTCGCGGACGTCCAGGTCGCGAGTAGCCGCCATCTGTCCAAATGTCTCGCGCCGCGTTGAGGGGCCGGACGGCGGGGCCGATGCTCGAAACGTGTTCGACGTCGACAAGCTTCTTCGCACGCTTGTCGAGCAGGGCGGTTCGGATCTGCATCTGAAGGTGCCGCTCGCACCGCTGATGCGCGTCGACGGTGAGCTGACGCCGCTCGAGGGCACGAGTGTGCTCACGCCGGAGGACACCGAGCAGGCGGTGCGCACGATGCTCACCGACGACGTCAAGCTCCACGAGCTCGCCACCGAGCACGAGGTCGACTTCTCCTACTCGATCGATGACATCGCGCGCTACCGCGTCAGCGCCTTTCAGCAGCGCGGCACCCTCAGCCTCGTCTGCCGCGCCATCCCGCACTCGATCCGCTCGGTGAGCGACCTCCTGCTGCCGCCGGTCATCGGCGAGCTGGCCGACGAGGAGCGCGGGATCATCCTGCTCACCGGCACGACCGGCTCGGGCAAGTCGACGACGCTCGCGGCGATGATCGACCACATCAACGAGCAGTACGCCAAGCACATCGTGACGATTGAGGATCCGATCGAGTTCCTGCATCAAGACAAGCGGTCGGCCATCAACCAGCGCGAGGTCGGCAACGACACGCTGTCCTTCAAGCGCGCGCTGCGGCGCGTCCTGCGCCAAGACCCCGACGTGATCCTGATCGGCGAGATGCGCGACGAGGAGACCGTGCATGCCGCGCTGAGCGCGGCCGAGACGGGACATCTCGTGCTGTCGACCGTTCACACGGTCGACGCCGCCGAGACCGTCAACCGGATCATCGACTTCTTCCCGCCGCACATGCATCAGCAGGTGCGCTCGATGATCGCCGGCACGCTCAAGGGCGTCGTCTCGCAGCGGCTCGTGCGCTCGACCGACGGCGGCCGCATCGCGACCTGCGAGATCCTGCGGATGACCGGGCGCGTGCGCGACATGATCATGGACGCCCAGCAGACCGGCCGGCTGACGGAGGTCATCAGCGAGGGCTCCTACTACGGCATGCAGACCTTCGATCAGGCGCTCTTCGATCATGTCAAGGCGGGCCGGGTCGAACTCGAGAACGCGCTTCGCATCGCGTCGAGCCCGAACGACTTCAAGCTGCTGCTCGCCGCCGACGGCCGCCGTGGCACGACGATGGCGGACGTCGCCAGCGCCGAGTCCGGACGCGCTGCGTAGTTGGCGCTCGCTCCGATTCACGCGAGGCCCACGGACCGGTCGCTTCACTTGGTAAAGTCTTGCGTCATGGACGACACCTGTCCGGTGTGCCGTACGGCCGAGATCGTCTGCGGCAAGTGGACGCTGCTGCTGATCCGGGACCTCTCCGAAGGCCGCTCACGCTTCTGCGAACTCGAGCGCTCGCTGCAGGGCATCAGTCCGCGCACGCTCTCGTTGCGCCTGCGTGCACTCGAGGAGGAGGGCATCGTCGAGCGCGACACGTTTCCCGAGGTGCCGCCGCGCGTCGAGTACCAGCTCACCGAGAAGGGCCGCGCGTTGCTTCCGATCATCGATGGCATGCGCGTCTACGGCGACCGCTGGCTGGGCGCGGAGTGCGCCGCGCTCGAGTCCGCCGGCGTGCCGGCCGACGTCGCCGCCGCCTGACGCGGGCGAGCCTCGCGCGTCTTCGTGCGGCGCCCGCATGGCACGATAGGTGGATGGATCGCATCGCCCGCAAGCGCTGGCTCGCGCACAGCCACACGGTGCTGCGCGGCGCCGGGCTGCGGGCGAGCGCAGGCCGCACGGCGGTCGTCGAGCTGCTGGGCCGCCAGAGCTGCCTGCTCAGCGCGCAGGACATCTCCGACCGGCTGCGTGCCGAGGGCAGCCGCGGCTCGACCGCGACCGTCTACCGCGCGCTGGAGACGCTGCACGAGCTCGGCCTCGTGCGCCGCTTCGACTCCGGCGAGGGCGTCGCGCGCTACGAGCCGGTCGACCCCTCCGGCGACCACCACCACCACATCGTGATGGAGGACTCCGGTGACGTGCTGCCCTTCGAGGACGCCGAGCTCGAGCGCGCGATCGCGGGCCTCGGCGAGCGTCTGGGCATGTCCGTCACGAGCCATGACGTGATCCTGCGCGCGCGGCGCGGCTAGCCTCCCGCGAGCGCAGGTCTTGCTGCAGCGAGCAGGAGCGTGCGTGCGCGGGTCGAACGCGTCCAGCGATGCGTCACCGTCCGCTGCACGCCGCGCTCGCCGCGTTCGCCGAAGAGGCCTCCTGGCAACTGTCCACGGACACCGAGGAGGGCGCCGAGGTCGACTTCGAGCTCGTCGAGTCGCGCAGCCGGCGCCGCGACACGCCGCTGTACTGCTACCAGCCGCTGACCGCCGACTTCATCCGCGACCGCGTCGGCGTGCTGGGCCGCCTGCCCAGCTATCCCGCCGCGGCGCGCGCGCTGGCCGCGCGCGACGGCGTCGGCGACTACCTGCGCGCGCAGGGCGAGCGGCGCGTGCCGGTCGAGCCGCGCGAGCGCGCCGATGCGGCGCTGCGCGTGTTCATCAGCCGCGTCTTCAGCGAGGCGACCGAGTTCGTGATCACCGACGAGCGGCTGGAGCGCGCCTACAACGAGCTCGAGGAAGCGCTGCTCGACGGTCGCGCCGAGGCCGTCGTCGTTGCGCCGCTGCTCGGCCTGCGCATCGCCTCGCCCGAGATCGCGCTCGGCGACGGGCTGTCGCTGCTGTGCGGCGACGAGCTCGCCGACGCGCCGCAGGAGGCGATCTGGCCGCGCGGCGCCGAGCACCCCACCGTGCTCGCGTGTCTGACTGTGACAAACGATCCGGGTGCGCCGGCGCCGCTGACCGAGGCGCGCGTGCGCTTCCGGCGGTTGCTCAGCGCGCTGCGGCTGTTCGACCCGGCCTGCGTCGCGCTCGGCCCCGTCGTCTGGGAGCGCACCGGTGCCGCCCCGTGGCTGCTCGGCGACCTCGGTGGGGGTGGCCGCCCGCGCGGCGAGCTGGTCATCGACGTCGACGCCGAAGACGAGCTGCGTGCGTTCTGCTCGCTGATAGCGCGCCGCACGCCGAGCAGCGGAGAGCTCGCCTGGGCGCTGCGCCGGTTCGAGCTTGGCTGCGAGCGCCTCAGCGCGCTCGACGCGCTCACCGACCACCTGCTCGCGCTGCGCGCGCTGCTGGAGCCCGAGGGACCGGCCAGTGGCCGCCTGGCAAGCCGCATCGCGGCGCTGTGCGCGACCGAGGAGCACCGGGCGGAGGTCACCGAGCACGTGCTCGCGGCGGTCGCGCTCGAGCGCTCGGTGATCGCCGGGCTGGCCGTCGCCGACGGCTCGGTGCAGACGCTGCTCGCCGACCTGACCGGCTTCTTGCGGGCGCTGCTGCGCGACGTGCTGTGCGGCCATCTCGACGCCGACCTGTGCGTCATCGCCGACCGGCTGCTGGCCGGCGAGGGCGCTCGGGTCTGAGCCGGGACTCCTCGGGCGCGCTGCGACACGCGGCCGCCATTTCACGTTGGTGGGGGCAGGCGGTAGAAGCGCCAGAACTCGTTCTCGATGTCGAGCACGTCGACATCGGCGAAGCCTGCCTCCTCGGCGTAGCGACGCAGGGTGTCGGGGCGCATGACCGTTCCCGTCGCGGCGGAGTCCTCGGCGTCGGCGCGGGCCACCGCGAGGCAGTGCACGATGCTGAAGCCGTACATGAGCCGCTCGAGGTCGTCACCGGGGCTGTCGAAGTGCTCAGCGAAGGCGATCCGCGAGCCGTCGGGTGAGAATGCGGCCGCCTGGCCGTCGCGAACCAGCAGACGCCGGCCCGCTCCGTTCGCGTCCACGACGTAGAGCGACGGACGGAAATCGGCGCGCCGATCGAGCTCGTGTAGCTCTCGGCGCGCGCCGTGCTGCGCACGAACACAAGCCGTCGCCCGTCCGCAGACCAGCGCGGCGACGAGACCGACCCGCCTCGTCTGAGCGCCGTGAGGCTGCGCCGACCGCTGCCGTCGGCCTGCACGAGCTGGATCCGCGAGCGCACGTCCTCCTTGCCGAACGCGATGTGGTGGCTGATCGCCAGCGCGGCGCCGTCAGGGGACCACGCCGGCTCGGCATCGCTGGCCCGGCGCGCGCCCGGATCGGTTAGCAGGCGCCGCCCGGAGCCGTCCGGCTGGAGGGCGTAGATGCGGCCGGCGTTCTGAAATGCGAGCTCCGCGGTCCGCTGCCTCGGCCGGCTGACCGCCCGCAGCCAGCGTCGCGCCGAGCAGCAGCGACGCCATGCCCAGGATCGCTGCGCCGCGGCCCACCGCACGAGTCTGGGGTGCACGTGCACCCGTGTCCATCCAGCCGATCGCCGGCGCCGCTTCAGCCTCGCGCCGCACCGTCGCCCGCCAGGTGGCGATACAGCGCCAGCAGCCCCTCCACGTCCGTTACGTCGCCGTCAAGCATTGGTACGACGATCGGGTCGGGCTCGTCGAGCTCGTCTGAGAGGTGCGCGATCGACACTGCGTCGCGGGCGGCGAGCCGCTGCAGGTCGGCGACGCTGTCAGCGACCTTGTTCGCCAGCGACGTGCCGAGCGCGCTGTCCAGCTCGGCGCACAGGGCCTCGGGCTGGCCGAGCTCCGCGCCGACCACGTGCGCGCGGTTGACGATCAGCCCGCCGAACGGCATCTCCGCCTCGCGCAGCTTGTCGTGGAAGAAGATCGCTTCGGCAGCCGGCTCGCGTTCGGGCGAGGCGACGATCAGAAACGTCGTCACCGGATCGGAGAGCAGCGCCTTGACGCCGGCCGCACGCTCCTTGAAGCCGTCGACGAGGCCGCCGAGCGAGCGGAAGAAGACCGCGATGTCGCCGAGCAGGTCGACGCCGGTGATCCGTTTGAGGACGCCGAAGACAACGCTCGTGCCCGCGCCGAGCAGGCGCCCGGCAATTCCGGTCGGAGTCAACAAGACCTTCAGCGCGCGTCCCTCGAAGAAGTCGGTCAGGCGGTCGGGGGCGTCGAGGAAATCGAGCGCGTTGCGCGACGGAGGCGTGTCGAGCACGAGCACGTCGAAGCCGCCCTCGTGGTGCAGCTCGTAGAGCTTGGCGATCGCGCTGAACTCCTGCGTGCCGGCGACGGCGCTTGACAGCTCGCGGTAGATGCGGTTGCCCAGCACCTCGTCGCGGGTCTGCGCGTCGGGCGACAGGCGCACCATCAGCTCGTCGAAGGTCGCCTTGGGGTCGAGCATCATCGCCCACAGCTCGCCGCGCATCTTGGTATCCGGTGCGGCAGCCTGCAGCAGCTCGGTCTGCACGCGGCGCGGCTCGTTGCCGAGCTGCTCGAGACCGAGCGACTCGGCAAGTCGCTTGGCGGGGTCGATCGTGACGACCGCGACGCGGGCGCCGCCCACCGCGAGCCCGAGCGCGAGCGCGGCCGACGCGGTTGTCTTGCCGACACCGCCCGAGCCCGCGACGATCACGACGCGCTTGCCTTCGAGGCGCTGCGCGAGCGACGTCATGCGGCGAGCTGAGCCTCGAGCTCGTCGGCGAGCAGCTCGAGATCGGCACCACCGGCGTGCAGGGCCAGGCGCGCCGGCTTGTGGCCGGTCAGCTTGCGCAGGCGGGCGAGCTGCGCGCGCTGGCGCAGCGCGCGCCGGTGGTCGCTCAGCGCCCGCGCGACCGCGGGGTGTGCGCGCTGGCTTTCGAGCAGCGCCGCCTCGCGCGGCGTGAAGCGATCGGGCTCGAGTGCATTGGCGACGACGCGCTCGAGCTCGAGGCCGACGGCCTCGTGCAGCGCGCTGCGCAGCAGGGCGGTCTCGGTCACGGCGAGCTCCTCGGCGCGGGCCACCGCGACGACGGCGGTCTGCGCGGGGTCGGAGATCGTGGCGTCGATGATCGTTCCCTGGCGTGCGACCGGACCGCTGCCGGCGGCGGCGGCGAACGTGCGCGGCGCCTTGAGGATCGCGACCCCGTGACCGGTCGCGGGGGCGTCGACGACGACGAGGTCGTAGGCATCGGCGCCCGGCGTGCGGCGGTCGAGCTGGGCGAGCTCCCACAGCTTGCCGACCGTCAGCAGCTCGCGCATCCCCGGCGTCGCGGCCGCCAGCAGGCCGAACATGCGGCTGCGCTTGAGGATGTCGACGAGCGGGCCAGGCGGCAGCTGGTCGCGCAGGTACTCCTCGAGCGCGTCCTGGGGGTCGATCGAGATGTGAAACAGCTCGCGCGCGAGCTGCACTTCCTCGAACGGCCTGGAGCCCTCGCGGTCAAACGCGCTGGTCACGTCGCTGCGGCGTGCGACCTCGGCGACGATCGTGCGCTTGCCGGCGCGCGCCGCCACGAGCCCGAGCGCAGCGGCGACCGTCGTCTTGCCGACGCCGCCCTTGCCGGTGACGACGAGCAGCCGCTTGGCGAGCAGGTCGCTGCACACGGGCTCGCACACTAGTGATCGACGCGTGGCCCACCACCTGGTTACCACTATCCGCTCTCTCTGCTACGCGGGTGAAGGAATCCCCACCGCGTCTGCGAATAGAGCGACGTGTCCGGTTTCCATAGCCCAACGTCCGGCCTCTCGGTTCCGGGCGTCCCCTCGGCTCCCCCCGCCGTCACGCCGCAGCCCGCCGCCGGCTCGCCGGCGCCCAGCGCGCCACCGCCGCCGCCGGCGCCCGAGGAGAAGAAGGCGAGGGTCATCGCCTTCGCCAACCAGAAGGGCGGCGTCGCGAAGACGACGACGACGCTCAACCTCGCGGCCGCGTTCGTGGAGAACGGCTACCGCGTGCTGTGCGTCGACATGGACCCGCAGGGCAACCTGACGATGTCGCAGGGGATCGATCCCGACACGCTCGAGCTGTCGATGTACGACGTGCTCGTGCACCACGTTCCGATCAAGCAGGTCGTCCGCCGGCGCGAGGTCGACGTCGCCTGCTCCTCGATCGACCTTGCCGGCGCGGAGATCGCGATGTCGACGCAGATCGGCCGCGAGCGCTCGCTGGCCAAGGCGCTGGCGCTTGTCTCCGACGACTACGACTTCGTCTGCATCGACACGCCGCCCTCGCTCGGGCTGCTGACGATCAACGCGCTGACGGCCGCCGACAAGGTGATCGTCCCCGTGCAGTGCGAGTATCTGTCGATGCGCGGTCTGATCCAGCTTCAGAACACGCTTCAGATGATCCGCGAGAACCTCAACCCGAACGTCCAGATCGAGGGCATCCTGCCGACGATGATGGACACGCGGACGCTGCACGCCAAGGAGGCGATCGAGATCCTCGAGGAGAACTTCGGTGATCGGCTGTTCGCGTCCCGGATCCGCAAGACGGTGCGTTTCGCTGAAGCGCCTGTGAAAGGCATGTCCGTGCTGAAGTACGATCCCGACGGCACTGCCGCCCAGTCCTATCGCGACCTCGCGAAGGAGGTTCTCTCCCATGGCATCCGGTAAGCGCGCGAGCATGCGGGAGGGCCCCCTCGCCGCGCTGTTCCGCAAGACCGAGGAGGACGCCGCGGAGGCCGACGAGGCCCGCCAGGAGAGCGCCGATGCGTCCGCCGCTGCGGCCAGCGAGCCGGTCGCGACGCCGATCGAGCAGATCCCCCCCCGCGACGTGCCGCACCCGTCGCTCGCCACGCCCACAACGCCCGCGGAGCCGGAGGCCGAGAATCCGCACATCCTCACGCCGCAGGAGCGCCTGCGCCACGCGTTCTCCTCCGAGATTCCCGAGAGCATGATGGAGCCGGTCGGCCAGGAGATCAGGGCCAGCCGGATCGACCGCGCGCGTGCCGTCGAGGAGGTCGACGCGTTCGCGCGTCCCGGTGCGCGCGAGATCCCCTTCGGTCAGGCCAAGCCCGCCGGGCAGCCCGTGTTGCGCGTCGTCGGCGTCGGCGGCGGCGGCTCGAACGCCGTCAACCGGATGGTCGAGGCCGAGGTCGCGGGCGTCGAGTTCGTCGCGATCAACACGGACCTTCAGTCGCTGCAGCAGTCGCTCGCCCACGTCACGCTGCACATCGGAGCACAGCTCACGCGCGGCCTCGGATCGGGCTCCAACCCGGAGCTCGGCCGCGGTGCGGCGATGGAGGAGTACGACCGCATCAAGGCCCTGCTGAAGGGCTCGGACATGATCTTCATCACGGCCGGCGCCGGCGGGGGCACGGGCACCGGGGCGGCCCCGATCATCGCGCGGATCGCGCGCGAGATCGGCGCGCTGACCGTCGGCATCGTGACCAAGCCGTTCGGCTTCGAGGGCACGCGCCGCAGCGAGCAGGCCGAGGCGGGCATCCAGACGCTCCGCGAAGAGGTCGACACGCTGATCGTGGTGCCCAACAACCGCCTGCTGGCGGTGCTCGACAAGCACACGTCGATGGTCGAGGCCTTCCGCGTCGCCGACGATGTGCTGCGCCAGGGCGTGCAGGGCATCTCCGATCTCGTGACGCTGCCGGGGCTGATCAATCTCGACTTCGCCGACGTGCGCACGATCATGTCCAATGCGGGCAACGCGCTGCTGGGCATCGGCATGGGCACGGGGGAGAACCGCGCGTGCGTCGCCGCCGAGCAGGCCGTCGCCTCGCCGCTGCTGGAGACGAGCATGGAGGGCGCGCACTCGATCCTGCTGTCGATCACCGGCGGGCGCGATCTCTCTCTGTGGGAGGTCAACGAGGCCGCCAAGGCGGTGTCGTCGGCCGCGCATCCGGATGCGAACATCATCTTCGGCGCGATGGTCGACGAGGCGCTCGAGGACCAGGTCTGGGTGACGGTCGTCGCGACCGGATACGGCGGCGCGTCGCAGAAGCGCGAGGTGCAGGAGCCCCGCAGCGAGTCACGCCGCTCGCCGCGTGCGGTGCCCGCGTCTTCGCCTCCGCCGCCGCGCGACCGCGACCAGTACGGGCGTCCGGTCGACCCGGCGCTGACGCGGCGCTCGAGCCTCGGCGTCGACGAGCTCGACGTGCCCGAGTACATGCCGCGCCGCTGAGCCAGCGCAGCGCATTCGCAGAGCCGCGGACTCTGCGTCACAGTGTCGTACATCCTGCGTGCGCGTCAGTTCTCAGCTCGCCTGAGCTGCGCGGTGGTCGATCGCCTCGAGCGCCGCGGCGCGCGCGCCGGGATCAACAAGTCGCGCCTGGCCGAGCGCTACATCGACGAGGGCATGCGCATGCTGGGATAGCAACCGCGTTCGCCACGCTGCCACGCTGGCCGACTTGTTCATCCGCGCTGGGCGCCTGGCTTGCGCCTGCTGTCCCGGAGGGTGCAAGCCGTTTCCGCACACCACAACGTGCATAACCTGCGGGCCGAAGCAGCCTTGATGCTCCGGACAGACAGCTTCACGGCGCTAGCCTCGACGCCGTGAAGCACTCGTCCGCAGGCATGATCGCCGCCGGGCATCCGCTGACCGCGGAGGCTGGCGTTCGCGTGCTGCGCGAGGGTGGCAATGCCGTCGACGCCGCTGTGGCGGCGATGCTGACGTCGTGGGTCGCCGAGCCTTTGCTGAGCGGCCCCGGCGCCGGCGGTTACATGCTCGTCGCCGGCGCGGGGGAGGAGCCGGTGCTGCTGGACTTCTTCGTCGCCGCTCCCGGCTACGGCGCGGATGCGCAGGAGCGCGCGGAGCTCGTGCCGGTCGAGGTGGACTTCGCCGGGGATGCGCGCCAGGTCTTCCACGTCGGGGCGGCCTCGTGCGGGGCGTTCGGAACCCCGGCCGGCGTCGACGCGGCGATGCGCCGCTGGGGATCGATCGAGCTGACGGGCCTCGCCGCGCCGGCAGCGGGGCTGGCGCGCGATGGCGTGGTGCTCAACGCGCGCCAGGCCGAGGTCGTGTTCCTGCTCGAGGCGATCCTGCGCTCGACGCCCGCTTCTGCCGAGCTGTTCGCGCCCGGCGGGCGGCTGCTGCTCGAGGGCGACGTGTTCCGTAGCCCGGCGCTGGGCGACACGATCGAGCGCCTCGGCCAGGACGGCGCGCGCCCGTTCTACGAGGGCGATCTCGCCGTGGCTATCGCGGACTGCGTCGCCGAGGGCGGCGGCAGCCTGACGACCGAGGACCTGCGCCTGTACGAGGCGATCGCGCGTGAGCCGGTGAGGGTCGGCTACCGCGGCCGCGACGTGCTGACCAATCCGCCTCCGTCGGCAGGCGGCATCCTCGTCGCCTACGCGCTGGGATGCCTTGACCGGCGGCCGTCCCCGCCGCCGCTTCAAACGATCGTTCAGGTCATGGAGGACGCCCAGTCGGTGCGCACGCCGGAGTTCCTCGACGGGCTCGGAGTGCCCGGCTTCGCCGACGGCTTTCTCGCCAACCGGCTCGGCTCGACGACGCACATCTCGGTGATCGACGCCGACGGGCGCGCGTGCGCGGTGACATGCACCAACGGCGAGGGCTCGGGGATCATCGTCCCGGGCACCGGCATCCACCTCAACAACATGATGGGCGAGGAGGACCTCAGCCCGCTCGGCTTCCATCACGCGCCGCCGGGGCGGCGGATGCCCTCGATGATGGCGCCGACGATCGTCACGCGCGACGGCAGCGTCGAGATCGCGCTCGGCTCATCGGGCTCCAACCGGATCCGCTCGGCGCTGCTTCAGACGATCGTCGGCGTCCTCGACAGCTGCCTCGACGCCGCCACTGCTGTCGCCGCGCCGCGCGTGCACTTCGAGGACGGCGTGATCTATACCGAGCCCGGCGTGCCGATCGACCTGCTGCGCTGCGACCCGCACCAGATCCACGCCTTCCGCGCTTTGAACATGTTCTTCGGCGGCGTGCAGGCCGTCTGCCGCGATCCCGGCACCGGCGAGCTGACCGGCGCCGGCGATCCGCGCCGCGGCGGCGTCGCGGTGGCGGCTTGAGCGCTGCGCGGGGTCACGTGACGGCGGCCGCGACCTGCGCGCTCGCGCTCGCCGCGTGCGGCGGCACGCCGTCGCCCGACCTGTTCGTCGTCGACCGCGACGGCACGGTGCCGGGCGCGAAGCTCACGCTGCTGGTCTCCGACACGAGCGTGCGCTGCAACGGCGGGCCCGCCCGCGCGCTGTCGAGCGCCGCGACGATCGACGCGCGCGTGCTCAGCGACGACGTGCTCGAGCTGCAGGACAGCGAGGTTGCGCTGCCGCGGCTGCCGCGGGCGCAGATCTTCCTCTACTCGGTGCGTACGCAGGCGGGCACGCTGCGCTACCCGGACACCGCGCAGCGCCCGTCGGTCCTGCCGCGCCTGACGCGCTTCGTCAGGCGTGCGGCGATCGACCTCTGCGGGCTGAAGCGGTGAGGGTCTCTCCCACCAGGTCGATCCCGACCGGGATGGACCCTAGGTGAGAATCCGCACAGAGGCAGTGCCTGCGCTCCGGCACTCTGGTTGGGTTGAGCGGGTGCGGCGAACGCGACAGCTGATTCTGGCGACGATGGTCCTGACGCTCGCCGGCACCGCGATCTGCGGATCTGCGTGGGGCGTGACGGCGAAGGTCATCGAGGTGACGCTCCCGCCCGAGGTCCCCGGTGGAGATCCAGAGAAGGTCGCAGCGCCCGCGCTGATCGCCGAGCCGGGTGAGGCCAACCGGGTGACGATCGGTCCCGGGCCGGCCCCGACGGCCCAACGGTACTGATCGAGGACCTGGGCCCGATGAACGACATCGTCGTCGCATCGCAGCAGGTCTCGATCGACGCGCACGGTGGCTCGGGAGTCGACGTGCTCGTCGGAGCAGGCGGCTTCGACCGGCTGTCCGGAGGCGGAGGCGCCGGAGACGTGCTCGCCGGCGGGATCGGCAACGACGTCCTCGGCGACGGCGACGGCCTCAGCGG
>Ga0136613_10001456_pt1 | contig 12228 bp, 12 predicted proteins | sample AntDrymUQ2722106_2_FD_106649 | JGI IMG/M metagenome (GOLD analysis project Ga0136613, IMG submission 106649) | Polar desert sand microbial communities from Dry Valleys, Antarctica - metaG UQ272 (21.06) | ecosystem: Environmental > Terrestrial > Soil > Desert | place: Antarctica: Dry Valley... | reverse complement strand
TGCCCGATGTGCTGCTGAACCTCGGCGGTGAGCTTGACCGGAACGGGACGGCTGGCGTCGGAGATCTCCAGGGCGTTGTAGATCTCGGGCAGATGCTCGGGCTCGAATTCGACGTCGAGCACCGGGCCGATGACCTGCACGACCCGTCCGATGTTCTGCTTGGTCGCCGGGCCCTTAGTGAGTTTTTCGGTTGCGATTGCGGTTGCCATTCGTCTCTCTTCCTGAAATCGGGCGGGCACGGGGGCCCCCGCCCTACGAAAGCTCTCGTGACGCGACGATGTGAGCTTGGTTGGGGCAGGCCCTGTGCCTGCCCGGTCGATCCATAAACTATCCCTGTAGCGCCGCCGCGCCGCCAACGATCTCGGCGATCTCCTGAGTGATTTGCGCCTGCCGCTGGCGATTGTAGGTCCGCTTCAGCAGCTCGAGGATATCGCCGGCGTTGTCCGTGGCGTTCTTCATGGCGGTGCGCCGAGCTCCGTGCTCCGCCGCCGCGGTTTCGACCATCCCGCGGTACACCGCGTTCCGTACGTAGAGCGGCAACAGCCGCTCCAGGATTGCCTCGGCGTTGGGGGCAAGAATGTAGTTGCGAGAAACGCCCTTACCTTCGGCTGGGGTCTCCACCGGAAGGATTCGGATCGTGGCCGGCGGGGTCTGAAGCGCGCTGATGAACCGCGCCTGAATCAGATCCACACTCGCAAGCTGACCCGCGGCAAAGGCCTCGATCAGCGGCTCGGCGATCTCGCCCGCGTGCTCCGCTTTGGGCCGGTCGCCGATGTCGGTGCGTTCCAGCGCCATCTTGCGGCCAAGGTATTTGAAGAACCCGATACCCTTCTTGCCTACCCCGAAGAGCTCTACCGTGTGTCCCTGCTGCTCGAGCGTTTCGATTCGCCGGCGCGCTTCCTTGATCAGGTTGGAGTTGAACCCTCCGGCCAGGCCGCGGTTCGAGGTAAGCAGGATTAGCGCGGCACGGCTCGGCCCCCCTTTGGCGGGCGGCGCCGGTTGGCGCAGCAGGGGGAATCGATCGGCCAGATCGGGGGTGAACAGATCGGCGATCACCTGCCTGAGCGCCTCGGCGTAAGGCCGGGCTGCGATGACCCGATCCTGCGCCCGCTTGAGCTTTGACGTGGCTACCAGCTCCATCGTCTTGGTGATTTTCCGGGTGTTCTGGACCGATCGGATACGACCCTTGAGCTGGCGGCTCTTAGCCATTATTCGGAGACAAACAGCTTCTGGAAGGCATCGATGGCACCGGCGAGGCGCCGGGTTATTCCGTCATCCAGCGCCTTCTTGGTCCTGATATCCTTCAAGACATCGCCGTGCGAGGACTCGAGATAGTCCAGAAAGTCATGCTCCCACTTCCGGATGTGCTTCACCTCGACGGCGTCCAGATGGCCGTTTGTGACCGCGTAGATAATCACCACCTGCTTCTCTACCGGAACCGGGCGATACTGCGGTTGCTTGAGCACTTCCACCAGACGCGCCCCACGGGAAAGCTGCTTCTGAGTCGCGGGGTCCAGGTCGGAGCCGAACTGCGCAAAGGCCTCCAGCTCGCGGTACTGCGCTAGGCTCAGCCTCAGGGGGCCGGCCACCTGCTTCATGGCCTTGATCTGCGCATTCCCACCCACGCGGCTGACGCTGATGCCCGCGTCTACCGCGGGGCGGACGTTAGCGAAGAAGAGGTCTGTCGTCAGAAAGATCTGCCCGTCGGTTATCGAGATAACATTGGTGGGGATGTAAGCCGACACGTCTCCCGCCTGAGTCTCAATGATGGGTAACGCGGTCAAGGAACCGCCCGGCTTCTTGATACGAGGATCGTACTTCACCGCCTCGGCGTCCTCGTTGATCTTGGCGGCCCGCTCCAGCAGGCGGCTGTGCAGATAGAAAACGTCGCCCGGGTACGCCTCGCGACCGGGCGGGCGCCGGAGAATAAGAGAAAGCTGGCGATACGCCGCCGCTTGCTTCGAGAGGTCATCGTAAACGCACAGGGTGGGTTTCCCTTCTTCGTACATGAAGTACTCGGCGAGGGCGCAGCCGGAATATGGCGCGATGAACTGGAGCGGTGCCGGGTCCGACGCCGATGCCACCACCACGATGCTGTATTCCATGGCTCCGGCGTCCTTCAGCTTCTCAACCACGGTGGCGACGGTCGACCGCTTCTGCCCGATGGCCACGTAGACGCAAACGACGCCGGTACCCTTCTGATTAATGATGGTGTCGACCGCGATTGCGGTCTTTCCGGTTCCCCGGTCTCCGATGATCAGCTCGCGCTGGCCCCGGCCGATGGGAATCATGGCATCGATGGCCTTGATGCCGGTCTGAAGCGGCTCCTTCACCGGCTGACGCACGATGATGCCGGGTGCCACCATCTCGACCGGCCGGCTGCCACTCGCCTGGATTGGCCCCCGCCCGTCCACTGGACGCCCCAATGCATCAACCACGCGGCCGAGCATGGCGGGGCCCACCGGCACCTCGAGCAGTCGGCCCGTGCGGCGGACTTCATCGCCCTCTTTGAGCTTGAGGTAGTCGCCCATGATGGCGGCGCCGACGTTGTCCTCCTCGAGGTTGAGCGCGAGCCCCGCCACTGTCTCGCCGGTATCATGCGCGGTAAACTCGAGCATCTCGCTGGCGATGGCGGATTTGAGGCCGTAGATCCGCGCCACGCCGTCCCGAACTTCGAGCAGGGTACCTACTTCGCTGACGTCCTCGGTGGCGAGATCCGCCGACGCAATCTCGCGCAGCAGAATTTCCTTCAACTCGCCGGGACGTAGAATGGATTCGGTAGCCATGTGGTTTTCTGCGCCTGGCTGAAGGTGCGCCGTCTAATCTAGTTTGTGAAAATAATCACAATTCAAGGGAGGACAAGACAGGACCTCCCTACCGCCTGCTCCGCGTATTCCCCCGAGCAAAAGCCGCGAGTACTCCCCCGGGGCCAAGTGCGCCGAGCCCGCTGGTGGGTACGTTGGCGATGCGGCGAGCGGTGCTGGCGAGATGATTTGACGAGGTGAAGTGGAGAACTCGGACCACGGTCTGTACCGCATAGCCCGGGTTGCCGAGCAGCTGGGCGGCGCAAGCTATCCGGGTGAGATCGATGACTCGCTTCAAGTTGGGTGCACCGCCCGCCCCAAACTGGCGGGATAGGTGCTCCCTGCTGATATGCAGCCGGGCGGCGAGGGCGGAGGTGCGCATGGGCCGCTCCACCTCACCGATTAGTACATCCCACGCTGATTGCTGGAGCGGCTCGGTGAGACGTAGCATGCGAGGCGCATCCCTCAGTGCACGGCGACGCTCCGCGCTGATGGACGAGCGAAGGACCAGATCGCCCACGATCGGATCGTCCACTCCCTCGACCGCCACCGCCGCGATGGCGTGGCGGCGGCAGGCAAGGAGCAGCTCGCCATCATCGGGACGGAACGGTGCGTAGGCTACTATGGGAACCGATGGGAGGTTGGAGCGGATGTCAGCGAGGTCGGAGAGGAGTCCTGGCTGCGGAGCCAGGACCACGGCATCCACCAGCCTCGTGTGCAGCAGGCGCTGCAAAGCCGCCGGTGTTCTACAGGACACAACACCGGGCCCGCCTCGGGGGAGAGTGCGGCGTAAGGCAACCAGGGCACCACGGCTCACCAGCAGCGCGGCAATGGCGGGCACGGTCAGGCGGACGGGTGGACCGGCGGACCGGCGGACGGGCGGACGGTTTTTTGTCCTTCATATCCTCCATCGCCCTCTGTTTCTGCCTGTCCAGCATCGCCCTCTGTTTCTGCCTGCCCGCCGGTCCGCCGGTGCGTCCGTCCGTCCGACCGCCCTCCCGACCGCCCTGCCCCTACGGCTACGAGCGTTCGAACCATCTCCCCTGCCCGCTTAAGGACGCCGCGGGCGTTGTCGTAGCTCAGCAGCTCGAGTGCCTCACTCAAGGGCCGCCATTGGCAGGCGGTGATGCCCTCATCCAACTGGGGACAGACCTCCCCGTCCGGGCTCTCGAAAAGGAAAAAGTGGCAGTACTTGTGGATATGACGGCCGCGAAAACGGAAATGCCAGTCGATGAGCCGTATCGGCCCGTGAAGAACCAGGCGTTCGAGACCGGTTTCCTCAGCGGTCTCGCGCAACGCTGCCTGTGCGGGCGACTCCTCGCCCTCGAGGTGCCCTTTGGGAAAGCCCCAGTTCTTATAGGAATCTCTGATCAGCAGGTATCGGGCGGGCTCTTCCGCCGGCCGGCGGAACACGATGCCGCCGGCACTGACCTCCAGCTCCGCTCGCCGCTTGTTCATCCTAGAAGACGGAAATCTTGAGATACTTCTTGGGGTTGGCCTGGATGTCGGTCAGGAGCTCACGAAACTGAATCACCGTCCGGGTGGTTTCCCGGTATAACGTGGAATCGGATGCCAGCATTCCCAGCGTGCCGTTCCCAGCCTCTATTCTGGTCATCAGCGAGTCTGCCGCCTGAAGCACCCGCACCAGGCTTGTCTCATTAGCGCGAGCCGCGGCGATTACCGAACGAAGGTCGGCGGCAGCATGTCGCAAGTCGGCGCTCGAGCTGCGTGAATTGTCCACGATGTCTCTGAGCTGATTGTCGCTGGTGGCCGTATCCAGCCGGGCCACAGCTCCCTCGAACGTCTTTGCCACTCCGGCAAAGGCATCCGAAGTGGTCGCCACGTTCTCGCTAACGCGGTCGATGCGGTCGGTCTGGGCATTGGCGAAGGTCACCAGCCGGCCGGAGATGGCCGCCAGGTCCTTGACGCTCTGCTGCATGTTCTTGAGGGCTGTGCTATCGAAAGCCTGCCCGATCCGCTGGGTAATATCACCAACGTCTCCCGCTATGCGGCTCGCCTGGGCTGTGAGCTGGCCGATGTCAGGAAGGGTGGCGCCGGGCCAGGCCTCGCCGCCGGCTCGATCCGACTCGATCAGGGCGTTACGGATGATCGGGTCTTCAGGGAGAGGCTCCAATGGAATGATGTTGGCGCTCCACTCGCCGAAGAGGCTGGCAGACGCGGAAATGGCAGCGGGCTTCCGGGGCAGCTCGATCGAGCGGTCGATGGTGAGATCCGTTACCACCCACTCGTTCTCCACCAACCGGATGGCTTCGACGCGGCCGACTTTGACTCCTCGTAGGGTGACAGGAGCCCCCACCCCCAGCCCTCCCACCGTACGGAAGCGCGCCTTGTAGGAGGCTTGCTTCTGATTCACGTCTGTCTCGCTCAACCAGAGCGCGCCACCGATCACCAGCGCTAGGGCCGCCAGTACCGCCAAGCCCACGGCGAATTCGTTGCTGCGTCTCACCCGGCGGACCTCCGTACCGGCGGTTCGAGCACCACCCGTTCGGGGCGCCCCTCGATGAACTGCCGCACCACGGGGTCATGGGAAGCCTGCATCTCACGCGCACTCCCGACCTGGCGGATCGACCCTTCATGGAGCATCGCCAAGCGATCGCCTACGCTGAAGGCGCTCCGCATGTCATGGGTGACCACCAGTCCGGTGACGCCAAGATCGCGGGTGCGCATCATGAGCTGGTCCATTACCGCGGCGGTGACCGGGTCCAGCCCCGTGGTCGGCTCGTCATAGAGAATGTAGCGCGGCTTCAGGGCAATCGCGCGGGCTATACCAACCCGCTTCCGCATGCCGCCGGAAAGCTCGGCGGGAAGTTTGTCCTCGCTGCCCAGCAGCTCTACCACCTCCAGGCTCTCCTCAACGCGCTCCCTGATGGCACTCTCGTCATACCCGCGGCGCACCAGCCCCAGGCGGATGTTCTGGGCTACCGTCATCGAGTCGAAAAGGGCCGCAAACTGGAACACGTATCCCACCCGCCCCCGCAGCGTGGCCAGCTCATCGCGATCCATCTCTCCTACATCGTGTCCATCCACCTTAACACACCCGGCATCGGGCTCGAGCAGCCGCACGATGAGTTTCAGGGTAACGCTCTTCCCCGAGCCTGAGGGACCTATGATCACCGTGTTCTGACCGTCGGGGACCTCAAGAGAGAGGCCCCTCAGAATACTGGACGACCCAAAGGACTTGGTGAGGTTGTCGAGGACGATCATGACGGCGGGTAAGCGGGTAGGCGGGTAGGCGGGAAAGTGCGCTCGGCACAATCCGCCCCCGCCTGAATGCCGCTTGGTGTGCTGTTGCTTACCCGCTTACCCGCCTTCCCGCTTACCCACCTCATAACAGCACCAGGGCCCAGAACGCGTCCAGCACCAGGATCGCCTCACAGCCCAGCACAACGGCACTGGTGGTGGATTGCCCGACCCCTTGGGCACCCCCCTCGGTGGCGAGCCCCCGCATGCAACCCATCAGCGCCACAGCGAAACCGAAGCTCGCGCTCTTTACCAGGCCGAACCACACGTCCTTGAACTGGTAGAACTGCTTCAGCCCCTTGAGAAACTCGGCGGTCGAAAGATCCAGCAGGTTGATCGCCGTGATCCAGCCGGAGCCCACCCCGATCGCAACGGCAAAAGCGGTGACCACGGGGAACATCAGAGTGGCGGCGAGCACCCGAGGCACGACCAGGTAGGAGTAGCGGTCGTAGGCCAATGTCTCCAATGCGTCGACCTGCTCGCTCACCTTCATGGTTCCCAATTCGGCGGCGATGCTGGCACCCACCCGACCGGCTAAGGCCATTCCGGTCAGGACCGGCCCCAACTCCATCATGACCGTCTTGCCCACCAGCGCCCCCACGAAGTACATGGGGACTGCGCCGGTGAAGATGTAGGATGAGAGGAGGGAAAGTACGATGCCGGTGAAGACGGCGATGAATATGGCGATCGGAACCGAGTCGACGCCGAGGCGCCTCATCTGAATTGCCAACAGCGGGGTCCAGGTACCGACGTCGCTCAAGGCTCGCCCGGCTTCCAGACTTCGGCGGCCTACGTGGGCGATAAACCCTTCCCCGGGCGGTACACGGGATGCTGCGGAAGGCGTCACGTGCGGAAGCTACCCGGACGGACGAGAGGGTGTAAAGAAGTCGAGAGTCTAGGGTCCAGAGTCAAAGGTCTAGCGTTCTGCGCCATGGACTGACCTCCAGTGAGTTGACCCCAGACGCTAGACCCTGGACCCTAGACTCTAGACCCCTCGACCCTTCTACGCAGCAAAACTCGCCAGGGCACGGCCCATATCTCCATCGCGCAGCCGCTTGAGCGCCCGATCGCGAAGCTGGCGTACTCGTTCGCGAGTGATGCCCAGCATGCCACCGATCTCCTCCAGGGTATGCTCCCGCCCGTCGTTGAGTCCGAAGTAGAGCCGCAGGACCTTGGCATCCCGGGGCTGCAGAGCCCTGAGCGCCCGATCGATCTCCTCGTTGAGCAGCTGATCCAGGACCTGGGCTTCCGGATCGCTTTGCTCGTCAGCCATAAAGCGGTCGCTCAAGTACCGGTCGCCCTCGCCTTCGAGGGGTGCATCCAGCCGGACATCGGCGGAGTTGAGGGTGGCCAGCGACTGGACAACCTCCACCGTCAGGCCAGTGGCATGGGCAATCTCTTCCGGGCTGGGCTGCCGCTCCAACTCTTTGCGCAACGTTTCCGCACTGCGGACGATACGGGATAGGTCCGCGGTACGATTGAGGGGAACCCGCACCGTGCGGCCCTGCCGTGCGAGTGAGGCGAGGATGGACTGCCGGATCCACCAGACGGCGTAGGAGATGAACTTCACACCCTGGTCGGGATCAAACTTCCGGGCAGCGGTGAGCAGCCCGACGTTGCCCTCCCCGATAAGATCGGTGAGACCCATGCCGCGGTTCTGATATTTCTTGGCAACAGAGATGACGAAGCGTAGGTTGGCTCGGATCAGCTCGTGCATGGCCTCGGCATCGCCGGAGGTAATGCGCCGGGCGATGGCCACTTCCTGCTGAGGAGTCAGGAGAGGGGTCTTGGCGACTTCAAACAGATACTGGTCCAGGATGTCGCGCTCGCTATCGAAAACACCGATGATCTTGGCGCTTTTTTTCCTGGCGCGAGGGGACCGGGGCTCTTTACTCATGATATAGAATCGCGTTGACACTGGTTTCCTCGCGGGCTACGTTTCCGTGCTGCGGCGGTGCCGAACGAAGACGGGAAAATCTCGCGGGGGCGTAGCTCAGTTGGGAGAGCGCGTGAATGGCATTCACGAGGTCAGGGGTTCGATCCCCCTCGCCTCCATTGCCCCTCTTCGGCCGGTTCACAATCGTGCGCACGGGTCGTTGCGCCCGAACGGGCGGCACGCTAAGATCATCCGCTTCGCGGGAATAGCTCAGTTGGTAGAGCACAACCTTGCCAAGGTTGGGGTCGCGGGTTCGAGTCCCGTTTCCCGCTCTCGGAGGCGCCAGGCCGGCTGTAACGCAGGCCCAAACCTCAACTGTCGGAGGGTACCGGGTTTAGCCAGTAGTATCGGTCCCGGTCGGCAGAGTCTGAAGCACACGTCGCGGGGTGGAGCAGTCTGGTAGCTCGCCGGGCTCATAACCCGGAGGTCGTGGGTTCAAATCCCACCCCCGCTATGGCGGAACGGCGGTACGACGGTACGGCGGAACGGTAGCTTCGGTGCTCCGAGGAGCCCGCGGCATCAGTGAACCTTCCGCCGTTCCCTCCTACCGCCGTTCGCTATTCTGCCGGGCGGTTAGCTCAGTTGGTTAGAGCGCCACGTTGACATCGTGGAGGTCACAAGTTCGAGTCTTGTACCGCCCATGGGCGCCCTTAGCTCAATTGGATAGAGCATTTGACTACGGATCAAAAGGCTGGGGGTTCGAGTCCCTCAGGGCGCATTTGGTCAAAGCGTGAGCGAGGACGAAAAAGCGCATTTTGGTAGTTGAGACGGGGCGTAGCGCAGCCCGGTTAGCGCGCCTGCTTCGGGAGCAGGAGGTCCCCGGTTCAAATCCGGGCGCCCCGATATTAAGCCCCCGCCATCGATTGTCGATGGCGGGGGCTGATCTTTTCGAAAGAACCGTAGGGCATTTGGCGGCGTACCCCGGATGAGACCCAGGTTACAGAACCAGTACCTGAGCCGGTGTATAACTCCACGGGCCCACGGGAGATGACCCCCATTCTTTCGCAGAGGACGGCATGCGCAAACGGACCAGTTTTACCGCGGATCTGATCAAGGGCACAGTCGCCGGGGCGGTAGCAACCCTGGTCCTGGACCAGGTAACCAACTTCATGTACCAGCGGGAAAACAGCCGGGACCGTCAGGCCGAGGACCGGGCGCGCCATGGCAGAACCGCCTATGAAACCGCAGCTGAGAAGCTCGCAGCCGCCTTTGGCAGGGAGCTCGATGAACAGCAGCGCAAACACCTGGGCGCCATCGTCCACTGGGCACTCGGTATATCCGCTGGTGCCGCATACGCCACCTATGGTCGCCGGCACCCGTCGCTCCGCCGGGCTTGGGGAGCAGCGTTCGGCACCGCGTTCTGGGCATCGGTCGACGAGGGGTTGGTTTCGCTGGCGGGACTCACGCCTCCACCTAACGCATTCCCTGCGGTGACGCACCTGCGGGGATTGGTGGGCCACGTGGCTTTCGGAGTAGCAGCGGACCGCACCCTGCGCCTGCTCGATGCCGCGGCCTGAGCGCTTTAAAATAATTCTCATGGACCCCCGGGTATGAGACCCGCCCTTGGCGCCGGCGCACTTTGTCGCCTTGTCTGCCAGCTCATGGTGACTGGGCCGGCGGTTGCCGTTGTGGCGTGCGGTGGCGGAGACCTGGTCATCCCTCCCGATGAACCCAGACAAATCGAAGTTGTAGACGGAAATGATCAGATCGGCCGGGCCGGCTTGCCTTTGGAAGAGCCGGTTGTGGTTCGCCTGACGGACGAGGCGGGGGTCGGGATTCCGGGCAGGGCGGTAGCCTGGGTTGTCTTCGCGGGCAGCGGGCGTACTATGCCGCAGACCAGCATGACCGACGCAGAGGGGCTCGCTTCGGCCACGTGGATTCTAGGGCCCTCCGTAGGCCCGAACACGCTGCAAGCTGTGGTCTCCGAAGTAGGGCTCGCGACGTTTAGCGCTTTCGCCGCCGCGGGCGACGGGGGTGGGGGCGGAGGCGGAGATGTCGCGCCCAGCGCTACCCGCTCCGCCATCTCAGTCGATCCCTCCACCCTGGAGGCGGGCAGCGGTATCTCGACAATCACCGTAGTCGTTGGGAACCGGAGCGGCGACCCGGTGGAAAACGCCAGCGTTGGTTCCTCCGGTTCCTTCGGTGCTGACGATGGAGGTGGTCGAGGGCGATAATCAGAGCGCTCCCACGGGTAGTGCAGTGGATACCCGGCCGGCAGTCCGCATTTCCGACGATCGGGGCCAACCGGTGGCCGGCGTAGAGGTCACTTTCGTGGTGACCGGCGGAGGAGGGAGCGTATCCGGCGCCGGTCAGACCACCAGTTCGTCAGGGATCGCACGAGTGGGCGACTGGACATTGGGATCTTCTCCCGGCCGGAACACCCTCGAGGCCAGGGCAGCGGTGAAGCCGTCCCGCGGTTTTACAGCGCAGGGGACCGCCCGGGAAGGTGGCGTGCACCATCTCGTATTCCAGGTTCAACCGGGCGACGTAGGTGTGGGCGAGGAGTTCTCGATGGAGGTGGCCCTGGTCAACGCGGCCGGAAACGTGGTTCCTCTGTCAGGGATCCAGATCTACGTGGGGCTGTTCCTCGAAGGATCCGATAGTCCGTCCAACCTTCGCTTGGCAGGTAACCGGTTTCGCGATACCGATAACGGGGTTGCCGTATTCCGGCTTTCGGTCCGGCAGAAAGGCAGCTACCGGTTCCGCGCCCTTACGGATGATCTGCCCGATCTCGGACCTCACGGCCCCAAACCATATCTGTCAGCAACCGTTTCGCTGTAAAGTAAAACGCCGCCCGTCCTCACCTTCCGCAGGAAGCCGGCGCGACCTAGCTTCCAAGTACCTTGACACCTCTGCCACCCACCGCACACCCGCTGTCTTTCCCCAAGCGCGCCTACTGGGTACTGCCGGCCATCATGCTGGGCATCAGCCTGGCCGCGCTTCTACTGGCTGAGGCGGCGCCCCAGTCGGCCCGTCTCTGGTACTTTGTGCCGTTCACGTTCCTGGGAAATTCCCTCGCCCCTCTGCCCTACGACGGCGCGGTGGTGTACCTGGGCGCGCACCATCCCCTGTGGCTCATCGTGTCCATAGCGGTGGCGGCAACGCTCGTCATCGAAATGTGGAATATGGAGCTGCTGGCGCGGATCCTGGCCCGCGACGGCACCCGTGCGTTTCGGAATCATCGTGCCACCCAGTGGTCGCTGCGGTGGTACCGCAAGGCCCCCTTCTGGTCTCTTGTTCTTACGTGCGTACTCCCCTTGGTGCCCCACTACCCAATGCGTTTCCTGGCCGTTCTGGCGGGATACCCGCTCTGGAAGTACCAAATTTCTGTAATCCTGGGGCGAGGCACCCGCTATATCGGCCTGGTTCTCGTTGGGGCGACATTGCCCGTCCCAGGCGCCTGGATAGTGGTGGCCAGCCTGCTGATTCTGGCGCTGGGTGTAAGGGGGGCTCGCCGGATGAATCGAGTGGACGGAGGCCTGCCCGGCGCGGGGAGAACTAGAGCCCTCCCGGAGGAAGGGTGACGCGCTGCTTTCTGCTGCTGGTGGACGGGCTGCGCCCGGATGTCGCCGAGGCTCGGCTCAAGTCAGGGCACCTACCACACATCGCCGCGCTGCTGAAGCAGGGAGGCCAGACCCTGGCGATCACCGGATTCCCTTCCACTACAAGCGTCGCCTATCTCCCATTTCTCACCGGCTGTACCCCGGGCCACTGCAACATCCCCTCGATCCGCTGGCTCGACAGGACCACCTACAGGGGTCGCTGGTGGCGGGAGCGAAATGTGGTCCGGAGTTACTGCGGCTATCAGGCCCCCATGCTCGATGGAGACCTCCGACCGGACATTCGAACTATCTTCGAACTGGTACCCGGGAGCGTCGGAATTTTCACGCCGGTGGCGCGAGGACTGAGCCGGGAGAGAGATCCCTCCCGCCGGGAACGGCAGCTGTGGGGGTCGCTGGCCCACGTCGCCATGTGGCACCAGCCGTCCGACAACGCCGTGTCACGCCACCTGCTCCGTGCGGCGGAAGGAAGCGCACGATTCGTCTTCGCCCAGTTCCCGGCGGTGGATGGTTACACTCATCAGTCAGGCGCCGACTCCCCAGTGGTTCACCGGGCTCTGGAGCGTTTGGATCAGACAGTGGGAAGACTCCGACAGTGCCTTCTGAGCCGGGGGCAGCTCGATGACAGTCTGATTCTGCTGGTGAGCGACCACGGGGCTTCGCGGGT
>Ga0136613_10001453_pt1 | contig 12231 bp, 6 predicted proteins | sample AntDrymUQ2722106_2_FD_106649 | JGI IMG/M metagenome (GOLD analysis project Ga0136613, IMG submission 106649) | Polar desert sand microbial communities from Dry Valleys, Antarctica - metaG UQ272 (21.06) | ecosystem: Environmental > Terrestrial > Soil > Desert | place: Antarctica: Dry Valley... | reverse complement strand
GGAAAACAGACTTTCAATCCGTGGACTGACCGCGAAGGCAACTCGCGCGTTTCGGTTGACATTCTCGTGCAGGACTTTCGTTTCCTCGGAACGGGCAACCGCAGCGATGAAGCTCAAGCCGCGCCGGAAAGCGCAAGCAGCCAGATTCCCGACGACATCCGCGAAGCACTCTCCACCATTACCGACAACCTCGATTTTTCGGGCGACAATTTCCCGTCTGTAATGTAATCGAATTCACTGAAGCGACGGACGGATAAATTAATTCGTCCGTCGCTTGGGAAAACAAAAACCACCGAAAAATCTCCAGACTTCCCTTCCTTTCTTCTCAAGTAAATTAGGTGATTCCCGGACACTCAATCTGGGAATCGCCATTCTTTTAACTTCCAATTTTCAAACACCAAAAAGGGATTTTTATGGTCTGCAAGACAAGTGAAATTCAAATCACGGCGTTCGGGTTGTCGCCGGAAAAACAGCCCGTTGGAAGGAAAGGAAAAATTATGAAAACCGTTGTTTTTAATCAAGGCTTCAACCGCGTCGAGCATCATCAAATCATCTGTCTCGAACGCGCTAAACTAAATTGGCTTTTAGACGAAGAACGCCGCATCACCGAAACTCTGGCAGGCTCGGTCAAGCGGCAAATTGAAGCCGCGCCGAACTTAATCACCGACCTGCAAACGGCTTGGAACGAAATTCAAAACCATTTGTTTCTCAAAGCCGTGCGCGAGCGAATCAACCTTTTGACGGATGCTTATCCGCAGTTTTTAATTCAAGTCGAAACCGCACGCCAGCGGCTCAAGAAAAGAATAATAGACGCGCTGGATATGACTAAACATCTCGCGCGAACGGCAACCGTTTGCCATTAAAATCAATCTTGCTTCCAGCTCAAATAATCACTAACGAAAAGCCCGACGCGCATATCTCTCTGGAAGGAATCGCGTCGGGCTTTTTTATTGTCGCGGCGTGATTAGTAGAAAATAGTTTTGTATTTCAAGTCGCCGCATTTTTCGCGCTCGTCCGCCATTGTTTGAAGCCTGTGTCGCGTGCGAAATGCGCTTTGAGTATTTCATTCATCACGTCGCCAGCACTCACCTCGTAGCCACAACACTCTGAAACAAACCGAATGTATTCATTGAATGAATCGGCTTTTTCCTCGTCCACTTGGGCGGTTAATCGGCGGGTCTGCTTACGCCGGATTGAGATTGACGGTTTATAAACCGAAGAGTTTCCGGTTTCAGTTTTCATCTGTGTTTTATCCGTTGGTTTTTCTGAAATTTCTTGCATTTTATTCGATTCCTCTTTTGTTCAAATTTGGTTTTTTGTGCCGTCTCCCTTGGGTGAATCAGCGCAGTTAAAACAACCTATAACCTCGGCGGTGAGACGCTCGAAATTAGTCTAATCAACCGTCGTGCCAGAAGCATTTGAGCCGCCGTTTAGTGCAGCGAAATTCGTGTCTAAATGCGGGTTCTTCATTTTTTCAAATCGCTTGTTTGAGGTGTATGACAAGTAGCGACGAAAACGCTTCCTTCTTTCGCTCTAAGTCAAAGCAAAATAGGAAGTTGTACTTGAAAGAGCGAAAGAACCCGCAAAAACAGTGCTTTTGACGTAGGCTTAAACCCGCGAAACTCTATATTCTATTGGCATTTCAAACAGTTTTCGCGCCGTGTCTTCAGCCAGTAATTTTTCTTTCGCTTTAATTTGTTGAAAGATTTATGTTTACAGCGCGGGACGTTTTCAAGCTCACCGCTAAATGATTGATTGCCTAGGAGAACCGGGCTTGCAAAAAAGCGAAAGAATTTCGCCTCACATTTCGCGCGGCAAGCGAATTGCTTTGGAGAGTTTAAGGATACTCCAAACCCTTTTGGGAACAGCGCAAAAACAGATGAAAGACGAAAACAAATTTTTGAGCCGCAGTCGGGAGCGGCAAGCGTGGAAAAAGAAACTGGCGATACAGCCGAAAAAAGAAGCCAAGGCGGACTCGATTTATTTTCGCCCGAATTTATCCGACGACAAGCGCATCCGCGAGCTTGCGGAAATGACTGGCGAGACAAAAAACGCGATTGTCGAAAAGCTCGTCGTCGTTGCCCTCAACAACAAAACTTTTACGACGCAAAAACTCGAAGAACAGAAAACCGTTCTGCGGCGGCTCGAAGACAAATGGGATGACGTTGCTAACAACCAGCAGGAAATCGTTCGCGTTCTCGAAGAAATGCGTGGCGAACAAACAAAGGCGAACGCGCTCGCTTCGGTCCTCTTGAGCGAAATTTATTGTATGGTTCACACCGCCGTTTCTTTGGGAAGAACCGCACTATTACAGATACTCGGACTCGCGCAAAAGAACGCGCCGCCCGCGCCGCAAGTTTTAGCCTCGTTCGACGAAACGAGCGATTTGACGATTGCGCGAAGTCTTCAGGATTTAGAGTCGGTCGCTCGTCATCACCAAACCAAAATTGAAGGCAAAATTTTCCAGAATCTTTTTTGGAAATCGAAATTGAGAAAAACTGATTCCGCTTCCGAAGCAGTCGCATCGTCCTCAGCAGAATAATTCTTAAAATTTGACACTAATGATAATCAGCATTAAATCAAGCTCAGGAGGCGGCAGCAGTCGCGGACTCATCCACTATCTCGCTCACAGTAAGCTCGACCGCGAAAAAGAAGGCGTTGAGCGGCGCGAGTTTTTTAGCGAATCCGAAACCGATTTGGACGTAAGCCGTGCAAACCGACATTTGAGCTTTGGAGAAGCAAAACCAAAACCGGAAGAGCTGCTGCACGTCGTCATCGCTCCGAGCAAGGAGGAAATCGAAAGCGTCGGCACTGACCGAGAGGCGCGAAAAAACTCGCTCAAAGAGATCGTCAGGCAAACCGTCGCCCGCCTCGAAAAAGAAGTCAAAGCCAAACATCTAAAATGGGTCGCCGTCGCGCATTTCAACACCGACAACCCGCACGCGCATCTCGCCGTGCAGAAAGAGTTTTTGAATGAGAACGGCAAAATTGAAAATTTGCGAATAACCAGACAAATGCTTCATTACAACGAAGCGTCAGCAAACGGCGAGAAAAAACTACACAAGGGGGCGTTAATTTTAGCCGCCGAAAATAAAATTGAGGAGTTAGCTCAAATCCGCCAAATCGAACGAGAAAAAGCGAGAAACTCGCAATCGGAAAAAGCATCTGCAAAATCGAAAACTCAAATCGAAAATTTCAAACTATTACCTTCGAACGAGCCGTTGAAAATTCCGAATTACAACGAGCGTCGAGTATTAGCCGAAGAAATGCTCGTCGCGGCGGAAATTCGGCGGCGGACTCGAAACATCGAAAATCTCGTCGAACACGGCGACAAAAAACGCTTCAAAATAAAAGACGAGCGGACGGGCGGCACGCGCCACGTCTCGCTTTTTGACATCGAGCGGAAAATCGAAATCGTCAGCCGCCGTAAAGCGCGGTTCACGCACCCGAAAAATGCCGAAAAAAGAGCGGAGTCAATCTCGCTCATAGCGCAGGAAGAACGCTCGAAAAACGAAACCGTTATTCGTCAACTAGAAACCATCCGCCGGCACGTCCTTGGATTTGAGAACCGACATTTGAGCAAAGCGCAAGAAAAACATACGCGGCTTCACAACCAGAAACTCCTTATTGAAAACAAGTATGAACGTCTGAAAACCGATGTCCCGACACCGCTATTCAAACCGGACGAGATTCAGCGGCTTCAAGGCGAAGCCTTAAGAGAACAGAATCTGGAAAAGATTCTCCTGCTCGAAAGCATCCGTCAAAGCAACGCCGCCGAATTAAACCGACCGAGCCGGCGCGACCGTGATGTGCGTGAGCTTTTGGCGGCGAAAACCGTCGCCAAACTAAAAATTGACGCGGCGGAAAAAAGGCTGCTCGAATTTCCGTCAATCAAAGATTTCGTCAAAGTAAAAATCGGCGATTCCGCCTGGTCGCATCGTCAGCTTGAACAGCGCGAACTTCAAGCCGCCCGAAAAAATGATTTATGGACGCAGGTTAAAATCAAAACGGGGGCGCTTTTATTTCGTTCGGACAAAAAAAACTCGACGGTTGAAAAACTAGATTATCCGGCTTTGCACAAAGCGGTTGACGACGCGCTCGACAATCTGGAAAATATGCGACGCGATGAAATCGCAAAGCAGAAGGAATTCAGTCAAACGCTCGACAAATTTTTCGTTGCGGAAACTAACCCGAACAAAACCAAACTCGCGCCCGCTTTTTCGGCATTTGAACTCGCCGAAGCGGAAGACCTCACCTTTGATGCCGGGGGCGAAAACTTTCACGAAAAATCGCTCTTATTGCAGGAAGGCTGGCTGCGCGAGAAGTTAGCCGAAATAATCAGTCAAACCAGCATCTCAAACGAGTCGAAGGCTTCGGATGAAATTAAAATTCAGAAAAATCACCCCTCAGCCGTCGAAACTACGATCCAATTTCAACCGAAATCGGGGGCGCAAGCTGACGCGGAAAAAGTCATCGGCAGATTCGTTTTAGGGCGAGCCGAAGCGCGAGTAGTTCTCGCCCGAACAAAAGCAAGTCAGGCGCAAGAAAATCTTACCCAATACGACCGCGACAAATTGTTTATCAAGCACAGCGTCTTGGACCCGAAAACAGGAGCGGAACGCAAACTTTCTCTGCGGGAAATTGAGTCGAAAAAACATTACTATTTGCTCGATACAATTCTCGAACGCGCCTTGGAAACGAAAGAGCAAAAAAACTTGCGCGACGCGGTGCGGCAAACCGCGCAAGATAGAGAAAAGGAATTGACAAAAGATTTGAACGACGCGCAAAACCGTGTCTTGCGGCTTGAAAATCAGAAGTCAGCGATGCTGGAAAAATTTTCCGCCGCGCCGGGGGAAACCCAACCGATTTTCACGCCCAAAGAAATCGCCGCGCTCGACGCGCGAGCCGCCCGAACGACGAACAAATCCGAAGCCGACCGGTTCGAAAAAATCATCAGAGACTCTGAGAAAAATAATAACGTCGGAAGAATTCAGGATTTGCTTGAAGGCGCGGCGAAAGAATTGCAGATCATCGTTCCGAATTTGACGAAAGAACAAGAGTCGAAAATTTCCCAACAGAACGATTCGACCGATAGGCGGCAACCGGCTGGTAAAAGCCAAGAAATTTCAAATCAGAACGCGATTTCAGAAGCAAGTGTTCGCGCCAGTCATCAACACATCAAAGCCGAAATCGTTGAAACCGAAAAAACAACCGTCAAAGAAAAAGGACGAACCAGATGAAATGCCGTTTTGATGGCGGGGCAGAATAGAAAATTTGCAAGGCACGCCGGTTGCTCTTGAAAGATTTAAACTTTTGGCGGGTATTCGCTAATTCAAAAAAGCCGAAGTTCTATTCTCCCGAAACGTAAAATGAGCGAGCAACCATCAATTTCCAAAAAATCCGAGATGAACCCGCGCACGGCGCGTGCCGTCGCCGCGATTCTAAGCCAAACACGGGCGGACGAAGCGTTACGCGGGTTGAACCAGTCCGACGGGCGCAACCAATCCGAGCAGGCTTCTTTTTTAGCCGCCGAGTCGCCTTTTTTACGCGAAATTTACGAGCGCGGCGGAACAGTCGTGGACGGCGTTTTAACCGTCCCGAAAGAAAATTTAAGCGCGTCGGCGGAAATCGAAATTGCCACAACGCCGGCGGCGGTCGAAAGATTGACTAAAATCACTAACGATGTTGTCAAAGCTAAGGAACTTGCTCCACGCTTGGTTGAAATGGGCGAACGCATCGCCGGAACGAATGCCGACGGCGAAACGCGCCTTAAAGTTTTCGGCTGGCTTTACCGCACCCTCGAAGGCAAACAGGAATTGCTTCAGCCCGATACCACGGAAAAACCGGAGCGAGAACAACCTTCGCAATCCGAAGCCCAATTCACAGAAAAATGGCAGCAAATTGTCGAGTTGTCTGAAGCGATGGCGGCACTTGAACCGAAAGACCGTCTGCCCGAAAACTCGCTCGAAGCATTGGGCGAAAATCTACAAGAAACTGAAACGGCAGTTGAGCAAGACGAAAATTTGACGGCGACCGAAATTTACGAAAACGCCGTTGAAGCCGAAAGCGCGGAACGAGTCGAGGGAATTGTTACGGGCGGCAGTTTAGTCGGTTTCGAGCGAATCGAAATTGGTTCGGACTTACCCAAAATCCCTGAAAATCTTTCACGCACAGATTTTGAAAAACTCCTTGAAAAAGCCGCTGATATTGATTTGCAGCTTGAACGAGGCGTTTTCACGAGCGAAATTCTCGCTCCGTTCAAGCGGTATGTCGAAACGACGAGGCTCGACAACGAACTGCGGCTCGTTGAAGAAGAATATGTCAAAGGACAGACAAAAATAATCGGCAGCGAAAGCGGCACGCAGCAAAATTACAGTTTCGTCGCGGGGCGCGAAGAATTGCGCGAAATGGATGAAGATCGCGCTCTGCTCGATGTTCTCCGCGAACAAAAAACCAGACTCACCGAAAACATTCAAACAAGTTTTGATGGCTCGGTTAACCGGGCAAAAGTCGGGCAATCAATTGATAGTCGAAACTATACGCTTGCCCTAAATAATCAAATTGATAGCACAAAGACGCAAAATATCGAATTAACCGAAGATGAAGCAGAGTTGCGGCAAATGCTCGTCAAAGAAAAAAGCGTCGGGCGGGAAATAGATGAACTTTCCGAGTCAATCAACGAACGGGAAAAAGGTTTTCGCGCCATAGCCGAACTCTCTGGCGAGCAAATATCGGCGGTCAAACGGAAAGAGCTAATCGAGAAGGTCGTGTCTTTGGAACTTCCCGTGTCAAGCGTTCTGAAAGAAAAATATCCCGAATTAACCGCGCGGGAAAGAAGCGAAAAACTGACGGACTCCAACACATTTGAAATCCAGAGTCCGGCGGAATATCTTTTCGTGCGCGAAGCGGCTGATAAACAGTTTCAAATTTTGCGGACACGCGAAATCAAAAAACAGTATCGGCAATTTGAAAACGTCAAACTCGCTGAAAAAACGGACGCTAATGCAGCGCGACGCGCTGGCGACGAGCATCAGGAGAAAGTTCGGGAACTCAGAACAATCGAACCCGTTTTCGCTTATAAAATTGAAGGAAGCAAACGGATAATCAACGCCAAGCCTTCGGAAAGAGCCGTCGCCGGTTACGAGTTCACCGCGGATTACGTTCGTTATCAACTAAAGCAGCCTGAGATGCGTATGCGACACGAATCCTCGGTTTATCGGGATTACGCAACCCGGCTCGAAGCGGCGAAAACCTCTCACGATGTCGTGCGCGAATCTTTCAAAATCCGCCAGGAAAATCACCGTGCGGCAGGAGTTTGGAAGAACGCTAAAATGGAAGAACAACGCAAACTCCAACGTCCGCTCTCGAAAAACGAGATGACGCTGCTTTTTCTTGAACAGCCGCCCAAAAGTTACACGGCGGAAATGTCGGTTCTCAAATACAATTTCGCGCATTACACCGAAGCTAAAACGCGAATGACCGCCGCGCTTGCCGAGGGAAACCTGAAGCCGGGCGCGGAAGCTGAAAAACTCGTCGAAAGTCTTGAAGGAAGATTGATCCGCCGCGACCTTGAAACAAAGCACAAGGCGACCAAGCATTTTTTTGAAAGTCTGAAAATTGAAAATGAAAAGCTCGTCATCAAAAACGAGTTTGACCACCGCGCCGCTTATCAAAGTTTGCCGCCGCACGAAAAAGATTGGATTTACAGCCGCGCATCCCACCAGAAAGAAAATCTCGAATATAAAATCGCTTACAATCTGGAGAAAAACGCTGAAGTCAGAGAAGTTCAACCGCAAAACCAAACTGTAACGACAAATGAAGCCGGAGCAAATCTTCGGCAGGAATTTGCCATTGGCACGCTCTGGCATCAAGCCGCGCTTCTTACCAGTCAGAAGGAAATGAAAAATTTTGAGCGCGGCGCGGCGCATCTGGATGAAAAACTGCTGCAAACAGTAGGCTTTTTAGTTCACAACCAAAGCGAAGCGAATAATTTGCGCCTCGCTGATTGGCTCGAAAAACAAAAACCGGAGGAACTAAAAACAGCGGGCGAAATCTTAAAAACATTCGCCGGCGCAACGCGCGAAATCGAAAACAACCGCCTGACGATAACAGTAAAAATCGCGGAGACGAATCGAATTTCAAACGCCGACTACCAAAATTTATTCGAGCGATACTTCCCGACTGACTTTGAAAAGCTGAAAGAATTTCGCGCAGATGATAACGAGAAATTCCGGCTCGAACAAAGCCGCCGCGATGGTCAAGCCGCGCTGCTCAACGACTGGGAAAAGGACGCGCAAACGGCAATTTACCGCGAGAATGCGCCCGTCAGCGTTTTTAAAAACGAGCGGCGCGGCATCGAAGAAATCGAAAAAATCAAAGCCGCGCAAATTGAATGTCGGAGGGCGAATGAAATAAAAAACGCGATTACGCTCAAATATGAAGGGAAGTTAAAACAGGAATTTGCGAAAACCAATCAAAAGGTTTCGGACGGAGATTTACGAGCGGCGATTGGACGGGCTTTTGCGCCGGAAAAAACACTAACGCTAACGCGCGAGCAGAAAGCAGTGTTTGAAAAAGCGCAGGATAAAATTTCGCTTCCTGACTTTAAGCGATTTTCGGAAAACTCGAATCGCCTCGAAAAAGGAATAAATGAGATAAATCAAAGTTTTGAGACGATTGCCGCGCTCCGCCTCGAAAACGCGCAATATCAGGTGATACCCGAAAAGACGAAAAAAATCGAATCGCTGCAAAAACAATACGAAACGACGCAGCAACAGGCGGAAGCCGCACAGATTACCGCCGTCGCGCGTGAAAGATACGCCGAAAAAACAATTGACGACAGCAACGCTCCAATGCTCGCCCGTTACGTTACGAGCGAGGATCGGCAGCAAGCGCGAATTGAATCACATCGGCGGGCGCGAATCGCTTTAGAACCAGCCGAGTTGAACGAACCTCAGCACAGTTCCGAATTCCAAGCCAAAGCCTTGGAATTCGCCGACGCGCTCGAAAACGCGCATCAGGCAATTTTGCGGAAACAATCGGAATCCGAAATTGCAGACGCTTTCACCGCCGCCGAAATGAAGCGGGAACAATTCCGCGAATTTTTGAAAATTGAAAATGAATCGCAGCTTTTGCGCGAAAACAAACCCGTGACGCTCTTAATCTACGAGCGAGAACTGACGCGAAACGAACGTGCGATAACGCAGGCGAAAATCGCCCGGATGATTGAAACCGGAAAATTGTCGCTCGCCGATCTTGAAACGAAAAAAGCGGGCGAGATTCTTTCGCCGAAAGAACGCGCCGAAATAAAGCTCGAAGCGGGCGAACGCACCCGCGAGAATCTCGAACCAAAAGAATTGTGGGCGCGGCACGGCGACGTTTCCGAAAAACTGCAACAAGCCGCACTCGGCGCGAGCGAGATTTTGGAACGGGCGCACGAAATTTACCACGAAGCGGGCGCGGACAGAGCGAAAGTTGCGCGGGCGTTTTTCGCGCTTGATGCCGGCATTATCACACTCAAAAGCGAGCGACGGATGACGCGAGCCGCCGCCAAGTTTATAAATTTCAAAACCGATTTCAAGCGCGATTTAGCGCAGATGTTCGAGCGCGGGCAATCAATTGATCATCCCCGAATGCTGGCGGCGATGACCAAAGGTTTGCTGATTGACGGACTCGAAAAACAAAACATTCAGCCCGAAAAAATCGGCATCGGCGGTGAGAAACTTAGCGAAATCAGTATGACTATTACATTGGCAATGACGGGCGACAAAAAACGCGAGCCATTTGCGGGCAAAAATTTTGACGTGAACCGAAAATCGCAAACGGGCGAATTTGCCAAAAATGAAAATTTTGGTCAAAGGCAAAGCGAACAGGAAAAACAGCACGTTCAAGCTAAACCGAAACAATTTGAACGCGCTAGATAAACAATCGGGAGAGACCTTTTGTTACCGTTTGCGAGTTGGATAATACGGCGATTTTTTATTACGATAAAGGAAACGATTCGTAAATATTTTATGCCGCTCATCGCTTGTCCAGATTGTCATTACAAAGTTTCCGAAACGGCGACTTTGTGCGTCAACTGCGGTCGCCCAATGAAGCCCGCCAAGACGAATCACACCGAAAGAATGTCGGAAATTCAATATCAGAGTTTGAAAGTGTGGTTTTTCCTGGTCGCGGCAATTCTGATCGTCTATTCTGCCTTCCAATTATACGCCTACCTTTTCGGCAAATAATCAACTCGCGTCATTTGTTGGAATTTGCCGACAAAACATTTGATTGAAAGATTTTTGTCGGCTGATTGTTGGTTGCGCTAATCGTTTTCTTTAAATCGGTTTGCGGCTGCTCGGTCAATCCGAGTAAAGCGAGAAGTTGAACGCTCGGCGCGGGCGCGAGTTTTTCAACCTGATTGTCGGGAATCGCCGGACCTTTCCAACGCCGGATTGCGTCAGGCGAAGCTAGAATAAACCACGACACGCCTTCTTCGCGCCGCTCGCCTGACGGCACTGACCAGAGCGAAAATAAATGCGGCGTGCGCCGCGCGTAAAGATAAAAAACTCTGCTGTGTTGAAAGACTTTGCCGGTCTGGTCGAATTTTCGTTCCTTTTTAGCGTCCCAAATCTTTCCGACAAGCGGGCGCAGTTCTTCCGGGAAAGTTCCGGTCTGTTCGTGATATTTCAGCAAATCTCTGGTTAATGCCGCCGCGCCGTCTTGCGGGAGTTCATCGCGGCGTTTTACTTCCGCTGCCCAAAGCGAGTAAAAATACGAGCCGAGAACCAGCACGATCATCAGAGGTGTGATGATAAAGGTTAATTTCATCGAACTATTTTTCATAAACTTACAAAATCAGAGAACGCGCTGTGCGATTGCCTGATAAAGCGCATTCTCGGTTTCTAAACGGTCGCGTTCACTTTCCCGCTCACGCACGGCTTCGTCGTCCGTTAAAACATAAGTGCCGGACAATAATGTTTCCCGTTTCATTTCAACCCCGGCGGCGGAATTTTCGGCTGACGCGGCGCGAAGAACGGTTTCGGAGTCGAAGCAGTCAACAATTTCTCCATCGCCCGATTCGTCTTCAATTTGAACAGCCGTCAGCGGATGAATTTTGTCAAACAAAATCGTTTTTAACTCTTGCTCCATAAAATCCTCCGAAAGCTCTTGCGAATCATCATCGGCAGTTAAAGCTAAGACGCTTTCGCTCGCGCCGGTCGCCTCAAAATCCGCTATTTTGTCGCCGATTTCGCCGAGTGTGCGGTTAGTTACCTCCGAAACGGTGGAATATAATTCTGATTCAAACGATGTCGTTTGCTGCGAACTTGACTCAATTTTAGCTTTGTTTTCGGGCGTGTTCGGCTCTAAAACGACAACGCTGCTGCCGCTCGAAACAGCGGGGGCAGATTGATTTTTAGTTCGTTTGCTCTTAACTGTTTTCTTCGTGGCGGTCGAATTCAAAGGCGAACCGGACGTGCGGCTACTACTACTCGGCAAACCGAAATTTCCGCCGCCGAAAATTTGCGCGTCCGAAAAACGCAATACTTCCGGTTTGCGATAAACGACGGGTTTTTGAATGTCGCGGCGAAGATAAACCGGCGGGAAGGCGGCTTTGACGGGCGGCGCGGTGTCAGTGACGACGAGCAGTTGCCGGAATTTCGGCATTTGACGAATTTCATCCGGTAACATCAAAGCGCGTCCGGCTTCGGAATAGCGCGTGTTATCTTTATCAGTTCCCTGGTAGTCGACCGAAGTCTCCGTGTGAACCGTCGTTTTGCCCAACAGGTCCGAAGCGTAGGAAGCCGTCTCGCCATTGCATCCGGGCAGAAACAATTTCGTCATACAAGTTTCCAAAATCGCCTTCGCGCCTTTATCGCCGTATTGGTCAAGAACCTGCGGGTAATCCTGATAACTTAACGCCATCCCGATTCCGCGCCCGCGCCCGATGCCGGCGATGCGTCGCACTTCGGCGACATCAAGCTCGCGGGCTTCGTCAATCAGAACCAGGCACGGATGTTCCGGTTCGCGCGTGTTGTCGAGTCTGAGTTCAAAAATCGCCTGCCCGAAAAAGGTCGCCAGAAATTCTTTATAAACTTCGGTCGCGCCTTCCGGCACGACGATAAAAACGGCAGTTCCCGGTTGTCTTAATTGGGCAAAATCAACAAGTTTCACGCCTTCCTGCAATTCCTCGTGCGTCGGCAACGCCGTGATTTGTCTGGCTTCGTCCAAAGTGAATGGGCGCAG
>Ga0136613_10001452_pt1 | contig 12235 bp, 15 predicted proteins | sample AntDrymUQ2722106_2_FD_106649 | JGI IMG/M metagenome (GOLD analysis project Ga0136613, IMG submission 106649) | Polar desert sand microbial communities from Dry Valleys, Antarctica - metaG UQ272 (21.06) | ecosystem: Environmental > Terrestrial > Soil > Desert | place: Antarctica: Dry Valley... | reverse complement strand
GACGTCACCTGGTTCGCCCCCCACCAGGCCAACGTCTGCATCATCGACTCGGCTGCCGGCCGACTCGGCATCCCCCGCGAACGCACCATCGTGAACATCGATCGCTACGGCAACACCTCGGCGGCTTCGATCCCGCTCGCACTGGCAGAGGCGGGCGACGACGGTCGCCTCCAGCCCGGTGACCTCGTGCTCCTCTCGGGCTTCGGTGCCGGGATGACCTGGGGAAGCGCGCTCCTGCGGTGGGGAAGGCCCTGACGCGATGCGCACCGCTTTCGTCACCGGTGGGTCGCGGGGTATCGGGCGGGCGACCGCCCTCGCTCTCGCCGCCGCCGGCAACCGCGTCGCCTTCTGCTACGCCCACGACGAGGACGCCGCCAAGGAGACGCGTGCGGCCATCGAGGAGACCGGCGCCGACGCGCTCGCCCTCCGTGTCGACGTCGGCCAGCGCGCCCAGATCGACACGGCCTTCGACGAGATCGAGAGCAGCTGGGGGCCGGTGGAGCTCCTCGTCAACAATGCCGGCATCACCCAGGACGGTCTCGTGGCGCGTATGAGCGACGAAGCGTGGGACGACGTGATCCGGGTCAACCTCACCTCCGCCTTCGCGACGATCCGCCGTGCGGCCGGCCGCATGATGCGCGCCCGCTTCGGCCGCATCGTCAACGTCTCGTCGGTGGGCGGTCACATCGGCGGCCCGGGCCAGGCCAACTACGCCGCCGCCAAAGCGGGGCTGCTCGGCCTCACACGGTCCGTCGCCAAGGAGCTGGCGCCGCGTAGCGTCACCTGCAACGTCGTCGCGCCCGGGCCTATCGTGACCACGATGACCGAGGGCATGCCCGACGACTGGCAGGCTCGCGTCGGCGAGATGGTCCCGCTCGGCCGCTTCGGTACCGCCGACGAAGTGGGCGCGGTCATCGCCTTTCTGTGCTCCGACCAGGCCGGGTTCGTCACCGGGGCGCTCGTGCCCGTCGACGGCGGCCTCGGCATGGGCCACTAGCTCTCGTCCGAAGATCAGGAGGAACCACCCATGAATCGAGAAGAGGTGCTGACCGCCATCCAGGGGGTGGCGGTCGAGGTGCTCAGCGTGGAGCCGTCCCAGGTCACCGAGGAAGCACGGTTCAAGGAGGACCTCGAGGCCGACAGCCTCGACCTCGTCGAGCTCGTCATGGGCCTCGAGGAGAGCTTCGACATCTCCGTGCCCGAGGACGATCTCGAGGGCGTCACCACGGTCGGTCACGCCGTCGACCTCGTCCTCGCCAAGGCGGGCGCCAGCACATGACCACCGATCACCGCGGTCGGCCCCGCGTCGCCGTAACCGGCCTCGGCGTGAAGACCCCGGCCGGGACCGACGTCGCGTCGTTCTGGTCAACGGTGCGCGCGGGTCGCGCCACCGCCGCGCCGATCGAGCAGTTCGACCCCTCCGAACTACCCGTTCGCTTCGCGAGCGAGGTCCGCGACTTCGATCCCGTCCCCTACTTCGGGCCGAAGGAAGCGCGCCGCAACGACCGCGTCACCCAGCTCGGCTTCGGGGCAGCGGCCGACGCGCTCGCCGACGCCGGCGACCTCGGTGTCGACCCCAGCCGCTGTGCGGTGGTCGTGGGCACCGGCGTCGGTGGGATCGGGACGCACGAACACAATCAGCGCATCTTCATCGAGAAGGGCCCGGCGCGCGTCAGCCCGTTCACCGTGCCGATGATGATGGCGAACGCGACCGCCGGCGTCATCGCGATGCAGTTCGGGTGGACCGGGCCCAACATCTGCATCGCGACCGCGTGCGCGGCCGGCACGAACGCGATCGGTGAGGCCGTGCGCCTCATCCGCGATAGTTCCGCCGACGTAGTCATGGCGGGCGGGACCGAGGCATCGGTCACACCGATGACGATCGCCGCCTTCTCACGCATGGGCGCGTTGAGCAGCCGCAACGACGAGCCCCAGCTCGCGTCCCGACCGTTCGACGCCGCCCGCGACGGATTCGTCATCGGTGAGGGCGCTGCGTTCATCGTCGTGGAGTCGGTCGAGCACGCCCACGCTCGCGGCGTCCAGGTCTACGGCGAGGTCGCCGGGTACGGTCGCAACGCCGACGCCTATCACATCACCGCGCCGTCTCCGGGTGGGGCGGGGGCCGCCGCGTGCATGCAGCTCGCGCTCGACGACGCCGGGCTCGACCCGAGCTCGATCGGGCACATCAACGCGCACGGGACCTCGACCGACCTCAACGACGCCGCCGAGGCAGAAGCCGTCCGCAAGGTGTTCGGTGACACCCCGCCCCCGGTGACCTCGACCAAGGGCGTGACCGGACACCTCATCGGCGCCGCGGGAGCAACCGAGGCCGTGGCGTCGCTGCTCTCACTCCGCGACGGTGTCGCGCCGCCGACTGCCAACCTCGAGCGCGTCGGTGACGACATCGGCGTCGACGTCGTTGGTGGCAGAGCCCGCGAGATCGGGTCGCGACCCGCGCTGTCGAACTCGTTCGGCTTCGGCGGCCACAACGCCACCCTCATCCTGACCCTGACGCCCGGCACGTAAGCCGGGCGGCGGCGAGACCGAGTCGGGACGAGGACGTGATCCGATCGCTCGTGCCGGCGCCCGTCGCCGCGCCGTTGATGGCGCAGCGCAGCGCGGCAGTCACGGCCGCAGTCGGCGAGCTCGACGGTCGCACGGTGAGCTGGTTCCGCCTCGAGGGCGGGAAGCACCGGGGTGCGATCGGCGTCACCGAGGGCGACGCGCTCGAGCGCGCGGTGCGCGTCGGTGTCGAGCTCGGCGTTCCGGTGCTCGGGATCATGGCGACCTCGGGGGCCGACGTCGGCGAGGGCGTCGCCGCGCTCCACGCCTGGGGGCGCGTGGCTCGTGCCCTCACCGACGCCTCTGGCGTCGTACCGACACTGCTGGCGGCGGTGGGGCCGTGCGTCTCGGGGCCCGCGCTGCTCCTCGGGTTGGCCGACCAGGTGGTGATGACCGCTGATGCCTTCGCCTATGTGAGCGGACCCGACACCGTCACGGCCTTCACGGGCGTGCCCACCACCCGGACCGACCTCGGTGGGGCCGAGGTGCACCGGACCCGGAGTGGGCTGGCGGCGCTGGTCGTGGACGACGAGGACGACGCCCGCGCTGCGCTGCGCGACGTGCTCGATTACCTGCCATCCAACAACATCGAGGATCCGCCGCGCTCGATCACGACGGATGCCATCGATCGCGACTGTGCGCGCAGCGCCACGGCGGTCCCCGCGCGGGCGTCGGCCTCTTACGACGTGCGAGTGGTGATCGACGATGTCCTCGACCACGAGTCCTTCCTCGAGCTGCGAGCGTCCTACGCCGCCAACATGGTCACCGGCCTCGGCCGTCTCGGTGGCCGGCCGGTCGGCATCGTCGCCAACCAACCGTGCCAGCGCGCCGGAACTCTCGACATCGAGGCTTCGCGCAAGGCGGCGCGGTTCGTGCAGTGGTGCGATGCGTTCAACCTGCCGGTGATCACGTTCGTCGACACGCCCGGCTTCGAACCCGGCCGTGATCTCGAATGGCGGGGGATGATCCGCCACGGCGCCGCGCTCGTCCACGCCTACGCCGCCGCCACCGTGCCCCGGCTGTGCGTCGTGCTGCGGAAGGCCTACGGCGGTGCGTACATCGTGATGGACTCGAGGCAGCTCGGGAACGACTGGTGCATCGCCTGGCCCGACGCCGAGATCGCGGTCATGGGTGCGCAGCCCGCGGTCCAGGTCCTGCACCGCCGCCGGCTCGCTGCCATCGCCGATCACGACGAACGTGCCGCCGAGCAGGCCGTGCTGGAGCAGGAGTACGCAGCTCGGTTTGCCAACCCGTTCGTCGCGGCCGAACGTGGCTACATCGACGACGTCGTTCCGTCAATCGATACGCGGCGGGCGTTGGCGGCCGCGCTCACGAGTCTCGCGACCAAGCGGGAGACGACGCCGCTGCGACCGGCGCGCCACTCCAACACCCCGCTCTAACCTGCGCCTCATGCTCCTCGACGGCAAGCGCATCCTCATCACCGGCGTGCTCAACGATTCGTCGATCGCCTTCGGTGTGGCCCGCCGCGCCCAGGAAGAGGGTGCCGAAGTCGTCCTCACGTCCTTCGGTCGCGCGATGAGCCTCACCCAGCGGGCCACCAAGCGTCTGCCCACGGCGGCGGAGGTCGTCGAGCTCGACGTCACCGATGCCACGCACCTCGATGGACTCGCAGCCGCCGTCGGCGGCCGGCTCGATGGCGTCGTGCACGCCATCGCCTTCGCGCCCGAGTCGTGCTTGGGCGGCGGGTTCCTCGACGCACCCTGGGACGACGTCGCGGTCGCGCTCCAGATCTCCGCCTACTCGCTCAAGGCACTGACCGTGGCCACACTGCCGTTGCTGGAGGAGCATGGCGGATCGGTGGTCGGTCTCGACTTCGACAACACGCAGGCGTGGCCGGTGTACGACTGGATGGGCGTGGCGAAGTCGGCGTTCGAGTCGACCGCCCGCTACCTCGCCCGTGATCTGGGCTCGAGGGGCATCCGGGTGAACCTCGTATGCGCGGGGCCACTCCGGACGATCGCCGCCCGCAGCATTCCCGGCTTCGACCAGTTCGAGAAAGTGTGGGCCGAGCGCGCCCCGCTCGGCTGGGACGTCCGCGACTCCGAACCGGTCGCCAGGGCGTGCGTCGCGCTGCTGTCGGACCTGTTCCCGGCGACGACGGGCGAGATGCTCCACGTCGACGGCGGCTTCCACGCCGTCGGCGCGTAGCAATCACGCTTCAAGCGCAGCCTTCACCTTCGGAACGGTGTCCTTCGGACTCACCTTGTAGGATGCCGACCGCCGCCGCCTCGAGTCTCGACAGCGCGGGACGAGCGTCGCGCACCGCACACGACTGCGTGGTGCACCCGGGAGTGTCGGCCTTCGGATAGAAGTACACGACGAGGTGCTTGCCTCGGTAGTCCTTCAGCTTCACCGTCTTGCCGCGCTGATCGGTGAACGCGAAGTCGGGCGCCTTGTCCCCGGGCTTGAGCTTCGCCATCTGCATGCTCCTGAGTCCTGCGACCGAGGCCGTAGCATGCCGCACGTGCGCCGGCGGATGCTCGTCACCCTCGACGCGCCCCCCGACCGCGCCGTCGAGATGGCGCGCACGGTCCTCCCGAAGCGACTGCGGACATCGGTCGACCCCGACGGCACGACGCTCGGCATCGAGATCGTCGACCGCTCCGAAGCGTCCACCGTCCTCGCGCTCGAGGCCGACACTCCGTTCAAGCTGCCCTACTTCGGGTGGGCGATCCGGCCACTGGTGGCCCGGAGCCTCGTACGCTCGCTCCGTCACCAGGCCGACCGGCTGCGGGGGGCCGTCAGCGGCGGGCCCGAACCTGACGCGCCCCGCCCGTCGCGGCTGCTCCCTCCCGCCTCCTTCACGCCGGAAGCGGCTGCACTCGTCGCCACCGTGTGTGCGCTCGCCGCCCTCGCCAACTACGGCGGCGCGCTCTTCGGGCAGAACGCCGACTCGGTGGCCGACACGTTCGGCATCTCGAACCGCGGCCTCGGCGTGGCGCTGGCGGTCTCGAGGGCTGGTGTGCTCGTCTCACTGGTCGCGGGCGCCCTCGCCGACCGCCGAGGGCGGCGACGCCTGCTGCTGGCGTGCTTCGCGGGAGTCTGTGCGGCCAACCTGGTCTCTGCGCTCGCGCCCGGCTTCCTCGTCTTCTCGGGCGCGCAGCTCTTCACGCGCGCCTTCCTCAACGCCGCTCTGGTCATCGGGGCAATCGCCGTGGTCGAGGAGGCTCCCGACGGCGCACGCGCGTGGGCGCTCTCGATGTTCGCCCTTGCGTCCGGGGCGGGCTTCGCGATCGCGGTTCTGCTGCTGCCGCTCTCCGATCTCGGGAGCCAGGCATGGCGGGTGGCATTCGCGCTCAGCGCGCTCTCCGTCGTGTTCCTCCCCCGGCTCGCCCGCAATCTTCGAGAGACGCGCCGCTATGCCGCGGTGGCCGCCCGCACGGAGCACCGGGGGCGGGTGCGAGCGCTGTTCGACCGTACGTACGGCTGGCGGTTCGTCCTGGTGGGGCTGGCCGCCTTCCTCAGCAACGTCCTCAGCGCCCCCGCGGCCCAGCTCACCAACCGGTTCCTCAGCGACGAGCACGGCTTCTCCAACAGCGCCATCGCGCTCTTCCGCGGTGTCACGAACGGATTGCCGGGTCTGGTCGGCATCGTGATCGCCGGCCGTCTCGCCGAGACCCGGGGTCGCCGCCCCGTCGGGATCGTGGCCCTCGCGCTGACCAGCGCGCTGACGATGGCGTTCTTCCTGGGGAGCGGAGGGACGCTCTGGGTGACGTCCGCGTTCGCGATCATCGCGGCGGCGTCTGCGGGCCTCGTGATCGGTGCGTTCGAGACCGAGCTGTTCCCCACCGAGGTGCGGGGGACGTCGAATGCCTTGCTGCTCGTGTGCGCGGTCACGGGCTCGGTCACCGGTCTGCTGGTCGCGACGAACGTCGAGGGGGCCGTGGGCGGCCTGGGGCGCGCCATCGCGCTGTGCGGCGTCGCGCCGCTGCTGGCCGCCTTCCTCGTGCTGCCGTGGCTGCCCGAGCCGGCCGATCGCACCCTCGACGAGATCAGCCCGTCCGAAGTGTGAGGAGGCGAGAGAGCCGCATGCATACCAGCGCGCTCGAGGGTTTCACCGAATCGGAGCTCACCCACGACGGGTTGACGCACCCCGTGTTCCGCACCGGGTCGGGGCCGGCCGTGATCGTGATCCACGAGGCGCCGGGGCTCCACCCGGGCGTCGTCGCCTTCGCGCGGCGCGTCGTCGACGCCGGCTTCACGGTCTTCCTGCCCTCCCTGTTCGGGAAACCGGGCCAGGAGTCCAGCATGGGTCGGGCGCTCCGATCGATCGCCCGCACCTGCGTGACGCGCGAGTTCTCGGCCTTTGCGCTCGACCGGACGAGCCCGGTGATCGGCTGGCTACGAGCGCTGGCGCGGCACGCGCACGCCGAATGCGGCGGTCCCGGCGTCGGCGCCATCGGCATGTGCTTCACCGGCGGGTTCGCGCTCGGGATGATGGTCGACCGGGAGATGCTGGCGCCCGTGCTGAGCCAGCCCTCACAGCCGCTGGGACCGGGGCGAACGCGCCGGGCTGCCGTCGGCATCAGCGACGCCGACCTGGCCCGGGTGAAGGAACGCGTGGCCGACGGCGGCGCGTGCGTGCTGGGGTTGCGCTTCACCGGGGATCGCTACGTCCGCGCCGAGCGCTTCGAGACCCTCCAGCGCGAGCTCGGCGACGGCTTCATCGCGGTCGAGATCGACTCCGGGCCGGGGAACCCGCACGGGCTCGAGCGGTCGGCACACTCGGTGCTCACCCACGAGTTCGTGGACGAGCCCGGTCATCCCACCCGGGCGGCACTCGACCGGGTGCTCGACTTCCTTCACGAGCGGCTGCGGCCGCGGTGACGGGCGGCGAGGAGACCGACGTGCCGGCAGGCGCGCTCGGGCGCCCCAACCCGGTGCCGAAAATCCTCCTCTCCGATAGGTTTCCGCCCGGCCGAGGCAGGATCTACGGGAGGAGCGGCCATGCGCGGTCCGACGAGATACCTCACGGTGATCGTGATCGCGCTGGCGGTCCCGGCGTTCCTGGGCGCGGCGGCCTGGGGCGGCGAGCCCCTCAGCAAGAAGAAGTTCCTCAAGCAGGGCAACGCCATCTGCGAGGAGGCCAACGAGCAGATCGGCGCGCTCGCCGACGACACCTTCGCCCTGTACACCGAGGACGACGAAGTGCCGCCGGAGGTCTTGGAGACGTTCGCGGCCGGCATCGTCCCGATCTTCCGTCAGGCGATCGCCGACATCGACGCGCTCGAACCGCCAACCAAGGACGCCAGGAAGGTCCAGAAGATCGTCGACGCGTACACCGAAGCCCTCGATGCGATCGAGGCGGATCCGTCGAGCTTCGCTTCCCGGTCGTCGGGCGGCGAGGACCCGTTCAAGAAGCCCAACAAACTCGCACCAAGGTACGGCCTCAAGAAGTGCGCCGAGGGAGTCCATAAGGATTAGGAGACTGGCTCTCCTAGGCCGTCAGCACGGCTCGACACACGACGGTTCCGTCGGGGGCAACGAGCGCGATCGCGGTCACGTCGGCGTCGATGACGTCGGCTGTTCCCGACCAGGCGCCGTGCCCGTCCGCGACTTCAACGACGCCGGCCACGAGCGCGGGGCGCTCGCCGCGCACGAGCCGGACGTCGTAGCGGCCGGCCGGGAGGCCATAGGAGACCGACACCCCGACCGCCGCCGGACGACCGTCGGAGAGGAACGCCCATCCGACCCGCGCGCCGTCACCGCCGATCATGGGCACCGAACGCACATCGCTCACGGCCGTGGGCGACGAAGACGGCCGGTCCCGCTCGAGCACTCGGACCAGGACGACGCTGACGATCGTGGCGGCGGCGGCCGTGGCTGCGACCACGGAGACCCATCGCCGCACCGCGCGGCGACGCCTCCGCCCGAGCGCGCCCAGCACCCGCCCTTCGAACCCCGCGGGTGGCTCGGCCTCGGGCGCCAGCAGCGGCAAGGCGTCGGCGGCATCGGTGAGCTCTCCCACCAACGTCCGGCACGGTCCGCAACTGTCGACGTGCGCGAGTGCTTCGGCTCGCTCCGCCCCGCTCAGCACACCGAGCACGAGCTCGGACGCGAGATCCCGCGTCTCGGCACAGCTGAGCACGCTCATGAGTGGCGCCTCACTCCGCGCGCTCCTCGCTCGCGAGCGCGGCGCGCAGGCGGAGAAGCCCGGTGCGGATGCGGGTCTTGGCCGTCCCGAGCGGGATCCCCTCCTGCGCGCTCACCTCGCGTGCCGTGTGGCCGAGCAGCCCGGCCAGGACGAGGGCGCGCCGCTGTTCCGGCGGCAGACGGGCGAGCGCGGCCGCGAGTCGATCGGCGTCGTCGCGGAGCGCGGCCAGCTCGTCGGGCAGCCGCTCCGCCCCCGCGATGTCGAGGGCGAGGATGGCGGACGGATCCACCGGCATCGGCCGCTTCACCCGCACCGAGTCGATGGCCAGGTTCCGCGTGATGGTCAGGAGCCACGTCACCACCGTGCCGCGACGCGGGTCGAAGGCGTCGGCGTGACGCCACGCCCGGACGAAGGCCTCTTGGGCCACGTCCTCGGCGGCGCGGGACTCCCCCACGATCGTCATCGCGAGGCCATAGACCCGGCGCTGAAAGCGGCCGACGAAGGCGGCCGCAGCCTCGGGATCGCCGGTCGCGAGCCCGGCCAGCAGGGTGTCGTCGGAAACTGACCACATTGGGTCTACGGACGGCCTCGGGATCGGGATGCCGAAATGCGAGAGCAACCGTAACCGCGCAATCCCGTCGGGCCGATGGCCCGTAGTTCCGGAGAGCACCGGTGCCCGCCCACAGGAGGAGCCCTGACATGCGCAAGCCCCTCGCCACCCTGGCCGTCTTGGCGGCCGCAACCGCCGTCCTCGCCGCCTGCGGTGACGACAACGGCGGCGGGAGTGACAGCAGTGTCGAGGCCGACAGCGGCAACGGCGCCGGCACGGCCATCGAGATGCAGGACTTCCAGTTCTCGCCCGACTCCGTCGACGGCACCGCGGGCGAGACGATCACGATCGAGCTCGAGAACACGGGCAACGCCGAGCACACCTTCACCGGCGAGGGCGTCGACGAGGAAGTCGAGTCGGGCGCCACGAAGACGGTCGAGGTCACCCTGCCGGACAGCGGCACCTTCGACTTCTTCTGCCGCTACCACCGCAACATGGGCATGACCGGCACGATCACGACCGGTGCCGCCGCGCCGAGCGGCGGCGACCAGCCCGCGCCCGACACGACGAGTGGGAACGGTGGCTACGGGGGGTACTAGCTGAACGCCACCGTCGGGGTCGGCGGGTTCGCCAGATCGAGCGGCACGAGGTCGGCGAGGACCGCCGCGAGGTCTTCCTCGCTCAGGTCGGTGTCGAACTGGATGATCGTGTCGCCCACGACGATCTCGCCGTAGACGTAGCCCTCGTCGTCCTCGAACCAACCCGAGTACTCGCCCGCCACGAAGCCCTCGACCTGCTCGGGCCGCTCCTGGGCGCACGACTCGGGCAGCAGGTACAGGTCGAGATACCCGAACTCGTCGCTGTCTTGATCGAGAAGCGCGAGCGTGACCTGCTCGCATCCCTCCGGCGTCGCGCCCGCCGGGAGCACCGTGGCGCTCTCGAGTACCCAGTCCTCGGGGATCGATCGAGGCTGATAGAGCGGGGCGACGTCGTACGCGGCGATCCCTTCCTCGTCGAACGCCGGCGTCGGATCGAGTGCGGACCGCTCAGGCTCCTCGATCTCGAGCGACCCGTTCCAGCGGACGAACTGGACCGCCATCGCCTGGGAGGCGAACTCGTCCTCCTCGACCAGCCGCATGGCGAGCGGTCGCCCGTCGTCGTCCTCGACGACCAGTTCCACCGTCGGGTCGAGGAAGAGCGACAGGGTCTCGACCTCCTCCAAGTCGAGCTTCACGCGGATCGTGGTCGAGCCGTCGCCACGCCCCACGATCCGAGGACGCCGAGCCGTGTCGAGCAACGCCGGCAGCGCTTCCGGCGCCACCAGCACCCCTCCGGGAACGGCGGTCGACGCGCTCGAGACGGGTGCGTCTCGGGCGAGCAGCTCCGAGCTGATCCACTGCTCGTCGTCGAGCTCGTCTCCGACCTGGGCAAGCCGGCTGTACGACACACCCTCGACCGTCAGCGTCTCGGACACGAGCTCGCCAAAGGACAGAACCGATCGGGACCGATCAGGAAAGGCGGCCGCTTCGTCGACCGTCACCGCCTCGACCGGCTCGGTGGCGTCGGGCACGTCGAAGACCTCGAGCCGGTTCTTGGCGTGGTACTCGACGGACTCGGCCGCGTTCGCGAACCGCTTCATACGGTCGAGCGCTTCCCTCGCGGTGGGTGGCGATTCGGCGCCGGCGACCAGGACGACGACCGCGGTCAGGCCGGCCGCGGTCAGCGCGGCCACGGCGATGATGACGATCCGTCGTGCCATCACGCCCGTCCGCGGCGGGGGCCGAAGAAGCCGCCCTTCGGGCGGGCGTGCACGTGGAAGTGGTCGGGGATGTTGCGCATGTGGCCGTCGACGTAGTGCTCGCCGAGCTGCTCGTTTGCGATGCGGGCGAGGTGGTCGAGCATGTGTGCCCGCTCCTCCTCGGGCGGCTCGACGCCGTGCCTGCGCCACACCACCATCGGCACGGCGCAGATCTCGCATTCGGCGATCCAGCAGACATCGTCCTCGTGGAACCACTCCGACATGCGCGCCGCCTCGCAGAGGTCGCAGTCGCGCGAACCGTCGGACGCGGTCACGAGCGCACGCCGGCGAGGTGGTGGTCGAACCAGGCGAGCGTGCGCGCCCAGGCATCCTTGGCCGCCGTCTCGGCGTACGACTCACGCACGTCGCAGTGGAAGCCGTGCGCGGCATCCGCGTAACGCACGACCTCGGTCGGGACGGGCGCGCGCGCCAGCTCCGCCCGCAGCCGTTCGACGTCCTCGACCGGGATCGACTCGTCGCGATCACCAAAGAGGCCCAACCACGGCGTCTCGAGCTCCTCCCCCCGGTCGATCAGCGCCGGGAACTGCGGGAAGCGCGGCGTCACGATGCCGCCGCCGTAGAACCCGACCGCCGCGCCGAGCGTCCGCTCCAGGGCGACGAGAAACGACACCCGGCCGCCGAAGCAGAACCCCACGAGCCCGGTCTGCTCGTCGGTGACGCCGCCCTCGCGGAGTCGGTCGCGAGCCGCGTCGACATCCGTGAGAATCCCCTCGTCGGTGAGACCCTCGTACAGCGGGATCACCTTGGCGAAGTCGCCGTAGGGCGCGGTGCCGCCCCCGGCCCGGTGGAACAGGTACGGCGCGACCGCGAGGTAGCCGGCCGAGGCGAAGCGGCGGGTGACGTCCTCGATGTGCGCGTTGACGCCGAAGGCCTCCTGGATCACGACCACACCGCCCTGTGCCCGCTCCGAGGGCTGCGCCACGTAGCACGCCATCGGACCGTCGCCGGTCTGGAGCGTGTCGGTGGTACCGGAGATCGGTTCAGGCATCGAGAGCCTCCCGCAGCGAGCCCACGAACGTTCGAGTCTCCTCGGGACCGCCGCCATCGAGCAATCGGCGAATGAGCGCGCTCCCGACGATGACGCCGTCGGCGAAGCCGGCCACTTCGACCGCCTGGGCCGGCGTCGAGATCCCGAGGCCGAGCAGAACCGGCTTGTTGGTGACGGCCTTGCAGCGCTCCCCCATCGTCT
>Ga0136613_10001451_pt1 | contig 12246 bp, 15 predicted proteins | sample AntDrymUQ2722106_2_FD_106649 | JGI IMG/M metagenome (GOLD analysis project Ga0136613, IMG submission 106649) | Polar desert sand microbial communities from Dry Valleys, Antarctica - metaG UQ272 (21.06) | ecosystem: Environmental > Terrestrial > Soil > Desert | place: Antarctica: Dry Valley... | reverse complement strand
TCTCCACCTTCACTCCGCAACGAGGACACGCCAGCCGTCGCGGTGCATAGACCAAAAACACCTTCATGCCCCACAGCGGCACGAACTCAAACCGGCGCACGGGCAGCCTATCGTAGCCAGGCCGCCACGGCGACGCGCGTCGTAGTGGTGGGTGGTGGGCTGGCGGGGCTTACGACGGCCTACGAGCTGCAAAAACGTGGCATCGTGGCACAGATCATCGAAGCCAGCGATGTCCGATTGCTGCGTATCTTTAATACCTTCAGTTGATGCGGGCTTACGGGCATGCCCCTGTAGGTATCGATTGCCGTTGGACTTGGCTCTGCCTCGAAGCCGTAAAATTCAGCTGGCTTCTCCTTCAACCGTAGGACTTGCATCTGGTGGAGGGTCGCCGGCAATCCTTCTATTACCCCCTCCGTAAACTCAGGCGGGGTTGCAGCGAAGGCCGCCACAGAAAAAATTGCTAACATCATCAGTGAGGTAAGGTTGCCTTTCATAAAAATCCCCTTTAATTACTGGATGAAAAAGCTAACTGTTATATAAGCGCGCTTGTGGTACGCGTACCATCGGCGTACATTGCTGCGATGCGCAAAAGATAAGCTCGAACCACGGTTTTAGCAATAACTCATTGGTTCAAACGCTTTTTCTTGTGAGTAAACAACTTTTATCCATCGGCGATGAACAAATTAACCACCATGAAGGCGTTCGTCACGGTAGTGGAGAGAGGGAGTTTTTCAGCCGCAGCCGAAGAACTCAATCTGTCGAAGGCCATGGTGAGCAAGCATGTCAGGAACCTGGAAAACCTGCTGGAGGCACGGCTGCTCCACCGGAATACGCGGGCATTGAGCCTCACCGAGGCGGGCGCCGTCTACCGAGAGCGGTGCAACCAGATCCTCTGGGATATCGAGGATGCCGAGCGCCTCATCACAGATCTCAACGCACGGCCTATAGGTACGCTCAAGGTCACGGCACCGACTTCCTTTGGCACGTTCCATCTCGTTCCGGCAATCACGGACTACAAAGCAGCATACCCCGATGTAAGCGTTCAGATGAGGTTGAATGACCAGCTAGTGGACTTGGTAGAGGATGGGTACGACGTCGCGGTGAGGGTGGGAAGGCTGTCCGAGTCGAGCCTCATCGCGCGCAAACTGGCTGATGCCCGGCTTGTAGTCTGCGGTGCGCCTACGTACTTTGAACGTTGTGGTGTGCCGCAGGTGCCAGACGACTTGGCACACCACAATTGTTTGCGCTACACCCAGGCCCAGGCTAAAGATGAATGGTTATTTAAAGGCCCAGATGGGGAATTTCTGCTGCGGGTCTCAGGTAATTTCGAGGCCAATGCCGGGGATGCCGTCCGTATGGCCGCCATCGATGGATGCGGGCTCGCCCAGCTCCCCACCTACGCAGTTGGGCAAGATATCAAAGCGGGACAATTGCAGACGGCTTTGAACGATTACGAACCCGATGGTATTCCCATCCACGCCGTGTATTCCCATCGCCGGCATTTATCGGCGACCGTGCGCACATTCGTGGAGTTTCTGTACACGCGATTCCAGACCAGACCCTACTGAGATAAAGAGCGACACGTATAGGAAAAATAAACGCGCTTTGTCTGTCCGCTATGTGGGGCCTAAAGTATTAGGGGACAGACCTGGACAGACCACGATTATCTGCGATACCAAGCGAACAGATCTCTGCTTAGCCGGCGAGTTTCACATCTTCGTGGAAACGGTTGCCGGCCGGCGTGGCCGTGACGAATCCGGCGCGGATCACGAAGTCGCCGAAGCGTTCGCCCTCGTTCCGCTCGTTCGCGTACTGCACGATCAGCGGATCGAGCAGCTTGAGGATCTTCGCGTTGTCGACGTCCTGAGCATAGAGCTTGTTGAGCCGCGTGCCGTCGAACGCGGCGCCGAGATAAAGGTTGTAGAGGCCAGGCCCGCGGCCGACGAGACCGACCTCGGCAAGATAAGGCCTTGAGCAGCCGTTGGGGCAGCCGGTCATGCGCATGACGATGTCGGCGTCACGCAGGCCCGCCTTGTCGAGCACGTCCTCGAGCGCCGTAATGAGATCAGGGAGATACCGCTCGGATTCGGCAAGGGCGAGGCCGCAGGTCGGCAGGGCGACGCACGCCATGCTGTTGCGACGCAAGCCGGAGGACGCCGTGATGCTCACGCCGTGCGCCTTGAGGATCGCCTCGATCTGCGGTCGCGCCTCGGCGGTGATGTTGGCGAGGATCAGGTTCTGGTTGGAGGTCAGGACGAACTCGCACGCACGCGTCTCGGCGATCTCGCGCACGGCCGAACGCAGGGCGTGGCCAGTCTGGTCCTTGACGCGGCCATTCTCGATGAAAAGCGTCAGGTGCCACTTCTTGTCCGCACCCTGGCGCCAGCCGATCACGTCGCCCGTCGATTGGAACGCAAAGGACTTGGGCTTTCCGAGCTTGTGGCCGAGCCGCTGCTCGAGCTCGGCGCGGAAGGCGTCGATCCCGCGGTCCTCGATCGTGTACTTGAGGCGCGCGCGCTTGCGAAGCTCCCGGTTGCCCCAGTCGCGCTGCACGGTGACGACCTTCTCGGCGACATCGACCGCCTGCTCGGGCGTGCAGAAGCCGAGGATGTCGGCCGTGCGCGGGAAGGTGTCGGTCTCGCCGTGGTTCATGCCCATGCCGCCGCCGACGGTGACGTTGTAGCCGACCACCTCGCTCTTCTCGACGATCGCGATGAAGCCGAGGTCCTGGGCGAAGATGTCGACAACGTTGTCGGGCAGCACGGCCACGACCGTCTTGAACTTCCGCGGCAGGTAGTGGACGCCGTAGATCGGCTCCTCGTTTTCTGCCGCCTCCCCGCTCTTGTCCTCGGCCTTCTCGCCGTCGAGCCAGATCTCGTGATAGGCGCCGGTCTTCGGTAGCAGACGAGCGCTGATCTTGCAGGCGAGGTCATAGGCCTCCTTGTGTGCCTTCGAGAGATAAGGATTGGCTGCCGACATCACGTTGCGGTTGACGTCGCCGCAAGCGGCCAAAGTGTCGAGGCATGCCGCATTGATGGCCTGCATTGTCCGCTTCATGTTTGACTTGATGACCCCGTGGAACTGGAAGGTCGCGCGCGTCGTGAGCCGCAGCGTACCGTTAGCGTAGGTGACAGCGATCTTGTCGAGCGCGAGCCATTGCGCCGGCGTGACGACGCCGCCGGGCACACGCAGGCGGATCATGAAGCTGTAGGCTTTCTCGAGCTTCTTCTTGGCCCGTTCGGGTCTCACGTCCCGGTCGTCCTGAAGATAGGTGCCATGGAATTTCGTGAGCTGGCCATCGTCCTCAGAGATCGCGCCGGTCGAAACATCGGCGAGCCCTTCGGCAATAGTGCCGCGCAGCTGCCGGCTTTTCTCCTTGATGATCTCGGTTCGCGAACGCTTGTCGGTCATTTGCCTTCTCCTTCGGGGTGTCCACGAAATATGGAGCCTTCGGCCCTGCTAACGCTGGTTCCGCGAACGCACTCGCCGAGGCTCACGCGTTCGGGGATGACGTCACACGCTAGTGTCAATACACGTCGCGCTGGTAGCGGCCGGCCTTCGTCAGCTCCTTGAGCTTGGCGCGGCCAGCCTCCTCGTCGCCGTTCACAGGCTCGCCCAGGATCTTCACCAGCATCTGGTCGACATCGCGCGCCATGCCCTTCTCGTCGCCGCAGACGTACAGGTGCGCGCCGTCCTCGATCCACTTCCGAACCTCGGCGCGGCGCGGCCAGAGACGATGCTGGACGTCCGGCTGGTCGCGTGAGAAGGCGACGTCGATGCGGGTGAGCGCTCCGCTCGCCAAGTGATCCTGCCACTCGAGCTGGTAGAGGAAATCAAACGTGTAGTTGCGCTCACCGAAGAACAGCCAACTCGGACCCTTGGCCCCGGTCTCGACCCGCTCCTCGACAAAAGCGCCATAGGGTGCGACGCCCGTGCCCGCACCGATCATGATGATCGGGCGCGCGCCGTCCACCGGCAGGCGGAAATGGCGGTTCGGCTTCACATAGATCTTGGCCGCATCACCAATGCGGCGCCGGTCTGCGAGATAGCTCGAGGCTACGCCCTTGCGCACCTTGCCGTACGAGTCCCACCGCACCGCGCCGACGAGAAGATGCGCCTCGCCAGGGTGCGCCTTCTGGCTTGATGCGACCGAGTAGAGCCGGCCCGGCAGCGGCCTCAGGAGGCCGAAGAGCTGGTCCGCTGACAGCTTCTCGGGAAACGACTGGAAGAGATCGACAAGCTGGCGGTCGGGCGCGAACTTGGCGAACGCCGCCTGCTCCTTGAGCTTGGCCACGTCGGCGCGGCCCGTCAGTTTTGCATACGCCTCGACCAGCGGCCGCGACAGCGTCGTAACGTCGTAGCTCTGGCGCAGCTTCTGCAAAACCACGGCATCCGAACCGAGCCCTGCGGCCGCGGCGACCTCGCCGGCGAGGTCGGGATCGTTCTCAGGCACAATGCCGACGGCGTCACCCGGCACATAGGTGAAGCCAGGAGCATCGGAGGCGAGCTCGACGTGCCACGTCTCGCGCGTCGAGCCGGTGCCATTGAGGTTGATCAACGCCGTGATCTCGGCTTCGAGCGGGGTCTCCGCGGTGTAGAGCGGAGCATCCTCGTCCGCCGCTTGCGCCGAGCTATGGAGGTCGGCATGCACGACCGTCGACGACGGCGCATCGGTCGGCGCGAGCTTGGCGAGCGCGCCCTGCGTCCACTCGACTGCCTGCTTCGCGAAGTCGAGATCGAGATCGATGCGGTCGGCCGCGCGGGTTGCGCCCAGCGCCTCGAGGCGCGCATCGATCGCCTTGCCGGTGGCGCAGAATTGCGCATAGGACGTGTCGCCCAGCGCGAGCACCGCGAACCGGACGCCATCGAGCCGCGGCGCGCCGTCGCTCATCAGAGCATGATAGAAGTCGGCCGCGCGGCTCGGCGGATCGCCCTCGCCCCACGTCGACGCGTAGACGACGAGGTTCTTCGCCTTGGCGAGGAGTCCCATGTCGGCGTCCGCAATGTCGACGACGCGTGCATCGAGGCCATGCTTCTGTGCGGCCTTCTTCGCCTTTATGGCGAGGCCTTCGGCGTTGCCACTCTCGCTGGCATAGAGGACGGTCAGAGGCACCCGCGGCCGGGCCGCCTGACCGCCCTGCGCCACCTCGAAGCCCGCGAAAAAGCCAGCGAGCCAGCTCCGCTGCAGCGGCGTCGTTCGCGACACGACCTTGTTCAAAACGTTAATCTCCTCCGGAGAGAACGGGCGTTCTTGGGGAGTAGCGGTACGGCGGTCAGAAATGCCTCCTTTAACTGAAACACCACCGGTCTTGCACTAGGCTCAGGCACCTTCCGCCACCAGTGCCTGCGCTGCCGCGTTCACTGCGGCAGCGATGCGACCCACGTCCCGCAGTTGCACCACGCTCATGCCGATCTCCTTGAGCGTCTTGTAATGCGACGCGACGCAGAAATGGCACTTGCCGACGATGCTGGCCGCGAGCGCGAACAGTTCGAAGCGGCGCTTGTCGACGCCGCCATGCGTGGCGTACGCGTTCATCCGCAACTCGGCGCGCTGCGTCTTCAGGTCGGCGTCGTCCGCCATCTCGACATACGGATACCAAACGTTGTTCATGCCCATGAGCGCCGCGGCGGTGAGCGCGGCGTTCGCATCCGTGTCGGAGAGCTGCCCCGAGCCGCGAATCGCATCGATGATGGATTTCGACTTGGCGGCAAAGGCTGCCGCCAGCGCCGCACCCAGCGCGTCGGCCGGGTCGAGGCTCGAGCGGCCGATCGTCGCGTCGAGGTTGAGTCGGATGTCCTTGGCGTAATCGGGAATCCGCTCTTTGAGTGCATTCAGAAAATCCATGGCGCTTCCTATTTGTCTGGGGTGGAGGTGGGACGGGAGCCCGTGCACACGGGCTCCCGTCCCCTCGACCGAATTGTGGATGGGTTACAGCGTGGCGCCGCCAACTGCGCGGTTGCACGGGCACAGCTCGTCGGTCTGCAGGCCGTCGAGCAGGCGCAGCACTTCATCGGGATTGCGGCCGACGTTGAGGTTGTTCACCGACACGTGCTGGATCACGTTGTCCGGATCGACGATGAAAGTCGCGCGCAACGCCACGCCGGCGGTTTTCTCACGAATGCCGAGCTGATCGACCAGCACGCCGGTGGTGTCGGCGAACTGCCAGTGGTTGAGGCGGCTGAGGTCCTTGTGGTCGCGCCGCCAGCCGAGCTTGCAAAACTCGTTATCGGTCGAGCCGGACAGCAGCACCGCATCGCGGTCCTCGAAATCCTTTGCCAGTTTGGCGAAGCCGGTTATTTCGGTCGGACACACGAACGTGAAGTCCTTCGGGTAGGTGTAGATGATTTTCCACTTGCCCGGGAACGACTGCTCGGTGATCGTCTCGAACGCCGATTGGCCGTTTTCCTCGTGCTCGTTGAAGCCGGGCTTCACCCCGGTCACGCTGAACGCTTCGATTTTGTCGCCTACGGTTTTCATGCTGTAAATCCTCTGAGTGATATGGATAGTTGAGGGTCACCTTGGGCCGGGAGAAGTAGCGCCGCGCGCGCGGCCCGTAGACGGGCGAAATCTTCGCCAGCGTGATAAGAGGAACGCGTCAGAGGCGAGGCCGAGACCATGAGGAAGCCCTTGGCATAGGCCATGGACTCAAAGCGCTTGAACTCCTCCGGCGTGACGAAACGATCGACGACATGATGCTTGGGCGTCGGCCGTAGATACTGGCCGATGGTCAGGAAATCGACATCGGCCGCGCGCAGGTCGTCCATGACCTGGAGGACCTCGACCCCGCTTTCTCCCAGGCCGACCATGATGCCGGACTTGGTGAACATCGCGGGATCCAATTGCTTGACCCGGTCGAGCAGGCGCAAGGAATTGAAATAGCGCGCGCCCGGCCGCACCGAGGCATAGAGCCGCGGCACGGTCTCCAGGTTGTGATTGAAGACATCCGGCTTGGCCGCAACGACGGTCTCTGCCGCGCCGTCCTTGCGCAGGAAGTCCGGGGTCAGCACCTCGATGGTCGTGTCCGGCGTCGCTTCGCGGATGGCTTGAATCACCGCCGCGAAATGCCCCGCCCCACCATCGGCCAGATCGTCCCGATCGACCGACGTAATCACGACATGCGCAAGCCCGAGGCGGGCCACGGCGGTGCCGACATTGGTCGGCTCAAAGGGGTCGAGCGCGCCCGGCTTCCCGGTCGCCACATTGCAAAAGGTGCAGGCCCGTGTGCAGAGCGCGCCCATGATCATTATGGTGGCGTGCTTCTTGGACCAGCATTCCCCGATGTTGGGACAGGCCGCTTCCTCGCACACCGTGCGGAGATTGTTTTCGCGGATGATCTTGCGCGTCTCGTGGTAGGTGGCCGAGGTCGGCGCCTTGACCCGGATCCAGGCAGGCTTGCGCTGAATCGGATTGTCCGGCTTGTGCGCCTTTTCCGGGTGACGGGGGCGGCTATCAGTCTTTAATGTCATTGAAAAGTCCTATCACTTCTGTTGCCCATGTCGAGATAGATATGCGGGTGGTCTGCGGCGGCCCCTCCCAGCACGTCGCAGGTTGTTCAAGCCGCTCTTTGTCCGTCCGGCGGGCGAGCATCGTCGTCGTCTCGACGGCCCAGCCGGTCGGGTTCGAGGGTGGTGCGCATGCCGGTGATGAGGCGGGCACCGCGCTCGAAGCTGACATAGGACCAGAGCCACTGCGTCATGACGATCAGCCGGTTGCGCAGGCTGATCAGGAAGTAGATGTGGGCGATGCCCCAGATCCACCACGTCCCTTGAGCCGCAGGCGGCCGAACGCGATGACGGCGGTCTTGCGGCCGACCGTGGCGAGCAGGCCTTGGTCCCGATAGTGGAAGGGTGGCGGCCCGGCCTTGCCGGTGAGGCGCGCCTGGATGGCTTCGGCCACGTAGGCGCCCTGCTGCTTGGCGACCGGGGCGATGCCGGGGAGTGGCTTGCCGGCAACGTCATGGGCGAGCGCCGTGTCGCCGATAACGAAAACATTGTCCATGCCGGGCGGCCGCAAATCGTATCCGACCAACACACGGCCACAGCGATCGCCCGCCACGGCGAGCCAATCGGCAGCCGGCGAAGCGTCCGAGCCGCGCCGCGCAGTCGAAGAAGCCCGGCGCCGGCAAGCCGCCGCGCGCCTTGCTGATGACCATGGCCGCGATGAAGGGGCGGTCGGCCGCCGCCTCCTCGGCCATGATCTGCTCCAACGCCTCCGTGACTTGATGAATGGTGTTCGGGGGTGAGAGCAGCAGCCCTTTGGCCGCCTCCAGATAGGTGATCGGCAAGCGCAGTGTGGCGAGCGTTTCAGGTGTGTTGTCCTCAACGGTCGTCGTCGCGGCGGGATCCCAAGCTGTGACAGTCATCACGCGGTCCTGACGAGGTCGAGCAGACTTGGGTGATCGGTATTGGCCGGCGGGGCTTTGGCGGCGGGCGCGATGCTCTCGACCAGCATGAAGGACAGCCGATCGTGCAATGTGCCGTCTGGATCGACCACCACGGTCCAGGCTCGCGTGCGATACCTGAACGTAATGCGTGTGCGTCCGGCGTCCTCGTTGATGCCTGTCTCGGCGACGCTGGAGACGATGCCCTTGCGCATCTCGGCCTTCAGCGCTTCGGCCGACAGGCCGAGCTTGGGCGCGAGCAGCTCGGCATCGATGGTGATCTCGCCGTCTGCGATAGCGATCGCTGATGCGGGAACAGGACTCATCGCGGCGCGGCTCCGGTGACAGGGCCCTTCACCGTCATGGGCTTACCCGGGACGAAGTTGATGCAGACCTCCTCGAGCTCTTCCAGAAGCAGCGGCTCGCTCGCGAACCCGCACGCATAGGGCGCCTGTCCCTCCCGGCTGCAGCCGTCGCCTTCCAGATGCTTACACGACGCGCAGGTGCCGAAGGGAGGTTTGCCTCTCTCCCACGCCACCTGGCCGAGCATGCGCTGCAAGGCGTTGGCGAAGTGGCCGCGGACGCCTGGGGGTAGGGCGTCCGCGGCACGGACCAGGGCTTCGAAGAGGTCGTTCACAAGAATGGCCCTGGCTTTGTCGGTCAGAACGAGCCGGACACTGCGCCTGTCGGCCTCTGACCGCATGCGCGTCAGATAGCCTTGGGTTTCGAGGTTTTTGATCGTCTGCGACGCCGTGCCCCGGGTTGTGCCATGGAACGCGGCGAAGGCGGACGGCGTTCGCGAGAAGCGGTTGGCCCGCGCGAAGTATCTGAGCACAGCCCACTGGGCTGCCGTCAGCCCCTCCACGAGCCCCTCGCCGGACGCTATGTGCCCCAAGTGCAAGACCAGCTCCGCGATGGCGCGACTGTCCATTTTCAGCTCCTTGGTCATGCGCAAATAGTAGCGTTTATATATTATATGACAACAGCATAGTTTTGAATCGATACTGATTTAGTGATGTTTAGATATTCAATGGCCCGACACGGGGCGGCGGTAGAAACGAGATGCAAATCGAGACGCGCATCAGTAGCAGCGCCTATATGGGCGTCGCGACCCTGATGCGCGTGGCATCGTCACACAATGAGTAAATGGATAGAAGGCAAAGTCGTCAACAAAAAGCTTTGGACCAAAGAACTTTATTCGCTGCAAATCGATGCGAATCTCGAACCGTTCCGCGCCGGGCAATTCGGGCGGCTTGCGCTCGAAATCAATGGCGACATAGTGGGGCGGTCTTATTCCTTCGTGAATGCGCCGGGCGAGCGACCCTACGAATTCTATTCGATCATCGTGCCGGAAGGCCCGCTTTCTCCGCGCCTGCATGATCTCAATCCAGGCGACAAGGTGCTGCTCGCGCCCAAGGGAGCCGGCTTTTTCACGCTCGCCGACGCGCCGCAAAACGAGCACCTATGGTTACTTTCAACGGGGACCGCGCTGGGGCCGTTTCTTTCCATCTGCAAGACCGAGGAACCATGGCGTCGTTTCAAGAAAATTGTGCTTGTGCACGCCGTGCGCCATGGCCATGAACTGACCTATCAAGAGACCATAGAGCTTTTGAAGCAGCGCCATCCCGATCAATTTCAATTTATTCCTTTCATCAGCCGCGAGGACACGGCATTCGCCATCAAGGGCCGCGTTCCCGCAGCGATCCAGGACGGACGGCTAGAAGCGCGCGCCGGCATCGCAATCTCGTCCGAACATTCGCAAGTGATGATTTGCGGCAATCCCGACATGGTGAAAGATACGCGCGCCGTGTTGGAGGGCCGCGGCCTTAAGCTCAATAAGCGCAAGGAGCCGGGGCAAATTTCCGTTGAGAATTATTGGTAAACGAGCGCTCGTACCAGTGGCGGAATTCTGTTCTTCTATACTTGAATGATGAGCCCAGCGAACAAAGTCGTTTCAATTTTCTGGTCGCGCTGCAATTCGCGCTCATCGGTGCTCTTCTCTCGCTGAGCGGTGCGGTGGGTGTCCGGTTCGCAGTCGCGGGTTCGCGCGTGCCGGAACCCGGCTCGCGCTACAACAACTGATCAAAAGAGCATACGAAGGAATCCTACGAAGCCGCGGCGCGCATGGGTGCCGGAATTCTTGAGTGTGACGTGACCTTCACCAAGGATTTGGAGCTCGTATGCCGCCACTCGCAGTGCGACCTCCACACCACCACCAACATCCTCACCACGCCGCTGGCCGCAAAGTGCTCCGTGCCCTTCAGCCCGCTATGAAACCCTTCCCGGTTTCGATCCTAACGTTCCCTCGACGTGGGCGCCTGGTATGGATCATCGCCCGATGGCGTGAAGATCATCGCGCCGCCCATGTGGGCGCTCCTAACCGTCGAGGATGGCAAAATCGTGCCTTCGAAGTACGCTTATGGCGGCCAAGGCCGCTGGCCTCGACATCATTACCTGGACCATTGAGCGCTCAGGGCGCATCGTCGAGGACGTGTTGATCGGCAGCGACACCTTCTACTATCAGTCGACGCTCGATGCGATCAGCAACGACGGCGATATCCTGGTTACCCTCGATGTGCTCGTTCGCGAAGGACGTAGGCATTCTGGGCATTTTCTCCGACTGGCCCGCCACAGTGAGCTACTACGCTAATTGTATGCATCTCTAACTCTGGCCAGAAGAGGCGAACGGGCAACTACCGGAGGGTTGCCCTGTCCGCCAGGCACATGGTCGACGGGCAAAGAGTACGTGAGGGAATAATACCTTTATCAATGAGGACTCGTAGAAGGTTTCTGCAGTTTGTCGGCCTTGGTGCCAGTGCCATTGCCGTCTCGTGCATGTCCAGATCCACGGAGAGTCTGTTTGCGCCGGCCTCGCCACCGCACCCCATAGTTCGACAGGAAGCCCATAAGCTCCCGGCGATTATAGCTCCATCTCTTACGCGGAGCATACCTGTCAACGTGGATTGATACGGACGAATCAATCCACGAGAACCCCTTGTTTTTTCCATGTACTGAACGCTACTCACTGCGCGTCTGTTCGTTGCTATCCCCTTGACGGCTGCCGAAACAGGAATAGCTCAGTCGCTCGCCATGCTCACGATCATAACCCCCAAGGCTGGAAGGAGTGCCAGCCGTTTACCCATTCATTGGTTGGCTGTTCGGCCTGTTCTTTGGTCGGGTGACGCTCGGGCGGTACCGGACCGGCGAGCTTCGGCGCAATCGCGCTTCCACCTCGTCATTCGACCGGCGCAACGACATGCAAAATAACGGATCTTTGGACATCAAGCCGCTCAAAGCGCGTATGTGTGCCCGCTGCTTGCTCACGAGCTTACTGATCAAGGACGTCAAGGTCCGTGACATAGCCGCGTCTTGGAGCATATGCTCATAGTTTTCGAGACTAGACTCCTCACCCTGCTTTAGAACTTTTAACCCGGCTTTATCGCTAAACACATGGGCATCGTGAAACAGTCCACCGGCCAGCGTGCCCAAATCGGACCACTTACCTCGTGGCTCTAACTCGTCGGCCGCCGGAATAACGTCCAGCCGCCGGATCTTGGTTCCGAGCAGCGAAGCGGCTTGTACATGATCGACGAGTATGTGGAATAATTCGTCAACTTCCGGATCACCCTCACCAAGCTTCCATTCTTTGGCTCCCAGGGTTTCTTCATATGCCTCAATCGCTGATAGCTCGTTTCTCCAAAGGGAATTAATCTCTTCCCGATTCATGATGACCTCCGAACCTGCTTTTTGATAGCAGGGGTTTGGGAACTTTGATCTTTTCGGTCGGCAACAGCTGTGCCATGACTAGTTAGGTCTAGCGATGGTCATTCATTTTCAGTGAGATAAGGTATCGCGCTTGAGTGTA
>Ga0136613_10001450_pt1 | contig 12263 bp, 17 predicted proteins | sample AntDrymUQ2722106_2_FD_106649 | JGI IMG/M metagenome (GOLD analysis project Ga0136613, IMG submission 106649) | Polar desert sand microbial communities from Dry Valleys, Antarctica - metaG UQ272 (21.06) | ecosystem: Environmental > Terrestrial > Soil > Desert | place: Antarctica: Dry Valley... | reverse complement strand
GCTGCACGACGGCGAGCACGTCGTCTCCGGGAGCGACGTTGTAGCGCCGCCGTACCTCCACGCTCTCACCGAGAGCGAAGCGTGTGCGAAGCTGACCCGGGTCGGGCGTCGCGAGCGTGTAGCGCCCGCACATCAGCGGCCCACTTCAGCTCTGCCGTGCGGAGCGCGCCTTGGCCTGCGCGGCCTTCTGCCTGCGCTTTCCCACGACGCCGAGCACGGCGAGCGCGACGATCACGACCACGACGGCGAGCAGCGCCGTGCCCCACACCGAGGCCCCACCGAGCGGCAGCGCGATCAGCGTCGCGATGCCGTAGCCGAGCCCCAGCAGCACGATCACGATCGCCATCAGGATCAGGCCGCCGCGGGCCTTCGTGAGCAAGCTCGCGCCGGGCTGGGGAGCGATCAGGCCCATCAGGCGCAGCACGAACAGCTGGCGGCTGGAGGGCGCCTGCTGACCGAGCTTCTCGACCGCCGCCTTAAGGTCGTTTGGGCGGCGCTCGGCGAGCGCCAGCGACGCCTCCGCCATGCGCCGCAGCTGCATGCGCTCCTGCGGCCGGGCGGCGGCGATCGCCTTGCGGAAGTGCTCGCGCGCGCGCTCGGCGTCGTACTTCTCAGACGCCCGCGCACCGAGGATCGCCTGCGCTGCGGCGCGGTACTTCGTCTCGCCCAGCAGCTCGTCGTCGGACTTGAGCTCCATCTGCGCCATCGCCGCGAGCGCGCTCTTCTGCTCCACCCGCACTTGTCGCTGCTTGGCCATGGCGGCGAAGCATAGATGCCGTGCTCACGCGTTCATGCGAGGCGCGTAATCTGATGCCGTGCGACGCCTCGCCGCCCTGATCGTGGTCCTCGCGCTGGGCCTTGCGCTCTGTGCCCCCGCCGTTGCGCAGCTCGGTCCGCTGCCGCCCGCGAAGCCACCGGCCCCGGCACCCGCTCCGGCACCGGCGACGACCAAGGACGAGGGCCTGTCGACGCTCCAGCAGCTGCTCATCTTCGGCGCCGCGGCGGCCCTGATCGGCGCCATCGCATGGGTGATCGTGCGCGACGCGAAGCGCTCGGCGCCGGTGCAGCAGCGCTCGCGGTCCGCCGATCCCAAGCCGTCCGCGCGCGAGCGCGAGCGCGAGCAGCGCCAGCGGCGCGACAAGGCCAAGGCGGCCAAGCAGCAGCGCAAGCGCAACCGCCCGCGCTGACCCTGCTTCTGACGCGCCGTATGGTGCAGGGCGTGTTTCTCGCGCGGACGCAACCGGGTAGGCGCGGCTGAGCATGGAGCTTGATCTCGACAACCCGCCAGAGGCGCTCGCCACGCTGCTTGAGCGCGGCGAGGAGCAGGGCTGCGTGAACCTCTCCGAGCTCGACGCGCTCGCGCGCCGGCTCGAGGTCGACGACGACGATCTGCCCGCGCTGCACGAGGCAGTCGAGGCGCGGGGCCTCGACGTCAGCGACGACTGCGGGCGCGCCGGCGTGCCGGCGACCGACTACGCCAACAGCGGGCTGGCGTCCGCGACCAGCGATGCACTGGGCCTGTTTCTCAACGAGATCCGCCGCCATCCGCTGCTTACGGCGGCCGAGGAGGTCGAGCTCTCCAAGCGCATCGAGCAGGGCGACGCCGCCGCCAAGGAGCGCATGATCAACTCCAACCTCGCGCTCGTCGTGTCGATCGCCAAGAAGTACCCGCAGAACGAGCTGCCGCTGCTGGACCTCATTCAGGAGGGCATCTTCGGCCTTATCCGCGCAAGCGAGAAGTTCGACTGGCGCCGCGGCTTCAAGTTCTCGACCTACGCGACATACTGGATCCGCCAGGCGATTGCACGCGGGATCGAGAACAAGTCGCGCACGATCCGCGTGCCGACGAACATCGCCCAGCGCGAGCGCAAGATCCAGCGTGCGAGGCGCGCGCTGAGCACGAAGCTCGCGCGCGACCCGACCGACGAGGAGATCGCCGAGGAGACCGAGCTCGAGCTCGCCCAGGTGCGGGCGATGGGCGACATCGCGCGCACGGTGACGAGCCTCGACCGGCCGATCGGCGAGGACGGCGAGACGGCGATGGGCGAGCTCATCGGCGACGATCGCGCCGGCCCGGCCGAGGAGGTGGAGGTCGCCCTGCGCGACAGCGCACTGCTGCGCGCCGTCGCCGATCTGCCCGCCGAAGAGCGCCAGGTCGTCGAGCTGCGTTACGGGGTCGACGGCGCCGACGGTCCGTTCGGACTGCGCGAGGCGAGCCGCCGGCTGGGCAAGACGCAGCCCGAGACGCGCGAGCTCGAGCAGCGGGCGCTGCAGCGGCTCGCGGGGCTGCGCGAGCTCGAGGCACTACGCGAGGCGGCGTAGCACAACCGCCGCCCCGCGCGCGTCCACGAGCCTACCCACCGCGCGCGCTCACGACGCGTTCACTTCGAGACCGTGACCGAACCCCGCATCGTGGCGTGAAATTCGCAGAAGTACGAGTAGGTTCCGGCCGCGGAGAACGTCACGGAGCCGCGTGCGTCGCCCTTGATCGTGCCGCTGTCAAACGCGCGCCGCTCAGCCTTGTCGGTGACCGTGTGCGGCGCGTCGTCCTCGTTGACGACCGACACCTTCCGTCCCACTCGCACGGCCGCCGGCTCGGGCTTGTAGAGGTACTCGGAGATGCGGATCGTCTCGGTCGGCTTGGGATCCCCGGACGCGCCGCCGCCCGAGCCGCCTGAGGCGTCTTCGCCGCCGCACCCGGACAGCAGGACCGCCGCCAGCGCGAACGCGAGAATCGCTTTGCTCATGCACTCTTGAGCGTAGTCGGAGCCGCTGCGGATCACTCGCTCCCGCGAGATGGTTAGAGGCACACAATGAAACGGCGCGCTTTCATGCAGTGATCCCATGCGCGATGCTAGGGCCGTGAGCCGGCACGCGCTCGTCCCCCTCGTTGCGCTGGCGTCCGTGCTGTGCGGTTGTACACGGACGATCGACAGTGACAAGGCCGAGGAGACGATCCTTACGGGCACGGCAGAGCGCACGGGCTCGAAGATCGCCAGCGTCGACTGTCCCAGTGACCAGATGGCGAAGAAGGGCAACACGTTCACGTGCCGCGTCGTGGCCGCCGACGGAACTCGCGGCGACGTGCTCGCGACGGTCACGGCCGGCACGGGCGAGGTCACGTTCCGGGTGCGGTTTCGCAATACCCAGGCGACCGAGCGATCGATGGCCGACGAGCTCACGCACCGCCGCGGCCGTCGTGTGAGCGTCGACTGCCCGGACATCATCGCCAGGCGCAAGGGCGTCGTCTTCACATGTACGACCGCTTCGGGCAAGTCCCGCGGGCGCGTGCGCGCGAGGCAGACCGACAACGACGCCAATGTTGACTACCGCCAGCTCAAGGGCAAGTAGTGGCGCTGGAGACCGTGCGCGCAGCGCTGATCGCAGCAGCCCTGCTCGCCCTCACGGGCTGCGGTGACTCGAGCTCCGGAGAGTCGGGCTCGCGGGGCACCGCGACGAGCACCGCCGGCAGCGCCCTGGCACGCGACGTGCGCCAAGCCGAGCTCACCACGCGGGCGACGCCACGCGACGCCGATGCGCTCGCGCGCCTCATCCGCCTGCGCTTCCAGGCTGCGAGCGCGGGCGACAACTACTCCGCCAACACCTTCAGCACCGCCGGCAAGGCCGAATTGCGCAGGGCCGCGGCTGACTGGAGCCGCTACCTCGCGCTCGATCCGCGCAAACCGGACGTCCAGCTCGCATCCCTGATGGTGCAGGTATTCGGCGTCAACGCCCTCGACGACCCGCGCCGAGCGGTGGGCGCGCAGAAGATCGTCATCGCGCAGCGCCAGCTACCTGAGGCGAGCCTCTACGGGCAGCTCGCCCTGCTGCACTACCAGGCGAAGCAGACAGCCGCGGGAGATCGGGCCGCCGCGCGCGCCGTTGCGCTCAGCCCGCCGGGGCAGCGCGCGCCGCTGCGCCGGCAGCTGGGCCAGCTCAGGTCGCCGCCGGCGTCGTAGGGCCCGTAGCACGCGAGCCGCGTACGAGCAGCCACGTCAGCCACAGGCCGAGCGCGAACAGCGGCAGGCCCATCGCCGTACGCGCGACGCCGAGCGCAACCACCGCCCCCGCGAGGTACAGCGGGAGCTGTACGAGCAGGCGCAGCGCGAACAGGCCGGCCCACAGCCAGGTCGCGCGGGTGAACGCCCGCACGCGCACCGGATCGGCGCGCCAGCCGCCGGCTGCGCCGTCGAACTGGCCGACGATGACCCCCACGAGCGGGCGCCGAATCGCGACCGAGACGACGAACGCCGTCACATTGACCGCATTGAGCAGCAATCCGGGCAGAAAGAAGTTCTCCGCGCGCCCGCTGACGCGGGCGATGAAGGCCGCGAACGCGACGCCCACGAGACCGAACAGCGCGTGGCGCGGAGACTCGCGCCGCACGAGGCGCACGACCGTCAGGACGAACGCGAGCCCGACGGCGACGCCGGCCGCGATGTCGATGTCCGAGCCCGAGATGGTGTAGGCCACCACGAACGCGACTCCCGGCGTCACCGTCTCGGCCATGCCGACCGGCCCGCCGACGGCCTCGGCGAGGTTGGGCGGCTCCTCGCCCTCGATCTTCACCCTGTTGGGCACACCACGATGATGGCGCACCGCCCAGCTCGCCGTTTCGTCCGCAGCGCCGGCCCGTCGCGCTTGCAATGATGAACCCATGCCAAAAACGAGGATCGACGAGGCCGACGCGCTGACCGTCGCGGCCGTCATGCACGCCAAGTTCACGACGCTGCCGGCAACCGCGACGATCCGCGACGTGCGCGACTGGTTCGCGGCGAGCACGAGCCGCCGCCAGGCGTTCGTCGCCGACGCCGGGCGCTACGTGGGCTCGCTGACGCCGGCGCAGGTGGCGGGCGATGTGGACCCGGGCCGACCGGCGGTCGAGGTCGTGCAGGAGGGCCCCACCGTCTCGCCGGACGCGCCGGCGACGTCCGGCCGCGATCTCGCGCTGCTGACCGACACGCGCCGCGTGCCCGTCGTCGACCGCGACGGGCGCCTGCTTGGCGTCGTCGCCGTGACCGGCGACCTGCAGTCGTTCTGCGGGACCGGCTAGCAACAAGCTGTCGGCGCCTCCGCCCGATCCGTCTGGGACGATCGTCTCCTGATGCGCGCTCGTGCGACCCTCAGCGCGGCTGTGCTCCTGCTGCTCGCGCTACCGGTCCGGGCCCAGGCACAGGTCGATGCCTACACGCCCTGCCCATTGGTCGGCGGCGCGATCGTCTTCGAGGTGTCCGGCACGACGTGCGAGGACGTTACGCCGGTCGTCAGCGCGCTACTCGCCCAGGCGCCGGACGCAGCGGTGTCCGTGCTGGCCGGCGCCGGCTGGTCCGCGCTGCGCGCGCGCCGCGCCGCGGCCGACGGCCAGCACGACCTGATCGCCATCCGTGGCCTCGCCACCCTGCGCCTGCGGCGCTCGGGGGCGGCGCCCGATCTCGACGGCTGGCAGGCCGGCCGCGAGCTGCTGTTCGCGCGCAAGCGGCTGGTCGGCGGGCGGCCTGCGCCGAACGGCTCGGCGCTGTGCACGTCTGCGTTCCTCGTGCGCCTGAGCAGCGGCCGCCTCGGTGGGCTGAGCGCCGCTCACTGCGGCGGGCTGCGCAAGGACCGCACGGTGCATCGTCGCTACGCCGCGTTGCGGCGGCCTCCGGCGCCGGGCATCGTGCTCGGGCGCGTGCAGAGGATCCTGACGCGCTCCAGGCGACTCGACGCGCTCGTGCTGCCCATCACGCAGGGAGCGAACCGGCCGGCCTTGCCCGTGATCAATCGCGGAATCGGCCGCCCGCCGTGGCGCGTGGTCGGAACGGCGCAGACGCGTTCGGGACGTACGGTCTGCATGACCGGCCGCACGAGCGGGATCGACGAGTGCGGTCGCCTGCGCGGCCGCGGGGTCCATCGGCTCGTGAGCAGATGGGCGCACGTGACCGTGCACTGCACGCAGATCGAGGCGGCCCAAGGCGACAGCGGCGGACCCGTCTACACGGCGCCCGCGGCTGACGGCACCGTGCGGGCGGTCGGGATCGTGGCGCTGATCGCGCCGATCCTCGGCAACATCATGTGCTTCACGCCCATCGACCCGGTGCTCAAGCGCCTGGGCGCCAAGATCGTGCCGGCGTCCCCCTGACCTGACCGCGCGTTCGCCGCGACCGCTTCCGGGGTATTCGCGGTCCGTGTCCGTTCTCCCGCAGGCGCGTGGCGAGATCGGCGAGCATCTGCTCGGCGCGCTCGCAGCACCCGTACAGACGCTCGCTGCGCTCGACTTCGCGGCGCCGCATGACCCGCTCGCCGACGATGACCTGCAGCTCGCGCTGTATCTCTGCTACGAGCTTCACTACCGCGGGTTGCCCGGCGTCGCCGCCGAGTGGGAGTGGGAACCGAGCCTGCTGGCGCTACGGCGCGAGCTCGAGGCATGCTTCGAGGCCGCTCTGCATGCGGCCGTGCCCGAGCTCGAGGGGCCGGCCGCGCCGGAGGAGATGGATCTCGCCCTGCGCGCGATCGCCGAGGCCGACGACGCGCCATCGCTATCGCGCTTCATAGAGCGCCACGCGACGCTCGACCACGTACTCGAGTTCGTCGCCCACCGTTCGGCCTACCAGCTCAAGGAGGCGGACCCGCACTCGTGGGCGCTGCCGCGCCTGCACGGTGCGCCGAAGGCGGCGCTCGTCCAGATCCAGGCTGACGAGTACGGCGGCGGCCGCGCCGAGCGCGTGCACGCCCAGCTGTTCGCCGACGCGATGGACGAGCTCGGCCTCGATGCCGGCTACGGGGCTTATCTCGACCTGCTGCCCGCAGTGACGCTCGCGACGGTCAACCTCATGTCGCTGTTGGGGCTGCACCGCAACCATCTCGGGGCGATCATCGGTCATCTCGCATTGTTCGAGATGACGTCGTCGGTGCCCAACGCGCGTTACGCCCGGGGACTGCGGCGGCTGGGCTGTGGTGCGCGCGCGACGGCCTTCTTCGACGAGCACGTCGAGGCAGACGCGATCCACGAGAACGTGGCAGCGGTCGACCTGGCAGGCGGCCTCGCGCGCCAGCAACCTGCGCTTGCGCGCGACATCGTGTGGGGCGCCGCCGCGCTCGTCGAGCTCGACGGTCGCTGGGCGCGCCATCTACTCGGCGCATGGGAGGCGGGGGAGAGCTCGCTGCGCGGAGCGCTGCCGGCCCAGCTCGCTGTCTGAGCCCTTAAATGGCTAGCCGGCGCGGGCAGGCTCGCGTCCGACCTCGGCCGTGCTCGGGACGCGGAAGCCGATCAGCCGGTGCGTGCCGTCACAGAACGGGCGCATGCGCGACTTGCCGCAGCGGCACAGCGCGATCGTGTCACGGCGCGACTCGATCTGGTTGCCGTCCTGGTCCTCGAGCCGGAACGGGCCCCGTACGAGCAACGGCCCGTCGCGGTAAGCCGTGATCCGCGTCTCCTCGTCGTCGGCGCTCACCGATTGCCCTCCGTCGTGCCCTGCTCGCCCGCGATCCGCTCGGCTTGCTCGCGACCGGGATGGTCTTTGGGCAGGTCGTGCGGGTTGATCTCGTCGTGCGCCTCGGGGGTATCGCCCAGCGGCGTCTCGTCGTCGGGCGTCATCGGCCCGAGCGGCTCAGCGGCCTCGTCGTCGTGTGGCGGCGCGTGCTCGCGCTCTTCGTCGTTCATGTGCACGTCCTGTTCTTCGCTTGATCGGCGATCGCTCCTGCGCCGGGACTACCCGCTGACGAAGCTGGTCAGCTCTTCTTGCCCGCCACGGCGCGCTGCAGCTGCGTCTTGCTCATCTTCGAACGGCCCTCGACGCCGAGCTGTTTGGCCTCGTTGTAGAGCTGGTCGCGCGTCGGTCCCTTCTCGCGATTGGTGCCTGAGCGCAGGCCGCCACGGCGACCGGACGAGATGTCCTGCGTCGACGTGCGCGAGCGCTCGCGCGACTCACCCGCGCGGGCGCGCTCCTTGTTGACCGTGCGCGCCGCGATCTCCTCGGCGCGGTCCTCGGAGCGCCCCTGATCGACCTGGCTGTCCTTGATGTGCTCGTACTGGCGGGCGCGCTTGCTGCCCTTCTTCACGCCGCTGGGGGGCATGACACCTCCTTCAGGGTTGGGCTCTTCCCGTCTACCCGCGGGCGGGCGTCGCCATGAGATCGCCGCCGCGGACTCAAGCGCATCTCGTCTAATCTGAACACGGATGAGCCATCTGATTGCTCGAACAGCTGCGGCTCGGGCCGATAGGGCACAGGAGGCGATCGGATCGAATCGATCGCCGTGGCTGCGGCTCACAAGCCTCGAGGGGGACGCGGCACGATGCGGACGGTGAGCACCGCTCAGTGAGGCTCCGTGGCGCGGCGGTGAGTGTGTTCGTCGTCGCGCTCGCATTCGCGCTCGCGCTTCCCGTTCAGGCCGTCGCGGGCGCACCTGCGTCGCGGCTGCTCTTCGGCGCCTACTCGCCGGTCGATCCGGACAACCGACGCACCGACACGATCGCCGCGCTCGAGGGCGCGACCGCACGGCCCGTCGACATCGTCCATTGGTATCAGCCGTGGGGCAGTCGCGACTGGATCGTCTCGGTTCAGCGCGAGCTACTCGACGCCGTGATCCGCACGGGCCGCACGCCGCTGATCACCTGGGAGCCGTGGGATCCGCGCAACAACACGCCCCACCAACCGGCGTTCAGCCTCGCGCGGGTCGCGGGCGGGGCATACGACGCCTACATCGCACAATGGGCCGACAAGCTGCGCGACGTCGGGCGACCCATCTACCTGCGCCCGATGCACGAGATGAACGGCAGCTGGTACCCGTGGGCCGGCGGGCTCAACGCCAACAGCCCCGAGCGCTACGTCGCGGCCTGGCGTCACATCGTCGACATCTTCCGCGCGCGCGGCGCCGGCAACGTGCGCTTCGTCTGGTCGCCGAACCACCTCGACGTGCTGGGCAACCACATGGAGAGCTTCTACCCCGACGCCGGCTACGTCGATGTGCTTGCCGTCGACGGCTACAACTGGGGTGCCGCGATGCCACAGAACGGTGGCTGGCAGACCTTCAGGGAGGTCTTCCAGAACGCCTATGACCGCCTCGCCAAGCTGGGCCCGCAGCCGATCTGGATCACGGAGGTCGGCTCCGCCCCCGAGGGCGGTGACAAGGCAGCGTGGGTGCGCGACATGTTCGCCAAGGCGGCGGGCATGAGCCGCCTGCGCGCGATCGTCTGGTTCAACGAGAACAAGGAGCGCGACTGGCGCGCCGGCTCGACGCCGCGGGTCGCCGCCGCGTTCCGCCCACGGGCACGACTACGCCTGCGCGCGCCGCGCAGCGTCCGCGTCGGGCAGACGGCGACCGTACGCTGGACCGTGACGGGCGCGATCAGGGTCACCTCGTGGAAGCTCTCGCACAATGGCCGCGTCGTGCGCACCGTCGCGGCGGGGGCCTTGCGCCGGTTGAGCGTCCGCGTCACACGGTCCGGGCGCGCCCATTGGCGCGTCACCGGCTACGACGCCCGCTCGAACAAGCTCGTGTCCGCGCGCAGCCGCCGCGCCACGGCGGCATTCTCAAGAGACAACGCTCCCAATCGATAGCAGCGCTGCGGATGATCAGTCGGCCGTGCTTGTCTAATCGGCCTCGGCGAGCTTGTCGGCTTCTTTCTGGTCGGCCTTGGCGTGCCCGGGCGCCGTGCCCGAGTGCCCGGGCGCCGTACCCGAGCGCCCCGGCGCCGTACCCGAGCGCCCGGGAGCCGTACCCGAGCGCCCCGGCGCCGCACCGGACGGCGCCGCAGTCGTCTGCGGCCTCGTGAGCGGTGCCGGCGTGGGGGCGCCGGGCTGGCCGGGCCCCGCCGCTGGCCTCGCGCCCGCTGGCGGCGTGGGGGCGCCGGAGTGCTCGGGCGCCGCGCCGAAGGACGGCGGACCAGTCACCTCCGGCGTCGCGCTCGCTGCGGGCTGCGGGGCGCCGGGCCGGGGAGCAGGCGCGGTGTCGCGGCCGGGGGCTCCTTCGCCCGGGCGGGGGAGGATGCGAGTCGGGGTGTGTCGCACTCGGGCTGCTGTTAACCGTGAGCGGCTGCTCGGCGTTGCTTGTTGCGTCGCGTGCGGCGCTGTCCGCCGTCGTCGTTGCCTCAGGTGGCCGCGCCGCGCTCGATGCGCTCCATCCAGTCTTCGAACGAGAGCGCGTCATGTCCGTGCGCCTCGGTGTAGTCGTCCTCCCATGCGCCGGCGCAGTTGCACACGACGCCGAAGGCGTCGTGTGCGAGGTCGCGATCCTGGAGTATCGGGCGCGATTCGAGTAGCCGCATCGACGACAGCCAACGGCGGCCGTTCGTGAAGCTGACCCTGTGGCGACGTCTCAGCTGACGTTGCTGTTCAGTCTCGCGCGGCCTTCGCCATCGGCCTATCGGCCGCCTCCGCGAAGCTCACCAGCCGCCCGCGGCGCTCGTCGTAGAGCTTGAGGCGCAGTGTGAGCACCGCCTCCCACAGGCTGAGCTGGCGGACGTCGTGGAAGACGGGGTTCTCGTCGTGGGCGCGCTGCAGGTTGTAGTTCGGGATCCGCGCGTTGAGATGGTGCACGTGGTGCAGGCCGATGTTGCCGGTGAAGAACTGCAACATCTTCGGGAGTCGCAGGTGCGAGCTGCCCTGCAGCGCCGAGGCGGCGTAGCTCCATTGCTCCTTGCGCTCCCAGTAGACGTCCTCGAACTGGTGCTGGACGTAGAACAGCCAGATGCCCACCGCGCCCGCGAGCATCGCGGGCAACAGCTGCACGAGCAGCACTGCGCGCCATCCGGCCAGGGCGCACAGGCCGACCAGGACCGCGACAAGGACGACATCGGTGACGATGATCTTGCGCCCGAAGCGCTTGCGGGCCCAGCCTGGGACCAGACGCGGCTCGATGATCAGCGCCCACAGCGGGCCGAATCCAAGCAGCACGAGCGGGTTGCGCATCAGGCGATAGGCCGCCTTCTGTGCGCGCGAGCTCGCGGCGTACTCGGCGACGGTCAGCGTGTCCACGTCGCCCATCCCGCGCCGGTCGAGGTCACCGGCGGTGGCGTGATGCACCGCGTGCTCGTGACGCCAGCTGTGAAATGGGGAGTAGACCAGCAGCCCGCACGCGACGCCAAGCCACGCGTTGGCGCGCCGCCACGGCAGAAATGAGCCGTGGGCACAATCGTGAAAGACGATGAAGGTGCGCACCAGAAACCCGGTGGCGGGGATCGCGAGCGCGACGACGAGCAGGGGCGATACGTCCAGCGCCGCATACATCACGGCGGTCACGACAAGATATGAAACGGCGGACGTGACGACGTCCACGAGCCCGCGCCGCACGTCCGGCGTCGCGTACGGCGCCAGCGTGTCACGCCAGAACGACGGTTCAAGACGGCCCGAAGTCAATGCATCGCCCAACTCGTCCTCCTCGCGCGGCGGATAGGGATCACATGAAACCACCGCGCGGGAACGCGCACATGAACGCAGCCAAGGACTCGGACTCACCTACACCCCCAACGGCATCGTCCTCGACCAGCTCACCCACACCCAACGCCGCATCCTCGAGCTACTCCAGATCAAACCGCCCTGGCCACAGCGCGAAAGGTAGACCCCGCGAACTGCGGAAAATGGGGCTAGCCCGCGGCCGGCCCCTTGGCCGGCCCATCACGCCGCCGAGAGCGCTGCAGGCGTCGTAAACCCGGTTGGACTACGACCGGCAAGGAGCCGCATTCGATTCGCCCGCACGACCATCTCGCCAACCCACGACAACAACACCATCGGTCGGGGACTGATTCGCGTCGTGAAAACCGGTGGTCAGAGCCCGATGAGCAAACCACCTGTAGGAGACCGATGCACACGATCACAACGGGCTATCTCAACGATAGACCCCCTCGAACCCGAACACCGCCGCACATCGAGGCGCATATGACAAGGTAGGCGGTGCGCTGTACACCGCGATCCGTGCGAGCGTGCTCAGCCGACGTCGGGAAGTCGCCCATCAGCCGCAGCATGGCGACGTCGCGCTTCCCGATCAGCGTGCGTCGGTCAGGGGGGCGGATCAGGTTGGCGTACTCGATCTTGCTGAGCGTTTCGGGCGGCCCGAGGCGGGTGTGAGGGCACGCAACCGTAGACCAGCCACGCCCCCCGCCACCGATCCGCCCGGCAACGGTCAGCATAGAACCGTTAGCGCCGGATCCTGTTATCGCGGTAGGGACCGCCGTTGCCGGCGGCCCCCCGCGCAGATCCCAGCGTGCGCTGCTAACGCACTGGGCTCCTGCCTTGGGTGCGGGCGTCAAATCGCTTCTCGGGGTAGGGGTGCATGATCTTGGCGGGCGG
>Ga0136613_10001449_pt1 | contig 12269 bp, 14 predicted proteins | sample AntDrymUQ2722106_2_FD_106649 | JGI IMG/M metagenome (GOLD analysis project Ga0136613, IMG submission 106649) | Polar desert sand microbial communities from Dry Valleys, Antarctica - metaG UQ272 (21.06) | ecosystem: Environmental > Terrestrial > Soil > Desert | place: Antarctica: Dry Valley... | reverse complement strand
CGTCGCGGGAGCGAGCCCGACGGGGATCGAGACGAGGCCGAAGCTGAGGGATCCGTTCCAGGATGTGCGCATGTGACAGGTGGAACTGTAGAGGGATTCAGCTCTTTCGTCGCGCTCGGCGGAAACCCTCCGAGTAAGCTCAGAGACGTGACCGAGACGGCATCGGCTGCTCCCGAGACGCGTCCGCCTGGCGGACTGCGTACGATCGCTCGCCTCTGGCGGGACGCAGTCGCCGCCGGACGGGAGACACCTGCCTACCTCGTCGAGGAGGAAGAGGGAGGCGGCTGGCGCGAAGTGTCGTGGGGCGATGCAGACGAGCTCGTGCGCGCCTATGCCAACGGGCTCCTCGCCCGGGGCGTGGGCAAGGGCGACGCGTTCGGGATCCTCGCCCAGAACAGCCTCGACTGGGCCCTCATCGACTTCGCGCTGGCGCAGATCGGCGCCGTCGGGATCCCGGTCTACGCGAACAACTCCGCCCGTGACGTCGGCTATCTCCTCGCGCACTCCGAAGCGGTGGGGATCGTCTGTGAGGACGCTGCGCAGCTTGCGAAGGTCGAAGAGGTGTCAGATGAGCTTCCGCGGCTCGAGCACGTGCTCACGTATCACGACCTCGCCGGGCTGGCCGCACACGGCATCGACTTCGCACGCACGCATCCGGAGGCTCTCGACGATGCCTCCTCCGCGATCGACGAGGAGGATCTGTACGCGATCATCTACACATCGGGCACGACCGGTCCTCCCAAGGGCTGCATGCTCAGCCATCGCAACTACTACGCGATGACGAGCGTCGTCGATTCGATGGAGGATCACTATCGCGCGGACGACGTGATGCTCCTGTACCTGCCGCTGGCGCACAACTTCGGACGGCTCATGCTGCTCTCGGGTGCATATGTCGGCTTCCCGATCGCGTTCCTTCCCGATCCGCTGCGGGTCGCGGACGCGATGCTCCAGGTACGGCCCAGCGTGCTGCCGAGCGTGCCGCGCGTCTACGAGAAGGTGTACGCCGCGGTGCAGTCGCGCTTCGACGACGCGACCGGCGTCAAGCGGCGGCTCATCGATTGGGCGCTTCCGATCGGCCGCGAGGTGAGCCGCTTGCAGGCGTCAGGAAGCCCGATTCCACGCGGCCTTGCGATCCGCCATCGTCTCGCCGACCGGCTCGTCTTCAGCAAGGTCAAGGAACGTCTCGGAGGCCGGCTGCGGATCCCGATCTCCGGAGGGGCCCCGCTCGCGCAGGAGATCGCGGAGTTCTTCGACGCCGTCGGCATCCGCATTCTCGAGGGATACGGGCTGACCGAGTGCACGACCGCAGCGAGCACGAACCGGCCTGACCGCTACCGCTTTGGCACCGTGGGTCCCGCTCTGCCGGGCTTCGAGGTGGCGGTTGCGGACGACGGCGAGCTCCTCGTCCGCTCCGAGACGGTCTTCCAGGGGTACTTCAAGGATCCGGAGGCGACCGCTGCGGTGCTCGGCCCCGACGGCTGGCTTCGCACCGGGGACGTCGGAGACGTCGACGCAGACGGCTTCATCTCGATCACGGATCGCAAGAAGGACATTCTTGTCACCGCCGGCGGCAAGAACGTCGCGCCCCAGAACATCGAGAACGACCTCAAGACGTCGAAGTACGTCTCGCAGGCGCTCGTGGTCGGGGACCGGCGGCCGTATGTCGCGGCGCTGATCACGCTGGACGAGCCCGAGATCGTCCGCTGGGCGTCCGAGCAGGGAATCGAGGGCGACATGGCCTCGCTCTCGCGCGACGAGCGCGTCCGAGAGGTCGTTCAGGGCGCGGTCGACGACACCAACCGCGAGCGCTCGCGGTTCGAGCAGGTGAAGCGATTTGCGCTGCTCCCGCGCGACTTCACGATGGAGGATGGCGAGGTCACTCCCACCCTCAAGCTCAAGCGCCGCGCGGTGAGCGAGCACTTCGCCGCGGAGATCGAGGATCTCTACGCGTAGGGGCCGAGGCTTGCCTCGCCTTCGCCGATCAGAGCGTGGTCGTCAGAGAATGCGGCGCGCGCCAACGTAGCCCGAGTAGCTAGAGAAGGTCGAGATCTTGACTACGTCGCCGGTATGCGGGGCGTGGATGAACTGGTCGCCGCCGATGTACATCCCCATGTGCCCGAGTCCGTGGAAGAAGACGAGATCGGCCGGTTGCAGGTCTTCACGCGAAACTGGCGTTCCGTAACCGTACTGCGTCGCTGCGTGATGTGGCAGAGAGACCCCGATCTGCGCGAAGGCATACGTCGTGAGACCCGAGCAGTCGAACCCCTGGGACGGGCTCGCGCCACCCCAGACGTAGGGCACGCCCAGGTACTGCATCGCGACCGCGATGACGTGGGAGGCCTTCGTACCGTCGGGCGGCGGTGCAACGGGGACGGGCGTTACGGCGACATCGGACGTCTGGGTGTAGATCGTCTGATCCTGCGCGTCTTGCGCCTCCTGCGCTTGCTGGGACGCGATGATCTGCGCCTGCTCGGCTGCGAGACGCTGGGCCGCAAGCCGTGCTTGCGCTTGCCGTGCGAGCTCCGCCTGCCTGCGAGCCTCCTCGGCCTGCAGCTGTGCGATCTCATCCTTGACCGACGAGAGGAGCTGCTGGCGTTCGGCAAGCCCTGACTCGATCGATTGCCTCTGCGCGGCTCGCTCGGCGACGACGTCCGCTTGCTCGACGCGCGCATCCTTCAGGTTGGCGCGTCGCGTTTGCACCTCGTGCCGGAATTGCTTGACCTCGGCCAGAATCCGCGTGTCCTGGCTCGACACCCGCTCGATCGCGTCCAGGCGGGCGACGATGTCGTCGAGGCTTTGAGAGCCCAGCAGCACCTCGAGCGTCGAGTCACCCACCCCATTCACATATAGGTCTCGGAGGCGCTCGCTGATACGACGCTGCGCGACGTTCAGGCTCTTGCGGGCGGTCACCAGGTGGCGTGCGTTCGTCTCGAGGTCGCCGTCGATCCGGTCGAGCTCGACGTTCGCGTAGTTGTAGGACTCGATCGTCACCGCGAGGCTCATGTCGAGCTCCTCGAGCTCGGCGATGATCGCCTGCGCCTGGGCGCGCTTTTCCTGGACGCCGGGATCGGCGGACGCCGAACCGGCAGCAAGCAGCAGCCCCGCGGCCAGTGCCGTGAGGAGAACGATTCTCGGCGTCCATCCGGTTGTCGAGCCCCCGAACACGATCTTGCATCGACCCCGGACGGACCCGCCGGTGGCGGTCTTGCCCGTCACAAGTCGGGGACCCTACCACCCTCGCCGGATGCCTGCAACCCGCAACAAAACTGAAAAACTCTGCAAAGCGCCCCTTTCCTCGGGACGCACAAACCAATGCTCTGTTAGGGTCCTCGGCTCGTGCGTAGGGGAACACGAAAGGTGGGCTTGCTCTCGCTGCGGTCCTGTGTGGGGTACTCGGGCTCGGCGTCCTGCAGGCGGGTGCCGCCGAGCAGACGACCTACCGCTTGCGGGTCGATGCCGTCGCGTCCACCTGCCTGGACGCACGGCGAGTGGGCTTCAGGTTCGAAAGGGAGTCGTTGCCGTCGATCCGGCTCTGATTCCTCTCGGTACGCGTCTCTTCGTGCCGGGGTACGGCAACGCATTCGCCGCTGACGTCGGCGTCGCGATCAAGGGCCGCATCATCGATCTCTGGATGCCGAGTAACGCAGCCCGCAAATGGGGACGAAAGGCCGTCGTCATCACGGTCTATCGGTAGCCCGACGTCGAGTCAGGCGTCGTCTTCGGACGCGTGACGTCGGCCACCTTGACAACCGGATATTCAAAAGTTAGTTTGAACTTATGGGCGAACGTGCTGCGAAAGCTGCGCTCTTCGACGCGCTCGCATCCGTGGCAGCGGCACTGGGAAGCGGCCGCCGGGCCGAGATCGTGGATGTGCTCGCGCAGGGCGAGCGCTCGGTGGAGGAGGTCGCGAACGAGGTCGGACAGAGCCTGGCGAGCACCTCGCACCATCTTCGTCTACTCGCCAAGGCCGGTCTCGCGCGTTCCCGCCGAGACGGTCACCGCGTCCAGTACCGGCTGGCGAGCGAGCGCGTCGCCGAACTCTGGGCAGCTGTTCGGGAGGTCGCAGCGCAGCATGTCGCCGAGGTAAGCGTGCTGGCGGAGGACTACCTCGGAGACCGGGGCGCGATCGAGCACCTCTCGGCGTCAGAGCTGCAGGAGCGACTCGAGCGCGGGAACGTCGTCGTCTTGGACGTGCGGCCCGAGCGGGAGTACCGGGCGGGGCACATTTCCGGGGCGCTGTCGGCGCCGCTGGAGCGGCTCGCCTCGCTCGCCTCGGGTCTTCCTGAACGGCGCGAGGTCGTGGCGTACTGCCGCGGGCCGTACTGCGTCTACGCAGACGATGCTGTACGCCTGCTGCACACGCAGGGCGTGCGGGCGCGTCGCCTTGACGTGGGGTTCCCGGAATGGCGCCGAGCAGGGCTCCCGATCGAAGCCACGACCTGAAAGGAGATCACATGCTGCTTCGACCCTTCCTGAACGACGCGACCTCCTGTGCCAGCTACCTGTTCGGCTGCACGAGCTACGCCAAGCTGGCAGTGGTCGACCCACATGCCGAGTTTGTCGACGACTACATCGAGGCAGCGGCCGGGATCGGCGCTCCGATCGTGGCGGTCTTCGAGACGCACGTGCAGGCCGACCATGTGTCCGGGCTGCCGGCACTGGTCGAGCGCGCGGGCGCGACGGCCTACCTTCCAGCCGGAGCGGGCGTGGAGTTCGAGCACAGGGAGCTCGCCGACGGCGAGGTGGTCGAGCTCGGCAACACGCTCGTGACGGCGATCGCGACGCCCGGCCACGCGCCCGTCCACCATGCCTACACGGTAGCCGACCGCCGCCGGGGCACCGAGGAGGCGTGGCTCCTCTTCAGCGGTGACTCTCTCTTGATCGGCGATGTCGGGCGGCCCGACCTGCACGTCAGTGGAGATGCGCTCGGCCAAGGGCGGCTCCTGCACGCGAGCCTGAGACGCCTGCTCGAGCTGCCGGATCACGTCGTCCTCTATCCGAGCCACTACGGCGGCTCGGTCTGCGGGCGAGGCCTCTCCGGCAACCCTGTCTCCTCGATCGGGTTCGAGCGCGCGCACAACCCGCTGCTCGCGATCGGCGACGCGGACCGCTTCGCGGAGGCCCTGGTCGCGGACGCGCCTCCACCGCCGGTCGGGCAGGAACGGATCGTCGCCGCCAACCGCTCCGGCACCGCGCCCGTCACCGCGTGACTGCGGTCCAGCTCGGGCTGCGCGCCAACGCGCGCCAGTTCGCGCTGCTGGTGGCGCTCAACGGCTTCGTCGGCGCGATGGTCGGACTCGAGCGCAGCGTCCTGCCGCTGGTCGGCGAGCAAGACTTCGGCTTGACCTCGACGAGCGCGATCCTCACCTTCGTCGTCGCCTTCGGGATCGCGAAGGCTGTCGCCAACCTCGTTGCCGGAGGCGTGGCCGACCGGGTCGGGCGAAAGCGCCTGCTCGTGCTCGGCTGGCTGCTCGCTCTGCCCGTCCCGCTTCTGATCGCGCTCGCGCCGAACTGGGGCTTCATCGTCGTCGCCAATCTCTTTCTCGGCGCCAACCAGGGCCTGGCCTGGTCAATGACCGTCCTCATGAAGATCGACCTGGTCGGGCCGCGGCGGCGCGGCCTTGCTTTGGGACTGAACGAGTCGGCCGGCTACCTCGGTGTTGCGCTTGCCGCGTTTGCGACCGGCGTGCTCGCCGCATCCGTCGCGCCGCGGACGACAGTTTGGGTAGGCGCGGCGGTGATCGCTCTCCTCGGTCTGCTGGTGTCTGCCTTCCTCGTACGTGACACCGCCGACCACGTCGCGCTGGAACAGCGCTCACATGGGGCTAGCAGTCGCGGAACGCTCAGGGCGGCCTTCCGGCGCGGCACGATCGGCGACCCGGTCTTACGCGCCTGCTCGCAGGCAGGTCTCGTAAACAATCTCAACGACGCACTCGCATGGGGTCTTGCCCCCCTCTATCTGCTGGCGAATGGGGCCAGCGTGCGTGAGATCGGCGCCGTCGCCGCCGTCTATCCAGCGGTCTGGGGCTTCGGCCAGCTCGCGACGGGCTGGCTCTCGGACCACGCCGGTCGCAAGCCCCTGATCGTCGCGGGGATGCTCGTCCAAGCGGGCGCGCTTGCACTGCTCGCAGCCGGCGGCGGCGAGCTTGCAGCCGCGCTGGTCGCCGCTGTCCTGCTCGGCATCGGCACCGCGCTCGTCTACCCGACGCTGATCGCCGCCGTGGCCGACACCGTCCAGCCGGTCGACCGGGCGCCAGCCGTGGGCGTCTACCGCTTCTGGCGGGACTTCGGCTTCGTAGCCGGCGCTCTCATCAGCGGGCTCGCAGCCGACACGCTCGGAGCCGGCGAGGCGATCACGCTCGTTGCCGCATTGACGGCCGCCAGCGGTGCCTGGGTCGCGGCGACGGCTTGGCCCTCGGTGCGGGACTCAGCGCCGGGACAGACCGCCTTCGAGACCGGTTCCTAGCGCCGCTAGTGCCGGTGCGCTTCCACGAGCTCGCCCGGCTCGCTCGCCCTGATGACCCGCCAAGAGTCCCAGGTGATCCTGAGGATGACAGCGGTGATGAGCAGGCCGATGATCGGATCGGCGATCTCGACTCCGAGCGCGACGACGCTTGCACTCGCGACCACGCCCAGCGAGACGAAGCCGTCGACACGGGCGTGATTGCCGTCGGCGACGAGCGCCGGGCTCGAGAGTCGCCTTCCTGCACGAAGCCGGATCTGTGCGGCGATCTCGTTGCCGGCGAAACCGATCACCCCGGCGAGGGCGAGTATCCACAGATGCGAGAGCTCCTCCGGCTGGATCAGGCGCTGTATCGACTGGTATCCCGCGACACAGGCGGAGACGAAGATCGCAAGCACGACCGCCAGGCCGGCAAGCTTTTCGGCGCGGACGGAGCGGAGGAGAAAGGCGATGCCGAGCGGCACCGCGGTCAGCGCGTCGCCGACGTTGTGGATGAGGTCGGCGAGCAGCGCCACCGAGCCCGAGGCCAGGAAGATCGCTCCTTGCAAGAGAGCGGTGAGCCCGAGTACGCCCAAGCTGCGGAGGACCGCCTTGATCCCTTCCCGTGAGCGGAGAATCGAGCGATCGACGAGCCCGTGCGAGTGGCCATGCGCGTGATCGCTCAGATGCTCGTGGTCGTTGTCGTGGTGCTCGTTCTGAGGATTCGGCAGAAGCGAGCGGCTCACGACGCTTGGCCAATCGTCTGCGAGTAGCCCAAGCGGACGTGCTCGACGTGGTACACCGCCTGGTCGAGCAGATCGGCGACGTGAGAGTCGTGGAGCGCGTACACGACTCGCCGGCCTTGTCGCTCGCCGACGACGAGGCCGAGATGACGGAGAAGCCGGAGCTGATGGGACACAGCGGAGGGCTCCATGACCACCTCTCGGGCGAGATCGTTCACCGAACAGGCCCCGTCGCGCAACCGTCCGAGGATGCGCACCCGGCTAGGGGTCGCCAGCGCCTGCATCGCGTCGGCGACCTGCGCCGCCGTTGCGGCGTCGATCGGGCTGCGCCCCGAATGTCCAGCGATGCCGTGGCTCATCGCTCGCCAGAATAGCTGAGCGCTTGTTCAGATGTTCAGGAGTGGTACTGGTGGACCACCGCGTGGCCCTTGCCTCGCGCAATCATGTACCGATTGGCGAGGAACGCGAACGGATAGGCGATCACGAACCCGCCGGCAATCGCCGCCCACAGGAGGGGGTCACCGAGACCCGCCTCCATCGCGCCCGGGACGAGCAACACGAAGGCGTTGTCGATCACTTCCATGATGGTGATCGACACCGTGTCCGCGGCGAGCGCGATAGGCACTATCGCACCGAAGGTGAGCCCGGCACGGAAGAGCGGAAGCGACGTCAATGCGAAGCCGAAGACATACGCGAGCCCGACAGCGAGCGCGATCGTGGCGAGATTGCCCCAGCCGAGGGCCGTACCTATGACAATCCCGGCGACCTCGCCGATCACGCACCCCGTGAGGCAGTGCGTGGTGGCCGATACGGCCAGCGAATTCAGGCTCTGCGCTTCGTGACTTCCGTTATTCCGATGGACTGCGCGATCGCTCACGAGTCGCTGGTACCCCTCGCTATCGCACTCGAATCATCATGCGAACGGCGTTGATCGTCGGCGATGTCCGCTACAAGGTTACGAATGATACGTCTCCGCATCGGTGCCGTTGTCGTTGCACTTGCCGCGGGTGGGTTCCTGGCAGCTTCGTCGGGTCCGACACAGGCAGCGAGTCCTGAGCTCTCCGTCGCGCTCGGAAGAGCGCTCGCCGCCCCAGGCGTCGCCGTGAGCCGCACGGCCGCGCTCGCGATCGACCTCGAGACCGGAAAGGTCGTGTTCAGCCGAAACGAAAGACAGGCACTCGTGCCCGCCTCCGCAGAGAAGCTCGCCGTCTCGTTCGCTGCACTCCGTCTCCTCGGTCCTGGTTACCGTTTCAGGACCGAAGTTGCCGGTCGCGGCGAGCTCGTGGGCGGGCTCTGGCGCGGTGATCTCTTTCTCGTCGGGCACGGTGACCCGACGTTGCGATCGGTTGACCTCGACGCGCTCGCCCGCGACGTCGCTGCCTGGGGCATCCGGCGCGTGGCCGGACGTGTCTTCGGCGACGAGCAGCACTTCGACTCGGCCCGGTCGGCGCCCGGCTGGAAGCCGTGGTTCCTCGGAGTGGAGTCGGCACCGCTCTCGGCCCTCTCCGTCGACGATGTGGTGACGAACGGAGCCAACGGCTCGGCCGCGGCTGCCGCACGAGCGTTCACCCTCGCCCTCGCTGGCCGCGGCGTCTCCGTCCGTGGAGCTCCTGGCACTGGCCGGGTACCCCCGGATGTGCTGCCACTTGCCAGCGATCTCTCCGAGCCACTCGCAGAGATCGTCCGGACGATGAACCGGGAGAGCGACAACTTCATCTCCGAGATGCTCTTGAAGGAGCTCGGCGCCAGCGTGGCGCGCCGCGGCTCGACGCCTGCTGGAGCTGAGGTCGTCTACGCGGAGCTTCGAGCTGCCGGCGTGCCGCTCTCCGGCGTGCACATCGCAGATGGGTCAGGCCTATCCCGCTCCGACAGGCTGACGACCGAGGCGCTCATCGCCATCCTCCGCTCGGGTGCGTCGGATCCGGCGATCCGCGACGCGTTCGTCACATCGCTCGCCGTCGCCGGCGTCTCGGGAACGCTGCAGAAGCGGCTGAACCGCCGGCCGACCCGCGGACGCGTGATCGCCAAGACCGGGACGACGAGCATCTCCTCCGCGCTCGCAGGGTTCGTCCGGCGCCGCTACGTCTTCGCGATCATCCAGAACGGATCGCCGGTCCCGTACTGGTCAGCGCGGCAGGCACAGGATCGCTTCGTGACGGTGCTTGCCCGCGCCGGCTGAGCGCGCTTCGGCTCTGGTCTACGGCGAGCTGCGCGTGATCCAGGTCCCACCTCCGTCGCTCGAGCGTTTGATCGAGCCGTCGTGCGTTGCCGCATAGAGCGTGTGGGCGCTGACCGCCAGAAACGCCGCCGGCGCGCCACCGATCCGGCCCCGTGGTTGCCAGAGCCCGCCGCCATCGAAGCTCGCCCACGTGCGGCCGCTCGGGTCGACGAGGTACAGCCGGTCGCGGCGCGGCCATGCAAGGAGGCCACCCGACTGCCCGCGATCGCTCCAAGTTCGTCCTCCGTCCCGTGAACGAATGAGGCGATCCTCCGCCGCTGCGAGCAGGATCTCGGACGAGTCTGGGCTCACGACCAGATCGACGAGTTGTCGAGGAGGGCTTTGAGCTTTCCAGTTGCGTCCCTCGTCCGCGCTCGTCAGGATGCGACCGCCCGTCGCCTCGTATCCGACGATGTGACGGCCGCTCACGCGAAGCACGTGAAAGTCCGCTTCGCCGAGTAGCGAGACCGACTTCCACGTCCTTCCCGCGTCGCGCGATTCGATCAAGCCGAGCAGCGGCGGGAGGTCGTCGCGAAGATCGGGATGTCCCGAGCCGAGAAAGCGATCGGGTGCCGCAATGGTGAAACCCATCGTGTCCTGGCGACGGTCGCCGACCCGCTCGGCGCGCTCCGCCTCGGGCGGAAGGCGATAGAGGCCTGAATGTGTCGCTATGAAGACGAAGTTGGTTGCGGGATCCAGCCCGAGCGCGTGCACGTGCACGGGGCCAGGATCCGTCGCCTGCGTCCCGGAGACATCGAAGACGCGCACGGCCACCAGCGTTGCAGCGACGGACAAGAGCAGGCCGATCGGGAGCCAGCCCGCGAGGTGGCGGACACGGCTTCGGCGTCGCGCAAAAATCGGCGTTGTTCGAGGGCGTGGCATGTCGCCTCCCACTACCCGTGGTGCTCTGCAGAAACGTGCTCCTCCATGATCGCGATCTCGCGCTCCTGCGCGTCGATGATCCGGGACGCTAGACCCTTGATCTCGTCGTGCTGGGCACGCCGATCCGCGGCTTCGGCCATCGCGATCGCACCCGCGTGGTGCGGGATCATGAGCTCGGCGAACTTGGCGTCCACGTCGGCCGCACCCGCCAACTCGCCCTCACTGCCGTGCTCCATGCCCAATTCGCTCTCGGGCACTCCGAGAACCTCCGGCAAAACCCGACCCAGTCTGCGCGAGCCGAACCAATCCTCACGCCATTCGAGCATCTGGTCGATCTCGAGCCGCTGCGAGACAATGATGTCGCTCGCGATCTGGTCGAGATCTGGTTGTGACAACCCGCGGGACTTCGCCGCCTCGGCCATGTCGATGGCGGCGCGGTGGTGCGGGATCATCGCGTCGATGAACGCGAGGTCGAATGGCACTCCGCCTGCCGCAGCGGTCTCCTCGCCACCGGCTGAATCGGACTCTTCGCCTCCGCAGCCGACCACGGCCAGCGTGAGGGCTGCGAGCAACGCACCGAGCTTGATCATCTTTTCTCCTTGCAGACGTCGGAAAGCGGACGTATTGCCGCAAACGAAGGTCTGCGAGGATCAGTTCAGAAACCGCTGGAGCGTGCTCGGTGAGGCTCGCGCCCTCCGGTCGATCGACGGATGGGCGGGATTTCGGTTGGGCGCCGGCAGCCCGACTGCGGGACGCAGTTCACGATCCGCACCGGATCGCGGAATAGCGGCGCACCCGAGCACCGTCACGAGCAGCAGACACAAGCCCGCTACCGCGCCGGCCATCCCGTCGTCGGTGCTCAGCTCGTGCGTCGCGTGCCCGGCCAATCCGTAGAGCAGCATCGCCGCGATCGCGGCAGCGGCGGACACGCGGATTCGCCCGAGCGTCATACGACAGAAAGGCTAGCGTTTCGTTCGAGGTCGAGCAGGGTCACTGCAACGAGACGGATTGGCGATGTCGGGGCAGCCGTTAGTGGCACCCGCAGGAAGAACTGCGCCGTGACGACACTCGCCTCGATCAGCTGCACCACCCCTCCTAGGGCGCGAGCACAGTACGCCGCTCGTGCTGCTTGCGCCGCCCATACCGAGTGATGCCCCGTGGCTTGTACACCGCCAGCGCCGTGGCGACGAGCAACAACAAGAGGGCGGCACCGCCATGGAGCACGGGGGATGGGTCCCTCAGCCCGCGGAGATCGCCACTGGGCGTCGTCTCTGCCGCGACGCTCGCCAAGAAGCCAAGAGTCTGCATGTACAAGAGGAGGACGACGGCGGCAAAGAGGTTGATGAGGAGCTTCGCCAGGACCCAGTAATGCTGAAACAGGCCCCAGGTGGTTCCCAGTGACTGGACAAGCCCGGTCAAGAACGAGGCGAGGCTGAACGGAATGAGGACGTACCAGCCGATCAGCTCCATCGTGAGATAGACGGCACGGACGGTTTGAGGATCCTGGCTCGTAATGCCCGCAACGGCGAGAACGAGGGAGCTGGCGACGGCGCCGAGCCAGCCGACCGAAGAAGTGACATGCGCGGTGAGTGCGAGCTGACGGAGGCGAGGCGTCATGGTCATGGCTACTGCAGGCCGTATTTCAGGAGCGCTGGGTGGCCGCCGCCACCGCTGGTGTGGCGACCGGGGCCGTGGTTACCAGTGCCGGTGACCAACAAGATGACGACGAGCCCCACCAGAACGAGGGCGGCGATAACAAAGACCTTCACCCAGCGCGGTGTGCCGTCAGTTTTGGGCGTCTCGTGGGTCATGTGCCCCCCTTTCTCTGGCGTCGCAATCGCGCGAATGCTCAAGAGCCGGACAGTTTACGAGACACACTGTCTATGTCAAGGCACAGTGATTCGTTCTCGACGCTGCGTATACTACGCCGGTGCCAAAGTTATGGGACGAGACAATGGAGGCGCACCGTCGCGCAGTGCGCGAT
>Ga0136613_10001448_pt1 | contig 12281 bp, 10 predicted proteins | sample AntDrymUQ2722106_2_FD_106649 | JGI IMG/M metagenome (GOLD analysis project Ga0136613, IMG submission 106649) | Polar desert sand microbial communities from Dry Valleys, Antarctica - metaG UQ272 (21.06) | ecosystem: Environmental > Terrestrial > Soil > Desert | place: Antarctica: Dry Valley... | reverse complement strand
GGCCTCCGAAGCTCATCGTTGGCCAGATCCGGGTTCCAGAAGCTCTCGAGTACGGCGGCACGCGTCTCGCGGGCGAGCGCGAGCAGCACTGCGACGCTGGCGCTTCCGAGCCGCTTCGACCATTCGACATCACCGATACCGAGTGAGTCGAAGAGTGCCTCCTTGATCGTGTCCTTGCTCAGCAGCGGCAGCTTCAGGTGGGACGCCACCGATCGCGCGAGCGTCGTCTTCCCGCTGCCGGGCAGGCCGGAGATCACGATGAACGTCCCCATCGAGACGGTGACGGTACCGGCGGTACGCTCTTCGTGCATGGAGCCCGTCACGCCGTCGGAGGGATGGGGCGTCGTCCACCTCTTCTACCGAGTCGACCGCGACCGGGCCGAGCGTGAGCCGGGTGGCGCGAAGAGGGTGCTCGACGCGGTCTCGTCCCTCGAAGACGACGGGCACCGGGTGCTCTGCTTCGCGGTCCTCGGTCACAAGGCCGATCTCGGCGTCATGGCCCTCGGCCCCGACCTCGCCCGGCTCCAGGCGTTCGAGCACGAGTTGACGACCGCCCCACTCGTCGCCGAGTGGTCGTATGTGTCGCTGACCGAGCGATCCGAGTACACCGACGACGAGGCGCGGGCGCACCAGCGGCTCTACCCCGAGCTGCCCGTGAAGAAGGCGATCTGCTTCTATCCGATGTCGAAGCGGCGAGCGCCCGGCGCCAACTGGTACGAGCTCGGCTTCGACGAGCGCAAGGAGCTGATGGGTGCGCACGCCCGGGTCGGCCGTGCGTACGCGGGACGCGTACTCCAGCTGATCACGGGCTCGGTCGGCCTCGACGACTGGGAGTGGGGTGTCACGCTGCTCGCCGACGACCCTGCCGCCCTCAAGGAGATCGTGTACGAGATGCGCTTCGACGAGGTCTCGGCCCGCTACGCCGAGTTCGGGCCGTTCGTCACGGGGCTGCTGCTCGAGCCGGCGGACGTGGTCGCGCGCGTCGGGCTCTCGGTCTGACGTGCGCCTCTTCGTCTCGTTTCCGGAGTCGCTGGTGGACCGCCCGATGATCTACGAGGTCATCAAGCAGTTCGACGTGGTCCCGAACATCCGGCGGGCGAACGTCGAGTCCCACTCGGGGTGGGTGATCCTCGAGATGACGGGCGCGCCGGCCCAGCTCGAGGCGGCCGTGGCCTACCTCGAAGAGGTCGGCTGCACCGTGAACCGGATGGAAGGCGACGTCCTCGAGAGCTGAGCGTGGACGAAGCCGAGGCGAGGCGAAGGCTGGACGAGACGGGGGCGGCGATCATCGCCGGCGTCGAGCGGTGCCTCCCCACCTGGGCCGAACGCCAGGTCGACCGGATCCTCGACGCCCGGGGCCGGCTCGCCGCCGCCGACCGCCGGCGCGTGGCACACGAGGCCCGCGCCGCCGGCCTGGCTGCGGCAACGCGCATCGCCGGCGAGCTGAACACGCTGCTCGCCTCCGCCCCCGAGGACCAGCGCGCCACTCCGCTCGAGATCGTCCGCACCGCCGTCCGTGAGCCGACGGCAGTGCTCGCGGCGGCGGGGGTGCCTCACGTCGTCCGGGACGGGTTCGACGAGCGAGCCTGGCCGGGCGACGTCTACGGGCTCGTGCCCCGCACCCTCGGCGACCTCGGCGACGCCGAGCTCGCCCCCCTGCAACTGGCCTGGGGCCTCGCCAAGGCGGCGGTGATCCGGGGGCGCGACCGGGCCTAGTTCACAGAGCCGAAACATTCGCGCTACCGCGCCGAAACAGGCTGTCGTCAGGCTGACCCGAGTCTTTGCTGTTTCGGACCGGGAGGTGACGGGTGGAGATCAACTCGGGCGATACCGCTTGGGTGTTGGCATCCGCGGCGCTGGTGATGTTCATGACGCCAGGGCTCGCTCTCTTCTACGGGGGCATGGTGCGGTCGAAGAACGTCCTGGCCATGCTCATGCAGAACTTCTTCTGCCTGGGTCTGATCAGCGTGATCTGGGCCGCGCTGACGTACTCGCTGGCGTTCAGCGGGTCCGGGAAGTGGATCGGCAACCTCGACCTGGCGTGGATGCGCGATGCCGCCACGACCCAGCCCACCGGCTTCGCGCTGACCATTCCGCCGTTGGTGTTCCTGGCGTTCCAGATGATGTTCGCGATCATCACGCCCGCGCTGATCACCGGCGCGATCGCCGACCGAATGAAGTGGGTGGCGTGGGTCCTCTTCCTCGCGCTCTGGGCGGTCCTCGTGTACGCGCCGGTGGCCCACTGGGTCTTCTCGCCCGCGGGATGGCTGTTCCGCCGGGGTGCCCTCGACTTCGCGGGCGGCACGGTCGTGCACATCAACGCCGGGATCGGCGCGCTGGCGGCGGTTCTGGTCCTCGGGAAGCGGCGAGGCTGGCCCAACCACGCGATGCCCCCGCACTCCCTTCCGTTCACGTTGCTCGGGGCGGGCATCCTCTGGTTCGGCTGGTACGGGTTCAACGCCGGATCGGCACTGGCGGGCAATGCGCTTGCCGCGCAGGCGATGGTGAACACGCACATGGCGGCGGCGGCGGCGATGATCGGCTGGTTGATCGTCGAGCGGCTGAAGTCGGGGCACGCGACGACCCTCGGCGCCGCGTCCGGCGTGGTTGCGGGGCTGGTGGCGATCACACCGTGCGCCGGGTTCGTGGCCGGGATGGCTCCGGTCTACATCGGGCTCATCGCCGGCGCCCTGTGCTACCTGGCGGTCAGCCTCAAGTTCCGGTTCGGGTACGACGACTCTCTCGACGTGGTGGGCGTCCACCTGGTGGGCGGCGTCGCCGGCTCGATCCTGCTCGGCTTGTTCGCCGACATCAGCGTCAACGAGTTCGGCCGTGACGGAGTGTTCCTCGGGGGTGGTTGGGGACTGTTCGGTGACCAGATCGTCGCCGTCGTCGCCACCATCGTGTACTCGTTCGTCGTGACCTACCTCATCCTTTTCGTGCTCAGCAAGGTGATCCCGGGCGGCATCCGGGTGACGCCGGAGGACGAGGACGTCGGCCTCGACCAGACCCAGCATGCTGAGACCGGATACGCCCTCGAGCGCGTGTGAGAACGCGGAACGGAGTGGAGTGATGAAACTGATCGTCGGCATCATCAAGCCGTTCAAGCTCGATGACGTGAAGGACGCGGTGAAGGAGCTCGGCGTGCAGGGGCTCACGGTGTCCGACGTCCAGGGCTTCGGTCGCCAGCGGGGCCACACCGAGGTCTACCGGGGCGCCGAGTACGAGATCGACTTCGTGCCCAAGGTGCGCGTCGAGGTCCTCGTCGACGACGGCGACGTCGACCGGGTGGTCCAGAAGCTGGTGGAGACCGCTCGCACGGGCAAGATCGGCGACGGCAAGGTGTGGGTCGTGCCGGTCGAAGCGGTGACGCGCATCAGAACGGGGGAGAGCGGTCCCGACGCCTTGTAGCGCCGGGCCACACTGGAAGCGGTGCCTCCTGCCAATACCGTCCGGGCCGCCCGGGCTCGGGTCATCGGCGACACGAGCCGGGGTGGAGCCGCGTTCGGCCGGGCGCTGAGCGACGTCGTCGACGCCGCGTTCGTCGACGCCACCGGCCGCGTCGAGCTGCCGTCGCGCTGGGCGCTGGTGGCGCTCGGCTCGTACGCGCGGCGCGAGCTCTGTCCCGGATCCGACATCGACGTGATGCTCCTCCACGACGGGGGATCGGCGGCGGCCGCGGCGGCGGAGCTCTGGTATCCGCTCTGGGACGCCGGATTCGTGCTCGGCCACTCGATGCGCACCGTCAGGGAGGCGCTCGCCCTCGCCGACGACGACCTCGACGCGCTCACCGCCCTGCTCGACACGCGCACGGTCGGCGGTGACGCAACGTTGGGCGCAGAGCTCACCACGCAGGTCCGCCGCCTGGCCGAACGGCGGCGGAAGCGCGTCGTGCAGGAGCTCGCGACGTCGGCCGGCAGTCGGGCCGAGCGACCCGGCCCCGTCGCCGAGATCCTCGAGCCCAACCTCAAGGACGGCGCCGGCGGGCTGCGTGACGTGCAGGCGCTGGGCTGGGCGGGCTGGACCCTGGGCCCGGCCGGGCCGGAGGCGCTGGTCGCGCAGGGGTATCTCCAGCCCGATGACCCGCAGCGGTTGGCGGCGGCCAAGGAGCTCCTCCTCGGCGTGCGGGTCGCGCTGCACCGGGTGACGGGCGGCCGCTCCGACGTGCTCGCGCTCCAGGACCAGGACGCGGTGGCGGCTGCGCGTGGCGACACGGATGCCGATGCGCTCGTCCGTGATGTGTCGTCCGCCGCGCGCACCGTCACGTGGATCGCCGGTGACGTGTGGTCGCGCTTGCTCGCGGCTCAGCGCGGCCCCGGTGGCCGTCTCGCCCGTCGGGACCGCGCAGTTGCTCCCGGAGTGATCCTGCGCGACGGCCGGGTCACGGCGGCGAGCGACGCTGCGGTTGACGCCGGGCTGGTGCTGCGGGCAGCGGTCGCCGCCGCCGACACCGGCACCGATCTCGATCGCGCCACGCTCGCGCGCTTTCGTGCCGAGATGGGCGAGCCGGTCTGGGGCGCGGACGAGCGAGAGGCCTTCGTCACGCTCCTGGCCAGCGGTCGTCGCGCGGTACCCGCGATCGAAGCACTGGACCACGTCGGGATCTTCGTGCGGCTCCTCCCGGAGTGGGCACACGTGCGCTCGCTCCCGCAACGCAACGCGTACCACCGCTTCACGGTCGACCGGCACCTGCTCGAGGCCGTCGCCGAGTCGGCTCGTCTCCGCCACGAACCCGGTCTCACCGGCGACGTCGCGCGCCGGGCCCGCACCGACCTACTCGTGTTGAGCGCCCTCCTCCACGACATCGGGAAAGGGCTGCCCGGTGATCACTCGGAGGTCGGGGCCGCGATCGCGCGAACGGTCGCGCGCCGGATGGGCTTGGACGCGAGCGGAGTCGAGACGCTGGGATGGATCGTGCGCAACCACCTGTTGCTCTCGCAGATCGCCACTCGGCGCGACCTGTCCGAGGAGACGACGGTGACCCGGTTCGGGCGGGCGGTGGGAGACGCCGAGCGACTCGACCTGCTGTTCGTCCTCACCGTCGGTGATTCGAAGGCGACCGGCCCGGCGGCGTGGAACGCGTCGAAGGCGGCGCTGACCCGTGAGCTCTTCGTCAAGACCGAAGCGCTGTTCGAGCGGGGCACGGTCGTCGCGCCACTTGTGACCGCCCAACGCGCCCGGTTGGCGGAGCTGATCGGCGCGGCGGAGACCGACGATTTTCTCGATGCCATGCCCGCGGCCTACGCGACGGCGTTCCCGCCCGAGCTGCTCGCTCGCCACCGGGAGCTCCTCGATGCCGGCGAGCTGCGCTTGGAGTGGTCAGATCTCGCCGACGGCCGGCTCGAATGCACGACTGTGGCACGCGACCGTCCCGGTCTGCTTGCGACGGTCGCCGGCGTGCTCTCCCTGTCCGGCTTCGAGATCCAGGACGCGGCCGGTTACAGCCACCGCGACGGTACGGCGATCGAAGTGTTCACCGGTCTCGACCGCTTCGGCCGTCTCACCGACCCCGCCGGCCGCGCCGGAGTCGCGGCGACACTGGACGAAGCGCTCCGTGGTGCCCTGCCACTCGACGAGCGTCTCCGCGAGCGGGCGCGGCGGTACCGGGGGCGGCACCCGAGGGCGGGATCCGACGGCATCAGGATCGAGATCGACCTCGAGGCGTCCGCGGTCGCCACCGTGGTCGAGGTCCACGCCCCCGACGAAGTGGGTCTGCTCGCGCGCGTCGCCCGCGTGTTCGGCGATCTCGGCCTCGACGTGTCGCAGACATTGGTGGCGACGCTGGGCGACCGGGTCGTCGACGTGTTCTACGTGCGTGACCTGAACGGGGAGAAGGTCCATGATGCGACCACCCTCGCCCGGCTCCGGGACAGCCTGACCGATCGACTGACGGGCGAGCTCGCCGGGACGTAGGCGGCTTCGAACCGTTCACGGCTCCGAAACAATCCCGAAACGCGCCGCTCTTAGCGTCAGTTCGAGAGTGCGGACGAGTGACCCCGAAGGGGCGGCGCCGGCCAACCCCTTCCAGGATGGCCCGGCGCCGAGCGAGGGAGCCGTTTGATGGACGTGGTGCTGGTCCGGTGGCCGGAGGAGCACGACCGGCTCGTGCACCTCCGCTCGGCGAGCGCGCCCCGACTCTTGTTCGTCGAAGCCGGCGACGAGCCGCCCGAGTCGTCCGACTGCCTCGAGGACTGGGTCCGTGTCCCCGTCGACGAGCGTGAGCTCCGGGCCCGGGTCGACTCGCTCATCGCCCGCGCCGCCCACCACAACCTGCGCCCCGAGATGGAGGGCGACGGCCTGCTGCGCTTCCGCGGTCGCTGGGTCGACCTTCCCCCGGTCGAGCACTCGCTGGCGGCGGTGCTGGTCGAGCGATTCGGTGCCGTCGTGGGCCGGGACGCGCTCACCCGGCGCGCTTGGCCCACCGACCGGCCGACCCGCAACGCCCTCGACGTCCACATGTCGCGACTGCGGCGCCGGATCGCTCCGTTGAGCCTGGGGGTCCGTACGGTGCGGGCGCGGGGCTACCTCCTCCACCCGATCGAAGCCGAAGGGGCGCGCGGAGCGACGTGAGCGTCACCGACGTCCTCGTCGACATCCTGGTGGTCCTGATCGCGGCCAAGGTCGCGGCCGAGATCGCCGAGCGCGTGGGCTTCCCGCCTGTGGTGGCCGAGATCCTGGCCGGGATCCTGGTCGGCCCGTCCGTGCTCGACCTCGTCGGCGGTGACGCGACGCTGCGCGTCCTGGGTGAGATCGGCGTCATCCTCCTCCTGCTCGAGGTCGGCCTCCAGATGGACCGGTCCGAGCTCACCGCGGTCGGTCGCGCGTCGCTCTCGGTCGGGGTGCTCGGCGTGGTGGTCCCGATGATCGGTGGGATCGCGGTCGCGAACGCCCTGGGTGAGCACGGAGAGACCGCCCTTTTCCTGGGCGCGGCGCTCACCGCTACCAGCGTCGGCATCACCGCCCGCGTCTTCAGCGACCTGCGGGCGCTGGCGACCGTCGAAGCCCGCACCGTCCTCGGCGCCGCGGTTGCCGACGACGTGCTCGGGCTCGTGATCCTGACGATCGTGGCCCGGATCGTGTCCGAGGGATCGGTGTCGGTGCTGTCGGTGGCCGGGATCGCCGCGCTGGCAGTTGGGTTTCTGGTCGTCACCTCGGTGCTCGGCATCCGGTTCGGGCCCATGCTGCTCCAATGGGTCCAGCGCTACGCCCGCTCGGCGGGGACGCCGGTGGCGATCGCGCTCGCGTTCACACTCGCCTTCGCTGCCCTGGCCGACGCCGCCCGTCTCGCCCCGATCGTGGGCGCGTTCGTCGCCGGCGTCACCCTCAGTGGGAGCGCGCCATCGGAGCGGATCCGCCGCGAGCTCGCGCCGGTGGGCCACCTCTTCATCCCCGTGTTCTTCCTCCAGATCGGCATCGACGCCGACGTCGGCGCCTTCGCCGACCCCACCGTCCTCGCGCTCGGCGGTGCGCTGCTCGCGGTCGCCATCGTGGGCAAGCTCGTCGCCGGCCTCGGCGCGGCGGGATCGGCCGGTGACAAGTGGCTGATCGGGTTGGGCATGCTGCCCCGGGGCGAGGTCGGGCTCATCTTCGCCACGATCGGCCTGCGCGAGGGCGTGCTGAACGACGACCTCTACGCCACGCTCATCCTGGTCGTGCTGGTCACGACGCTGATGGCCCCACCGCTGCTGCGCTGGCGCCTGCACGCGATGCGCACGCGGCGACCAGCGCACGCCCCGGCGTCGCCCGAGCCGGCGGGCGGCTGGTTGCAGCTCGACGACGGCCTCGTCGACCTCGCCGGCCGTCCTCCCGAGCGGCTTGCGCTCCATCTCGCGCTCGAGGCTGCGCTGGCCGTTGCCGATGCCCGCCCCGGTCCCGCCCTCCTCGACTGGCTGGGCAAGCTTCCCGACCAGCAGCTGCGGTGGGACGACGATGCGACCGGCCAGTTGCTCGTGCTGCTGCGGAACGGAAATGCCCGCTCGTGGCGCTTTCTCGAGACCACGGGTGTGCTGGAGCGGGCGCTGCCCGAGTTCGCCGAGGTCTTGCGCCGCCGCCGCGACGACCCCTTCGTCGTCGATCCCACCCACGTCCTCCGTTTCGTGCTCGTCGACCGGGTTCGTGAGCTCGCGTCCGCCGAGGAGGAGCTCGACGGGCGCGTCCATCTCGTCCACGCCGAGTGGGTGCTCCTGGCCGCGCTGATCCTCGATTGCGCCGGCGACGACGACCCGCCCGTGCATCTCGCCCGCCGGTTGGTGCAACGTCTCGACCTCGGCGCCGCCGCCGAGCAGGAGATCGCCCTGCTGGTCGGCGACAGCGGCCTGCTCCGGTCCGCCGCCGGACGAGTGGACGGTCTCGCGCAGGACTCGGTGCTCCAGCTCGCCACCCACATCGACACCGCCGAGCGAGCCCGCGCGCTCTACCTCTTGAGCCTCGCCATCGGCGATCTCGATGTGTCGACCCGCCAGCGCCTCGACGAGCTCGTCGATCGCATCCTCGCCGTGCTCGAGGACCCCGAGTTGACGGGGCGCGAAGCTCGCAACCTCGTGGAGCGGCGCCGGGCCGAGGCCGCTCGCCTCGCGAGCGACGCCCGGACGGTCGAACGGATCGAGCACGCCCCGCGCGGGTACCTCCTGACCCAGCACGCGCCCGACATCGCCCGTCAGGCCGCGCTGCTCGAGCCATTGCCGGTGCGCGGACGGGCGCGCGTCGCCGTACTTCCCCACGCGCCGAACGAGTACCGGGTCGAAGTGGCGAGCCGCGACGTGCCGGGACTCCTGGCGACCGTCACCGGCGTGCTCGCGGCCCAGGGCCAGGACGTGCAGGACGCGGTGGTGGCCACCTGGCCCGATGGGGGCGCGCTCGAGTCGTTCCGGGTGCGCGCGCCTCGACCACCGGACGCCGACGCGCTCGGGCAGGCGATCGTGGCCGGCCTCGGCCGCCCCCTCGAGTCGCCGCCCGATCCCGACGCGGAGGTGCGCTTCGACGACGAGGGATCGCCCTGGTACACGCGTTGCGAGGTCCGGGGGCGGGACCGACGGGGGTTCCTCCACACGATCACCGTCGGGATGGCGAAGGCGGGGGCGAGCGTGCACTCGGCCCGGGTGCTCACCGAGCATGGGACTGCCGTCGACCGCTTCGAGCTGACCGACCGGCGGGGCAACAAGCTCGACGACGCCACCAAGGAGGCCGTCCGGGAGGCGATCCAGGGCGGCGTGGAGGCGCGCGGGCGCCTGCGGCGGCGGGTGTCAGGTTGGGGTCAGCGCCGCGATGCAGTTCGTTCACGCTCTGGCACCGGACGGGAAACGCGTCCTTCCTAGCTTTCGGCGCAACGTTCCGAAACGCGTCAGGAGGGCGACTAGTGAGAGTCAGACGCAAGCTCGCGATCATGTCGGTACTGGCGGTGACGCTGGTGCTCGTCACCGCGACGGCCGCGTTCGCCGGCGAGGGCGAGCCGGTCTTCGACGGCGGGGCAATTCCCGTCCCGTCCGACGTCGGCGTGAGCCTGAACCTGCTGTGGGTGCTCATCGGAGCCATCCTGGTGATCTTCATGCAGGCCGGGTTCGCGCTGGTCGAGACCGGCTTCTGTCGGGCCAAGCACGCGGCCCACGTGTTCAGCACCAACTTCGCCATCTTCGGCCTGGGTATGGTCGGCTTCTTCTTCGTCGGCTACGCCTTCATGTTCGGTGGCTTCAGCTACCCCGGCTACTTCGGCCTCGACTCGGCCGTAAACCCCGACGCGCTCGTCAGCGTGGGCGACAACTGGGAGTTCCTCTGGGGCGGCGGCTGGGCCCTGACCGACCTCGGTGGCGTGAACGGCGCGGCTCCCGCGGCGGCGTTCTTCCTCTACATGCTCGCCTTCATGGACACCACCGCCACCATCCCCACCGGTGCGATGGCGGAGCGGTGGAAGTGGAAGGCGTTCATCGGCTGGGGCCTGTTCTGCGGCGCGATCTACTACCCGCTGTTCGGCGCCTGGACCTGGGGCGGCGGCTGGCTCAACCAGCTCGGTGAGAACCTGAACCTCGGCTTCGGCTACGTCGACTTCGCTGGCTCCGGCGTCGTCCACGCCATGGGTGGGATCGCCGCGCTTGCCGGCGCGCTCGTGCTCGGGCCTCGCATCGGTAAGTACGGCGCAGATGGGAAGCCGCGCGCGCTCGCCGCGCACAGCATCCCGATGGCCGGGCTCGGCGTCTTCATCCTGTTGGTGGGCTGGTTCGGGTTCAACGCGGCGTCGACGTTCGCCGCCACCGACATCCGGTTCGCCGTTGTCGCGGTCAACACGGCCCTCGCGGCGGGCTTCGGCGCGACGATCGCGATGTTCTACGCCATGTGGCGGCTCGGAAAGCCCGACCCCGGCATGATGATGAACGGCATGCTCGCGGGCCTGGTCGCGATCACCGCGCCCTGCGCCTTCGTGCAGCCGTGGGCGGCTGCGACGATCGGCGTGATCGCGGGGTTGATCGTGATCGAGTCGATCCTGTTCATCGAGAAGCGCGGCATCGACGACCCTGTCGGCGCCATCTCGGTGCACGGCGTGTGCGGCATCTTCGGCGTGTTGTGCATTGGGATCTTCTCCAGCGGCGACTACGGCGCCGGCTGGAACCTCACGACCAAGGGCGAGGCGGCGACGGCCAGTGCTGCCGGTAAGGGCGTCACCGGGATCCTCTACGACTGGAGTCTTGGAATACGCCAGCTCGGGGCGCAGGGGATCGGCGCCCTGACGATCATCTTCATCATGGGCGGCATCGTCTATGCGTTCTTCAAGATCCAGAACGCGATCATGAAGGGCGGCATCCGGCCCACCGAAGAGGTCGAGCTGGCCGGGATGGACGTCCCGGAGATGGGTGTCCTCGCCTACGACAACCTGGTCGTCAACGAGATCGACATCGTCGGTCCCGAGGGCTCCAAGGTGCTGGCCAGCGGAGGCGCGTCACCCGACCCGTCCATCGGGCGGTGACCGGGTAGCACGCGCGAGCAACGCGGCCCGCGGCGACGCGGCCGGCAGGGCTCCCCCCCGCCCTGCCGGCCGCGTTTCGCGCTCGCGCATAGTCTCGCTGCGTGAGCGAGCCGCACGCGGTAGCCGCGTCTGATCTGTTGCGCTGGGCCGAGAGCCTGTCCGGGATCGCGCGTACCGGCCTCGGGTTCACGCAGAGCCTCTACGAGAAGGAGCGCTTCGAGGAGGTGCTCAAGGTGGCGGCCGACATCCGCGCCGCCGCCCTCGAGGAGGCCGAGGCCGACGCCCTGTTCGAGGAGTGGCTCGCGACGGTCGGCGAGGGCGTCGCCGGCTACGTGACGCCGAAGTGCGCCGTCGCCGCCGTCGTCGGCAACGACGCCGGCGAGATCCTGCTCACCCAGCGATCCGACTCCGGCATCTGGCTGTACCCGGTGGGGTGGGCCGACGTCGGCTACTCGCCGGCCGAGGTCGCGGTGAAGGAGGTGTACGAGGAGACCGGCATCGAGGTCGAGCCGGTGTCGCTGATCGCCGTATTCGACGGCCTGCGCCTCGGCTTCGCCCGCGTGCCGCTGTACTCGCTCGTGTTCCACTGCCGCATGCTCGGCGGCGAGCTCGAGGGTCATCCGCTCGAGACCCGCCAAGTCGGGTTCTATCCGCGCGACGCGCTCCCGCAGCCTCTGGCCGGCGGCGCCCGCTGGGTCGACACCGCCTTCGCCGCCATCGACGGCGAGCACCGCCCCGCCGACTTCGACCTCCCGCGCACCCCACCGTGGCGCGGCGAGGCCTGACCGCTCAGGTGCGCGCGGCGGACTCCAGGTCCTGCATCGTGAACAGGGGTCGGAGCTCGACGGCGATCTCGGCCAGGGCTTCGGGGCCGCCCGACTGGCGGTCGATGACGCACAGCGCGTGCTCCACGGTCGCACCCCGGTCGCGCAGGTCGGCACACGACGCGACCACCTGACCGCCCGACGTCACGACGTCTTCGACGACGGTCAGCTGCCGCCCGTCGATCGCGACACCCTCGGCGAGCTGGCAGGTGCCGTAGGTCTTCGATTCCTTGCGCACGAACACCGCCGGGATACCCGTCACCTGCGAGAGCATCGTGGCGATCGGCACACCGCCCAGCTCCAACCCCGCGAGCGCCTCGGTGCCGCCGGGCACGAGCGGTGCGAGCGCGTCAGCGATGGCGCGTAATAGCTCCGGATCGGATTCGAAGCGGTACTTGTCGAAGTACTCCGCGCTGGTCGCGCCCGAGCGCAACGTGAACTCACCTGTCAGGTGGCTGCTGTCGTAGATGCGGCGGGCGAGGTCGGTCACCGGGGGCAGCCTG
>Ga0136613_10001445_pt1 | contig 12294 bp, 11 predicted proteins | sample AntDrymUQ2722106_2_FD_106649 | JGI IMG/M metagenome (GOLD analysis project Ga0136613, IMG submission 106649) | Polar desert sand microbial communities from Dry Valleys, Antarctica - metaG UQ272 (21.06) | ecosystem: Environmental > Terrestrial > Soil > Desert | place: Antarctica: Dry Valley... | reverse complement strand
TGTCCCTAGTACGAGAGGACCGGGACGGACGCAGCTCTCGTGTGCCAGTTGTTCCGCCAGGAGCATGGCTGGTTGGCGACCTGCGGAATGGATAAGCGCTGAAAGCATCTAAGCGCGAAGCCGCCCTCGAGATGAGATCTCCCACCGGGTTAACCGGGTAAGGCCCCTGGTAGACGACCAGGTTGATAGGCCGGAGGTGTACGCACGGTGACGTGTTCAGCCGACCGGTACTAATCGGCCGAGGGCTTGGGATCCTTCGATACTCGTGCTCACTTTGGATTTCTCGAGGGACGCCGTGATGGCGCCCCTTGACAAGGTTTCCGGTGGCAACAGCGGCGGGGTAACACCCGTTCCCATTCCGAACACGGAAGTGAAGACCGCCCGCGCCGATGGTACTTGGGGGGAGACCCCCCGGGAGAGTAGGACGCCGCCGGATTTCTCTCATGCGTCGGATGCCCCACCCGGTCGACCTCCGGGCGGGGCATCGTCGCGTGCGTACCCTGAGTTTGGTTGCGAGGCGGCGAGACCACACGGGAGAGGACGATGGCGGGTGAGGCGCGGGGCCGAGGGCGAGGGCAGCGCGGCCGTTCGGAGACTGGGCGCGGACGCTCCCGAGGCCGGGGGGCGGGCTCATCGTCGGTGTCGTCGTCAGCTCGAGCTCGGGCCGCCGCCGGCGGCACACGAGAGTCGGGGCGGCGCCACGACACGGCACGCGCGGAACCCGGGGCGCGGCGGGGCGAGCGTGCCGGCGCTCGTGGATCGCTCGACCCGAGGGATGAGCTGCGTCGCCTCGCCGGCTCGTCGGGCGATCGGCTCTACACGCGGTTGCAGCGGGCGGCGGTCGCGCTCGAACGGGATCACGAGCGCGAGGCGCTGCGTATCCTCCGTCCACTGCGCGACGACATCCCGGGCGCGGCGTGCGTGCGGGAGCTGCTCGGGCTGGCGCTGTATCGCTGCGGTTACTACCAGGCCGCCGCCAAGGAGCTCGAGGAGCTGCACCGACTCACCGGTTCGCTCGATCAGCACCCGGTCCTCATGGACTGCTACCGGGCCCAGGGCCGGTGGCGGCGGGTGAGCACACTGTGGGGTGAGCTGCGGCGCGGGTCGACGCGGCCCGAGATCGCAGTGGAGGGGCGCATCGTGGCGGCGGGCGCGCTCTCCGACCGCGACCGTCTCGACGACGCGGTCGAGCTGCTCCGGCGCGCTGACCGGCCCAAGAGCTCGCCGGCCGAGCACGATCTGCGTCTGTGGTACGCACTCGCCGATCTCGAGGAGCGCAGCGGCAACCTGCCCCATGCCCGCACCCTCTTCGACCGGATCGCCGCCGCTGATCCCGGCTTCGCCGACGCCGCCGAACGCCGCACCGGCCTGTAGGGGGAAGGGCGGAAGGCGGCAGGGCCCCCGGTGGTTGTCACACCCCCTCGGTAGCGTCGTCGGTGCCACGTGAGCGCCCCTCCGTGCGACCTCTTCCCCCGGGCCACACCACACGGCCGCGCCGGCCGGCGCGCGCCGAGAGCCGGGCCGGGCTCCGCACCCGCGTCCGCCGCATCGAAGGGGAAGCCGACCCATGACACCGACCCGGGAACCGACCGGCGATGCGATCGCCGGCGTCAACGTCTCCGTGCTGCGCGGCGAGCTGTCCGCGCCACCCGATCTGCGCACGCTGCCATCGGGCACGCGGCTCGCCACGTTCGGCCTCCGGGCTCCGTCACCCGGCGGGCCCGACCGCCCGCCGAAGGGGCGTCGGGCCAAGGCGTCGAAGGGCGCGGAACCCACGGCGGCGCCAACGGCCACGTCCGTGCCGGTCGCGATGTGGGAGCCGCCGGCGTGGGTCGAGCAGCTCGGCGCGGGCGACGCGGTGCTCGTGGTCGGCGCGGTCCGGCGGCGCTTCTTCCGCGCTGCCGGCGGCGTCACCGGCTCGCGCGTCGAGGTGCAGGCCGAGGCGGTCGCTCGCGCCGGTGATCGCCGCCGCGCCCAGGCGCTCGAACGACGCATCGCCCGTTCCCTGGAGGCACTCGCATGACCGCGGCAGTCGTCGGGCGAGCGCCAATCGTCGGGCCGCCCCCGTCGGCACGAGCGCGGCCCCGTCCGTTGCGGATGCGCCGGGACGGGACCGCGCGTCGGTACCATGACTGGCGCGTCCCGGCAACGGTGCCGGGAGCGGACGGAACGATGGTGTGACGACCCAGGTACCTACCACCCGCACCCCCGAGAGCATCGATCGGGTCGTGATCCGGTTCGCGGGCGACTCGGGCGACGGGATGCAGCTCGTCGGCGACCGGATCACCGACGTGAGTGCGGTGTTCGGCAACGACTTGGCCACCCTGCCCGACTTCCCGGCCGAGATCCGGGCGCCGGCCGGGACGATCGCCGGTGTGTCGTCGTTCCAGGTGCACTTCGCCGACTTCGACATCCTGACGCCCGGCGATGTCCCGAACCTGCTCGTGGCCATGAACCCGGCCGCGCTCAGGGCCAATCTGGGCGACCTGTCGCCGGGTGCGTCGATCATCGCCAACGTCGACTCCTTCGAGGACCGCAACCTCGCCAAGGCCGGCTACGAGGCGAACCCGCTCGACGACCAGTCGCTCGCCGCCTACCGCGTCTACCCGGTGCCGATGACGTCGCTGACGCTCGAAGCGGCCAAGGAGGTTGGCGCCAAGTCTCGCGACGCCGAGCGCTCCAAGAACTTCTTCGCCCTGGGCTTGATCTCGTGGATGTACACCCGCCCGGTCGACCCGACGGTCGCCTGGATCGAGACCCGGTTCGCCGCCCAGCCGGTGGTGCGCGACGCCAACCTCGCCGCCTTCAAGGCGGGGTTCCACTTCGGCGAGACCGCCGAGCTCTTCGACCACCCCTTCGAGGTGCAGCCGGCGCAGCTTCGCCCGGGCCGGTACCGCAACATCACCGGGAACCTCGCCCTCGCCTACGGGCTCATCGCGGCGTCGCAGCGGGCGACGCTTCCGATCGTGTACGCGTCGTACCCGATCACGCCGGCGTCGGACATCCTCCACGAGCTGTCGAAGCACAAGAACTTCGGGGTGCGCACCGCCCAGGCCGAGGACGAGATCGCGGCCGCCGGCATGGCAGTGGGCGCGGCGTTCGCCGGCCACCTGGCCGTCACCGCAACCTCGGGGCCGGGGGTCGACCTCAAGAGCGAGGCCATGGGGCTGGCGATCAGCCTGGAGCTCCCACTCGTGCTGATCGACGTGCAGCGGGGCGGGCCGTCGACCGGGCTGCCGACCAAGACCGAGCAATCCGACCTCCTGCTCGCCATGTTCGGCCGGCACGGCGAGGCGCCGCTGCCGGTCGTGGCCGCGTCGTCGCCGAGCCACTGCTTCGACACCGCCTTCGAGGCGGTGCGCCTCGCCCTCCGGTACCGCACCCCGGTGATCCTCCTCTCCGACGGCTACCTCGCCAACAGCGCCGAGCCATGGCGGCTCCCCGACACCGCCGCCCTGCCCGACATCTCGGTGCCGTTCGCGACTGCGCCCAACCACGACGGCGAGTTCTGGCCGTACCTGCGCGACCCCGACACGCTGGCCCGGCCCTGGGCGGTCCCGGGGACGCCGGGTCTCATGCACCGCATCGGCGGGCTGGAGAAGGCCGACGGTACCGGCAACGTCGAGTACGACCCCGCCAACCACGAGCTCATGTGCCGGCTGCGGGCGTCGAAGATCGCCGGGATCGCCCGCGACATCCCGCGGCTCGAGGTCGACGACCCCTCGGGCGACGCGTCGCTGCTCGTGCTGGGCTGGGGGAGCACGTGGGGCCAGATCAAGGCGGCGCTCCGCGAGGTGCGACACGCTGGGCACGACGTGGCGCACGCCCACCTGATGCACCTCAACCCGTTCCCCGCCAACCTGGGGGAGGTGCTGGCGCGCTACGAACGGGTCCTCGTGCCCGAGATGAACCTCGGCCAGCTCTCCCGCCTTGTCCGGGCCGAGTTCCTCGTCGACACCCGGAGCCTCAACCAGGTGCGAGGGGTCCCGTTCCGGGCCGCCGAGATCGAAGCCGAGATCCTGGAGATGCTGCTGTGACCCCGTCCGACGACGCTTCCGCCACGCCGACGCTCACCCGCAAGGACTTCCAGTCGGACCAGGAGGTCCGCTGGTGCCCGGGCTGTGGCGACTACTCGGTGCTCACCGCGGTGCAGCTCCTCATGCCCGACCTCGGCGTACGGCCCGAGGAGCTGGTGTTCGTGTCGGGCATCGGCTGCTCGAGCCGCTTCCCGTACTACATGAACACCTACGGGATCCACAGCATCCACGGCCGGGCTCCCGCCATCGCCACCGGGGTGGCGATGGCTCGTCCCGAGCTGTCGGTGTGGGTGATCACCGGCGACGGCGACGGCCTGTCGATCGGCGGCAACCACCTGATCCACGCGTTGCGCCGCAACGTCAACCTGACCATCCTGCTGTTCAACAACCAGATCTACGGGCTCACGAAGGGCCAGTACTCACCCACCAGCGCCATCGGCAAGGTCACCAAGTCGACGCCGTTCGGGTCGGTCGACCAGCCGTTCAACCCGATCTCGGTGGCGCTCGGGGCCGAGGCGAGCTTCGTTGCTCGCACCCACGACATGGACCGCAAGCATATGCAGGAGACGTTCCGCCGGGCGCACGAGCACCGGGGGGCGGCGTTCGTCGAGATCTACCAGAACTGCAACGTCTTCAACGACGGTGCCTTCGAGCAGATCCTCGCCAAGGACAAGCGGCCCGAGATGCTCATCTCGTTGCGCCACGGCGAGCCGGTCCGCTTCGGGCCCGACGGCGCCCGGGGTGTCGTGGTCAATCGGTTCGGCGAGCTCGAGGTGGTCGATGTGGCCGACGTCGGGGCCGACCGGCTCTTGGTGCACGACGAGCACCGGCCCGATCCCACGCTCGCGTTCGCGCTCTCCCGTCTGGCCGACCAGCCGACCACGCCGACGCCGGTCGGGGTGTTCCGGGCGGTGCAGCGACCGGTCTACGAGGAGCAGCTCACCCAGCAGCTCGTCGACGCCCAGGCGCGTTCGGGGCCCGGCGACCTGGCCGCGCTCATCGAGTCGGGCAGCGTCTGGGACGTCAGCGACTGAACGGCCGGGCCGCATGTGACGGGCCGCATGTGACGGGCCGCATGTGACGGGCCGCGCGCCGTGCGGGAGCGGCCGGGGTGCGAGCGGTCACGCGTCCAGGCGGCGCAGGACCAGGCCGGTGCGGGGCTTGGGCACGAAGAACGATGTCTTGGGGGGCATGCGCAGGCCGGCGGCCGCGGCGGCGCGGATCTGGTCGACGGTGACCGGTCCGAGCAGCACCGCCGCGTCGGCCGCGCCGTCGGCGACCAACCCCGTGACGGCGGTAGCGTCGTCCCGGTAGGTGATGTCAGCGCCGGGCAGCGCCGGGCGTACCACGGTCTCGAACAACGTCGCCGGTACCGCGCGCAGCGGTTCCGGTTCGGTGCCCAGCGCCACCGCAACGATGTCGGGGCGGGGTTCGAGCACGGCGAGGCCCTGCTTGTCGACCAGGCCGAGGTCGGCTCGACCCTCGATGCGCTGGCGCAACGCCGCCACACCGCTCGGCGAGCTCGGACCGGCGTCGTGGACCACGAACGCGGCGTCGAGCGCGGCGCGCACATCTGCCGGCCCGCCGGTCACCACCCGGTGGATCGGTGCCACCGCCAGCTCGTCGTCGGTCAGCTCCACGACGAGGGACATGATGGCGCCGGCCCCGGGGTCGTCGATGTGCGACATGAGGGCACGTTCGTCGCGGTAGGCGCAGGCGGTCTCGTAGCGGTGGTGGCCGTCGGCGATCATCACGGGGGCGGCCGCGACCGCCTCGGCGATGGCCCGGTGCACCTCGGCGCCCCACAGCGCGGTCAGGGTGTGGCGCACGCCGTCGGGATCGACGCACGCCCGTACGTCGCCGGCGTCGGCGGGTTCGGCGTCGGCGGTTCCCAGGAGCCGAGACAGCCCGGTGGCGCCCGAGAGGCACCAGATCGGGTCGAGGTTGGTCCGGGTGGCGCGCAGCAGGTCGAGCCGATCGGACTTGGCCCGGGCCATGGTGTGCTCGTGGGGCAGCGCGCTGTCGTGGTCGCCGGGGCCCGTCCCCGGCCCTCCGAGCCCGAGCGCCCCCACGACACCCATCGTGTGCCGGGCCGGGTGGGACGTCGTCGCCGGGACCTCCATCCGGTACCGGTAAAACGCGGGGGCGTCGTCGTCGGCCACCACGCCGCGGGCCTGCCACCCGGTGAGCGTGGTCGCGGCCTGCTGGTAGCGGTCGGCGCCCTCGGCTCGGGGCAGGATGAGACGCACCACGTTGTCGGGATGCGCGGCCTCCAACATCGCCCGGGTGGGTTCGTCGATCACGTCGTAGGGTGGAGCGACGACGGCGCCGAGGACGTCGTCGACGGTCCCCGCGAGGCGCGCCGGCACATAGCGCGTACCCCGGAACGGCGAGAAGTCAGGCACGGGTCGGTCCCCTGGTCGTGAACGAGTGGTTGCGTCGCGCTCGGGGGCGCGCCCCGGAGGAGCACACCGCGATGGACGACAACGTGGACGGGATCCGATCTTCGCACAGCGCCGCGCGCGAGCTTCGGAGCGACGCCACCCGTGAAGCCCCGAGCGACGACGTCGATCACGACGCTCCTCTGGACAGCCGGGACGGCGACCTCGTCGACGACGCGCTGGCGGCGTACCGGGCCTACCAGCAGGGCGCGGAGCTCCTCGGCGCGGCCAACCCGCACGCCGCCGTCACCGCTCTGGAGCGCGCCCGCGCCCTCGAACCGGCCAAGGCGTCGATCCGGGAGGCCTTGGGGCGCGCCTACTTCCGTTCCGGGCGCTTTGGCGCGGCGAGCGCCGAGTTCACTCGGGCGGTCGAGCTCGATCCGGTGAACGACTACGCCCTGTTCGGGCTGGGCCTGTCGTTGCTCCGGCGAGGCGACGCAGCCGGCGCCCGCCGCAACCTCAAGCTGGCGGTGGCGATGCGACCCGACCGGTGCGCGTACCGGGACGCGCTCACCCGGGCGGTCGCGGCCGGGGACCCGTGACCGGGCTCGTCCCCGCGTCGACGCCCGACGGCCCCCCGGTGGTCTGCTGCGATCTCGACGGGGTGCTGTGGCGCGGCGACGAGCCGCTGCCGGGGTCGGCCGACGCCGTCGCCACGCTTCGGGAGGCGGGCTTGCGGGTCGGGTTCCTCAGCAACAACTCGAGCCAGCCCGTCACCGAGGTCGCCCACAAGCTGGAGACCATGGGCGTCCCGGTGACGCCCGGCGAGGTGCTCACGAGCGCGACCGCCGCCGCCGAGCTGCTCGGCGCCGATCTCGCGCCCGGTACGCGCGTCCTGGTCTGCGCGGGGCCGGGCGTGGTGGAGGCGCTGCGTGCGGTGGGTCTAGCCCCGGTCGACGACCCGCCGGCCGAGGCGGTCGTCGTCGGCTTCCACCGCTCGTTCGACTTCGACCGGCTCGACTGTGCGTCCGCGGCGATCCGGGGCGGAGCGCGCTTCGTCGCGACCAACCTCGACGCCACGTACCCCGTCCCCGGTGGGGTGGTTCCGGGCGCCGGCGCGCTGGTGGCGGCGGTCGCGACGGCGTCGGGCCGGGCGCCCGAGGTGGCGGGCAAGCCGGAGGCGCCTACGGTCGCGCTCGTGCGGCATGCGTGGGGCAGCCGCGGCGTCGTCGTGGGCGACCGTCCGTCGACCGACGGGGCCCTGGCCGCTGCGCTCGGGTGGCCGTTCGCGCTCGTGCTGTCGGGGGTGACCGTCGCCGGGGGAGGACCGGGCGGCGAGGACATCCCAGTGCCGGCGCCGCCGTTCGTCGCCGCCGACCTCGCCGCGCTGGTCCCGGAGCTGGTGACGACGTTGCGCCCGGCGAGTCAGCCGCGGCCCGGGTAGCCGCCGCGGAAGTCACCGAAGCCGGGCTCGCCGGGATGATCCGGGCGAGGTCCGGTGCGAGGCGCGCCGAAGAACGGGCGCAGCGCCAGGGTGAGCAGCGCCCCGGCGGCGAAGCCGCCTACGTGCGCGACCCAGGCCACGCCCTCGTTCGGGTTGGTGAAGAACTGGAGCCCGAACCAGAGGCCCAGCACCACCCCGGCCGGCAGGTAGATCACGAAGAACAGCAGCAACGGCACCACGGTCAGGATGCGGGCGCGCGGCCACAGCACCAGGTAGGCGCCCATCACGCCGGCGATGGCTCCCGACGCGCCAATGACCGGGATGGTCGAGGCCGGGTCGACGAGGTAGTGCGCCGCCATGGCCGCGACCCCCGTCACCACGTAGAACGCGACGAAGACGACGTGGCCGTAGTGGTCCTCGATGTTGTTCCCGAAGATCCACAGGAACAGCATGTTGCCGGCGAGGTGCAGGATCGAGCCGTGCAGGAACATCGAGACGAGCACCGCGAGCCACACGTTCTTGCCGGGGAACAGCTCGCCGGTTCCAAGGGGCGTCATGACCGCGCCGCACTCGTCGGCGGCTGCCTCCGATGCGGTGAGGGGTGCGCGCTCCCGGAGCTCGCACGGGATGGCGGCGCGCTCGAGGGTGAAGCGCTGCTCGGCCGAGATGGCGAAGCGCTGCCCGCCGATGTCGATCTGATCCTCCCCGCTGCGGGGCTGCACGCCGAAGTAGACGATCACGTTGATGGCGATGAGCGCCACCGTGAAGATGGGGAGGCGCGTGGTCGGGTTGTCATCGCGCAGCGGGATGACCATCGCGGCACGTTACCGAGGGGCTGCATCCTGGTCTCGACCGGCCGCGGCGCCTATCCTTGTCGGGCCGGGAGAAGTCCGCGCGCCTCCTGAACCGATGGGGGGTGCGGGCACCGGGCAGGAGGAACTCATGGTGGACATGGCGGACGTACGGCAACGGCTCGAGTGGGGCAACCTCCTCGAGTCCGGGCGCGACTTCACGGTCGTCACCCAGCGGGAGGCGCAGAAGCGCGCCAAGGCCCTGGTCAAAGAGGGCCGCCTCGCCCAGGAGCGCGTGCAGACCTACGTCGAAGACCTGATCTCGAGCAGCCGCGGCCGGGCCCAGGCCTTCGCCGACGCCGTCCAGAAGGAGGTCGAGCGCCAGATCAAGTCGCTCGGTGTGGCCACACGAGGCGAGCTGCGTCGCTTGGAGAAGCGCATCGGTCGGGCTGGCCCCGCCAAGAAGAAGGCCACCAAGAAGGCCACCAAGAAGGCCACCAAGAAGGCCACCAAGAAGTCGGCGAAGAAGCGGGCGGCCAAGAAGTCGGCGAAGAAGTCGACGGCCAAGAAGTCGGCGAAGAAGTCGACCGCCAAGAAGCGGCCCGCCAAGAAGGCGGCGAAGCGTACGGTGAAGAAGGCGGCGGGCGCCGCCTCGTCGTAGGCCGCCGTCGGGAGGCGGCGCGGCGGCGTGAAGGGAGCGACCCGGCGGCGTCTCGACGCCGAGCTCGTCCGCCGGGGCCTGCTCGCGAGCCGGGCCCGGGCCGTGGAGGCCATTCGGCGCGGTGACGTGCAGGTCGCCGGGATCCCCGCCGCCAGCCCGGCCCGCCAGGTGAGCGCGGCCGACCCGATCACCCTCGCGGGGGCGGGGCCCCGTTACGTGTCACGGGGCGGGGACAAGCTCGCCGCCGCCCTGGCCCGCTTCGACGTCGACGTGCGGGGATGCCGCGCCCTCGACGCCGGCGCGTCCACCGGAGGGTTCACCGACTGCCTGCTCCAGGACGGAGCCGCCGAGGTGGTTGCGGTCGACGTCGGTCGCGGTCAGCTCGCGTGGGCGCTGCGAACCGACCCGCGGGTGAAGGTGCTGGAGCGCACCAACGTGCGCGACCTCGACGCCGGCGCCATCGGCGGTGCCGTGCCGGTGGCGGTGGCCGACCTGTCGTTCATCTCGCTGCTCACGGTGGCGCCCGCGCTGCGTCGCTGCACCCGCGACGACGCCGAGCTCGTCCTGTTGGTGAAGCCCCAGTTCGAGGCCGGTCGCGACCAGGTCGGCAAGGGCGGCATCGTCCGGGAGCGGGCCACGCACGAGGCGGTGCTGGGGCGCGTCGTCGCCGGGCTCGACGCCGCCGGGATCTTCGTCGTCGACGTGATGGCGTCGCCGGTTCGGGGCGCGCGCGGCAACATCGAGCTGCTGGCGCACTGCCGGCGCGCCGCCGAACGCACCCCGCTCGCGATCCCGCCCGCCGACATGGTGAGCCGGGCCGTGGCCGAGGCCCACGACCGATGAGGGATCGATGATGCGCAGCGCGATCCGTGTCGTCGGGCTCGTCCCGCACCCGCACCGGGAGCTGGCGAGGGCCCTCGCACGCGACGCCGCCACCTGGTTCGGGGAACGGGGGGTCGCGGTGCGCATCCCGCCCGAGGAAGCCGCCGCGGTCGGGCTCAGTGAGCACGGGTGCGAACCGGGCGCGCTGCTCGACGGTCTCGACGTGGCCATCTCGCTCGGTGGCGACGGCACGATGCTGCGCACGGTCGACCTCGTCGGCGACAGTGGCGTCGCCGTAGTGGGCGTCAACGTCGGGCAGATGGGGTACCTCGCCGAGGTGGACCCGGCCCACCTCGGCGATACCTTCACCCGTCTTGTCGAGGGCGACTACGACATCGACGAGCGCATGATGCTCGCGGTCACCGTGAGCTCCGCGGGGGAGGCGCAGGGCGCGTGGTCTGCGCTGAACGAAGCGGTGGTCGAGAAGAGCCGGACCGGTCGCCTGGCACGCCTGGCGGTGGACATCAACGGCACCCCGTTCACCACCTATGCCGCCGACGGCGTGATCGTGGCGACTCCCACGGGCTCGACCGCGTACTCGCTCTCGGCGCGCGGGCCGATCGTGTCGCCCCGGATCCGGTGCCTGCTCCTGACGCCGGTGTCGCCGCACATGCTGTTCGACCGGGCCCTCGTCCTCGACGGGACCGAGGAGCTGCGCTTCGAGGTGACGGGCGACGAGCCCGTCCAGCTCACGCTCGACGGTCAGACACGCGGCGAGCTCGCGGTGGGCGACGCCGTCACGTTCACGGCCGGGCCGCACCCGGCTCGGATCGCGACGTTCGGGCCGCGCGACTTCCACCAGATCCTCAAGGCCAAGTTCGGCTTGGCTGATCGGTGACGGCCATGCTGAGCGAGCTGCGTGTCGCCGGCATCGGGATCATCGACGATCTCACCCTCGGGCTCGGTCCCGGCCTCACCGTGGTGACGGGGGAGACGGGCGCGGGCAAGACCCTGCTCGTCGAGGCGCTCGAGCTGCTGCTCGGCGCGCGGGCCGACGCCGGGCTGGTGCGGGCCGGGTCAGGCGTTGCCCGGGTCGAAGGCCGCTTCGTCACCGACGGCGGGAGCGATGGGGACGACGAGCTCGTCGTCGGGCGGGTGGTCCCCGCCGAGGGCCGCAGCCGGGCCTACGTCAACGGCCGCCTGGCGGCGGCGGGCGAGCTCGGGGACCTCGGCGCGGCACTGGTCGACCTGCACGGCCAGCACGCCCACCAGTCGCTCCTCGCGCCAGCGGTGCAGCGTCGCGCCCTTGACCGCTTCGCCGGCGAACCGGTCGCCACGCGATTGGTCGAATACCGCCGGCACCGGGACTCCGCCCGGGACGCGGAACGGGAGCTGGCGGCACTCGGCGGCGACGATCGGGCCCGGGCTCGTGAGCTCGACCTGCTCCGCCACCAGATCGACGAGATCGCCGACGCCGGGCTCGTCGATGCGCACGAGGACACTGTCCTGGAGGGGGAGGAGGACCTGCTCGCCGACGCCGACGCCCACCGAGCGGCGCTCGCCGACGCGCAGCAGGCGCTCGAGGGTGGTGCGGCCGACGGTCTCGGTGTGGCCGCCGGCGCGCTCACCGGTCGATCTCCGTTCGCGGGGCTCGCCGATCGGATGCTCGTGGCCCAAGCGGAGGTCGCGGAGCTGGCACGCGAGCTGCGCCACGCCGGGGAGGCCACCGTGGTCGACCCGGCCCGTCTCGACGCGGTGCGGGACCGCCGCCGGCTCCTGCGCGAGCTGATGCGCAAGTACGGCGAGGATCTCGCGGCGGTGATCGAGTTCGGCCGATCGGCCGTCACCCGCGCCGAGGAGCTCGACCGGCACGAAGCCCGAGCCGACGAGCTCGACGAGGCGCGTCGCGACCACGAAGCCGCCGCGACTTGCGCTGCGTCGGCACTCAGCGCAGCCCGACGGGAGGCCGCCCCGGAGCTGGGTGACGCGGTGGCGTCGCACCTGCACGCGCTGGCTATGCCGGCGGCGCGCGTCACGACCCTCGTCGAGCCCGACACGCCCGGCGACGACGGCGCCGACGCCGTGACCTTCCTGCTCGCCGCCAACGCCGGGGAGCCGCTTCGTCCCCTGGCGCGCGCGGCCTCGGGCGGGGAGCTGG
>Ga0136613_10001444_pt1 | contig 12296 bp, 13 predicted proteins | sample AntDrymUQ2722106_2_FD_106649 | JGI IMG/M metagenome (GOLD analysis project Ga0136613, IMG submission 106649) | Polar desert sand microbial communities from Dry Valleys, Antarctica - metaG UQ272 (21.06) | ecosystem: Environmental > Terrestrial > Soil > Desert | place: Antarctica: Dry Valley... | reverse complement strand
TGCTCGTCAGGCAGACCGGCTGGACGCTGCATCAGTTCCGTCACTCCGCCCTGACGCACCTCGCCGAGGACAACGTGCAGCTGCCGCTGCTGATGGCCAAGAGCCGCCATCGCAGTCTGCGCACGCTGCAGCGCTACGCGCGCCCGGGTCCTGACGCGGTGGCCGCGCTGACGGCCGCGCACGACCCGGCGCGGCGTCGCTGACGCGCGTCGCAGTCGAGATCTCAGGTGCTTACCGCCGGATTCCGTTCCGTTGTTCCTCACGGGCCGACACGAGTACATGCTGACCCGGATGGGACTCGAGTTCGTCGACGTGCTGATGGCGATGGTCGCCTGGGGCGATCGCTGGACCGCAGGCGATGCCGGGCCGCCGATCCTCTACCGCCATCGCGCGTGCGGTCAGATCACGCACGTCGAGGCGCACTGCGCGGCCTGCGGGCAGATTCGGCGTGCGGCCGATGTCGACGTCGAGCCGGGCCCGGGCCTCGCGGCCGCGAGCGATCATCACCATTCATCGAAAGCGGTCGCGCAAGATTCCTCGTCTTGACCGTCGTGTGTGGCAGGCTTGGGGCCATGCTGACCCGGACGGCGAAATACCGGCGGCGCGGGCCAGAGGATCGCGCCGTGTCGTCGCTGCAGCGCCGGCTTGACCGTGCGTCGACCGTCGTCAACCGCCGTTTGCGCGCGCACCGTGCCTGGACCGTCGTCGCCGCAACCTCGGTGCCGGTCGCCGTTGGGCTCATCGCGGCGCGTCGTCGCATCGGCATGCACCCGGCGCTGACCTTGGCGCTGGGGTGCGTCCCGCCGCTCGGGTGCGCGATCGCAGTACCGAAGGGACGCCCGCGCTACCTCGCGGTCGCCGCCGCGTACATGCACCTCTTCAAGCTGGGCTGGGAGCTGCCCTACGACGACCCGAAGAACCTGCGCCGGCGCCTGTGGATCGACCAACCGATCCGCTTTGACAGCGCGGTGGGCCTTGGTGTGCCGCCCGGCGTGCGGTTGCAGCGAGCTCTTCGCAAGCCGGGCGAGATCACGGCGCTTGACCGGGCTGTCACGGTCACCTACGGCTCGTGGTTTCTCCCGCACGCGCTGCTCGCCTACCTGCTCGTGCGCCACGATGAGTACATCCCGCGCGCCGGCGCGCGCCTGGCGGCCGCCTACCACCTCACCTGCCCGTTCTACTTTTTCGTCCCCGAAACACCGCCATGGTGGGCGTCAGAGCAGGAGGGCCGCATGAGCGGTGAGATCGAACGCGTCACGCGGCTCGTCGTCTGCGACCTGCTCAACCGCCCGCCACCCGACGAGGACAGCATGCCCGGCAACCCCTGGGGCGCAATGCCATCCGACCACATCTCCTCGGCGGCGATCACGGCGATGAGCCTGTCAGAGGTCGGCACGATCTACGGCGCAATCGGCTGGACATACGTCGCGGCCGCATCGTTCGCGATCGTCTACCTCGGCGAGCACTACGTCGCCGATGTCATCGTGGGCCTGCTCGTCGCGGAAGCCGTGCGTCGCGCCGAGCCACTCGCCGCGCCGTTCGTCCGCGCGGTCGCCCAAGCGGTGGAGTAGCGCACGAGCAGCCCAAACCGCCGCGCTCAGGCGAACAGCAGGTGCTCGAGCCCGATCAGCGGCGACTCGGTCAGCTCCGGCACGCGCCGGACGGCGAGCAGCACGCCGGGCATGAACGACTCGCGCGCATAGGAGTCCTGGCGGATCGTCAGTGACTGGCCGACATCGCCAAGGATGACCTCCTGGTGGGCCACCAGGCCGGGCAGGCGCACCGAGTGGATCGGGACGGCGCCCTGCATGAGATCGGCCGTGCGGGCCGCCGTGCCCGACGGCGCATCGACCTTGCCGTCGTGGTGCAGCTCGATGATCTCGGCCTTGGCCATGTGTTGCGAAGCCTCGGCCGCGAAGCGCATCATGAGCACGGCGCTGATCGCGAAGTTCGGGGCGATGAACACGTTGGCGGGCGGGTCGGGGCCGAGTTCGCGCAGCGGCTCGGCGTCAAAGCCGGTTGTGCCGATGACGACGTGCACCCCGGCCTGCACACATTGCAGCGCGTTGGCGAGCGCGGTATCGGGCCGCGTGAAGTCGACGACGACATCGACGTCGCGGTCGCCGAGCACGTCGGCGAGCGACGTGCCGAGTGCCGGATCGGCCATGCCTGTGAGCGAGAGGTCGTCGGCACCTTCGACCGCTGTGACGACGGCTTGCCCCATGCGCCCGGCGGCGCCCGCCACCGCGACGCGTACCCTCTGGGCCACAGGCACCCTCGCGGGCTGGGGCGGTCTCACGCCGCGCCGACCTCGGCCGGCCCGGACGCGAGCTCCGGCACGAGCGGCTCCAGCGCGCGGCGGAACGTGTCCTCGTCGGCGCCGACCCCCGCGGCGCTCAGGCGCTGGGGCGCGAGCAGCTCACGCGTCAGCGCGGCGACGTCCTGGAGCGTCACGGCCTCGATGCGCTGCACGACCTCGTCGATCGACAGCACCGGCTGGTCGCAAAGCACCGCGGCGCCGAGCCGGTTCATGCGCGCCGCCGTCGACTCGAGTGCCAGCACGATCCTGCCCTTGACGTTCTCCTTGGAGCGCTCGAGCTCCTCGGCCGTGACGCCCTGCTCGCGCAGCCGTGCGAGCTCGTCGCCCACGACCTGCATCGCAGGCCCGACGTTGTCGGGGCGCGTGCCGAGATAGACGCCGATCTGTCCGCTCTGCGCGTACAGCGCCTGGAACGAGAAGACGCTGTAGGCCAGCCCGCGGTGCTCGCGCACCTCCTGAAACAGCCGCGAGGAGGAGGTGCCGCCGATGATGTTGTCGAGCACGCGCAGCGCGAAGCGCCGCTCATCGTCGCGCGACATCGCCGGCGCTCCAAGCGCGACGTGGTACTGCTCGGTGTCCTTGGGCAGGAAGCGCAGCTGCGGCGGAAGCTGGGCGGGCAGTGGTGGCGGAGCCGGCGCGGCAGGCCGCTCGGGCACCTCGATCGCGCGCGCCAGCTCGACGAGCGCATCATGGTCGACTGAGCCCGCTGCCGCGATGACGACGTCGCCCGGCGCATAGTGCGCGGCATGGAAGCGCCCCAGCCCGTCGGCCGTCGTGCTCGAGACGACCTCGGCGCTGCCGATCACCGCGCGTCCGAGCGGGTGGTCGGCGAAGACGGCCTCGCCAAGCACGTCGAAGACCCGGTCCTGCGGGTCGTCCTCGTACATGGCGATCTCCTCGAGCACGATCTGGCGCTCGTTGGCCAGGTCGGCGTCGTCCAGACGCGGGCGCCAGACCATGTCGGCGACGACGTCGAACGCCTTGGGCAGGTGCTCGTCGATCACGCGCGCGTACACCGACGTCGACTCCTTACCGGTGCCCGCATTGAGCTCGGCGCCCATCGCGTCGAAGATCTGATCGATCTCGAGCGAGCCGTAGCGGTCGGTGCCGCGGAACAGCATGTGCTCGGTCAGATGCGACAGCCCCGCCTCGTCGACACTCTCGTGCGCCGCGCCGGTCGCGATCCAGAACCCGAGCGTCACGGATCGGACGGTCGGCATCGCCTCCGTCACGACCCGGACGCCGGAGTCCAGGACGGTCAGCCTATGGTCGGGCAGGGGACTGCCGTGCTCTTGTTGATTGACACTTCCTTACCCGCGGTCGGAGTCACCGTGGCGCGGGCGTCCCGAGCCACGCCGTCCGCGGTCACCGCCGCGGTCGCCACCGCGCCCGCCGCGATCGCCGCCGCCGTTGCGGTCACGGCGCGGAGCGCCGCCGCCGCCACCACCGCCGACCGCGACGAGCTCCTCGGCGGTCTTGCCGAGGATGTCGGGGTCCTCGGCCAGGCGCAGGCCGATGCGGCCGCGCTCGCGGTCGACCTCGACGACGCGGACGTGGATCTCGTCGCCCTTGTTGAGCACGTCCTCGACGGTGTCGACACGCTGGCCGGGCGACACGTTTGAGATGTGCAGCAGGCCGTCGGTGCCCTTGGCGAGCTCCACGAAGGCGCCGAACGTGGTCGTCTTGACGACCTTCGCGCCGGGGAACTCGTCGCCGACCTCGACCTCCTTGGTCATTGAGCGGATGCGGTCGGCAAGGCCCTCGCCGAGCTCGCCGTTGGCCGAGTAGATCAGCACCTGGCCTTCGTCGTTGACGTCGATCTGGGACTCGAACTCCTCCGCGAGGCCGCGGATCGTCTCGCCGCCCTTGCCGATCAGCAGGCCGATCTTGTCGGTGTCGATCTGGACGGTGAGGATGCGCGGCGCGTGCGGGGAGAGCTCCGTGCGCGGCTCGGGAATGACCTTGGTCATCTCCTCGAGGATGAACGTCCGCGCGCGCAGTGCCTGCGCGAGCGCGTCGCTGAGGATTTCGAACGTGACGCCGGTGATCTTGATGTCCATCTGCAGGGCGGTGATGCCCTCCGACGTGCCGGCGACCTTGAAGTCCATGTCGCCGAGATGGTCCTCGACGCCGGCGATGTCGGTCAGCACGACGTAGTCGTCGCCCTCCTTGATCAGGCCCATCGCGATGCCCGCGACCGGCCGCTTGAGCGGCACACCGGCGTCCATCAGCGCCAGCGAGGAGCCGCACACCGAGGCCATCGACGACGACCCGTTGGACTCGAGGATGTCCGAGACCACGCGGATCGTGTACGGGAACTCATCGATCGACGGGACCATCGCCGTCAGCGAACGCTCGGCGAGCGCGCCGTGGCCGATGTCGCGGCGCTTGGGGCCGCGCATGAAGCCCGCCTCCCCGACCGAGAACGGCGGGAAGTTGTAGTGGTGGAAGTAGTACTTCTTGGTCTCCAGGCCGAGCGTGTCCAGCCGCATCTCCTCCTTCAGCGTTCCGAGCGAGGCGACCGACAGCGCCTGCGTCTGGCCGCGCGTGAACAGCGCGGAGCCGTGGGCGCGCGGCAGCAGCCCGACCTCGATCGAGATCGGGCGGATCTCGTTCTCCGCGCGGCCGTCGGGGCGCTTCTTGTGCACGGCGATGCGCTGGCGGATGATCTGCTTCTCGAGCTGATCAACTGCCAGCTGTGCCGCAGCCCGGCGGTCGGCGTGCTCGGGCGCATCGGGGTCGCCGGAGTGCGCGGCAACCGCCTCCTCGCCGACGCGCGCGGACGCATCCTGGCGCTCGAGCTTGTCGAAGATCTGGGTCGCCTCGTCGAGCGCGGCGCCGTGCGACCCCTGCACGGCGTTGAAGAGCCCCTCGTCGACGGTCGGGACCTCGATCTGAAGCTTCTCCTTGCCGGCCTTCTCGCGCAGCTCGCGCTGGGCGGCGCACAGCTTCTTGATCTCTGAGTGGGCGATGTCCAGCGCGTCGAGGATCTCGGCCTCGGGGATCTCGTTGGCCCCCGCCTCGACCATCAGGATCGCTTCCTCGGTGCCGGCCACGACGAGGTCGAGGTCCGAGCTCTCGAGCAGCTCCTCCTCGTTGGGGTTGACGACGAAGTTGCCGTCGACCTTGCCGATCCGTACCGCGCCGACCGCCGTCGGGAAGGGGATGTCGGACAGCATCAGCGCAGCGGACGCGCCGTTCATCGCGAGGATGTCGTACGGATTGACGTGGTCGACGCTCAGCGTGATCGAGACGAGTTGGGTCTCACGCCGCCAGCCCTTGGGAAACAGCGGGCGCAGCGGGCGGTCGATCATGCGCGCCACGAGCGTGCCCTTCTCACCGGAGCGGCCCTCGCGCTTGAAGAACGAGCCCGGAATCTTGCCCGCGGCGTACATGCGCTCCTCGACGTCCACCGTCAGCGGGAGGAAGTCGACATCGCGAAGGTTGCCCGCGGTCGCAGTGCTCAGAACTACGGTGTCGCCCTGACGGACGACGACGGCGCCGGAGGCCTGCTTGGCCATCTTGCCGGTCTCGAAGGAGATCTCGTTGCCGCTGATCTCGACGGAGACACGGGTCTCGGCAGTACTCATATGAAGTTTTCCTTTGATCGGGGGCGCGCCCTTCGGTCGGCGTCGCCGGCTTCTTTGCTTGTCTTCGATTACCTAACGACCTCATCGTAGCCGAGACGCCCGAGCCACCCGCCGTCCGGAACGCCCGGCAGCACGATTCCGGCGGCAAACAGCGTCGGCGTAGCCGTGGCTCCGGCGGCGAGCGCCTCGCGCGTGTCGCGCTGCACGAGAGCGGCCAGCTCGTCGCCACGCCGGTCGGCGTCGAACCGCTCGACGTCGAGGCCGAGCGACCGCGCGTGCGCCCACAGGTGCGGGTCGTCCAGGCGTCCCTGATCGGCGTACAGCGCGTCACAGAACGCCCAGAACGCACCCTGCGTCGCGGCCGCCTCGGCGGCACACGCGGCGGGAACCGCGCGCTCATGCTTGGCCCGCAGCGCCATGTGGCGAAAGGCGACACGCACGCCGTGGCTCGTCAGGCGCTCGTGGGCCAGCGCGCAGCGCGGACAGGTGAAGTCGGCGTAGAAGGTGACCAGCGTCGCGCTGACGGGCCCACGGACGTGATCGTCGTCACGCAGTCGTGGCGGGGGCGCACTGCGCAGGTCCGTCATCGCGTGTCTACGGCGACGCCAGCGCGTCGAAGATCAGGTTGGCGCCCGGCAGCGTGCCCGGGTGCTCGCCCTCCCACGACCACCGCACGACCTGGTCTGGGCCGACGATCACGAGCGCGCGGTTGGAGACGCCCGCCGGCTCGAAGTAGGCGCCGAAGGCCTTCGTCGCGACGCCCTTGGGCTCGAAGTCCGACAGCTGCTCGATCGTGACGCCGAGCGACTCGCGAAACGCGACCTGGCTGTCGCTCTGATCGCAGGACACGCCGTAGAGCGTCGCGCCCCGGGCGGCGAAGTCCTCGAGCACCTCCTGATAGATCTGAAACTGATCGGTGCAGACCGAGCTGAATGCCGTCGGGTAGAAGACGAGCACCGTCGTCTGGTCGGCGAGGTCCTCGCGCGTGAAGACCGCGCCATCTTCGTTCTTTAGCGTGAACTCCGGGGCGATCTCCCCTGGAGCGATAACGCTCACCGGCGTAGCCCGAGCTCCTTGATGAGCGCTCGGTAGCCCTCGAGATCGTGCTTCTGGAAGTAGTTCAGCAGCCGGCGGCGGCGGCCGACGAGCATCAGCAACCCGCGGCGCGAGTGATGGTCCTTGGAGTTGGAGCGCAGGTGCTCGGTGAGCTGGTTGATGCGCTCGGTCAGCAGCGCGACCTGCACGCGGGTGCTCCCGGTGTCGTGATCGTTGTCGCCGAACTGCGTGACGAGCTCCTGCGTGCGTTCCTGCGTCAATGCCATCGCGACGCGGAAGGGTACCAACTCGCCCCCTGGACCCCGATCGCCTCGTGGCTCACCCGCAGATCCCGCGCGCGTCCTGCACGTCGAGCGCCATCTGGTCGATCAGCGCCCGGATCGAGTCGAAGCGCTTCTCGCCGCGCAGGCGCTTGAGGAAGGCCAGCTCGAGCCGGGTGTCGTAGAGGTCGCCGTCGAAGTCGATCAGGTAGGCCTCGATCAGCTCGCCGCGGCCGGTCTGAAACGTCGGGCGCACGCCGACGTTGACGGCCGCAGCGAACTTCACGCCGTCGGACGTCGTCGCGAGCGCCGCGTAGACCCCGTGGCCGGGCGTCACGAAGGCGGCGTCGGGGACGAGGTTGGCCGTCGGGTAACCGAGCTCGCGGCCGCGCTCGTCGCCATGGGCGACCGCGGCGGCCAGCGTGAACGGGTCGCCGAGCAGCCTGCCGGCGTACTCCACCGCGCCGCCGAGCACGAGCCCGCGGATGTGGCTCGAGGAGACGATCTCCCCGTCGACCTCGAGCAGCCGCACGACGCGCGTCCGGAAGCGGTCGTCGGCGAGCAGCAGGTCCGTGTCGCCCCTTGCCTTGTGGCCGAAGCGGAAGTTCTCGCCGACCGAGACGTGCGTGGCGCCGAGCGCGTCGACGAGCACGCCGTCGACGAAGTCGCCCGCCGAGCGGGCGGCGAAGTCGGCGTCGAACGGGATCATGACGAGCTCCTGCACCCCGAGCGAGGCGATCAGCTGCGTCTTGCGCGCGAGGCTCGTGAGCAGCCGCGGCGCAGCACCCGGCCGCACGACCGCGGTCGGGTGCGGATCGAACGTCACGACGGTGTCGGCGCCCGCGATGACCTCCCGGTGGCCGAGATGGACGCCGTCGAACGTGCCGATGGCGACGCGCCGCGGCCGTGGCCGGACGTCGGGCAGCGTGGCGACCTTCACGCGCGGAAGCCTACGACGGGCTTGAGAGCACCGTTGTGCGCCTCGGCCACCGCGACCGGCTCGTCGCCGTCGAGCAGCAGCACCGCACCCGCGCCGGCGGGGGCGTCGGCCAGCACCGCCTGGCCGTGCCCGGCGCGCCGGGCGGCGTCGGCGTCCAGCGCGACGGCCGGCATGAAGGCCAGCGCCTCGCGCAGCCCGATCAGCCGCGCCGGGTCGGCATCTTCGATTGCGAACGGGCCGATCGCCGTGCGGCGCAGCTCCTCGCAGTAGGCGTCGCCGAGGTCGGCGATCAGCGAGCGCACGTACGTGCCTGCGGAGCACTCGATCGCGAATGCCGCGCGATCGTCCTCGCGCCACAGCTGCTCGAAGCGGTAGACGGTCACCGGCCGCTCGGCGAGCTCGACCTCCTCCCCGGCGCGCGCCAGCTCGTAGGCGCGGCGCCCGCCGACCTTCACGGCGCTGTAGGCCGGCGGGCGCTGGAGCAGCTCTCCGGTCGGAAGCTGCGGCGGATCGGGCGGCACGCGACCCGTGTGCGAGATCTCGCCCTCGGTGTCGCCCGTGGTCGATGTCGCGCCGAGACGAGCGACCGTCTCATAGCTCTTGGGCAACGCCATGAGAAAGCGCTGGATGCGGGTCGCGCGGCCGACGAGCACGAGCAGCAGGCCGGTCGCGAACGGATCGAGCGTGCCGGCGTGCCCCACTCGTCGAGAGCGGTGCTCGCGGCGTACGGCGGCGACGACGTCATGCGACGTCTTGGCGGCCGGCTTGTCGATCAGCAGAATGCCGTCCAGCGCCCCGAACGGGGTATCCTGTGCCCCGAACGGGGTATCGGGCACGAGCGCCCCTCAGGCTCGCAGTCGGATCAGCTAGCCCGCGTCGAGCTGCGCCGCGAGGGCCTCGCGCAGGAAGGCCACAAGCTCGGATGGGCTCATAGCGGTCGTGAGACCCGCTGCCTGGCGATGACCGCCGCCGTTCTGGGCGCGGGCGATCGCGGAGACGTCGACGCTGCCCTCGGTCGCTCGCAGCGAGACCTTCGAGTTGCCGTCGCGCTCGTCGCCGAGCTCGCGCACGAGGGCCGCGACCTTCGTGCCCTGCAGCGAGCGCAGGTGATCGATGATGCCCTCGGTGTAGGACTCCTCGGCGCCGGTCTGCGCGAAGTCCTCGCGCGAGAGGCGGGCGATGGTCAAACGGCCGTCGTCGTAGCGGCGCACGGAGTTCAGCGCGCGGGTGAGCAGCGCGAGCTTGGACTCGGGTACGCCCTCGTACAGGTTGCGGTAGATCGCGTGCACGTCGACCCCGGCCTCGATCAGCTCGGCGGCCATCACGTGCGCGCGGACCCCGGTGTTCTCGTACATGAACTTGCCGGTGTCGGTGACCAGGCCGACGTACAGCGCCTCTGCGATCTCCCGCGTGGCCGGTACCTCGAGCGTGCTCATGAGGTCCCACACGATCTCGGCGGTGCACGAGGCGTCGGGCACGATGTGGTTGATCGTGCCGAAGTGAGTGTTGTCGTGGTGATGGTCGATGTTGACGATCGTCACGTCACCGACCTCGACCGAGTTGCGATCGAAGTTGCCGCAGTCCAAGAAGACGATCGTGCGCTGCGCGAGATCCTCCGGGATGTCGTTGACGACCCCGTCGAGATCGAAGAACGCGTATTCGTAGGGCAGCGGGAACTCCTCGCGACCGATGTACATGAGGCTGTCCTTGCCCAGCGCCGACAGGACGCCGTGCATCGCCACGAGCGAGCCGAGCGCGTCGCCGTCCGGGTTCTCGTGGGTGACGAGCACGAAGCGCTCTCCGTCGCGCAACGCGCCGAGTACCTCGTCGCGTATCGAAGCTTGAATGCCGCTGATCGTCACTCCTCCCCTACCTCGCGATCCAGGATCTGCTCCACGCGCATCGCCCGATCGATCGTGTCGTCATAGTCGAACTCGAGTGTCGGCGTGTGCTTCATGCGCAGCTCGCGTGCCAGGCGGCGCTGCAGGGCGCCGCGCGCGGACTCCAGGCCGGCGAGCGAATCGGCGCGCTCGGCGTCGTCTCCGAATACGCTGACGTAGACGCGGGCATGGCGCAGGTCTGAGCTTGTCTTGACGCTCGTCACCGTGACGAATCCGATCCTCGGGTCCTGCAGGTCCCGCGCGACCGCGTCCGAAAGCACCTGCCTCACCGCCTCGTCCACGCGGCGCATACGGTCTGAAGTCATCCTAGTGATTCCTCCCGGCAGAGCCCATGACGGGCCTGATAACGCCCACTAGGCTGAGATCTCGTCGAAGGACGCGAGCGTTCGCTCGATACGGCAGCTCTCGGGAAAGCGCTCCAGCAGGAAGCGCTCGACGCGATCGGTGGCGCCCTCCAGAACGCGCAGCGATCCGCCGGTCATCGCGGCCGCCAGCGTCGAGCGTTGCCACAGGTCCTGGTGGCCGACCTCGGCGACCGACACGCCCATGCGCCCGTGCAGCTGCGCCTTGACCGACGCGAGGTCCTTGCGCTTGGCCTTGAGCGATCCCGCGTCGGGGAAGTGCAGGTGGATGAGCAGCAGCGCGACGTAGGCGTCGGCCTCGGCGGCCATCGCGCTAGGCCAGTGCGCGATCGACCTTGCGCGTCTCGTAGACCTCGAGCACGTCACCCTCCTTGACGTCCTGGAAGTTCTTCAGCACGATGCCGCACTCGAAGCCGGAGGCGACCTCGCGGACGTCCTCGTTGAAGCGCCGCAGCGAGCCGATCTCGCCGTCGTAGACGATCGTGCCGTCGCGCACCAGGCGAGTCCGTGCGCCGCGAACGATCTTGCCGTCGGTGACGTAGGAGCCGGCGATGACGCCGATCTTCGAGGCGCGGAAGATCTGGCGGATCTCGACCGCCCCCAGCGACTGCTCGACCTCTTCGGGCTCGAGCATGCCCTCCATCGCGGCGCGCAGCTCGTCGAGCACCTTGTAGATGACCGTGTAGCTGCGCACCTCGACGCCCTCACGGTCAGAGACGGTGCGCGCGTCGCCGACGGGCCGCACGTTGAAGCCGATGATGATCGCGTCGGAGGCGGCGGCCAGCATGACGTCGGACTCGTTGATCCCGCCGACGCCGCTGCGCACGACGTTGACGGTGACCTCGTCCTGGGGCAGCTTGGCGATCTCGTCCTGCAGCGCCTCGGCGGAGCCGGCGACGTCGGCCTTGATGACGAGGTTGAGCTCCTTGAGCTCACCCGCCTTGATCTCCTTGAACACGTCCTCCAGCGAGCGCTTGCGGCCCGAGCGGCGCGCCTGCTGCTCCTGCTTGAGGCGCTGCTCGCGCTCATGCGCGAGCTGTCGCGCGCGGCGGTCGTTCTCGACCGCGCGGACGTACTCTCCGGCCTCGGGGACGCCGTCGAAGCCGAGCACCTCGACCGGGTCGCCCGGCAGCGCCTTCTTGACGCGCTCGCCGGTGAAGTCGTGCATCGCGCGCACGCGGCCCCAGTTGGAGCCCGCCACGAGCGCGTCGCCGATTCGCAGCGTCCCGCGCTGGACGAGGATCGTCACGACGGGTCCGCGGCCCGGGTCGAGCTTGGACTCGACGACGACGCCGGAGGCCAACGCGGTCGGGTTGGCCTTGAGATCCTCGAGCTCGGCGACCACCTGCAGCATGTCGAGCAGATCCTCGAGTCCGACCCTCGTCTTGGCGGAGACGTCGACGAACTCGGTCTCGCCGCCCCACTCGGCGGGCTGCAGCCCGCGGGTCGTCATCTCGGTGCGCACGCGGGTGGGGTCGGCGCCCTCCTTGTCGATCTTGTTGACGGCCACGACGATCGGCACGTCGGCGGCCTTCGCGTGGTCGATCGCCTCGTCGGTCTGCGGCTTGGCGCCGTCGTCGGCGGCGACGACGATCACCGCGATGTCCGTCACGCGCGCGCCGCGGGCGCGCATCGCCGTGAATGCCTCGTGGCCGGGCGTGTCGAGGAACGTCACGAGCTTGTCGTTGTGGTGGACCTGGTAGGCGCCGATGTGCTGGGTGATGCCGCCCGCCTCGCCCGCAACGACCTCGGTCTCGCGGATGGCGTCGAGCAGTGAGGTCTTGCCGTGGTCGACGTGACCCATGATCGTGATCACCGGCGGGCGGTCGGCGAGATCCTCGTCGGCGTCCTCGTAGACGGGCTCGGG
>Ga0136613_10001437_pt1 | contig 12321 bp, 13 predicted proteins | sample AntDrymUQ2722106_2_FD_106649 | JGI IMG/M metagenome (GOLD analysis project Ga0136613, IMG submission 106649) | Polar desert sand microbial communities from Dry Valleys, Antarctica - metaG UQ272 (21.06) | ecosystem: Environmental > Terrestrial > Soil > Desert | place: Antarctica: Dry Valley... | reverse complement strand
TGGGAGGTCCAGGGCCGCGGCGAGCTGCAGCTCGCGATCCTCGTCGAGCTCATGCGGCGCGAGGGCTACGAGCTGACGGTCGGCAAGCCGCAGGTACTCACGCGCGAGATCGGCGGGACGCTGTGCGAGCCCGTCGAGCGCGTCGCGATCGACGTGCCCGAGGAGTACGTCGGCGTCGTCACGCAGCTGCTCGCGTTACGCAAGGGGCGGATCGAGTCGCTCGTCAACCACGGCACCGGCTGGGTGCGGATGGAGCAGCTCGTCCCCGCGCGCGGCCTGATCGGCTTTCGCACCGAGTTTCTCACCGAGACGCGCGGCACCGGTCTGATGCATCACGTCTTCGAGGGCTGGGAGGGGTGGTTCGGCGAGCTGCGCACGCGCCCGACGGGGGCGCTGGTCGCCGACCGGCGCGGCGCCGCGGCATCCTTCGCGCTGTTCGGCCTGCAGGAGCGCGGAACGCTCTTCATCGCCCCCGGCGAGGAGGTCTACGAGGGCATGATCATCGGCGAGAACGGCCGCGCCGAGGACCTCGACGTCAACGCCGTCAAGGAGAAGCACCTCACGAATCACCGCTCGTCGAATGCCGACGAGCTCGTACGGCTCGTGCCGCCGCGGCGCCTGTCACTCGACCAGGCGCTCGAGTTCCTGCGTGAGGACGAGTGCATCGAGGTCACGCCGCAGGTCGTGCGACTGCGCAAGGTCGCGCTCGACTCGACCACGCGGGTCAAGCACGCGCGCGCGATGAAGCGCGACGCGGTGGCGTCGCGCTGAGCCCGCGGCGAGCACTCAGCGCGCCCGCCGCGCGTACTCCTCGTTGGGCAGCATGTTCGTCGCCATCGCCATGCGGTTGGTGAGGTTGTACATCGCGGCAAGCTCGGCGACGTCCCACGTCTCCTCGAGCGTGAGGCCTACGTCGCGTAGCGAGCGCAGGTCGTCCTCGCTGAGCGCGCGCGGCGTGAGCGTGAGCTTCTCCGCGTAGGCGCAGATCGCCGCGCGGCGCGCGTCCAGCCCCGCACGACGCCAGTCAAACGCGATTCGCTCGCCGAGCACCGGGTCGTCGAGCGCCTCGCGCAGCGCGGCGCCGTGCGCGACGAGGCAGTACAGGCAGCCGTTGGCCTGACTGACCACGACGGCGATCATCTCGCGGTCGGCCTCGTCGAGATTCTCGCTGGGCACGTGCAGCGAGCGGAAGTGTGAGAACCACGCGCTCAGGCGCTCTGGCCGGTAGGCCCACGTGCGAAAGACGTTGGGGACGAAGCCGAGGTTCTCGCGCGCCTTGGCGAACAGGCCGCGCAGGCCGTCGGGCAGCTCGGACTCGTCGGGCACCGGAAACCAGGATCCCACGCGCTCGTCGCTCATGTCGTCTCTCCATTCGGCTGGTGTTCGTGGCGCAACTCGTTGCGGACGCGGGCGCGCGCCTCGCCGTACATGTGCGTCTCGGAGACGATCAGAGCGACCAGTGAGGCGGCCAGGATCGCGACCGTGCCGAGCGCAGGCAGCTTGAGCTCATAGGCCAGTGGGATGAATGCCAGCAGCACGATCGCCAGGCCCAGCCGGTGCGAGCTGAGCGTGTGGATGTTGCGCAGGCGAAAGCAGACGTGCCCGAGCAGGTACAGGGCAGTGCCGCCCAGCAGCGCCGCCGTCGGCACGAGCTTGAGCGGATCCTCGACGTCGCCGATCGTCTTCTTCATCCCCAGCGCGACGAGCACGATGCCCGCGACCATCGGAAAGTGCAGGTAGGAGAAGGAGTCGCGCGCCATCTCGTTGCGATCGCGACCCTCCTCGGTCTCCCCCAGGCGCTTGGTCGAGACGAGCGCGACGACATCGAAGTACAGCCACCACAGCGCCGCGGCGACAACGGTCCCGAGCACCGCCGCGGCGACGATGCCGAGGTCGACCGTCCCCGTCACGCCGACGCCGATCGCGACGATCGATTCGCCCAGCGCGATGATGATGATCAGCCCGTGGCGCTCGGCAAAGTGACGCGGCACGAGCGTCCAGCCCTCCACGCCGAAGAAGTACGGCCCGGCGGTGTCGACCGCGATCGCCAGCGCCCACAGGCCCCCCTGCAGCCCTCCATCGGTGGCCGACGCGACGAGCACCAGCCCGACGCTGATCGCGGTGCTGACGGCGAGCCCGAGCGTCGACTTGCGCAGGGCCGGGTTGTCGCGGCTGGCGAGCAGGAACAGCGCGATGTGCGCGCCGCGCACGGCGCCATAGGCGAGCCCGAAGACGAGCGCGGAGTCCTCGAACGCGCGGGGGACGCAGAGGCTGGCGACGAGGAAGGCGGCCATCGCCGCGAACATCACGAGCCGCACCGCCCCCTCTTCGGGGTCGACGACGCTCGTCAGCCACGTGTAGCCGACCCACGACCACCACATCACGCCGAGGACGAGCAGTCCCTTGGCCAGACCCTCCCAGGTCGGCTCGGCGGCCATCAGCGCCGTGCACTGCGTCAGCGCGAGCACGAAGACGAGATCGAAGAACAGCTCCAGCGGCGTGACCGTCTCCTGGTCACGCAGCACGGCCGTCATGCGCCGCGCGCGATCGGGAGCCGCTGTGCTCATCGCCTCATCTTCTCAAGCGGTCAGCCGGGCCTTTCGAGATCTTGTAGTTGCACACGCAACGAACTACCATGAACGCCTTGTTCTCTTCGCAGACCCGCCGCATCGCCCGGCTCTTCGGTCCCTACCGCAAGCGGCTGTCGGCGGTGCTCGCCCTGATCGTGCTCTCCGCCGGTCTTGGGATCGTCTCGCCGTTCCTGCTGCGCGAGGTGCTCGACACGGCGATCCCGCGCGAGGACATCGAGCTGCTGGCCTGGCTCGTCGGCGGGATGATCGCGATCTCGATCGCCACCGGCGTGCTCGGCGTCGGACAGACGTGGCTGTCGAACGTCGTCGGCCAGCGCGTCATGCATGACCTGCGCGCGGCCGTCTACCGCCACCTACAGCGCCTGTCGCTCGCCTTCTTCACGCGCACCCGCACCGGCGAGGTGCAGTCGCGCATCGCCAACGACATCGGCGGCGTGCAGAACGTCGTCACGAGCACGGCGACCTCGATCGTCTCCAACTCGACGACGGTCATCGCGACGATCGTGGCGATGGTCATCCTCGACTGGCGCCTGGCCGTCTTCAGCCTCGCGCTGCTGCCGTTCTTCGTCTGGCTGACGCGCCGCGTCGGCAACGAGCGCAAGAAGATCACGGCCAGGCGCCAGGGCCGGATGGCCGACATGAGCGCGCTCGTCGAGGAATCGCTGTCGGTCTCGGGCGTGCTGCTGGGCAAGACGATGGGCCGCTCGGACGAGCTGGCACAGCGCTTCAGCGGCGAGTCCGAGCAGCTGGCCGAGCTCGAGGTCCAGTCGCGGATGGCGGGTCGCTGGCGGATGGCGAGCGTACAGATGAGCTTCGCGATCATGCCCGCGCTTGTGTACCTGTTCGCCGGGCTGGCGATCGCGGGTGGCTCGGCAACGATCACGATCGGCACGGTCGTCGCCTTCACCACGCTGCAGACGCGGCTGCTGTTCCCGATCGGCTCGCTGCTGAACGTCTCCGTCGAGGTGCAGGCCTCGCGCGCGCTGTTCGACCGCATCTTCGAGTACCTCGACCTACCGGTCGAGATCTCCGAGCGGCCCGGCGCCGTGCAGCTCGACCCGCCAGCCGTGCGCGGCGAGGTGCGCTTCGAGCGCGTCTCCTTCCACTACGAGGAGGCCGGCGCACGGACGCTCGAAGGTGTCGACCTCGTCGTCGCGCCCGGCACGAAGGTCGCGATCGTCGGCGAGACCGGCTCGGGCAAGACGACGCTCGGCTACCTCGTCTCACGGCTGTACGACGTGACCGCCGGACGCGTCGCGATCGACGGCGTCGATGTCCGCGAGCTGTCGTTCGCGTCGCTCGCTCGGACGGTCGGCCTCGTCTCGCAGGAGACCTACCTCTTCCACGCGACGATCGCCGACAACCTGCGCTTCGCCCATCCGCAGGCCAGCGACGAGGCGCTCGTCGCGGCAGCGCGAGCGGCGCGTATCCACGACCTGATCGCGTCGCTTCCGGACGGCTATGACACGGTCGTCGGCGAGCGCGGCTACCGCTTCTCGGGCGGCGAGAAGCAGCGCATCGCGATCGCGCGCACGATCCTGCGCAACCCGCCCGTGCTCGTCCTCGACGAGGCCACGAGCGCGCTGGACTCCGAGACCGAGCGCGCGGTCCAGGAGGCGCTGGACCAGCTCGCCGAGGGCCGCACGACGATCGCGATCGCCCATCGCCTGTCGACCGTCCGTGACGCCGACGAGATCGTCGTGCTCGACGGCGGCCGGATCGCCGAGCGCGGCACGCACCTCGACCTGATCGACGCCGGCGGGCGCTACGCACGGCTCGTGGCGGGCGGCGGCGACGCCGCGCCGCCGCCGCTGGACCCTGCGCTGGCGTAGCCGTCAGGTCAGTCTGCGAACGGCAGCCGGTTGGCCAGGCCGGCGATCTCGAATACGCGGAAGACACCGTCGGTTGGCCGAAGGAGCACGAGACGCTCGGAGTCCGCCTGCGACCGCGCGTGCGCGGTGAGCAGCAGTCGGAGCCCAGTGGAGTCGATGAACTGCAGCTCAGCGAGGTCGAGCATGATCGTGCGCGCGTCGCTGGCCTCGACGGCCTGCAACTCCGCCTCCAGCTCTGGTGCGCTGGCCAGATCAAGCTCGCCGGACACGGTGATGGCGTGCGTGTCGCCGTCGCGCTCGGACTGCAACGTGAGGGTGCCGAGCTTGCGCATCGCCTCGGCTCGTGAAACTGAGATGGAAGGGTGCTCGGACATGACCACGGTGCTAGTGCGCCGAGTTGGCCGGATGTTGCGCATGCGCGCCAACATCTGGTCTTGGCTCGAGCACGAAGAGCTCGGCCGCCATGTCGGGATCCACGTGATTGGCCGACATGAAGGCGATCACCTTGCGCTCGGTGAGCATCTCGACAGCCGCCACGAGGGCGTCGCTCATCGTGGTCTGGAAGAGGTGCCGCGTCTTCAGGACGAAGTCGGCTTGACCGGCCGCGAGCAGCGAGCGCTCGGCCTTCGTCAGGGTGTCCTGCATGTGCACGAGAACCACATCGTCATGGATAGACGTGCGCGCCTTGGTCGGTCCGCGCCCGGTGTACTCGGAAATGATCCGCACGATGGCGTTGGAGATCGCGGCAGTCAGGCTGCCGCTGGTCGGTCTGGCGTCTGGGCTGCTGGCCATTGCCAGCCTCCGATCACGTCCCTCTGGGCAGAGAATTCTGCACGGGAGGTAGAGAGACGCCTGAGAACCCCACGACCACTCCATTGTAGCGTCAATGCATCTCCACTTGGTGAGATCGTCCTCGAGCGCCGGCGCGAGACCTCGCCGTGCGCCGTCAGGCCACCATCGCGCCCTGACTCCGAGACCGAGCGCGCGGTCAAGCGGCACACGGCTCGCCCGTCTCTGGACCCAGCTGATGAACGTCAGAACGCCCCGCCCGGCCAGGCTACGCCGGCGTAGCGCTCAAGCACCGGTCCGGGGGGCGGCAGCACCGTGCTGAACAGTCCGGTCCGCAGGACGCAGCCCGGGAAGATCCGCGCGAATGGGTCGTCGCTCCACGCGACCGGCTCGCGGGTCACCGTGATGGCTCCGCCGTAGCGCGACTCGTCGATCGCGAGCGTGGTCAGGCAGACGAGCGCGTCACCGAGCAGCGGGATCCACCACGCCAGCACGTCACGGCGTACTTGTTGGATCTCCGGCTGGTCGAACTCGAGCGACGCGTCGGCCTCGGGCAGGGCGCAGACGTGTGCGTAAGCGTCCCGCACGGGCTCGCCACCGTCCAGGCAGCGCGCGTCGACCATGAAGCGGCGGCCCGGCCCGGCGCCGCCGGCATATACGGCGCGGCCGTCGAAGCTCAGCTGCGCGGCGCCTCGCGGCAGCGGGCCCATCACTGGCGGAAGTCCTCGCGGACGTCGCGAGAGATCGCGCGCATGTCCTGGCGCAGGTCCTCGACGGTCGGGCGACCCCAGTACCAGTAGCCGTCGTAGGCCGCATGGATCGTGAGATCGGGGTGCAGCGTGAACGCCGCCGGGCGGTAGGGCCGGTGCTTCGTGTCGGTCTCCTCGAGCAGGCCGAGCCGATCCATCCATACGCGGTCGCCGTCCGAGAGAAAGGCGAAGCGCGCGCCGAGGCCCGCGCGGAACGCCGACTGCACCTCAGGACGGTCGATGCTCACGACGACGATCCGCGCGTAGGCGACCTCGAACTCGCTCTGAGCCGCGGTCACCTCGCGCAGATGGCGCTGCTCCTTGGGGCACCACCAACCGCGCGAGAACAGCAGCGCCAGCGGGTCGCCCCCCGCCAGCTCCGACAGCCGGCGCCGCCGATGGGTGTGGTCGGGCAGATCGAGATCGGGGAACCGCTGACCGGGTTCGAGGCTCACCGTCGCGGCGGTCATGAGCGGTGGGGAAGGAGCTCCCCGACCTTCTCCTTGAAGCTGCGACGGATGAGGTTCCGCGATCCCGGATCTCGCTGAAGCAGCGCGCTTGTCAGCGCACGGGCCTGGTCGAAGGTGATGTGCGGCGGCAGCGCTGCGATCTCGGGATCGGTCAGCGCCTCCAGCACGACCGGTCGGTCGGCCGCCAGCGCGGCATCCCAGGCCGGCCCCACCTCGTCGGGCGTCTGCACGCGGATCCCGCGCAGGCCGATCAGCTCCGCGTAGCGCGCGTAGGGGAAGTCGGGCAGCTGCTGGGAGGCCTCGAACTTCGGATCGCCCTCCATCGCCCGCTGCTCCCACGTGACCTGGTTGAGGTCGCGGTTGTTGAGCACCAGCACGATCAGGCGCGGGTCGCTCCAGCGCTGCCAGTACTTGCCGATCGTGATGAGCTCGTTGATGCCGTTCATCTGCATCGCGCCATCGCCGACGAGCGCGATCGCGACGCGGTCGGGGTAGGCGAACTTCGCGGCGATCGCGTATGGCACGCCGCAGCCCATCGTGGCCAGCGTCCCCGACAGCGACGCCTTCATCCCGCGGCGCAGCTTCAGGTCGCGCGCGTACCAGTTCGCCGCCGAGCCGGAGTCGGCCGAGAGGATGCAATGCTCCGGCAGGCGCGGGCTGAGCTCCCAGAAGACCCGCTGCGGGTTGATCGGGTCGCCCTCGTTCATGGCGCGCGCCTCGAGCACCTTCCACCACTCGGTGACCCCGCCCTCGATGGTCTCGCGCCACGCACGGTCCTGCTTGTGCGCCAGCAGCGGGACGAGCGCGCGCAGCGTCTGCGTGCTGTCGCCGATGAGGTTGATCTCCATCGGGTAGCGGATGCCGATCATCCGCGCGTCGATGTCGATCTGCACGCCGCGCGCCTGGCCCTCCTCGGGCAGGAACTCGGCGTAGGGGAAGCTCGAGCCGACCATCAGCAGCGTGTCGCAGCCGTCCATCAGGTCCCAGCTCGGCTTGGTGCCCAGCAGGCCGATCGAGCCGGTGACGTACGGCAGGTCGTCGGGCACCGCGGCCTTGCCGAGCAGCGCCTTGGCGACGCCCGCGCCGAGCAGCTCGGCGACCTCGATGATCTCGTCGGTCGCGTCCAGCGCCCCCTGGCCGACGAGGATCGCGACGCGCTCGCCGGCATTGAGGATCTCCGCCGCCCGGCGCAGGGCCGCGTCGCCGGGAAGCACGGACGGCTCGCTGTAGCCCACGCCCGAGTGGACGGTCCCGTGGGCTCTGGGCGCCTCGGGCACCGCGTCCTCGGTCTGGAGGTCGTTGGGGATGATCAGGCAGGTGACGCTACGCTCGGCGCGCGCGATGCGCATCGCGCGATCGACCAGATGGCGGATCTGCGACGGGTCGGTCGCCATGTGCACGTACTCGTGGGCGACATCCTTGAAGAGCGAGAGCAGGTCGACCTCCTGCTGGTAGCTGCCGCCCAGCGCGCTGCTCGCCTGCTGGCCGACGATCGCCACGACCGGCTGATGGTCGAGCTTGGCGTCATAGAGGCCGTTGAGCAGGTGGATCGCGCCCGGGCCCGAGGTGGCCAGGCAGACGCCCACGTCGCCGGTGTACTTCGCGTGAGCGCAGGCCATGAACGCCGCCATCTCCTCGTGGCGCACCTGCACGAACTCCAGCGGCCCCGCGCCGTCGATGCCGCCGCCCGCGCGGTTCAGCGCTCCCATGATCCCGTTGATCCCGTCGCCCGGATAGCCGTAAATGCGGTGCACACCGTTGGCGGCGAGTCGCTCGAGCAGGTGGCCGCTGACGTTCTGACTCACGAGGAGCTTCGCTGCAGCGCGCTGAAGGCCAGCCCGGTGAAGGCCGCATAGACCGCGTGATGAAACGCGTCGATCGCGATCTCCTTGGGCTCGGACTCCCACGGCGGCGGCGCGACGTCGAGCAGCGGCAGCATCACCTGCGCCGAGCCCCACACGGCCGCGAAATGTGCGGCGCCGGCCCCCGGACCGTCCAGGCCGGCGGCATGCAGCAACCCGCGCACGGCGCCCCACGACGTGCCGTAGCTCCAGTGCACGACCGTGGCGAAGCGAGCCTCGCCGGCCTCGTCACGAGGCTGAACGCCGAGCACCTTGCCCGCCGCATCGGCCGGCGCCGAGCTCGACCCGCGCTTGCGCAGCTTGGCCTCGAGCGTGCTCGACACGGTCATCGCGACCGTGCCGGCCGCACCGGCGAACAAGCCCCTGCCGACCGCCGCAGCGGTGTCACCTAGTCCCACGAACGACCTCCCAGAGGATGAGCGATACACAAGGACACGTCTGCCCTGCCGCGCCGCCCCTCACGCCGCATGACGGCGCGTTCACACTTCTGTCAGCTCTGCCCCGCAGCCTCCGGGGAGCGCTTCAGCGTGCAGCTCGGACAGATGGCCTTCACGGCAGGCGGTCGTACGCGGCGTTGGTTGCCACCACGAACAGACCCTTGTGCAGCACGTCGGGGGCCAGCTCCTCGAGGCTCCACTGCCACGGCCAGGGCGAGATTCCCAGGACCTTGTAGAGGATCGCATCGCCGGGCCACATCAGCGCGAAATGAGCCCCGGCGGCCGCCGGACCGCGGAGGCCGAGGCGGCCGATCGCCGCACGCATCAGCCCCTGGGTGATCCCGTGCGCCCAGTGCATGCGTATCGAGATGCGCGCGAGCGCATCGTCGTCCTTCGGTTCGAGGCCCAGCAGCTTCGAGGCGACGTGACCGGGCACCATCGACGGCCGGCGGCCGGTGATGCGCATCTCAACCGCCTGAGCCGCGGTCATCGCGCTGACTCCGACGAGCCCGGCAAGTGCTCCCTTGAAGATCATGGTCCGTCTCCCTTGAAGATCATGGTCCGTCTCCCTTGAAGATCATGGTCCGTTGTCTACCCGGCGGTGGCCGGCTTCAGCCTGGCGTGCGCTCAGCGTCGTCGCCAGCTCTCGCGCGGCCACGGCGTAACGCCGTGCCGCGGCGCCGTCGAGCTCCCCCACCGGCAGCTCCACCACGAACGAGCTGGTGCCGGGGAAGCGGTGGTTCTGCCAGTTCGATGCCGTGCCGTTGGGCCAGCGAATCCGTCGGAAGGGCACCTCGGCGAGGCGGGCGTAGCGCCGTGCCGCGGGGACGCTCGGTCCCCACGCGCGCACCACGGCCTGCGGCTGATGAAACCAGATCGTGACTCTCGGGCGGCGGGCTCGGATGAGGCGTGCGATGGCGCGGCTCTCCGGCTCTGACAGCGGCCGCGGGCCGGAGTACTGCGGGTCGCCGCGGCGCTGAAGCGGTCGCCACTGCGACGGGAAGTTGCGGTTGAGGTCCACGCCACGGCCGTTGAGGCGCGTCCCGGCGGCGCGGCCGTCGGGGTTCAGGTCAGGCACGATCCACAACTTCGCGCCTCGAGGCGCTGGCCCCCGAACGAGATGGCGCGTGATCGCGGTCCCGGCGCACTCGGTGCCGTGGATGCAGCCGACGACGAGAACGCTGCGGTCGCTTCCGCGCGTGCCGCGCTCTACCACGCGCAGCCGCCGGCCGGTGCTGGAGCGGCCGAACGTTCGCGTCCGCCGGATCGTCGCGGCCGGGGCGGGACGCTGCACGGTCAAGGAGGGGCGCTCGACGATCGGCGGCGCGACGTCCCGCCCTGCACCGCACCCGGCCAGCGCCAAGCCCAGCCCAGCGGTGCCCAGCACGACTCGCAGTGGCGCAGACGCGGTCATGGTCGGCCGGGCGCCAGCCGGACGTGCAGGTGGTTGTCGTGGCGCGGCACGGACTGGACGATGCCGCGCGGGCCGGTCAGCGGGGTGTTGGGACCGACGAAGACGTACTGCGCCCCGGCCCGCACGAAGCGGTCAACCAGATCCTGCGACAGACCGACGTCGATGTCGCCGACTGCCCGAGGAGCCTTCTCGCGCCGGTCGCGCCGCGGATAGTAGATGTCGACATCGAGCCCGTTCTGATGAGAGGCGTGCAACGGGCGGGAGCTGTAGCGCGCACCGAAGTGACCGCCACGCGGACGGCTGAGATCGCCGACCGCCAGCCGCGGAGCAACTGGGTTCGCGCGAGCGCACCGCCTCGACGAGCAGTCGCAAGGCGGCGAGCGAGTTGCGAAGGTCGTGGAACAGCCCCGCCTCGATCTCGAACTCGAACTCGAACTCGAACTCGAGTGTTCTCGCGGTTGCCACGGCCGAGCATCCTCGCGCGCCGGCCTGCGATCGCCAACGACGATCGCTACGTGCCCGACGTAAGCACGTCTAATGCAGAGCCGCGGGCGTGTTCGATCGTCGCTCGCTCCAGCATCGCTGGGTCCGTTCACAGAACGGTTAGATCAAGAAGCGGGCGCAGCGGGCACCCCGTACTCGTGATGTCGCTACGAGGAGTCCGAGCTGGCGTCGCGACGCTGGTCGTCCTGCCGGCGCTCGCAGCGGCGGGATGCTCGGACAGCGAGGGCAAGGTCGCCGGCACGACCCGCGTCGCCAAGCCAACGGAGCGGACGACAGCCGCCCGGCCGGCCCGCAGCGCCAAGCCCCGGCTCGCGCGCTCGCCCAACGGGCCCCGGGCGAGCACGATCGCCACCGGACTGAACGTGCCATGGGAGATCGCGTTCCTGCCCGACGGAAGCGCGCTGGTCACCGAGCGCCCCGGCCGCGTGCGCTTGCTCACGCGCGAGCGGAAACTGCGCCGCCGGCCGCTGGCGCGGATCTCGGTCTCCGCCGAGGGCGAGGGCGGGCTGCTCGGCGTGGCGATCGACCCGCGCTTCGGCCAGGGCAACGACTTCGTGTACTTCTACTTCACGACGTCATCGGGGATGAAGGTCGCGCGCTACCGGCTGCGGGGCACGTGGCTGCGCCGGGACGCCACGATCCTCGACGGCATCGAGGCCGGCCCGATCCACGACAGCGGGCGCATCCGTTTCGGCCCCGACGGCCGGCTGTACGTCTCGACCGGAGACGCCGGGCGCCCCGAGCTCGCACAGGATCCGCGGAGCCGCAACGGCAAGTACCTGCGGCTCGATCCAAGCGAGTACCGCGGCGACGGCGGGACGCCCGAGATCTTCTCGCGCGGGCATCGCAACGCCCAGGGCCTCGCCTGGCAGCCGCGCAGCGGGCGCCTGATCTCGACCGAGCACGGCCCCGACGGCGACGACGAGGTCAACCTCGTCACACGCGGCGGGAACTACGGCTGGCCGGACGCGCGAGGACGCGATCACGGCGGTTTCCGGGCTCCCCTCGTGGTGTACCCGACGAGCATCGCCCCCTCCGGCGCGACGTTCGTCACGTTGCCGGGCTCGCGCTGGAGCGGCGACTACCTGTTCGCCGCGCTGCGCGGCGAACAGCTGCGCCGCGTGCGCCTCGACGGGCGGCGCATCGCCCTCAACCAAGCGCTCTTCGCCGGTCGCTTCGGCCGGCTGCGCACCGTGGTCGAGGCTCGCGACGGCTCGCTCTTCGTCCTGACCAACAACCGCGACGGGCGAGGCTCGGCGCGCCGTGGCGACGACCGCATCCTGCGCATCGTGCCGCCCGCGCGCTGAGGCCGTCCGTCAGCGGCCACGCGGGGCGCGCGGTCCGTCCGTGACGATGTCGCGGCCCGTCGGGCGCAGATCGGAGTCGAGCTCGAGCTGCCAGAAGTAGCGCGTGAAGGTGTGACCGTGGACGAACTCGCCGACGTGCGGCTCGATCCGCTCGCCGGCGGCCATGCGTACGATCAGCTCCGGATAGGTGCGGCCCGGCAGGGCGGCGTACATCGGCGCGGGGAAGGCGCCGCCGAAGCGCGTGTTGACGTCGGTGATGGCGAGCCCGATCTCGGGGTCGCGGAAGGCCTGCACCGTGCACGGGCCGCGCACCCCGATCGCCTCCACGACCGCGCGGCCGAGGTCGATCAGCTCGTTGTCGTGGAT
>Ga0136613_10001436_pt1 | contig 12335 bp, 13 predicted proteins | sample AntDrymUQ2722106_2_FD_106649 | JGI IMG/M metagenome (GOLD analysis project Ga0136613, IMG submission 106649) | Polar desert sand microbial communities from Dry Valleys, Antarctica - metaG UQ272 (21.06) | ecosystem: Environmental > Terrestrial > Soil > Desert | place: Antarctica: Dry Valley... | reverse complement strand
CGGCTGCACGTCGAAGTGCCCGTAGAGGAGAACGGTGGGAGCGCGCTCAGCGTCCGTCGACGCTCGGATCTCCCCGATCGCCAGGGGGAGCGTCGGCGTGTCGACGAGCTCGGCCTCGCCACCCGCGCGCCGGACGAAGTCGCACACCCACTCGCCGGCCTGGCGGACATCGCCCGCGTGGGCCGGATCGGCGCTCACGCTCGGGATCCGCAGCCACTCGAAGAGCTCCTCGAGCCAGTCCGCGGGGGCCTGCTGAGCCGAGCTCGCCACGCGCGGAGTCTAGGGCCCTCGCGACGGCCCGGGCCTCGCGTGCTTGGAGGGAAGCGGGGCGCTACGCGGCGGGGCGCGGCCGGCGGACGAGCTCACCGCCGCAGTTCGGGCACACGGCTTCGAGGGCGCCCGCGCACTTTGGGCAGAACGTGCACTCGAACGTGCAGATGAAAGCGTCGTCACCCGGCGCGAGGGCCCGGTCGCAGCGCTCACACGACGTCCGCAGCTCCAGGGCCATGAGGACCGAGTCTAGGCGCGAGGAAGCCAGCCGGGCCGGCGGGCGAGGTACGCGAGGTAAAGGCCCAGGAGAACTACCGCTCCGATCCGCGGCGCGAGCACGGCGGCGCTGGCTTCATCCCGCGCGAACGGGAGAATGACGCTTGGCAGGAGCAGGAGCCAGACGTTGGCGGCGACCCAGCGGAGCCACCAGGGAGGGTCGCCGAGGAGGCGTCCGAGCTCAGGCAGCGACTTCGCGGAGCTTCTGCGACTCGCCCATCGCCTGGAGCTTCTTCAGGCTCTGGTTCTCGATCTGCCGCACCCGCTCCCGCGTGACGCTGAACGCGCGGCCGACCTCGTCGAGCGTGCAAGGCTGCTCGCCGTTCAAGCCGTAGCGAAGCTCGAGGATCCGGCGCTCGCGGAACGAGAGCATCGACAGCACGCGCTGGAGCGCCTCCTCGCGCAGGACGGTCTCGGTGGCTTCGTCGGGCGCGGGGACGGAGTCGTCGGCGAGGAACGCGCCGAACTCGGAGTCCTCCTCGTCGCCGACCGGCTTCTCGAGCGAGATGGGAACCTGGGCGCTCCGGCGCAGCTGCTCGACCTCCTCACATTCGAGCTCGAGCTCGCGCGCGATCTCGGCGGAGCCGGGCTCGCGCCCGAGCTCCGTGAGGAGCTTCCGCTCGGTGCGCCCGATCTTGTTCAGCTTCTCGACGACGTGGACAGGCATGCGAATCGTGCGTGCCTTGTCGGCGAGCGCGCGCGCAACCGCCTGGCGAATCCACCAGGTGGCGTACGTCGAGAACTTGAACCCGCGGCGGTGATCGAACTTCTCGGCGGCGCGCACGAGGCCGAGCGTCCCCTCCTGGATCAGGTCGAGGAAGGGCAGCCCCTGGTTTCGGTAGTTCTTGGCGATCGAGACGACGAGCCGCAGGTTCGACTCGACCATCTTGCGCTTGGCCAGCTCGTCGCCGCGCTCGATCCGCTTGGCGAGCTCGACCTCCTGGGCGGCGGTCAGGAGAGCTACGCGCCCGATGTCCTTGAGGAAGAGCTGCAGCGCGTCGGTCGAGGCGTCGCGCTCCGACCAGGCGAGGTCGACCTGCGCCTCGGCCGGCGGAAGCACCTCGACCTGGAGCTCGTCGAGTAGCTGGAGGAGCTCGTCGGCCTGCGCGGCGTCCGCGCCGATCTCCTCGACGAAGGCGGCCACTTCCTCGTGAGTGAGCGAGCCGGCCTCCTGTGCGTGCTGGATCAGCCCCTTGGCATCCTCGGGATCGAAGACGCCTGGTGTGACCGCATCGATTGTCGCCTCCCCTACGGCTCCCACTGAAAACCCCCTCCGTGTCGCTCACCGTAGAAGCGCCTCTCCGCGCCGTCAACGGTCGCTCAGTGAAAAAACTGTCTCGCCGGTGCAGCGACTCTAGCCACGCCCTGTTGTAGACCGCCATGGGCCGTTCGGCCCATTTGGCGAACGATAGGTCCTATTGGGTTTCGTCCAGGGTTTGGAGAATTCGGGCGGCCTGGCGGCCGTAGGAACCGCCCTCCGCCCGGGCGAGACCGAGCTGGCGGCGCGCCTCCTCGACGTTCGGGAGCCAGAGGAGGAGGAGACCCAGATGGAAGCGGACTAGCGCACTTTTCGGGTGCTTGGGCGCCAGTGGACCGAGGCGCGAGAACGCCCGCGACGGGTCGTCCTTGTCGAACCGGCTGACCGCTGCCGCGACCGACGCTTCGAGCAGACCGGGGTCGAGCGCGAGTGCCCGGTCGTAGGCTCGCTGTGCAGACACGCGATGCCCGACCGTCTCGAGGCCGCTTCCGAGAACGAGCCACTCGCGGGCTCCCCCGGACTCGGCCCGGCGCCGAAGCTCGCTCAGCCTGCGAGCCGCCGGGACGTCCTCCAGGTCGCGCGGGAAGCCGTTCAGGATGAAGACCGGGCGCCCGGGCGGCGAGTCCGGGTTGCGGAGATCCTCGGCCCGCAGGGCGGCCGGCGAGTCCGGCTCGCGCCGCTCGGCTTCGTGCCATTGCGTGGTCGCAGCGTCGCTCTCGCCGGTTGCGAGGAGCGCGAGGCCGAGGTTCAGCCGCGCGACGGCGCTCTCCGGATTCGCGTCGACGAGCTCCTCGAGCCGCTCCACCGTCTCGCCAGGGTCGTCGACCACCGCGGCTCCGACCGCGGCCTCGATCGACTCTGGATTGTCCGCGAGAACCTCGGCGAACCTCTGCGAGGCGAGACCGGCATCGCCCTCCTCGTAGGCGTCCTCGGCCGCTCGCAAGGCCCGTGCCTCGGCATCATCGCGGTCGACGACCGCAAGCTCGAGGGCAGGAGGCTCGGCCCGGTCGGCCTGCGTAGCCGTCTGGCCGTGCACCTCCCCGCCCGCGTCGCCGCCCTGGAGGAGGGCTCCGGCAACTGTCGCGACCGCCGCGACGGCTGCGACGACGGAGACGAGAACGAACATGCGCCTGCGCGGGGACACCGCTCTGACCCTAGCTCCGCACACCGTTTCCACTCCGCAGGGGCTGGCTATACTCTTTGAAGCAATGGCTGCCGGAACGGCGATCCCGGAGCTCGATCCCCGCGCCGCCCGCGAGCGCGCGCAGTCGGGTGACGTCGCCCTGATCGACGTTCGCGAGCCGGCCGAGTGGTCGGAAGGCCACCTGCCCGGGGCCGTCCTCGTGCCGAAGGGCTCCCTCCCGGAGCAGATCCGCGAGGTCGCGCCCGACCCGTCGCGCCCCGTCGTCCTCTACTGCGGGAGCGGCAAACGGTCGCTGCTCGCCGCGGAGACGATGCGAGACCTTGGGTACGAGGACGTGGCCTCGATGTCCGGCGGCATCACCGAGTGGAAGGAGCTCGACTTCCCGGTCGTCGTCCCGGACTCGCTCGAGGACGCGCAACGGCGCCGCTACAGCCGGCACATCCTCATCCCCGAGGTCGGCGCCGAGGGACAGAAGCGCCTGCTCGCGTCCCGGGTGCTCCTGATCGGCGCCGGGGGGCTCGGGTCGCCGGCCTCTCTCTACCTGGCCGCCGCAGGCGTAGGGACGCTCGGGATCGTCGATGACGACGTCGTCGACGAGTCGAATCTCCAGCGCCAGATCGCGCACTCGACCGAGCGGCTCGGCGAGCCGAAGGCCGATTCGGCCAGGCGCACGCTCGAAGCGCTGAACCCGGACGTCTCCGTCCACACCTTCGAGGAGCGCCTGACGTCAGAGAACGTGGACCGGATCCTCGGCGAGGGCTGGGACGTGATCGTGGACGGCGCCGACAACTTTCCGACGCGCTACCTCCTGAACGACGCGTCGGTCTGGCACGGGATCCCCGTGGTGCACGGCTCGATCTTTCGCTTCGAGGGCCAGACGACCGTCTTCAAGCCCGGCGACGGCCCCTGCTACCGCTGTCTCTTCCCCGAGCCGCCCCCACCCGAGCTCGCCCCGAGCTGCGCCGAGGGGGGCGTGCTCGGCGTCCTCCCGGGCATCGTCGGGTCACTGCAGGCAAGCGAAGCGCTCAAGCTCCTGCTCGGGATCGGCGACTCGCTCGTCGGCCGCCTCCTCCTCTTCGACGCGCTCTCGACGACGTTCACCGAGATCACGCTTCGCCGCGACCCCGCCTGCCCCGTCTGCGGGGAGAGCCCGACCATCACCGAATACGTGGACTACGCCGCATTCTGCGCGGCGCCCGGCGCGTCCGCCCCATGACGCGCGTCCGAATTCCCCCCACCCTGCGCGCCGAGGTCGGTGGAGCGCGGGAGGTCGAAGGCTCCGGGAGGACCCTTCGGGAGCTCCTGGACGACCTCGCCGCGCGCTTCCCCGGCCTGGGGCGACAGGTGCTCGACGGAGACGGCGTCGCGCCTTACGTGAACGTCTACGTCGGGAGCGAAGACGTGCGGACGCTGCAGGGCCTCGAGACCCCGGTCGAGGGGACGACGGTGATCCTCTTGCCCGCGATGGCGGGCGGGGAGCAGACCGTGACGCCGTCCATCCTCGAAGCGGTCGGCTCGACGCCGCTCGTCGAGCTTCCGCGCCTCGCGCCGAACGGGCGCGTCCGGCTCTTCGCCAAGCTCGAGGGCCACAACCCGACCGGGTCGACCAAGGATCGTGTGGCCAAGGCGATGGTCGAGGCCGCCGAGGCCTCGGGCGAGCTCGAGCCCGGCCGTGAGCTGCTCGAGCCGACGAGCGGCAACACGGGCATCTCACTGGCGATGGTGGCGAAGCTCAAGGGCTACCCGCTCACGTGCGTCGTCCCCGAGAACGCGACCCCCGAGCGCGTCCGCCTGCTCGAGCTCTACGGCGCGCGGGTCGTCCCCTCCCCCGCGTCCGAGGGCTCGAACGGCGCCGTCCGCCTCGCCCTGCGGCTGGCCGCGGCCGATCCGCGGCTCTTCATGCTGAACCAGTACGGGAACGTGGCGAATCCCCGAGCGCACTACGAGGGGACGGGCGCCGAGATCGCCCAGGCGCTCGACCGCGTCGACGTCCTCGTCGCCGGGCTCGGCACGGGCGGGACGCTCATGGGCGCGGGGGAGCGGCTCCGCGAGAGCTTTCCCGACGTCGTCGTGGCTGCGGCCGAGCCCTTGCAGGGCGACCTCGTCTACGGCCTTCGCTCGCTGGCCGACGGCTACGTCCCGCCGATCCTCGATGTCGCCAGGCTCGACCGGAAGATCCTTGTCACGAACGAGGAGTCGGCCGCAGGCACGCGGGCGCTTCTCGAGCGCGAGGCGATCTTCGCGGGCGTCTCGTCGGGCGCCGTCCTGCACGTTGCACGCCGCCTCGCGGACGAGCTCCAGGAGGGCGTCGTCGTGGCGATCCTCGCGGACGGGGGCTGGAAGTACCTCTCGAGTGGGGTCTATGACCTTCCCGAGGGCGAGCTCGCGCCGGCGATGGAAGACCGCCTCTGGTGGTGATCCCGGCCGAGGTGCGCTCGGCGCTCGTCGAGCATGCCGAGGCGGAGCGACCGAACGAGGCGTGCGGCCTGATCGCGCTTCGCGACGGGGTCGCCGAGCGCTATCTGCCCGGGCGAAACGCGTCAGCCAGCCCGTACCGCTTCGAGCTCGAGGTCGACCCCGAGGCCTGGTTCCTCGAGGACGAGGGCTTCGAGCTCGCGGTCTTCCACTCGCACCTCTCGAGCCCGCCGAGGCCTTCCCGAACAGACATCGAGAACATCGGCCTCTGGGAAGGCCGTCCCTACGTGATCCTGAACGCGAGGACCGGCGACCTGGCCGCCTTTCAGATCACCGGCGGCCAGGTCACCGAGAAGTCGCTCGGCTAGTCGTCGTCCCCGTGGCCCGGCGGGCGGCTCATCTGGATGATCCCGCAGGCGACGCGCGGGCCGCCTGATGCGCCCGTGACGCCCGGAATACCGCGGTCCGGGTTCAGGTGGACGATCACCGCGCTGCCGTTCGCGTCGAAGACCGTCAGCGGGCCCGGCGAGAGCGTGACGCGGCTCGTGACCGACTTGTGCCGGCCGACGCCGTCTCTGCCCGCGATCAGGTTCTGCAGGTCGCCCATGTGGTACGGGTGGTTCGCGTCGACAGGGGTCGAGTTGCCGAACGGGCCGGGATCGAAGTGCCCGCCGGCCCCCGCGAAAGGCGGGTCACAAAACGCCATCTCGTGGATGTGGAACCCGTGCGCACCCGGCGTCAGGCCCTTCACCCGGGCCGAGACGGTGACCTCGGGCTCGGGGAAGTTCTTGAAGCCGCGGTCCGTCGCCGGAGCGCTCAGACCCGGCGTCGGGCACCCGGGGCACGGCTCTTGGGTGAATCGGACGATGCCCTCGACGCCGCCCGGGCCCGTCACGACGGCGTAGGCCGAAGGCCCTCTCCGGCCCTCGTCATCGTCTCCGCCGTCGGCGAGCGCAAGCATGCCGCCTCCGCCGAACGCCGCGAGCGTAGCTAGGAGTAGTGCGAGATTGACCGCCGTGCTCTTCCGCATGAGCTGATCTCCTTGTCCCGAGGAACCGAGCCGAGTCATCCTCCCACGCGCGTGGTCACGGAACATTCGCGAAGTGGGGTCGGTCTGACAACCATGAAACCCACACTCCTTGCCCCGCTCATCGCTCTCGCTCTCTCGGCCGGGTGTGGCGGTCAGGCCGAGACCGGCCAATCGCCGCCTCCCTCACCGCCTCCCGACGCAGCCGCCGTCGTTCGCCCGGACGGCCCGCCACCGAAGCTCGAGATGGCCGGCCCGCCGCCGGCCTGGGTCGAGACCGCCGGCGGCTCGTACTGGCTCGCGTATTCGAGCTACTGCTGGGGCTCGGTGTGCGCCGACTACGTCACGCCTGAGTGCGGAAGCCCACACGCCTCGGAGGTTCGCGTGTCCCGGGGCGAGGCGATCACGTTCCATCTCGACTTCGATCCGCGAACGGTGGGATTCCGCTACGTGGACGGGAGCGAGGGTGAGCCGACGCCGATGACGGCCGAGCGGGAGTCGGACTGGGAGGTCAAGCGCTCAGGAGCCGCGCTGCTCTGGACGACCGCCAAGGGCGGCCGCGACGCGAGCTATGCCCTCTGCCTGCGCTTCGAGGCTGAGCAAGTTTCGGCCGTCGTCGAGGGCGGCGTGACGGGCGAAGTCACCGTCACGGGCTCGCTCCTCGTGGACGGAAAGGAGGCCCGGCTCTGCTCCGCGCTCGCCGAGTCCTTTCCTCCCCAGTGCGGTGAGCCTTCTCTCGTGGTGAAAAACCTCGACCGAAGTGAGTTCCCAGGGCTGAGCCGCGAAGGCGACGTCGTGTGGACCGACCGTCCCGTCGAGCTGACCGGGACCGTCGCGGGTGGCGAGCTGACAGTCACGGACGGGGGTTAGAGCGACCCGCCGCCGGGGCGGGCCGCTCGCCGTTTCAGACCCCGCGGAAGCTTCCCCGCATGGAGGAGGAATGCGGCTGGCAGAAGTAGGTGTGGCGCCCGGCCCGGACGCGGACTCCCCGCCAGGTGACGACCCCGGTACCGCCGACGGTCGTCCCGCGCAGGCGCACGGAGCCGCGCTTCAGCACGAAGTTGTGGCTCGAGGAGTTGTCGTGGATGACGAATCGGTGCCGCCCGACCGGAATCCGGCTCACCGAGGAGCCGCTCGAGTTCAGAAGGGCGATCGAGGCGCCGGGGCCGACGTAACCGTGATAGGTCGCTGCCTCCGCCGCGCTTCCGGCGCCAACGCCGAGCGCGACGAGCGTCGCGAGAAGCGCGGTGCGGTTGCGTCGAGTCATGAGGTCCTTTCGCTCGGTGCCAGGATGCGTTTCCATACGGCCGCGAGCGCGGGTCGGTTTCTCCGCGAGGATACTGCGCCTGTGGACGCCGACTACCCGGAGGGCTGGAACGAGGTTCGCGGAGCGCTGCAGCGCGGCTTTCGCTTCCACGACTTCAAGGAAGCGATCGCCTTCGTGAACAGGCTGGCCGAGGCTGCGGAGTCGGCGGATCACCATCCCGACATCGCTGTGAGCTGGAACGCGGTTACCGTCCGTTGGTGGACGCACGTCAAGCGGGCGATCACTGAGCGGGACATCGAAATGGCCCGGCGAACGGACGAGCTCGCCGCCCCGCACTCATAGACGCGCGCACGTCTAATCGGGTCCCGACCCTCCCCCTGCTCGCGCGACAGCCTATTCCCGAAGAGCGCGCGCGTGATGCGCTCTTTGTGCCGGCTTACGCACGAACCTGTCACGAAACTCGCGCGAGGGTCGAGCGGTTCGCGGAGCCGGCCGATGGCTTCTCCGTGAGCCGCCGCCTGCTCATCGCGCTTGTCGCCGCGCTCGTCCTCGTGCCCGGCGCCTCCGCCGCGCCGCTTCCCGGCGCGCCCGACTGCCCGCTCTTCCCGCGCACGAACGTCTGGAACAAGCCGGTCGACCGGCTTCCCCTCGCATCAAACTCCCGCGCGATCGTGGCCGCAATCGGGGCCGACCTGAACGTCCACGCCGACTTCGGCTCGGGCACCTGGGACGGCGGGCCGATCGGGATCCCCTTCACGGTGGTGTCCGGCACCCAGGCGCGGACGAACGTCGGATTCGACTACGCGGACGAGAGCGACCGCGGCCCGTATCCGATCCCGAGCGACGTCCCGATCGAGGGCGGGCGGGGCTCGGACGGCGACCGCCATGCCCTGATCGTGGACCGCTCGAGCTGCCGGCTCTACGAGCTCTTCGCCCTCTATCCGCGCTCGGGAAGCCCACCCTGGTCGGCCGGCTCCGGCGCGATCTGGAACCTTCGCTCGAACCGCCTCCGCCCGGCGGGATGGACATCGGCCGACGCGGCCGGCCTGCCGATCCTCCCCGGCCTCGCGCGCTACGACGAGGTCGCCCGTGGCGTGATCGACCACGCGCTTCGCTTCACCGTCCGCCGCTCGCGCCGCGCCTACGTCTTTCCCGCGCGTCACTACGCCTCGAGCGAGACGGGCCGGAACCTGCCCCCGATGGGCCTTCGTCTGCGCCTGCGCTCGAACTTCCCCGTCCGGAGCTTCCCGCCGCAGGCGCGAGTCGTGCTTCGGGCCCTCAAGCGCTACGGGATGATCGTCTCCGACAACGGCTCGAGCTGGTACGTCTCGGGCGCGCCTCACCCTCGCTGGTCGAACGACCAACTCCACGCGCTCCACCGCGTCAAAGGCTCGGACTTCCGCGTGGTCGACACGCGGCGCCTTCGCAACGGCTAAGCCGGAGGCTACGGGGCCGACTGAGGACGCAGCATCGGGGCGGCCAGCGTGCGCCCTGCGGCACAGCTGCGTTTCGCCGAGCCCTCCTACTAGAGCGCTACCGTGCGCCCTTCCTCGGCGGCGCGGTAGAGCGCGTCGATCGCTCTTGCCTGGCCCAGCGCGTCCGAGCGTCCGAGCAGGGGCTCACCCTCGCCGCGTACGGCCGCCGCGAAGTCCTCGAGCTCGCGCCCATAGGCATTCGCCGTCGGAACCGCGACCCGCTCGACCTTCTCGTCCCGGTGAAGGAGCACATCACCGACCCGGCTCTGGAGCCACGGAGCCCCGACCTCGACCACGCCCTCCTCACCGATCGCCTCGAGCCGCTGCACGAACGGTGCGAGAAAAGACGCGTCGAGCTGCGCGACGACGTCGTCCGGAAACCGAAGCGTCCCGTGAAACGCCGCATCGACGCCGGTCTCGGCCAGGATCTGCTCCCCCGAGCAGCGCTCGGGCTCGCCCGCGAGGAGCCTGGCGCCGCTCACGCAGTAACACCCGAGATCCATGAGGGCGCCCCCGTCGAGCTCCGGGCGCATCCGGATGTTCGCCGGGTCGTCCAGGCGGAAGGCGAACACCGCGCGAACGGCGCGCAGGCGTCCGATCGCCCCGTCGCGCACGAGCTCGGCGACTCGGGCGGTCTGCGGATGGTGGCGCCACATGAAGGCCTCCGCGAAGACGAGACCCAGGCTCTCCGCGAGGTCGAAGACCCGCTCGACTTCGCCGGGGCGGCGGTCGAGCGGCTTCTCGCAGAGAACGTGCTTGCCCGCCTCGAGCGCGCGGATCGACCACGAGACGTGCATCGAGTTCGGGAGCGGGTTGTAGATCGCATCGACATCCGCGTCCGCGAGCAGCTCGTCGTAGCTCGCGTGCCCCCGGGCGAGCCCGTGCTCCCGGGCGTAGGCCTCGGCGCGCTCCCGCTCCCGGCTCGCCACGGCCACGACCTCGACCGATTCCGTCCCATCCGCGGCCTCGAGAATCGCCTCGTTGATGCGCGCTGTCGAGAGCAGGCCGAGGCGAAGCGTCAAGGGCACACCGTAACCGGCCTCCCGGGGGCGTAGGTTTCCGCCGTGCGCGACTGGCTCCGCTCCTGGTGGGTCGGCTTCACGCTCCTCCCCTTCGGCTGGCTCGGCTGGGCCGCGTTCGTCTACGCGGGGATGCGGGCGCGAAAGCCCCTCTGGCTCGGCCTCGGGGTCTTCTACTTCCTCGTCGCTTCCGCGGGGATCGTCCTGCTCGAGCCTGACACGAAGGACGACTGGGTCGACAACCTCGGCGGTGTCCTGACCTTCGGCGGCTGGGCGGCCACCTTCGTCCACGCGCTCGTGATCCGGCGGCCCTACCTCGACCGCATGGACACGGTCGCCGACCCGAAGCTCGCCGCGGCCCGCAAGCGGCTCGAGCGCCGGGAGCTCGCCTCAGAGCTCGCGCGCGACGACCCGGAGGAGGCGAGGGAGCTCGGCATCGGCCGCCCCGACCTCGGTGACGCGTTCTCCGGCGAGCTGGTCGACCTGAACCACGCTCCTCCTGACGTGCTCGTAACGCTTCCCGGCTTCGACCGTGAGCTCGCGGAGCGCGTCGTTCGCATCCGCGGGGAGATCAACGGCTTCGAGTCGGTCGACGACCTGAGCGCGTTCACGGAGCTGACGGCCCACCAGGTCGACCGCCTGCGCGATGCGACGGTCTGCCTGCCGCGCGACTGACCGGACTACTCGGCCTCGACGGGCTCCTCGTCGGGCTCGAGGAAGTCGACCTGGAGCCGGCCGATCCGCTGGCCGTCCACGTCGACGACGTTGAAGCGCAGGCCGTTCCACACGATCTCGTCCCCCTCCTCGGGCGCGCGGCCGAGCTGCCCGAAGACGAAACCGGCCACCGTGTGGAAGTCCTCCTGCGGGAGCACCTGCTCGAACTCCTCGTTGAAGTCGTCGATCGGGAACGTCCCGTCGATCCGGATCCGGTTCTCGTCCAGGCGCTCGACGGACTCGTCGGGAAGGTCGTACTCGTCCTCGATCTCACCGACGATCTCCTCCAGGAGATCCTCGAGCGTGACGATCCCGGCGACGCCGCCGTACTCGTCGACGACGATCGCCATGTGCTGGTTGGTCTTTCGGAACTCCGCGAGAAGGGCCGCGAGGTCCTTCGTCTCGGGCACGACGTAGGCCGGCCGCACGAGCTCCTCGAGGACGACGTTCTCGAGGCCGCGATCGTAGAGCGCCTTGAAGAGGTCGCGCACGTGCAGGATCCCGAGCACGTCGTCGATCGAGCCGCGGAAGACCGGGTAGCGCGTGTACGGCGAGTCGATGACCGCGGCGAGGGCCTCCGGCGTCGGCAGGTCGACCGAGAGGGCAACGACTTGAGGCCGCGAGACCATCACCTCGTGGGCCTCCTTGTCCGCGAAGTCGAAGACCTTGTAGACCATCTCCTCCTCGGCCGTTTCGATCGCGCCGACGTCCTCGGCCTCGGCGACGAGGTGCCGGATGTCCTCCTCCGTATGCGCCGAGAAACCGGCCCGCGCGGGCGGTACACGCAGGAGGCGCGCGACCGCGCTCGCCGACTTGTCGAGCACCCAGACGAGCGGGTGGAGGATCCGGCCGAGCCACTGGAGCGGGATGGCCAGGAAGATCGCGAGGCGCTCGGCCCGCTCGAGCGCCACGGCCTTCGGGACAAGCTCGCCGAGGACGACGCTCACGTACGTGAGCACGAAGAACGCCACCATGAACGAGACCCAGCGGGGCACCGAGCCGCCGAAGAGGTCGGAGACGAGCGGCTCGCCGATCGCGCCGAGGAGGATGCTGAAGACGGTGATCCCGACCTGCACCGTGCTGATGAAGCGAACGGGCTGGTCCATCAGGTCGAGCGCGACCCGGGCGCGACGGCTGCCCGACCGCGAGCGCTCCTCGAGGCGGGCCCGGCGCGCGGTCACGAGCGCGTACTCGGCCGCGACGAAGAGCGCGTTCCCCGCGACGAGGAGAACCACGAAGAGGATCCGGAGGGTCTCGCTCACGCCCCGCTCTCCGGGGCGTGGGTACTAGGAGGCAGCTCGTCCAAAGCTCGGACGCAGGATAGCGAAGGGTTCAGAACGCTTCCCATCCCTGGACCTGTCCCAGGAGGACGACTCGCCTCCGGGTCGTGATGGGCGGTGGGAGGCAAGGACGCAGGGAGGTCGCGTAGCCGGAGGCTACGGGGCCGACTGAGGACGCGACGTCGCGCCG
>Ga0136613_10001434_pt1 | contig 12338 bp, 9 predicted proteins | sample AntDrymUQ2722106_2_FD_106649 | JGI IMG/M metagenome (GOLD analysis project Ga0136613, IMG submission 106649) | Polar desert sand microbial communities from Dry Valleys, Antarctica - metaG UQ272 (21.06) | ecosystem: Environmental > Terrestrial > Soil > Desert | place: Antarctica: Dry Valley... | reverse complement strand
GAGGTCGAGGACCCGCTGCCAGCGGACCTCGCCGCGGCCCTGACTCAAGCGGGGGCCGAGTAGCCGCCCCTCGCCCGGCCCCTGACTCAAGCGGGGGCCCGAGCAGGTCGGACCGGCGCCGGAGCCCGTCCCTAATCTGGCTTTGTGTCAGGAATCGTGCGGAATCCGCCCCCAATCTGGCAAAGAGCCAGCCCAGGGGCGGTCGCGCGGCCCGGAGGGGCCCCACGATCCTCTACGAGGGTCGCCACCCTGGGGGGCTCCCGGGGGAGTGCGGCTACCGAGCGGGAGCCGGTCCCAATCTGGCTTTGTGTCAGGAATCGTGCGGAATCCGCCCCCAATCTGGCAAAGAGCCAGCCCAGGGGCGGCTTGCGCAACCCGGAGGGCCCGGCGATCCGCTACGAGGATCGCCACCCTGTCGAGGTTGGCGCCACGCCAGGAGACTTGTCGCAGGCAGATGAATTAATGAGCTCGTGAGACGGTTGAGCCCAGACGTCGGTTGCAGGGATTATGCCCGGACCCAGTTCGGATTCATTACCCGAGCCCAGGCCCTCGATTGCGGGATGTCGACCGATGCGATCAAACGTCGAGTGCGGGCCGGGGTGTGGGTGCGGGTCGGGCCCAGGCTGTACTTCATCGACGGAGCCCCGAAGTCCTCCCGACAGGAGCTGATGCAGGCGTGTCTCCTGCTCGAGGGAGTGGTGGCCGGGCGTTCCGCTGCGAGGGTTCATGGACTGCTGGGCTTCAGAGCCCAAACGGTCGAGGTGGTCACGATGCGATCTTTCATGCGGGCTCCGGAAGGCGTGATCGTGCATCGCACCAACTACCTGCCTCCTGAGGACGTGACCACCCTCGGCGGCCTGCCTGTGACGACGCCCGCCCGGACCCTCCTCGATCTCGGCGGCCTCGTGTCCTCCAAGCTGGTGGGCCGGGCCGCGGCCGACGCTCTTGCCCGCAACAAGGTGACGCAGCCGCTGCTCGCCGATCAGCTTCGCCGCGCTGGGATCAACGGGAGGCCGGGGACGGCGGTCCTGCGCGCCATCCTGGCCAGCCTCGAAAACCTCGAACCGGGCTCGGTATCAGAGAGCGATCTAGAGGATGCGATGCTTGAGGTCATTGCAAAGGCGGGGCTCGCCCCTCCCGTGCGCCAGTTCGAGCTGCGGGAGCAGGGAGTCTTGCTCGGGAGAGTCGATGCCGCCTACCCTCACAAGCTGATCGCCCTCGAGGCCGATGGGTATGAGTGCCACTCGGCGAGAGCCGAGTGGCTCTACGACCGGCGTCGACAGAACGCATTCGAGAGCCGCGGCTGGCGCTTTCTACGCTTCACGGTCGAGGATCGAAGAATCCCGCAGCCGTTCATGGCCGATTTGGCCCGTCTCTACGGCCTCGGTGCGGTCCGCGCCAGAGCCGTGTAGGACGCCGCCATGGAGGTGACAGAAATACTTTCGCGGCCCGGCCCCAAGCCCCTTGAAAGTAGCCGGACCCCGCTCCACACTTAGCCCGTGGCTGTGGGGGCCGCATAGCGGAGCGGGGCCGGGCGCCGGGGCAACCGAAAGCCCGGCCCGCCTCCCCCTTGCGCCCCGGCGGGAGCCCTTGCTTTCCCCGGCGGCTGCGCCCTGAACAGCCGCCGCATCACCACCAAACCCTCGGATGCACCGAGTCCGCAGCCGGGGCTGTGGTAGTAATGAAGGACTAATGACACGCCTGTAGTTCGAGGGTCGACACCCATGACATCGGGGGCCACGCCGCGGTGAGTTTCGTCCACCTGCACGCACACACCGAGTACTCGATGCTCGACGGCGCCAGTCGCATCGGCGAGATGTTCGAGGCCGCGGCCGCCGCCGGGATGCCCGCCTGCGCCATCACCGACCACGGGGTCATGTACGGGGCGCTCGATTTCTACCGCTCCGGAGTCGCTAGCGGCGTCAAGCCCATCCTCGGTATGGAGGGTTACCTTTTCGACGGGGACCGGCGGATGAAGCCCCAACAAGCCGAGAACAACGAGCGCACCTACCACCTCACCTTGCTGGCTGAGAACGATACCGGCTACTCGAACCTCGTCGGCCTGTCGTCCCGAGCTTGGCTAGAGGGTTTCCACTACAGGCCCCGGACCGACTGGGAGATCCTTTCGGAGCATTCAGAGGGCGTTATCTGCCTCTCGGGCTGCCTATCAGCAGAGATCCCCCGGCTCCTCGTCGCAGGAGACCGCCCCGCTGCCATGCGCAAGGTGGCGCAGTACCGGGAACTATTCGCGGACCGCTTCTATCTCGAGCTCCAGGACCACGGAATCCCGAGCCAGGTGCCGCTCAACGACGAGCTCGTCCGCATCGGCAGGGAGCTCCACATCCCCTGGGTCGCCACCAACGACTCCCACTACACGCACAAGGACGATGCAGCGGCCCACGACGTTCTGCTATGCATCAATACCGGCTCCGAGCTGTCCGAGCCGGGACGCTTCAAGTTCGATTCCGAGGAGTTCTATCTCAAGACGCCCGAGGAAATGGCGAAGAGGTTCGCGCGCTGGCCCGGTGCCTGCGAGACGACGCTTGACGTTGCTGAGCGCTGCAACGTCAAGATCGCGCTCGGCAACCTGCTGCTCCCACGCTTCGAGGTTCCGAGAGGCGAGTCACTCGAGAGCCATCTCGACAACGAGGTTCGGGCGGGAGTCAAGCGGCGCTACCCTCAGATCACAACCGAGGTGTCGGAGCGCGCCGCATACGAGCTGCGAGTCATCGCAGACATGGGCTTCGCCGGTTACTTTCTGATCGTTGCCGACTTCGTCAACTGGGCCAAGCGCCAGGGAATCCGTGTAGGACCGGGCCGGGGCAGTGCCCCGGGGTCACTCGTCTCCTATGCCCTCGGCATCACCGAGCTCGATCCACTTGCCTACAACCTCATGTTCGAGCGCTTCTTGAATCCCGAGCGTATCGCCATGCCGGACATTGACATCGACTTCGACGAGCGCAGGCGCGGCGACGTCATCCGCTACGTTCAGGACAAGTACGGCTCCGATCACGTCGCACAGATCATCACCTACGGAACCATCAAGGGAAAGCAGTCGATCCGGGATGCAGCCCGCGTACTGGGCTTTCCTTACGTCGAGGGCGACCGGCTCACCAAGATGTATCCGCCGTTGATAATGGGGCGGGACTCGGGTCTCAAGAAGGCGCTCGATTCCTCTCCCGAGCTTGCGAATGCATACGAGGAAGGCGGCGCAGCCAAAGAGATCATCGACACCGCGCTCAAGATAGAGAACCTCAAGCGCGCGGCCGGCATCCACGCGGCCGGCGTCGTCATCGGTCGCGACCCTCTTGTTCAGCACCTGCCCCTGAAGCGTGGTGATCGCGGTGAGGTCGTTACACAGTTCGACATGAACGGCGTCGAGGCTCTGGGGTTGTTGAAGATGGACTTCCTCGGGTTGCGCAATCTCACGGTGATCGACCTGACGCGGGCCTACGTCAAGCACAACCGGGGCGAGGACCTCGACGTCGACTCGCTCAACCTTTCCGATCCGGATGTCTACAAAATGCTGCAGCGCGGCGAGTCGGACGGCGTCTTCCAGCTCGAGTCGGAGGGCATGCGCCGGTTGCTGCTTCAGCTGAAGCCCGATTGCTTCGAGCAGATCATGGCCTTGATAGCACTGTTCCGGCCCGGCCCGATGGAGCAGATCCCCACCTACATCGAGCGCAAGAACGATCCCTCGCGGATAAGCCACCTGAACCCCGCGCTCGAGGACATCACACGCGAGACCTACGGGGTGCTCGTTTATCAAGAGCAGATCGTCATGCTTCTGCAGAAGCTTGCCGGCTACACTGCCGGCGAAGCCGATCTGGTGCGCAAGGCAATAGGCAAGAAGAAGCGCGACATCATGGCGGCCGAGGAGCCGCGCTTCATCCAGGGATGCGGGCGCGCCGGCGTCTCGGAGCCGGAAGCGCGCCGGCTGTGGGCGTTGATCCAACCTTTTGCCGATTACTCCTTTAACCGCGCCCACTCCGCTTCCTACGCCTACGTCGCCTATCAGACCGCATGGCTCAAGGCCCGCTACCCCGTCGAATACATGGCCTCACTCTTGACTTCGGTCAAGGACCGCAAGGATGACAAGCCCAAGTACCTGTCGATGGCGAGAAAGATGGGGATCCCGGTGCTGCTCCCCGACGTCAACACATCGGGCATGGACTTCACCCCCACCGCCGACTCCATCACCTTTGGGCTCAGCGCCATTCGCCACGTCGGCGAAGGAGTCGTCGAGCGCATCCTCGAAGCTCGCAGGAACAAGGGCGAGTTCAGCTCTTTCTTCGACTTCTGCCGCAAGGTTGACTACACGTGCCTGAACAAGAAGACGGTCGAGTCCCTTATCAAGGCCGGCGCGTTCGAGTCCCTTGGTCACACTCGAAAGGGCCTGCTCGACAGCTGCGAGGGTATTTGCGCCCAAGCGATCGAACGCCGCAGGCGCGAGGAGGCAGGCCAGTTCTCGCTGTTCTCACAGGTGACTCAGGCAGGCCCGCTCGAAGCCGAGATCACGATTCCACAGGAGGAGCATCCCAAGTCGATCCTTTTGGCTCACGAGAAGGAGATGCTCGGTCTCTACGTCTCCGACCATCCCCTGTTCGCGGTGCAGGGACTTATGGCGCGCATGACCGACTGTCAGGTCTCAGCTCTCGCCGAGCGCAAGCCTGGGGAGGTCGTTACCATCGGAGGCGTGGTCGCCGGCCTGACAAAGCGCGTCACCCGCAAGGGCCAGATCATGGTCACATTGCTGCTGGAGGACCTGTCCGGGGCGAACGTCGAGGTGATCGTCTTCCCGAGCGCTTATGAGCAGTACGCGGAGGTCATACAGGCAGATGCGATCCTGCTCGTCAAGGGCCGCGTCGACCAGGACGCACGCGACGACTCCATAAAGCTCAACGCCTACGAGCTGGCCAAGCCCCGCCTCGATGAGAGGCCTTTTGAGATCCGTCTGCTACCCGGCGCGTGCACACCCCAGTTCGTGGGCAGGCTCAAGGACATCCTTGCGGACCACCCCGGCACGACCCAGGTATTTCTGCACTTGGCGACCGAAGCCAAGACGACCGTTCTGCGGCTGGGCTCGGAGTTCTGCGTCGACACTCGCAACGGACTGCACGCCGAGCTGAAGGCGACCCTCGGCTCGGGGCTCTCGATCTCCGCCTAGCCACTGCGCTCGGCCGCCCGATTCAGGTCAGCCCGGCCATTTCTCCACCGGATAGTCGGCGGTGGGGACGACCGCGGTGGTTGCGATCTTGTCGTGCCAGGTCTGGCGCTCCTTGTCCCACAGCATCCAGAAGTAGCCGAGGGCGCAGGGGATGCCCGAGACGATGCGGCCCACGTAACGGATGGCGGCCTTTCCGAAGCCCAGCGGACCCCCGGACTGGAAGTCGACCACGCGGATGTTGAGCAGCTTCTTGCCGACGGTCTGCCCTGCCGGGCTACCCTCCAGATAAACGAAGTAGGCGAGCCCGAGTATCACGCTCAAGAAGCCCCCCGCGTCCCCGAACAGAAGCTGCACCAAGTAGCTGACAACGCCCACGATCAGGCCGTCGACGAGGTAGGCGAGCAAGCGCTGGCCGAAGTTGGCGCGCGGCCCCGATGGTCCCTGCACGTTGGGCGAGTGGCGGGGCGTCCCTTGGGGGGCTTGAGACGGTGGTTCCGAGGCCGGAGTTGGATCGGACATTGACTCTCCTTTCGTCGAGCGGTGATACATCGAGCGGTGAGCGAGCGGATACCTAGAGCGGTGAGAGCGGATACCGCTCAGAGCGGTGAGCGAGCGGATACCTAGAGCCGGTCGAAGCGCACCAGCTCGAAGACCCATAGGCAGGCAATGAGGATTGGCAGCGCCGCCGCCGGTACCGTAATCCGAGGGCGGCGTGTCACCAGCAGAACCGCGGCTGCTACCACTGCAGCGAGGCCGCCGGGATTGAGAGCCGCGGCCTCGGCCAAGTCGAGCCGCATAGTTGCGCGGATGCTGGTCGTGATCCCACACAGGGGACAGGGGACTCCCGTCGAGGCCCGCAACGGGCAGGTTACGCCGGGATAGAGAGGCATCACCGGGAGCACGAGCGCCGCCGCGCACAGCGCCAGTCCGGCGATCCGGAGGTCTGCCACCTCGAGAGCAACCGAGCCCGTCCAGGCACGCAGTGCATCGGCGCGACCACAAGTCGATGTGCCCATCGGGGAGCAGCTTAGCGACAGCGGGGGCGGGTTGGGGGATTTGGGCCTGAGGTGGACCCAGGATCAGGCGCGCGCCGCCTTGGCCGCGACCAAACCCTCGAGGAACTCCTCCGGTCCCAGGTCATCGGATGCGCCCGCCACCTTGGGGCCGAGCCTGGCCGCGAACTGGGATGCAAGGCGAGCGCGTGCGTCCAACTGGAGTCCCTCCCGCCGATCGAGAAAGCGTCTGACCGCGGCCGACTCCTCCGCCGTGATCGCGGTCACGTCCCAAGCCGGCGCCGGTACCGAGACCGCCTCGTGCACGCGCTCGGAGGCGGGGGGAGCGCCCTTCATCTCACGCGCTACGAGGGTTCCGGCGGCGAGATCGCCGAGGCGCTGGTTGCGGGGGCTCACGAGGATGCAGACCATTCCCACCACATAGGCGAAAGGCAACGAGTCGATCACCCGCAGCAGATTGCGGACCGCGCTTGAGGTGAAGTTCACCGGCCGGCCGTCCAGGCGCACCACTCGCAGGCCCGTGGCGCGCTTTCCAGGCGTGCGGCCCGACGCCAGGGTCTCGAACAGGACCTCGTAGAAGAAATTGACCAGAAATACGATCACGACCACCACGGCCACGGCCACCAGAACCTCGTCGGACATCGGGTTATCCCCGTCCAGCTCCGAAGAGACTCCGGCTGGGGCCCCGAGCGATGCCACCCCCGCGAACAGAGCCACTATGATCGCCAGCTTGATGAGCTCGTCGATGATGCGAGCAGCGAAGCGAGAACCGAGACCCGCCAGCGACAGATCGAGGTCCACACCTTCGGGAGTCTGGATGGTGATCAGGTCCTCGTAGTTCACAGGGTGATTGTGCCCCGGATCTCTGCCCCCATCATCGAGTTGACATGAGACTCGAACGCTTCCTCTCAGAACGCGGCCCCCTTTGGGATGAGCTCGAGCAACTCATCGAGCGCGCCGGCCGCCGTCCCGAGCGGTTGGGGCCACAAGGCGTGCGCCGTCTCGCGGCCCTCTATCGGGCGGCTGCTGCGGATCTGGGAGTGGCGCGGCGCGGGTGGCCCCACGAGCCGGTGACTGCGAGACTCGAGGGCCTCGTGGGGCGAGCCCGCCATCTCGTCTACGACTCGCCCACCCGCAGAGACTCGGCCGCCCGTTTCTTTGCCACCGCCTATTGGCGCCTGATCGTGGAGCGCCCGCTCGTCCTTCTGGTTGCCGCTCTGTTGCTGCTCGTGCCCGCGGGCCTGGGCGCAACCTGGGCGCGCGACGACCCGGGGGCCGCATCCGGGCTGGTACCAGGGGAGCTGCGCCAGGCAGGCGAGCCGGGCGGTGGGGGCGATCTGGGCCTCAGTGCCGGTGAGCAGGCCGTGTTCGCTGCCACGATTTTCACGAACAACGTGCAGGTCAGCTTTCTCGCCTTCGCCGGGGGCATCACCCTCGGACTCGCAACCGCAGCGGTGGTGATCTATAACGGGCTTCTGCTCGGAGCGGTCGCGGGGCTTGCGAGCGGCGCCGGCAACGGCGCGCGCCTGGTAGAGCTGGTCGCAGCCCACGGCGTCCTCGAGCTGTCTTGCATCATTGTGAGCGCCGCCGCGGGGCTGCGCATGGGATGGGGCATCGTTGCGCCGGGCTATCGGCGCAGGTCACAAGCGCTGGCACAGGAGGCGAGCGCGGCCGCCCGCCTGGCTCTGGGAACTGCGCCGTGGCTCGTGCTGGCCGGACTCGTGGAGGGATTCGTCACCCCCAGAGGCCTCGGCCCCTTGGGAGCTCTTTCGGTGGGCCTCTTCTTGGGCGGCTTCTACTGGGGGCTGGCGCTGTGGCGCGGCAAAGTGGCTCCCTCTCCTAGCCGCGACTCATGAGTCACAACCGGGCGCGCTGCTTGGCTCTCAGGTAGCTCTCGACGCAGGCGGCGGCGAACAGTCGCGGCGGAGCTTGCACGACCTCGGCCCCCGACGCCCGCAGGCGAGCCACCGCCCGTCGGCGAGCCTCCAGCACATCAATCGCGGCGGCCGCGGCGTAGGCGTCTTCCACCGACTCTACTGGGGCCGATACCAGGGCTTCGACGTCTGTGTCGACGGGGCTCGCGACCAGCACGGCATGGCGGCCTGCCAGCAGCGGAACCGCCTCTATCAGCGGGCGGGCTGCCGCCTCCTCGAGGAGGTCGGTGAGCACGACCACGAAGGAGCGCTTCGCCTGCGACGCGGCCCTGAAGGCGAGCTCGTAGTCGGAGTCGGCCCGGGACGGTTCCAGGTCGAACAGCGCCCGCACCACCGTCCGGGCCCCCTTGCGCCGGGGCGAGATCTCTCGGAGCAGAGAGGAGTCAAACGCCACGGCCCCACAGTGGTCCGACAGCTCGTCGGCCACGAAGCACAACGCGGCGACGGCATCGAGAGCGATGTCGAGTCTCGTCGCGCCGCCCAATGGAGCACCCATTAGCCGCCCCGCATCGACCACACAGATGACGTCACGATCCTGCTCGACCCGGTACTGGTTGCTCATCGGCCGCCCCATCCGAACCGTCGCGCTCCAGTTCACCTGGCGGATGTCGTCGTCCCATTGGTAGTCGCGAATCGACTCGAAGTCGGTCCCGAGCCCCAGGGGGCCGCGGGGCCGGCGGCCCTCGACGGAGAGACGTCCCGTCCGCACCGCGCGCGCGAGTCGCCACGCCTCGGGAAGGTCGGGGTAGACGAGGACCTCGTGGTCCTCGCCTGCGCGCCTGAAGTTCCTACCCAACCTCAGCGGGCCGTCGATGCGCAGGGCCGGCGCCGGGAGGAGATGGCGGCCGCGCCGCAGAGCGGTCACGGTCCCACACAGCCGGTTGGGTGACTCCGCCGGGCTCACGACTAGGTCCGGGGGCGCGGGCTGGCGCAATCGGGCGGTGGCCTGCGCGGGGTCGAGCTCGATGGAGAATGCGACCGGCACACCGCGCGCCAGCAGCCCGGGGATGTCGCTCGAGAGCCGCACCTCCCGCCGGGCGCTGAAGGCGTCGGCGGCCGCGGCCCCCACCACCACGAGCGAGATAAACAGCGCCAGAGGCCACGGGAACAGCAGCGCGCTCACCGCACTCGCCCCCAGCAGCCAGGCCGCGAGCGGGGTCGGGCTCACGCCTCGTGCGGCGGTCGGAGGTCCTGATCTGCCCCCCGGCCCCGTTCCCTCGTCTCGATCCCCCCACGTTCCCGGCCCGCCGCCGGCGGTGGCGGATGTCCGCGGTCCGCTTGTACCCACAAGAAAACGTGGGCAGATGTCCACGGTCCGCTTTTGCCCCCCCTACCGAGAGCGGAGGCCGGGCGGCCCCGGCTCAGCGGGGGACCTCCACCGAGTCCAGCGCGGCCCGGACCGCGTCGTCGGGCCGATAGCGTTCGAGCTCGGCTTCGGGGCTGAGGACGAGGCGATGGCGCAGGACTGCCGGCGCCATCGCGGCGACATCGTCGGGCGTGACGAATTCTCTCCCGCTCATGCGGGCGCGTGCCTTGGAGGTGCTCAAGAGATGGACCGCGGCGCGCGGGCTGGCCCCTAGCTCGACGCTCGGCAGCGCTCGAGTGCGCCGCACGATCGCGGCGACGTAACCGACCACCTCGTCCGAGACCTCGACTTCGTCGACCGAGGCCCGCACCTCCTCCCATTGAGAGCGGGTGCACACCGGGGAGATGTCGTCGAGACCCACCGATGCGACTCCTCGGCGCGCCAGGCGCAGCAAGGCACGCTCCTCCTCCTCCGAAGGATAGGAGACGTCCACCTTGAGCACGAAGCGGTCGAGCTGCGCCTCGGGCAGAGGGTAGGTGCCCTCGTATTCGATCGGGTTCTGGGTGGCGACGACGAGGAAAGGATCCGGGAGCGGGTGCGGCTCGCCGTCGATGGTGACCTGGTATTCCTGCATGGCCTCGAGCAGGGCCGCCTGAGTCTTGGGCGGAGTTCTGTTGATCTCGTCCGCCAGCAGAAGGTTCGTGAACACCGGTCCCTGGCGGAACGAGAGCTCGCCCTGTCTCAGCGTCATCGTCCCCGTGAGGTCGGAGGGCAACATATCGGGGGTGAACTGGACTCGGCGGAAGGACGCGCCCAAGGCCCGGGCGGTAGCGTGGGCAAGCAGAGTCTTGGCCACCCCCGGGGCTCCTTCCAGAAGCACGTGGCCTCCGACCGACCCCGCGATCAGCAGCTGCTCGGTGACCTCGTCCTGGCCCACGACGACCCGGGAAACCTCCGCCACGATGCGGTCTCGGAGCTCTCTCACCGGCCATGGCCCCCATTTGTTGAGGAGTGGAGCCACGCGTGAGCGCGCGCTAGCGCAATGACGCCGTCCGGGCCGCTTGCCTTCTCTCGCAGTGCTTGCGCCAGGCCCTCGGGCATGCCGAGCGAGCGCGACGCAGCCTCGAGCTGGGCCTCGGAGGGCTCAGCCGATAGCCCCGCCCGCAGGCCCAACCTGGCGCGCCCGGCCGCGAGGAGCGGGGCCGTCGCCTCCTGTGGAGAGGAGGAGCGGCGAAGAAGAGATCCGAGCGCCAGGACGTATCCAACTCGCGGGGGGGCCAAGGGCCGCTGCAAGTCCTGGGGCGGGCCCAGCCGGCGGCCGCAGGCCCACAACAAGACGAGGGCCGCGCCAAGCAGGCCGATGAGCGCCGTCCGCCAGCTCGCCGGCAGCGCGGCGAGGCCCGAGCTTTGGAAACCGTGAACAGACTCCAGGAACACCACTGGCCGCGCCGGAGGACCTGCGGCCGCAAGAGCAAAGGTGGCGTTGTCGGCTTCTCCCAGGTGGCGGTTGTGGAACACCGCAGCGTCTGCGAGCAGGACGGCCCGGCCCTTCCCCCCTTCGAGGACGCTCACGACCGTCTTGAAGCCTCGTCCCATCACCGGAAGCGAGGCGTTCGGCTCGGCCCAGTAGCCTTCAGCCCCCGCTCGCAAAACTTGGGCCGCGCCCACGTCGGAGGTCGGCACCAGCAGATGGGCCTCGTTCACTCCGCCGCCCGCCCAGCTCGGCGAGCCGTCGAGTACCTGGTGAAGCCAGCGCCCCTCGATGCGCCCGCCGGCCACCAGGCGCCCACCAGCAGAAACGAAATCGCGCAGTGCGCCGGCATCCTCACCGGACAGCGGTCCCGCGTCGAGCACGATCGCAGTGGCCCGGGGATCGAGGGGGGTATCGGCGGGCGCGGCCCTCAGCCGCTCGACCCGGTGGCCGGCGCGCCCAAGCAGCTCGGCGTAGGCGGCGACCCCGTCGGGTGCCGTCGCAAACGACGACGAACGCGGCCCGGACGGTCCGCCGGCAAGGCGGTCGAGCCCGAACACCACGACGTTGAATGCCACCACTACCGCGGCAACGACGGCCAGGGGGTGACGCAAGCGGGTGGGGAGGCGGGGAAAAGATTCCGGGAGGCTCAACTCGAGACTTCCTGTAGCACTCGCTGCCATCCTGCGCGCGCACGCTCGGAGTCCTCGAGCGCTGCTGCGCGCCCCCCGTAAACGATCTCGTCGAAGGAGCGGGCGAGCGCTTCGAACTCCGGCGAGGAGATCTTCGCTTCGACCTCGGAGGTGATCAGTGACGGCCGCCAGATGATCGCGTCGGCCTTGTCGAGCCGCAACAGGCCGGCGAGGAAGCGGAGCCGGACGGCCCTGCCGTAGTCGCCGGCTTGCGCAGCGGCATCGGCGGTTCGTTCCAGCGCACGCTCGTCGAGGCTCCGGAGACGAGACTGCGATGTGTCCTGCGCCGAAGCCTGCGCCCGGCGCCCGCCCAGCCGCAGGGAAACGGCGGCGGCCCCCGCTACCACCAGAAGCGCGAGCATCGTCCACACCGAGCTGTCGCCGCCCGGCAGCAGACGAGCCAGGAACCTGAAGGCGGTCGTGAAGGCGTCGCCCACCGGCTCGAGCAAACGTCCGAGGAAAGCGAGCACCCCGGCAAGAGGCCGCGGCACCTCCTGCTCGCGATAGCGGCGTTGAGACAGAACCTCGCGCGCCTCGCTTCGTTCTTGTTCGGGCCCGAGAGGAGTGGTGCTTTCTCGTTGCTCTGCGAGAACGTTGAGCCGGCTCCGAAGGCGCTCGCCTTGCGCTCCCTCTAGAGCCGAGGCGACATCCACCGGGGCTCCGCCGACGGAGGTCACCTGCCGGAGCTCCGCCAGGGCCCCTGTGTCTGAGCGGGCCCGTCCCGCGAGCCGGGCGAGCTCCTCTGCGGTGACGTC
>Ga0136613_10001433_pt1 | contig 12342 bp, 14 predicted proteins | sample AntDrymUQ2722106_2_FD_106649 | JGI IMG/M metagenome (GOLD analysis project Ga0136613, IMG submission 106649) | Polar desert sand microbial communities from Dry Valleys, Antarctica - metaG UQ272 (21.06) | ecosystem: Environmental > Terrestrial > Soil > Desert | place: Antarctica: Dry Valley... | reverse complement strand
CGATATCGAGCTCACGCTGCGGCGCGGCCATGATTGATTGCGGGTCCGGCCCTCGACAGCCAGCGATACCCCATAGCCTTTCGAAAGCCTATTCGGATCGCATCCCTGTGGTTAGGGGGTGGGGCATGACCAACTAACGAAGCGCTAGGAGCGGAGACCGTCTCGCCTCACGGCGAGAAAAAGTCCGCCGCTCGCTTCAAACGGTGTCCGGGAGATTGCTCTCGGGCTGGTGCCTCCCTCAGCGGCTGCACTCAAGATCATCGAGAAGCACTACACGAAAGGAGAACCTAGTGGCAGAGAACGAACCATCGGTAGAGGACATGAACAAGATCATTCGCGAACAACTCTCGCGACGCCGGGAGAAAGCCCCGCTGCTGTGGCCGGCGGAGCCCCGAGACAACGACGACGACCAGGAGGACGAGACCAAATGAGGGAAACTAATGTTCGAGTTGAGAATCTGATCGACCTCGCAGGCGAGGGACACTTTAGCTTGCCAGCGGAAATCAAGGAGGCCCATGCTGCGGTCCAGCGCCTCGGAGCCGAGCTCGGCTTGGCCCAAGAGGACGCCGAAAAGATCCGCGTCGAGATCCTCGAGACGTCCTTGGTTGACGCCCTCGTCACCGCCGCCACCGGAGCGAAAAAGTTGCCGAACACCGCGTCGGTAGTCGCTGAAGCGGTTCGGTCCCGCGAGGCAGCGGGCATCCGAACGAACCTCGTAACGCAAGCGCTCGAGATCGTAGTGGGCACTCGCAACACGACAATGCAGCGACTGGCCCCGGCCATAACTGTTGAGCACTTACGTCCTGCATTAGAGGAAGTCATAGCTGAAGCAACCAAGAAGGCTAAGGCGCTCGCAGGCTTCGACCACGAGCCCGACCCCATCGAGTTGCTATCGGCTCCGGAGCAGACTCGTCAGGCCTGGCTCGACTTCCAAAGACTCGGCCGGCGTTACCGGGCCATCCGGCAAGCGCAGGAAAAGCTACAACTTCTAGGCTACCGGCCGGCAAGAGACGACAGGTTCGCAGAGTTCCGCAACTTCGATGCCTTGTGGCCCCGACGGGGAGCCCTCGGCGGCAGCACAACGCCACCGTGGCCAACGTCGAGCACAGCCGCCCGTCTGTTGTGGATCGTCACCGGCCAAGCCGAGCCGTGGATGCCGGCGGCTGACGAAGCAGACGCCGCCTACGACGGGTTCGTCGAGCGCAACCGAGCAGGGCTCGCTCAGGCCGGCGTCGCGCGATGAATGTTCAGGTACCCGGTGGGGGGGCATCGGTTCGGCCTTCGCCCCGAACACCGCTTGCCAGCGATCTCTCAGTCTGTACGGGATGCACCTTCACACCCATCTCCAGAAAGGAACCTCATGCCCGGCCCAGCTCCCAAACCTGCTCACCTGCGTCGCCGGCGGAATCCGCCCGCATATGAGTGGATCAAGCTGACTGAGACATATAACGGGCCGATTCCCGAACTTCCCACCGGCATCCGCTGGACGAAGATGACCAGAGCATGGTGGGCCACGGTGTGGCGATCTCTCATGGCTTCGCAATGGGACGAAGGCGACGTCCCGGCCCTGGTCGAGCTGGCCCTGCTTCGCCAGAAGATGATGGGCGGCGACTTCAGGATCGCCGCCGCGGTCGAGAAGCGCGCTGCCGCGTTCGGGCTCACTCCGAAAGGTCGGCGCGACCTCCGTTGGATCATCACCGACAAGGACGCCGAGCGCGCAGGAGTTCCCGACGAGCCGCCGGTCGTCCGCAGATTACGTGCAGTCGACCCCGATCTGGCAAGCAAGGTCACATGAGACGCCCCCAGGGTGGGGAGCCTCAAGTGCTCCTCGCGGCCAGATACCCCTTGCTGAGCACGGAAGCGAACCTTCGAACGGAGATCGCAGCTGGCTTCGACCGTCTGAAGCTGAGTGCATCAAAGCGGGGCGACGATTACGGGATCGAGATCGGGCGCAATGGCCGCCTGAAGAAGTGGTGATCCATCCCCGGGCACTCGCGGCCTCCGGTTCCTCCTTGCCGGTGAACGCTTGAGCGCGCACAGACGGGCCCGGCAGTTCCCTGAGAGCTGTCCCCGGTCCTCTGTGTCCCCCACAGGGCAAGCGGATCTTCCGTAGACTGTGCAACTTGAGCCAGGAGACAGGGGGTTGGTCGTGATCAAAGATGAACAGTGGCCGGTTGCTCGCCTCATTCCCATCTCATCGGCGACGGGAACGGAGGCGCAGGAACGTCGTGCAGCATCCGCACTCCTCGCGGTCATCTCCGCAGTCGACGAGTTCGGGCGCGCCCTTCTGAAGCCTTTAGGTGCGCCGGCCGGAAGGATCGAGACATTTATTGAAGTGCCCTTCAAGCTTGATGGGCGCTCAATACGTCCAGACGGCATCATCACGGTCACTAAAGGGGCTCGGACGTGGACCGCAGTCGTAGAGACCAAGACCGGCCCGAATGCACTTGACTCCGCTCAAATCGAGACTTACTTGGACCTTGCCCGCCAACTTGAGTTCAACGCGGTGTTGTCTATCTCCAATCAATACGTCACGTCATCAACGGAGTACCCGGTCGAGATCGACCGCAGGAAGCTGAAGCGAGCCGCTTTGCATCATTGGTCGTGGGTCGACGTACTGACCGAGGCCGTGGTGCAGAAGACCCATCGGGGAGTGAGCGATCCTGACCAGGCTTACATCTTGGCTGAGCTGATCCGCTATCTCAGCGATCCGCGGTCAGGCGCGGTGAACTTTGACAGTATGGGGCCCCACTGGACGGCAGTCCGAGACGGAGCACGGGCCAACACGCTGCGGAAGTCGGCTCCCGAGACCGCAGATGTAGCTTCCCGATGGGACGACCTCGTTCGCTACTTGGGCCTTGAGTTGACCAAGGAACTCGGCCGAGACGTCAAGCTAGTTCTCGCCAAAGAAGAGCGAACACCAGCAGCAAGACAGCAAGCCTTAAGAGAGTCGCTGGCATCAACGGGACGGCTGTATGCGGATCTACGAGTTCCCGATAGCGTCGGACCGCTTGAGATCGTCGCCGACCTACGCTCTCGGCAGATCCTGGTGGCAACTCGCATCGAGGCTCCCAAAGAGGGCCGCTCAAGGGGGCGGGTCTCTTGGCTACTGCGACAGTTGCAGAGTGCTCCGGGTGCTCTGACTGTCGAGACTAAGGCGGCCTACACAGCAGCGACGTTGGGAGCGTCCCTAGAGGCTGCTCGGGATAGTCCTCAGATGCTCTATCCCGAAGGTGACAAAGAGATCCGCCAGTTCATTCTTACCTTCACGCGCAACATGGGTGTTAAGAGAAATGCTGACAAGGGTTCTTTCATCGACAGCGTTATCTCCACGACGACAGACTTCTACGGGGAAGTCCTCCAGCATCTCAGAGCGTGGAAGGCTCCGCCTCCAAAATACACGAAGGCGCCCGAAGAGGAAGAAGAATTGGCGTTGCCAGCACCCGTCGAGGCAGCGATTGAGGACGCCAAGGAGAAGTAGGGCAAGGGGTACAAGAACCGTAACGGCTCTTACTTTCACCGTTGTGACCGCCCTGCAACATCCGGCCCGCGGGAGATCGGCTGCGGCCGGGCAAGGCGATTTGCGTTACCTGCCGCGCGCGCTCGGAGTGCTTTGCTTACGCACTTGAGAATCCCGACTCGGCCGAGTTTGGGATCTGGGGCGGGACTAGTCCCAAGGATCGAAGGGGGCTGCGAAGTTCCCCCGCGGCCTAGAACCGGACGGCGGCGAAGGGCTCAACCCGTGTCACCCTGCCGGGAGGAACCTGAGGTGGTCAACACGGAAGTGCCACAAGGTCGGGTTGGGGTCTTGGTGTTTCAAGAGGCGACAAGTCCGCATAAAGGGGTCACGATCTTGACGCGGCGGCGATGTTCGATCTCTTCAACGCCATTGCGTAGCGCGTTCCCCCGTGATGGAGTAGAGGCCGCTCTCATGGAAGGAGAAGCTATGTACGCCAGAGTAACTGCGGTGCAGGGAGATCCCGCCAAGGCCGAGTCCGGGATCGACGCCTTCAACAGCGAGGTGCTTCCGGCAATCAAAGGTATCGATGGCTACAAGGGAGCGATGCTCCTTATCGACCGGAGCTCGGGCAAAGGCTATGGGATCAGCCTGTGGGAGAGCGAAGACGCGCGTCGCCGAGGTGGAGAAGCCGTCGCAGAGGCGCGCGAGACCACGATCCAGGCGATGGGCGGGAGCGTTCCGCTCGTCGAGGAGTTAGAGGTCGTTTCCTCCGACTTGTAATAGCCGCGACCGATGGGTCGCTGCGCAATGCAGACCTCAAACGACTGAATCTTCGACTCGGCCAATGCTGCGACCCCTCGGCCTACGGCGTCGTGCCGACCGATGAGGAGGGCAGAGTGCTGGGCTTCATCGAGAAACCCCCTCTGGGCGAGGCGCCTACCAACCTGATCAACGCGGGCGTCTACGTGCTGGAGCCGTCGATTCTCGAGCGCATTCCCGAAGGAGAGGTGTGGTCCGCCGAACGACGGCTCTTTCCCGGATTGGTCGACGAGGGCGCCGGGCTCTATGCGACCGGGACGGACGCCTACTGGATGGACATCGGGACTCCGCGTAAGTACCTCCAGGCAAACCTGGACGCGCTCTCGGGCGCCTACCGGACGGATGCGGCTGCGGCCTTGGTTCCCAAAGAGGTTCTGGCGGCGAAGGGCGCGTTCGTTGCGGAAGATGCCAAGGTGTCCTCGGCGTGCATCGGGCCGGGCGCGCGCGTCGAGGCCGGCGCGGTGCTCGAGCGCGCAGTCTTGCTTGCCGGCGCCAGGATGGCGCGGGGAGCGGAGGTGCGGGACTCGATCCTGGGAGAAGGAGCGACCGTCGAGGCGGGCGCCCGTGTTGCCGATCAGGGAATAGCCGATCACGAGGTCGTGCGACCCTCTTCCTGAGCGGATCGCCGGCCGATCCGCGCGCAGAGCAACTTGGAAGGAAGCCGATGGCGGAGAGAATGAATCGCAGGGCGTTCATACGGGCGGCCGGAGCCGGGGCGGGCGCTCTGCTCGTTGCGTGCACCTCGGATCCGGCCGCGGTTCGGGGGCCCGGCTCCGAGCGCTTCGGCGCCTTGAGGAGCGATCCGGAGGCGACGCTCGATCTTCCCCGGGGCTTTCGATACAAGATTCTTCAGCAGCCCGATGACACTCTCTCGGACGGCGCGGCGCTTCCCGGAAGGCCCGACGGCATGGGCGCGTTCGAGGCGGACGACGGAGCCACGCTGCTCATCCGCAACCACGAGCTCGAGCCCGGCGACGGCCCGGCCGTTGAAGGGACGAATCCGTTCGACCCCGGCGCCCCTGGCGGAACCACCGCGCTGCTGGTCTCCGCCGAGCGGGAAGCGATCGAGAGCTATGTCTGTTCGTCGGGCACCGACAGCAACTGCGCCGGTGGAGCCACCCCATGGGACACATGGCTCACTTGCGAGGAGACGACCAACGAGGGCCACGGCTATGTCTTCGAGGTGACACCGGGAGCGTCCGAGGACGATCTCTCGAAGACGCCCATCGAAGGCATGGGCCGGTTCTCGCACGAGGCCGCGGCCGTCGATCCCGAAACCGGCGTCGTCTATTTGACCGAGGACGACTCGCCGGTCAGCTTTCTTTATCGCTACATCCCAGATGACACATCGGGCCGCCCCGGCTCCTTGCACTCGGGCGGGCGTCTACAAGCGCTCGGCATCGAAGAGGAAGAGGACCCTGAGGGCTTCGCCGCCGGGGATCGCTTCGCCGAGCGCTGGCTCGACGTCGATCCGACGGATGCGAACAGCAGCGCCCAGGACGTGGGCGGCGTGCGTTTCCGGCGGCTGGAGGGGGCGGATTTCGCCGAGGGCGTGCTGTGGTTCAACGACACCGAGGGCGGGGATCTCCGGCTCGGACGGACCTATCGCTACACGCCCGGTTCGCAGTCGCTGGAGCTTTTCTTCGAGAGCGACGAACAGAGCGAGATGAAGAACCCGGACAACTCAATCGTGGCGCCGTGGGGGGATCTGCTGTTCGTCGAGGACGCGCGGAGCGGCAACAGGATGATGGGGGTGTCGCCTCAGGGCGAAGCCTACGAGCTCGCCCTCAACCGTCTGAACGGCTCGGAGCTCGCCGGGCCCTGTTTTTCCCCCGACGGCCGCACCTTGTTCGTCAACTTTCAAGACCCGGGGATCACGTTCGCGTTGTGGGGTCCGTTTCCGGAGGCGAGCGCCGAGCGCCGCCGGCTGCTGGCCGCGGCGCCCCCCGGCCGGCAGCCCAGCATCCCCGTCCGCCGGGACCGCGGCCACTAAGCTAACGACTCCAGGGCGGCAGGGTCCGCGGGCCTTCGAGCGCCGTAGGTCGCCACGGTTGGAAAAGCGGGCTCTAATCTCGATCTCCCAGGAGGACAACTTGAACGTGATGGTGACGGGCGCCGCGGGGTTCATCGGCTCCCATGTGGTCGACCGGCTGCTTCGCGATGGCGAGGACGTGGTCGGAGTAGACAATCTTTCTTCTGGGACTCTCGCTAATCTGTCGGCGGCGCGGTCGCCGGAGATGGGCACGTTCTCCTTCCACAGCATCGACATCACCTCGGATGCTCTCGCCGAGGCGATCGCCCGCTCCGAGCCCGAGGTCATCCTTCATCTCGCCGCCTTGGGGGGGCCGCGGTGCTCCCCCCTCCCTCGGTACCGCTTCCCAGTCGCCTCCCCCTGCGTAATAGTTCCCAAGATTCGGAGGATTTGAGAACCTAAGCCCTTCCCATCTGGCATTACTTGAAGTCCCCCGGAGCTAGGCCGCGTACAGGCCGCGAGAGGATGAGAAACACTCGGAAATACCAAGAACCATCGGGAAAGGAAAACCGCAGGTCAGCGGTCGGTTTCGGGCATCTGTGCAGGTCAGGGAATTGGCCCGAACCGCCTCGACAAGGCGGGGGTCACTGGTTCGAGTCCAGTATCGCCCACGGGGCACTTTGAAGTAGAAGCAGACAGATCCATCCCTGGCCGGGAGGGGTGGGGACTCTCGTTGAGCTCGGCCCCGCGAATCGCCACATCCTCGAGGGAACCACGACTCGGTTGTGCTTTGATGTCAACCGGAAGTCGCTCGGGGGACTTGAAAGAGCATGGCCGCGAATTTCGACGGGTTTTGCAAGTCCGAGTACGCGAGCGTTTATCGCGCGGCCTTCGCCTTTACGGGGGACAAGGACTCGGCGCTCGACGCTACCCAGGAGGCGTTCAGCAGAGCCTTCGCTCGCTGGGCCCGGCTGAGCCGAGAACCGTGGGCCGGCGGATGGGTGATGACGACCGCCCTTAACCTCTGCAGGGGCTCCTGGTCGCGCGGTGGGGCTATCGGATTCAAAGGATCCGAATCGATGGCTCTCGAGATTCCCGAACTCGAGCCCGGCATATATCGACTCGGCCAGGATTTCTTCAGGAAAGGGCGCGGGTCGCAGGCAGTTCGGATTCAATGGCACTACGCCGAGTTCGAGGTGCTCGAGTAGAGACCTTGCGCGTCCTGCAGGAGCTACCTCCTGCCCCCGGCTTCAGAGACGTTTCGCTATGGCCGGCAGGTCCAACTGACCATCGGCCCGGATACTTAATTTGGAGTTCCTTGAAATTTCTTGCAGATTCTCCTGACTTAATTTCCGACTCGCAATAATGTGCACTAGTCGCCAGCGAGGCCAGATCGGCGCCGAGGACGAAAGGGGGCAGGACGAGGGACGCCGAGGCTTAGTCGCCGTGCGACCGGAATGGAACATCGGAAACAGGGTGGTGTAGGGGGAAGAGTGACAGATATTCTCAACTCGATCGACCGGGCGGTGGAGGGTCAGTTTCGGGACCAACCCGCCCACAGCAGGCGCAAGTTCGTTGGGCTGGCAGGGGCCACCCTGGGAAGCCTCGGACTCATAGCAGCAACGCCTAAGAAGGCATGGGCGAAGCACGACAGCACCCAGACGATCCTCAACGTCGCAGCAACGGCCGAGGTTCTTGCCACGATCGTCAACACCGTGGGCTGGAAGAGGGGCCTCGGAGTCGACGCAGTGACGCAGCGCAACCTCGCCGCGGCGGCGCGCGAGGAATTGATCCACTTCAACGTGCTGAAGAGCTTCGGTGGGGTACCCGCGTCGAAGAAGATCTGGGTGCCGGACGCGGTGTTCGCCAGCAGGGAGAACCTGCTCAACACGCTTCAGGTCGGAGACCAGATCTTCGTCAACGCCTATCTGATCGCGACGCATGCGTTCGGCGCTCGCCGCCAGGAGGACCTTGCGGTGTTCGCCGCGGAGTTCATGGGCGTCGAAGCGGTTCACAGGGCGCTCGCACGCCAGTCGCTCGGCCTGCTGGGCAACGACCGCGTGTTCATGAAGTTCAACCAGGTGGAGCGGGCCCCCGGAGCTCCCAACATGGGACAACGAGGGTTCAGCCACATGAACGGAGCTGTGAAGCAGCTCGCCGCCGCCGGCTTCGGCATCGGTGCGAAGGGTGCAGAGCCTGGTCGGTTCTACGAGTTCGCGCAGGTTCGCAAGGACACACCGGACGACCCCGACCTCAACACCTTCAGGCCGGACGCCAACTAGAGCAACGCCAACCCCGTTTCCACGGGAGTGGCAAAAAGAGAAGCCCCCGGGGTTGTCCCGGGGGCTTCTCTGCGTGAACCGTGGTTATTCGCCGCCGAGTAGGTCGGATGCGGGGCCGAGCGACAGGAAGTCGCCCGCCTCGTCGTCCCACTCGTAGACCCAGATGTCCTCGGGCCCACCGACGAACTCGCCGTTGTCTTCCCAGCTATAGCTCTTCGCGACACCCTCGATGCCGTCCGCGTTGGCGAAGTACTCGATGACGTGGGCTCGCACCTCTTCGATGTCCTCATCACCGTTGAGCTCGGACAGAGCCTCGATGATGATGTTCGTGACGTCGAACATGTCCGCTGCGAAGGTTCCCGGAGCGTTCTCGCCGTACTCGGAACTCATCCCCTCCACGAACTCCGAAGCACCCTCCTGCTTGGTGGGGTCGGTGCAGGGACAGGTCACCTGCGCGCCCTGTGCGGACGCACCGGCGAGCTCACCGAAAGAGGGGTCCTTGGAGCCGTCGTCGGATAGGAACTGCGCCTCGACGCCCGCCTCAGTCAACTGCTGGAGGAGCGGTCCGGCCTGTGGCGTGTAGCCGCCGTAGAAGACGATGTCCGGGTCGGCGTCCCTGACCTCTTGGACGACCGACGAGTAGTCGGTTTCCTCGGGGTTGATGATGAACGGACCCTGGGCGTCACCGAGGTTGCTCAGCACGGAGTCCGCGAGACCCTTCGAGTAGTCCTGGTTGTCGTGGATGACGGCGACGTTTCCGCCACCGAGGCCCTCTTCGATGTACGACGCGGCGACCTCGCCCTGGATGTTGTCGGGCGCGACCGCTCGGAACCAAGTCTCGTAGCCCTGCTCGTCGATGGTCTCGTTGGTTCCGGTCCCTGAGAAGAGCACACCGGACTCACTGAAGATCTCGCCGACGGCCAGCGTCTCACCGGAGAAGTACGGACCTGCGACCGCAACGAGCTCCTCGTTCTCGACGAGGCTCTGGGCTAGTGGGGGGGCCTGGTCGGGGTTGCCCTGGCTGTCCTCTTCCACGAGCGATAGCTCGCAGGGGACGTCGCCGTTCTCGTTGGCCTGGTCGACCGCGAACGCAACACCGTCTCGAATGGGACCTCCGAGCGAGGCGAAGTCGCCGGACAGCGCTCCCATCGTCCCGATGGCCCAGGAGCAATCGATGTCCTCGCCGCCCTCGCCTCCCGCAGTGCCGTTGTCGTCGTCGTCGCCGCACGCCGCCGCCACGAGAGAGAGAGCGCTCAGCAGCGCGATTAGCACCCAAAACTTGCTTCTGATCATGTTGCCCCCTGATTCCGAGTGACTGAGTTCGCCCCGACAAAGCGCGAGACGAAGGTGAACGGATGTTATCCGAATCCCTACGATATGTGTAGTACCTAGATGAACTTTCCTGGAGGGACCCGCCGTAGCGCGGCTTTTATGGGGATTCGTCGGGTTTGACGGGCGCGCGAGGGGAGCCTCCGTCTCCTTGCTTCTCCGACAGCCTCCTACCGATCATCTCGCTGAGGCTCGAACCCGTGAACGATTCGAGCACCGAATCGAGCTGCCGTACGGTGTCGGCGGTCACCTGCGTCAGCTTGCTCGCGCCGTTGGTGTCGATGATCGTGATGTCCTTCACGTTTCCGATCGGTTCGGCTATGGCCCGGGCGACCTCCGGCAGCCTGGACACGAGCAGCTCGAGCGTCGCAGCCTCCTCGTAGTCCTTGTAGGCGTCGGCCTTCTGCGCCATCGCTTTTGCCTCGGCCTCGCCGACGGCGTAGGTCGCGTCCGCCTTGGCGCTGCCCAGCTCTCGCTCCTCGTAAGCCTTTCCGGCGGCGACAGCCTCGAGGTTGGCGCGCTCGGCCTCGGCTTCCAGCAACCGGCGGTCGCGCGCCGCTTCGGCTTGGGCCTTAATGCTGTATCGCTCGGCCTCGGCCCCCTGCTCCGCGGCGTAGCGTTGAGCGTCTGCCGTACGGCGGATCTCGGCATCGAGTTCCTTGTCACGGCGCAGCGCAACGAGCTCCGCCACCTCGGTCTCCTTCGTAACCACCTGCTGGCGCGCCTCTGCGTCCGCGAGGGGCCCGGCTTGGTCGGCGCGCGCGGTGGCCGAGGCGATCTCCTGGTGGATCGTCTGTTCTTTGAGGCGCGTGACCTTCTCGGCCTCGAGCACGGCCTGACGCGCGATCTCCTGCTTCTCGCGCGACGACCTCTGGGTGTCGGCCTCGGCGATCTCGGCGTCGCGCTTCACTAGGGCCGCAGCGCTCCTCCCCAGGTTCACGATGTACTGCTCGGAATCCGAGATCGACTGGATGGTGAACACGTCGATGGCGAGACCGGTGCCCTGGAGGTCTCCGTTGGCGACCTCCTGGACGCGCGCCGCGAACAGCTCGCGGTCCCGTATCAGCTCTTCGACGGTCAGTTGGCCGATGATCGTTCTCAGCGACCCCTCCATGACGTTGCGGACGATCTCGGGGATCGAGGCCTGTGTGTCCAGGAACCGCTGAGCCGATTGACGAATCGAGTCCTCGTCGTCGGCGATCTTGACGTTCACGATGCCCTCGACCGAGACGGGAACGCCCTGGGAGGTGACCGCTCCCCCCAGCGCCACCGCGATGGAGCGAGTTTCGAGCGAGATTCGGCGCGCCACGTTTACGAGCGGATAGACGATGGCTCCGCCTCCCACGACCACTCGGATGCCGCCCGCCGAACGTTTGGACCCAGCGATGATCAGCGCCTCGTTCGGCTTCGCAACCTTGTATCTGCTCGCTGCGAAGGCGATGACCACGACAACGAGCGCGATCAGTGCAACGACGACTATCGGGATGTTTTCCAAGCTGCCACCTCCATGGACAACGCCGGTTTCTGGATCAGCCTTGCGTGCTGGCCTTCGTCGCCCGCGTGACTGTGAGCGAGTTCCCCATAGCTTCGATGACCACCACGTCCTCGCCGGACGCGATCGCCTCCTCGCTTGTGGCGGAGAACGACCGGGTCATGCCCGAATGCGTGATCGACACTCGTCCGGTTGTTCCCGGGGAGATCGCCAGAGTGCAGCGACCTCGTGACCCCTTGAGCTGGTCGGTGACGAAGCCATCAGCCGCCTCCTGACGATGAAGCGCCGCGAACAGTAGGGCGGCAAGACCCCCGAGCAGGACCGCCGCGGCCAGTCCGGTCAGCAGCGAGCCTGCGACCTCCAGGTCGAGGGCATGGATCCCAATGAGCCCACCGCCCCCGAACGCGGCGGCAGCGGTGAAGAAGACAGGTGTAGCCGAGAAGTCGCCCCCGGGAAAGTCGAAGTCGAGGAAGTCGAAGAGGTCGCCGACGACCAAAGAGAGGACCAACATCCCCAGCCCTAACCCCAGGAGTAACCAGTACGTCGCCTCGAGACTCACAACTCCGACAATACAGAAAGCATTCGGATGACGAACGTGGTCACGCGACGTTCTGCCAGGGTCCGCGGAGCGCGTAGGTGATCCCCGGTCGAATCTGGTTCACGAGAGCATGGTTCCCGAGGGGTCGCCGGCTGATCGGAAAGAGTCGCCTAAACGGGGGGCTCGATGGTGATCTCCAGGAGGGCGTGAGCCCGGCGCAGAGCGTCCTCGACTTCGGCCGGAGCGTCGCCGGCTGCGAAGATGAAGCCCAGATAGCGGTCTCCCTCCGGCAGCGGGACGACTTTTTCCCCCACGGGGATCGTGATCTCGAGGCCTCGGATGGAGGGCACCCGGCGGGCCGCGTCGGCACCCTCTACTCGGTGGAGCGTCCCGGCCCCCGGGATCGGGATCATCATGACTCCCGAGGCCCCACGGCTCGGGCTGTCGGTT
>Ga0136613_10001432_pt1 | contig 12345 bp, 10 predicted proteins | sample AntDrymUQ2722106_2_FD_106649 | JGI IMG/M metagenome (GOLD analysis project Ga0136613, IMG submission 106649) | Polar desert sand microbial communities from Dry Valleys, Antarctica - metaG UQ272 (21.06) | ecosystem: Environmental > Terrestrial > Soil > Desert | place: Antarctica: Dry Valley... | reverse complement strand
GCCGTTCGTGAAGCTCGCCCGGACGATCCGCAAGCACCGCGACGGGATCCTCGCCGCAATCCGGCTCGGGCTCTCCAACGGCCGCCTCGAGGGACTCAACTCGCGGGTGCGGCTGATCAGCCACCGCAGCTTCGGCTTCTGCCCGAGCCGGTGGTCGAGATAGGGGCTCGGCGCTCGGCGCGCGCCACCGGGGGCTCCTCCTCCTTACCCGTGGCGGAGAGGCGCGCGCCGAGCCCCTCGCGGAAGTCCTCGTCCTCGTAGGCTCCCTCGGCTTCCTCGAGCTCGCTGCGCGTGAGCTGCGCCGGTAACTCGAAGGCACGGGCTCGAGCCGCAATCTCCTTCGCCGCTTCGGCGGTTTCACCGCTGGCGGCGAGCAGGGCTTCGTAGTCAGTCGTCCGGATCGTGGCGACCACGGTCAGCGGCACCGTCGCCGCCGCCAGCGCGTCGAATCTTTCGTCACCCAGGCCTCCGAGGAAGCGCTCGAGTCCGTCGAGCCAGAGCACAGCGTGCGAAGCATGCGGCTCGAGCGGCGGATCGAGCGCCAGCAGCTCGCCCAGAGCGTCGCCGTCCGTGGGGGCGATCAATCGCGCATCGCGAAGCGCTCTGCCCGCGCACTCGAGCGCCGTGCGTGACTTCCCGGCGCGTGGCGGGCCAAAGACCAGCACGAAGGGCGACTCTTTGAGCGCTTCCTCGAGACGATCGTCAAGCTGACGCCGGACGTAGGGTGCGGCGATCGGCGGTCGGAGGGCTCGGCGCCGTGGAAACACCCCCAGCCGGTAGGGATCGGCGTCACCTACGAGCGGGAGCGGCCAGCAGCGCAGCATCTCGCTGAGCTGCGCCTCGCGCGAAGCTTGGGCCTGATGCTCGCGTCTCCTCACGCGCCCCCGCTCGAGCGCGAGGGTCGCCAGGGCCACCGAGGCAATGAGTAGCGCCGTTACCGCCGGCCGCGGGTCGAACGCTCCCACGATCTGTTGAAGCACCTGCAGGATCCCGACGGTGACCGCGGCGGTGGCCAGGGTCGCCGCGCCGGCGCGCGCAGCAGGAACCCTCGCCCGTCGACTCACAGCCGAAGCTTCCCGTCAATTGCTCAACGTGTCAAGGGCAGCAGGGGCAGGGCCGAACCCATCTGCTGTCTGCTCCTACGGCCCTTCGGGACCCGCGCCGATCGGATTAAGCTCGTTCACAAAACGCAGGAGGTCACTCATGAAGAATGTTCCGGGACTTGCCGCGGGAAGGGTCGGGACCCAGCCCGGCTTCTTCGACAGAAACGAATTCTTGTCGCCCTCCAGCAGGCCGACGAATACCTCGCTGACGATCCGGCTGCCGACCTCGCCGAGGTGTTTCCCACCGCTCTGGAGCTCCGCCTCCTTAAGCACGTAGTACCAGAGCGGCGTGCGCTCGTGGAAGCTGTGCTCGCGCAGTCGTGGCCCGTCGTCGCCGCCGGCGACCTGGTCGGGGGCGAGGGGCGTGAGCCCCATCTTTCCTGCCACGTCCTGGCCGCTCGCCAGTCCCACCCTAGATCCGCGCAGCAGGTTCCGCACCGGCAGGGAGACCGGCGGCGCGGTCGCCACCTGAGGCGGAAGCCCGTGAAGCTCGGGGATGAGCTTCGCGTCGATCCGGCGGGTGAGGTTCACGAGCTCTGGGCGACCGAGATCGAAGAACCGCCGCCAGTCGATGACCCAGTTCGTCGGCAGGGTCAGGTGCGCCCCCGGGGGGAGGAAGCCGCCCCCGCCCGTGAAGGAGAAGAGCAGGGCGAGCGTCCCGTCGGTCACCGCGGGAGGCCCGCCGGAGTTGAAGACCCGGTTGAAGTCGTAGCTCTGGCGAATCATGCTGTGACCGAAGCGGTAGGCCGCGGCCGAGAACTCGAGGGGCATGAAGGGAGTTCCGTTGAAGGGCTTCTCTTCGAAGCGGTAGAAGCGCCGGCCGTTATCGCGGACGTCGCCCAGCACCGCCGGGTCGACGATCTTCGGCAGGAAGTCGTTGAGGACCATCCACTGGTAGTGCCAGCGCACGAGGCGCCTTGCCGCGTGGAAGGAGGTCGGCTCCTCGTCCTCCTCGGCCTGGTTGTATTTGTAGTGCGGTCTCCCGCGGGGCGGCTCGTCGCGCTCGAGGCGACCGGAGGTGGCCTCGTCCATCACCCGGTTGTGGAACTTCAGGAAGGCCAGGTGGGTCTGGGCGACGATGGTGTTCTCGTCGTTGCGGTCGTCGCCGATGACCGCTCGGCGATCGGGGCCGCGCGGAAGATCGTTCAGCATGGAGGGCAACGCCCCACCCGGAGCCTGGGCATCGAGCGGACTCGTTCGGCCAATGCGGAAGCGGGCCCGGGAGGGGGGCAGCTCGGGGTCGTAGAGCTGATCGCTCCTGGCCGGGCCGAGGCCGTAGAGGCTGTCGAGGTCGAGCGTCGGCGTCCGCTGCTGCTCGATCTCGGCCAGGTCGTTCAGAAGGGGGAAGTCCTGGGTTCCGTCGTGGGTGATGTCGTGGTCGACGAACTGGCCGAGGTAGGTAAAGCCAGCCGCGATGCCCGAGTTGTTTAGCGCCGGATCCCCGGGGTTGACCTCGCGCATCCCCCGGCCAAGCTCGTCGAGCGCGTCGTCGGGGGGGCGAAAAGGCTCCAGGTCGGGGAACATCTTCCCGAACCTGTTGGGGCCGAGGAAATTGTTCTCCGCGACAAGGCGCGCGGCCTCTGAGCCGTCCCCGCCGCTCGCCACAAGATCATCGAAGGCTGAGAGGTCCAAATGCTCGGCGCCGATCAGTAGGTCAGCGTCCCCGTGGCCTCCCTTCATGTCGCCTCCTTGTTCAGTATCGTCTCGATCGGACGACCTTGAGGGCGGACTGTACTCCGATGCTCCTACCGATGCAAGCTCGAAAGCTGGGTCCGTCTATAGAGGTCGCAACCCTCGAGTTCACCCGAGCGGCTCGTGTTCCAGCGGATCGTCGATCCAACGCACCCGGACGCCGTGGCCCGCGATGACGAGCGCCGCCGCGCCGCTCACCCCGGGAGCTGCCCGCTGACCGAAACGACGCCTCGGGAGGCAGCACCCCTCTGTGCGCCGCCCTCAGACCCGACCTGGCGGAAGGCCCTTCCCGCGCAGCGCGCGACTGGCCGCGAAGATCTCCTGGGTCAGCTCGGTCTGGGCCCGCACTGGGGTCGTCGGGGTCCGAAACCCGACGAGCCGTCGGCGCCCGAGGAGCCGCCAGAGCGGTGGCCCGGCGACTCGCCGCAGGGTGTGCAGCACCCGCCCGAGCGCGCCCACCACGTCGATCGTCTCGTTCGCGGCATTGGCGGCGAGTGGGTTCTCGAGCGCTCTTCGCAGGCCCTCGGCCCGCCACGCGACGATGCGCTCGCGCACTCGGTCGGGCACCGCGACGGGCGGGCGCTCTCCCTCCTCGAGGGCGACCGATAGATCCTGCGCGGCGGCCACGCGAGCGCCCATGTCCCGCGCGAGCGCGTCGGCCTCGCGCGGGCAGAAGAGCCTGAGGACGGTCCTGATTATCGAGGTGTGGTCGAGCGTCTCGTGGCAGACGCTCCCCGGCGCGACCTTGGGGGACGCGATGAGGGCGGGCACCCGCGGCCCGTAGCGGCGGCAGCCCGGGTGGTCGTCCTCGGCCGGACCGGGCTCGACGTGGTCGTAGAAGCCGCCGTGTTCGTCGTAGGTGACGAGCAGCAGGGTGCGCTCCCACAGCTCGCTGCCGGCAAGCGCCGTGTAGACCTTGAGGACCAGCTCTTGGCCGGCGAGGATGTCGGCGGGGGGATGATCGTCCGAGGCGCCCGCTGTCCCGCCGAGGTCGACGAAGTTCGGGTCTATCCAGGCCAGGCTGGGCAATTGGCCGGAGGCCACGTCGCGGAAGAAGGTCCTCGGCTCGAGGATCGATGGGCGCTCGAAGGGAGCGAAGCCATCGTCGGGCCCGAGGCGGTAGCGGTCGTCGACGAGCCGGAGGGTCGCGGGGTCGTGCGCGTACCAGCGCCAGGTGATCCCTCGCTCCTCGAGGAAGCGGACGAAGGAGCGTCGCGAGTAGAGCGGAGGCATCGCGTTCTCGCGCTCGCCGTCCGAGCCGCCGGTGAGCGCGTAGAGGCGGTTCGGCCAGGTCGCCCCGGCAACCGAGCAGAACCAGCGGTCGCAAACGCAGAAGTGCTCGGCCAGGAAGTCGTAGACCGGCAACTGCTCGCCGTCGTGATAGGCGAGGACGACTCCCTTGTCGGCCGCATTTGGATGCGTGCGGGCGTAGTTGCGCACGTAGCCCTCTGCTCCTCCGGCGATCTGCTGGTCGACCGCCCAGCCGTCGTGGGCAGGATCCTCGGCCTTGGTTAGGGCCGTCCGCCCGAGGGGGCGCGGCGAGTACTCCTCTCCATCGACCACGGCTCGACGATCGAGCTGCACCCCGTCGATGTCGGCTCGCCCGCGCCCGCCCTCTGATACGGGCAGGGAGAGGTAGCCGAGCATGTGATCGAAGGAGCGATTCTCGAGCATGACCACCACGAAGTGGTCGATGCCGTCGAGGACGCCCGTGGGCCGCGCGCCGCCCGCGATCCCCCGCACCCGGCGGCTGAAAGACCTCAGAGGCGCCGGGGTCATCCGGGCGAGCAAGTCCGCTCCCTCATGCGGGCCCCCCGGCCCCAACCTTGGCGTCTTGAACGCGCGCCACGTGGATGCTCTGCTCTCGCGTCAAGGTTCCGGTGGCGGCTCTCGCTGCTCGTCAGGCCGAGGACGAAGGCTAGGCGAGGGCGAGCGTCAGCGCTCCGCCGGCGATGATCACCTGACGGCGGGGGGTTTTCTATGCCATGCCGCCGCTCGTCCCACCGTTCGTCGGGGCCGACCTGTTCGAGGTTTTCTAGGCCTCTACGACACACACCGCTGCCGCTCGGGCTCGTGCGAGCCGGGCTTGACCGTGGCTTCGAGGCTGATCCGGACTCGCTGCGCGAGCTGGCCGCCGAACTCGATCGGCTGACCTCCGATCGTGATGTCGCCGACCACGTAGCCACGGTCCTCAGGCACCTCGTAGGCGGCTCGGACCACGTGCTGTGGGTCGCCGCGCTCGATCGTCCAGTAGTCCGCCGGGTTGGCACCGTCGGGCGTGGCCATTCCGCCAGTGGTGAGCCCGTCGATGTAGAGGCCCGCCGGGTCGCTGAGCGTGATCTCCGCTCCCGAGGCGGCGGCGCTGTTGACCGCCGACGCGATCTGGGGATCACTGTTCCGGAGGGGGCTTCCCAGCCCGCCGCACTCCACGAGTCGCATCCTGTCCGATATGGGATCTCCGTTGTCCTCCATTCGGAGAATCGTGGCCTCCGCCGCGAGCTTGACCGCCGCCCCGAGGGAGTTGCTGCCCTGGATAAGGTGGGCGGGGCGACCCTGCGTGGAGCTGTTCCATTGGTTGGCCGGGAGGTACGCGCCGTCTTGCTCCAGGCCGGCGGGGTCGATCTCCGGGTCGACAAGCTGCTGGTATAGCTCGACGAGCTCATCGCGGTCGTTCTCGAACAGGTGCTCCCAGTACTCGGGGACCTCGGTGGTAAACGTGACGCGCGTGATCTTGCCCACGTCGTTCTTCTCGATCGTCCACTCGCAGTACTCGTCCTGAACTCCGCGCGAGCCGTCGGCCGACTTGAGACGCTCCTCGTCGCTGCCCTCCAGGCTCGCCGGGAACGCGCTCCAAACGATCGAAGCAACCTTGGCGTCGTCAGGCGTATCGTCAGACACCGGATCATAGAACTGGGGGAACGCCGCGGCGAACTCGCCGAAGACGCCGGCGAGGCGGGCGCTCCAGTCGTCGGGCGCGGGGTCCGAGACGCCACCGGGAGCGCTGAATCGCGGCAGCAAGGCGACGGCTAGATCACGCTCCCGTCTCCCTGCATTGACCTGGGGGCGGTCGGGACGTTCGTGCGGGCGAACAACAGCGGGTTTTCGAAGATCGGCATCTTGCGAACCTGCTCTCGGCGCGTCTCGGCCAACTGGAAGTAGGCGTCGAAGCCCGCCTGATCCCCCAATCTCTCGGTCACGGCCGCATAGTAGTCGGCGAGGAGTCCGTTGAACGTCGAGTCGAAGTCCTCTCCGACGTTCCAGCGTTCTGCGAACCCACGTTCCGGGCTCTCCTCGGGTGAGCCCTCGGCGGCTGCCAGGATGGCGTCTGCCATCTCCTGCGAGAAGGAGCTCTGGCCGTCGCTGACGGCGGCGCTCCCGGGAACGTGGGCGAGCAGCCTCGCGCGGCGAGCCGAGAAGACGGGATTGGGAAAGTCGGTCATCAGCAGGCAGGCGGCCAGGCGCCTGCTGACGAGCCCGCTCCGCATCGCCTCAACGAGGACGACCTGGTCCTCGAAGGCGCGCTCCGGAACGACAAAGGCAAAATGCGTGTCGCCGTCGCGGACGAACCCCTCGCCGTCGGTGAGCTTGGCCTCGAAGGTCCGCAAACTCGACGCGTAGATGTTCCCCGCCACCGCGAACGGCGGTGGGCCGTCGAGCCCGACCGCCGCGAATCCGTCGGCATCGACGAAGAACGTGCCTGGCAGGTCGAACGCGTCAGAGGAACCGGCCGCCGCCCGGCTCTCCGTGCGACTCGAGAACAGGTTGACGGTGGGGGTGGAGAGCAGCTGCTCCATGATCCGCCCCGGGTCTCTGATCGCGCCGCCGTTCTCCGTTAGCGCCTGGAAGCGGGCCCGCGCCCAGCGCTCCATCCCCGGCTTGGCCACCGCGAGCTCGCACGTCAGCGCTCCCCCCGGCTCCTTGTCCGTGAACCACGGATGCTCGCAACGGTCGTCATCGTCTGCGAAGGCCGTCGCGAAGATGTTGGCATTCGGCGAGTGCCAGTTTATCCAGGGCAGCTTCAGCTCCTTCATCAGGAACGCGCCGCTCGTGTGGCTTTCAAACGGTCCCTTGCCCTGGGTCGGATCGGAGAGCGCGTGTCGTGCGTTTCCCGCAAAGACCCACGCGGGGTCGTCGCCGACCGTCCGGTAGTAGTTGAAGCCGCCGGCCCGCCGGTCCCCAGGCCATCAGCTCAATGTCCTTCTGATCCGGGTGGAAGACGCTGAGCAAGATGTCGGGGCCATCGGGCGGTCCGTTCGCCGTTGCGCCGCGGGTGATGATGAAGCGCAGACCTCGCCCGAGTGTCGTCGTGTTCTCCTCGACCGCGATTTGGCTGCCTTCGCCGACCAAGAAAGACATCTGGTCCTTCAGCGGGTCGCCCTCCGCCGTGGCCTCGTCAATCGCCGCCAAGCACTCCGCCGCGGTTTGCGGGAACTTCCCTTGAAGGAGGACGAGCGTGGCGAACGGGTCCCCGAGCTCCTGCTCGGCCTGCTCGGGGCTCATGGCACTCGGCTGTGAGTCTTCGCCGACCACGAACCTATGGACCCGTTCAGGGTCGAGCGCGCCATCCAACCGGCTAAAGACCCCGCAGGTTTCGTCAGTGGCCATGCTCCACTCCGATTCGCTCGAGCGAAGCCTAACGACGGCTTGCGTGGCAGTCAAGGAGACCCGCCCCAGTCGGCTGGCGGTGGCGCAGCGCCGACGGCATCGGGGTCCAGCGGTGGGGCGGGTGTGGGTGGGGCTTCTGGGCCGAGGGAGCGCGGCCAGTGTCGCCCGCCGCTCACGCGAGCCACGACGGCGGCTGGGGCAGGTCGCGATAGAGGTGAGCTAGGCGGGTGACGTCTCGCTCAAACCAATCCTCCGTCCAGGCCTGATAGGCGCTGGCGCCGCTGCGCTCCTCTGCCCCGTTGAGTACGCCGTTGGCGATCAGCCGGCCGGCGAGCAGCCCCGACATGAGCGCCCGCAGCACGCCGTGCGACGACGCCGGATCGACGACCGTCGCGGCGTCGCCGACCGCGTAGTAGCCGGGGCCGGCGGAGGGGGCCAGCGCGCGCCAGCCGACCTCGGCACCCGTCGCCGGGCCCGGCTCGAGCCCCCGTAACTCCTGCGGGAGCCAATCTGCCGGAGGCGGCGAGCCGGTCAGGTTCAGTCGGGTCCACTGGTAGACGCCGGGACGCACGTGCGCGGTCCAGGTCCAGCCGCTTTGGTCGCTGAGGAAGGCGGGCGCCTCATCGCGCTCGGCGCAGCGGCCTCGCACGTAGCCGTAGCGGGCGATGAGCCGCGGGGAGCGCCGACGGAGCGACAGCCCGAGCCGCCGCGCGAGCCAGTGCTGAGACCCCGCGGCGTCGACGACGATGCGAGCGCGGATGTCGCCGGCGCTGGTGCGGAGTCCGGTGACCCGACATCCGCTCAGGCGTGGCTCGAGCGCTCGGCAGGGCTGAAGCGTCTCCGCGCCGAGCTCGCTGGCGCGCTCGAGCAGGATCGCGTCGAGGTCCGCTCGCCAGGCCTGAAAGCCGCGCCACGGCCCGTTCGCGTCAGACCCGTAGGGCTCAAAGCGCCGACACTCCGGCGACCCTACCCAGATTCCCTCGTGGCGCAGGAAGCCCGCCTCTCGCACTCGATCCCAGACGCCGATCCGCTCGAGCACGGGCTCGGCGCCGGGATGCAGAGTCTCCCCGACGCGCTCGCGTGGGAAGCACCGCAGCTCGCAGAGGAGGACGCGCAGGCCCCGCTGCGCGCAGGCGATCGCGGCGCTCGCGCCGGCGGGGCCGGCGCCCACTACCGCGACGTCGGTGGCTAGAGCGGCCGCACCGCGCGCCAGGAGTCGCTCCCGTGCCGTAGGAGCACGCGCGGCAGCGCGCCCACCAGAACTGTGGCCCGCTCGCCGAGCTCGACGCGCACCTTCCGGTGGTCGCCGGCATCGGTCTTCTCGGAGAGCCGGCGCGCGAAGGCGAACCGAAAGCGCAGTCCGCGAAGGCGCGCTCCTGCCTCGCGCTCGGCCGCCATGAGGTCCTGATCGTCGTCCGCGACCCTGCGGAAGGACACGAGCGTCCAGCCGCCGTCCTCTTGCACGGTCGCGCCCAAGGACGCGTAGGCGCGCGCCATCGCGAGTACGCGCGCGACAAACTCACTCGGCCCGACCCTGCCGGTGAGCGCGAGCGAGAAGCTCCCCTCGAGCGCTGAGCGCACGTAGTCGACGTGGTCGAAGCTCGCGTACTCGAGCGCCGAGCCGTCCTCGCTCGGGCGCGGCCCGGGCACTCCGTCCCAGGGCAGCTCGCCGGTCGAGCCGAGCTCCTCGTCGGTGAGCGGCGTGGTCGTGGGGAACGACCGCGAGAAGCTGCGCCCCGAGTCGGGTGCCGCCGCGGGCCAGAAAGCGCTCAGGGCGGCACACAGCTTGGCGTCCTCGGGAAACGGGCTCCCGAGCCCGTAGGTGGCGAGGTGGGCCACGCCATCCGTGCGGTCTCGGCTCGTGTCCCAGCCCGGCGCGAAAACGCCCGCCGCGCCGTCCGGCAGGTGGGGATGACGCGCGACGAAGGAGCGGCCGATGGGTCGCTGGGCGGGCGGTCCGACGGCCGGCAGCGAGACGATCGCCGTGATCGTGTCGTCGTCGGTCCGAAAGCCGGCGCCTTGGAGCTGGAGGTTGGCCACCAGGCGCTCGTCGGACAGCGCCAGGGGCCTCGTCCCCCAGACGCGCTCTCGGATCTCGGCGGGAAGGCGCTGCAGCCACCACTCGACGAGCTCGCGCTGCTCGGTGCTCGGGTAGAAGTCGGGTGCCGTGACGAGCGAGTAGGCGGGCAGGGAGCGCGGGAGCTCGACGGCGAGCTCCGGGCAGAGGGCCTCCACCCAGCCGTCGCCGGTGAAGTCGACGTAGTGGCGCGCGCGATAGCCGCCTGCTCTCACCCGATCCACCACGTTGGGGTCGTCGTTCAGGTCGACCTCCTCCCCGTCGGGGCCGACCAGCTGGCGCACGTGCACGAACTCGGGCGCGTGGCGAAAGTCGTCATCGGAGGGAACCAGCATGCTTGGACCGAGGCCGTGCTGGGGATTCGGCGGTACGGCGAAGGTCACGGGCTCGCCGCCCCGCTCGGCTGGCTCGACGAGGCGCTCGTGGACGACCGGCTCCAGGACCCCCGGCCCATCGCCCGGACGCTGGGAGAACGCGGCGATCCCCGCGCTGAAGCGAAACGGGGGCTGGTCGAGCTCCGCGTCCGGGACCCCGGTGTCGTGGCCGTGGCGGCGCAGCTCGCGGTGGACGCGGCATAGCTTCTCGTTCAGGTGGTGGGCCTCGAGCTCGACCGACAGCTCGAGGCCGCGCAGGCATTCGTGCCCCGAGAAGAGCTTGTGCAGCGGCACCCAGAAGCGCCGCGACCCGTCCCCCGGTCCAGTCCCATCCAAGAACTCGCGCAGGCTGAAGTTCATCGGCCCGAAGAGCTCCTCGCGGCCTCGCAGGCGGACCGCTACATAGGCCGCGTACCGGGCCGGCAGGACGCCGAAGGCGTGTGGATCGCCCTCGATGAAGGGCAGGAACCCCCGCCGGCCCGGGTCGTACTGCGGCTCCGCGGTGCCCACCCGTGCGACGCCCGTGCGCGCCAAACAGAGATCGGCGTGGCGGCGGTGGACCGTCTCGTGGCCCGGACGGTACTCGCTCGAGAACACCGCGATCGCGAGCGGGGCGCCGGGAAAGCGTGCCGCGAGCTCGTCGAGCGAAGGGGGCGAGATCCCGAAGACTAGATCCTCGACAAGGCTGAGCTCCGCCAGCGTGGGGAACGTCCCGAGCGCCTGCCCGTCCACGCCGGCGAGGACAGTCGGGGAGGCGAGCGCGTGGTAAAGCAGGCTGCGGGCGGGACGACCTGGTTCGATCGCCCGCGCGCCCTCGGCGGCGAAGTCGTCAAAGCCCGGCAAGCCACGGTCGATCCCGGGAAGCTCGCGCAACAGCTCCGCGCGCAGGTCCTCGGCGCGGAGATCGAGACCGTGGCGGGCGAAGAGCTCGCCCCAGCCCGCCGGCGCGAGCCGCTCGCAGACCGCGCGTACCTCGTCGATCAGCGCCATGGCGTCAGCCCACCCACGGCTCGCGACGTGGCGAGTGCGAGCCAACTGGCGACCGCGGTGTGCTCGTCGGGTAGCAGGCCGTCGATGTAGAGCTCGAGCGTGATCTCCCAGCCTCCCGTCTCTGCCGGCCATGTGGCCTGCTCCACGGAAGCACCGTCTGGGCGAGAAGAATCAAGCATTGGGCACGAGCCAGATGGCCGAGGCACTAACGAGGCCCGTCACGGCGCCAACGAGCTCCGTGCGGTTGAACTCGCCGGTCACGGCCCAGTGGATGGCCACACCCACCACTGTCAGCAGGACAGGCGCTACAGCCTTGGCAAAGCGCCGTAGCCCATGCGAGCCGTTGCGTACGGCGTAGGCAAGGATCGCCGAGAGAAGTCCAGCGATCGCCGTGGCGATCTCCGTCTCGTCGAAGGTCCCGCTCGACAACCACTCGAGCAAGACCACGATTACCGTCAGCACGGCCGGCGTGACGGCTTTGGCGAAGGGCCTCAGGCTCGCGGGCAAAGCGACATCCTCATATTTCTGCCAACCAGTCCCGGATTAGGCCGGACTCTGGACGCGGCCTTCATGTGCGCCGGTCGCAACCAGCCGCCGTGGTCGCGCTACGGGGAGCGCGACCACCGGGTTTCCCGTCCGATCCGTCCTGGAGCGCAGGTCTTCGCTCTGGTCAGCTTCCCAGCGCCGCCCAAGTGTTGGGGCCGACGACTCCGTCGACCACTAGCCCGAAGTCGGTTTGGAAGTCCTTGACCGCCTTCTCGGTCTTCGACCCAAAATCGCCGTCGACGGCATCGGAGCTATAGCCGAAATCTGTCAAAATCTGCTGCAGCATCCTGACCGCGTCGCCCTTCGAGCCCTTCTTGACCGTCGGCGGGTTCAGTCGCGCCCAGGTCTTGGGGCCGACGATTCCGTCGGCCGTCAGGCCGCGGTCTGACTGGTACCACTTGACCGCCTTGAACATCTTCGGGCCAAAGATACCGTCGACGGGGCCAGGGTCATAGAACCGCGATTTGAGGGCGTTCTGGGCCTTCCTGACTGCGTCGCCCTTCGAGCCCTTCTTGATAACGGGTTCAGCCATTATGCCTTCTCCACATCTCAATTGCGATCCAGGCCACCTTATGTATACCATAATACTTCATCCTGCTCGGCTTCCACGGCTAGTTCACGGAAATCGGTAAGCGCCCCGACGGCGACTCGATGCCCTTTATCCCCCAACTCCCCGAGCGCCTCGACGACCTCCAACGCGCAGATCGAAAGCGGTTTCTTGGGTTAGGTTTGGCTGACTGACAGAAGCCGGTAGCTCGATCGACACCCGGCGACCCACTACGGGTGCCCACGCCCAGCCGCTCGGCGACCGACTGCTGCGCGAGGCCCCAGGGGGCTGGGCGGACCCCGTTCTTCGGTCCACCGACTGTGAGAGTCGGGTGGATGTAGAGGTCCGCAGGCTAGGTCGGCTGCCGGACGGATCAGCCCCGCGCAGCGAGCCCGGAGGGCGAGTGGGCGG